>Ga0310810_10005558_pt1 | contig 14121 bp, 15 predicted proteins | sample NCmetagenome_FD_207641 | JGI IMG/M metagenome (GOLD analysis project Ga0310810, IMG submission 207641) | Soil microbial communities from experimental microcosm in Duke University, North Carolina, United States - NC | ecosystem: Engineered > Artificial ecosystem > Soil microcosm > Unclassified ... | reverse complement strand
AGGCGCGGGGCGTGAGGCCGCGCGGGCGCCATCGCCTCACCAGCGATGGGGGCGAGGACGGGCGCCTGCTTCGCGCGGAGGCGGCTCCTCGTCGACAGTGTTTCCGGCCGCCGAGCACGAAGCGGGCTGTCCGAGCGGGGGTCCCATCGCAAGACAAGGCGCATCGGCGCGAGGCGCGAGGCGGGGGGCGCCCTTTGCAGGGCGCCTCTTAGGGACGCGGAACCGGGACGCCGGCCAGGTCTTCGCGGACGCGCGTCATCGGCCGCAGAGACGCCGGACGGTTGCACGCCGGCGGCGTAACCGACGGCTACTTTGGAACGACGCAGCCATTGTTTGCGTTCGAGTACTCCGGCTGGACCCACGCGCTGCCGTTCGTCATCTGATACAGATTGTGCCAGGCGCACTTGTCGTCCGCTTCATACCCCTGCGAATCGTACCAAGCGGTCCCGAGCGAGTCCGTCACCGCTTCGCGAATTTCGTGGCTGGTGACAATCGTGAGGATGTCCGCAACCGTCTTTCCGCTCACTGAGCAGGCGCGGCAGTCGGTATAGGGAAAAACGGCATATTTGATCAGCAGGCCGTTATAAGTGAAGTGGCTGTGATAGCCGCAGAACGCGCTGCACGATGTCCCACCCTGCAGAGATACCTTCATCCCTGACGGGAAATACACACCGTAAACCGTATTCGGATCGACCTGTTCCTGCCCGGAGGTAAACAGCGACTTCAGGAAGCTCTGAATGCCGCTGTCAGAAATCCGGCTTTGCGTCGACTGCGAGTAGATGGCGAAGCCGCCGTGGTCGAGCGTGTTCGCGATAGTGTTGCGAGTGCCGTACTGCTGGATGATCGTGTAGTCAGGCGACGTGCTGAACGCGATCGAAAAATTGTCGATCACCGTCTTGATCGGGAGCTTGCTCGAGCTCGCGGTCGAATTCGCGACGGAGCTGTTCCAGTAGACCGCACGGAATCCGGCGCTCGGAATCTCGGGGCCGCCGTGATCCGTCAGCGGTCCATTCCCATAACTCGCGGGAAATACCTGCGTCCCGTTGATAAGATCGTAATCAGTCGGCTGGTCGAACCGCGGGTTGTGCAGCGCCGCCGGCGCGGGCAGCACGTGGATCACTTCTCCTCTATCACCGTGATCGATGAACGGATTGGCGTCGTGTTGCGCCCGCGCGTGCGCGACGGCGACGAACGCGACCAGTCCGGCGGCGGCAAACCACGTCAGAAGCGTCTTCGTTGTTCCCCTCATTCCAGGCCCTCCAGGGTTGGTACCGAGTTGGGGGACTATACACGAAAGCGAGCAGGAGGCGCCTCGCGCCGATGCGCCTTGTCTTGCGATGGGCCCCCCGCTCGGACAGCTCCGCCTCCGCGCAGGCAGAAACTCCAGCTGCGCTCCGGCGGGATCTCGCCGAAGCCGCTTCGCGGAGAGGCGGACCCGCTTCGTGCTCGGCAGCCGGAAACACTGTCGACGAGGAGCCGCCTCCGCGCGAAGCGGGCGCCCGTCCTCGCCCCCATCGCTGGTGAGGCGTCGCGCCTGCCGCCTCGCGTCTCGCGCCTCGCGCCTCCCGGCTCGCGCTCACTGACGAATGAACTGGAGCTCGAGGGTGATCCTCACCTCATCGGCCACCAGGACTCCGCCGGTCTCGAGCGCGGCGTTCCACGTCAGTCCGAAGTCCTGCCGATTCAGCTTGCCGGTTGCCGTGTAGCCGACCCGCTCGGCGCCCCAGGGATCCTTGCCCGCCCCTTCATACGTCACGTCCAGCGTAATCGGCCGCGTGACGTTGCGAATCGTCAGATCACCCGTCAGCGCAAACCGCCTGGCGGTGCCCTCGACCTTCGTGCTGCGGAAGGTCAGCGTGGGGTACTGCTCCACGTCGAAGAAATCCGCCGACTTGAGGTGCGCGTCGCGCTTCGGCTCCCGCGTGTCGATGCTCGCCGCCGCAATGGTGATATCGGCGCGGCCGTCCGTCGGATCTGCTTCGTCGAACTCGACCGTTCCCGCCACATCCGTAAATCGCCCCTTCACGGTCGTGAACATCATGTGCTTGACCGCGAACTCGAGCGTCGAGTGCGCCGCGTCGATTTTCCACGCCGTTGCCGCTGCTGTCCGAACCTGTCCCGTCATGGTCCACCCTCCTCGAAGCCGGCCGCCGGGCGGCCGGTAACTCACTAAACATATGTCACTATATATTAGTAAGTAGCTCGTGTCAAGTTCGGGACTTTGGTAAAATACCGCTATGGGTCTGCAGCCTGTCTTGTGCGCCAGGTTTCACCACGCGGTCGAGCTGATCGGCCGCCGCTGGAGCGGGGCGGTCATTCAGCTCCTGCTCGCAGGACGGCAGCGCTATGCCGAGCTGCGGGATTCGATCCCCGACATCAGCGATCGGATGCTGTCGGAACGCCTGCGCGAGCTCGAAGCGGAAGGTCTGGTCGCGCGCATCGTCGTACCCGAAACGCCGGTGCGCGTGGAATACGAGTTGACGCCGAAGGGGCGCGCGCTCGAGCGCGCGCTGGCCGAAATCGCGCGGTGGGCCGAGCGGTGGGTCAGCCCGCCGCCCGTCGCACCGCCTCGAGCGTCCACGGCAAGAGATCCCCAATCCGCGAAATCGACACGTCAGCCGGCGGGAGCGTCGCGACACGCGCATCGGTGACGTAGTGGCCCTGGCGCGGCCACACCGTCGTTACGCGCGCGCCCCAGTACTGCTTCATCGCGTCGAGCAGCCAGAGTTTGTCGTCGACTGCAATGTAGTGCTCCGCCGGATACCGCTGCTCGATGTCGTCCAGCTCGCGTTCCTTGTGGATGTAAATCAAGACGTTCCGTTCGACGCTCTCGTACAGACCGGACCGCTCGATCTTGCGCGGCTGGAACACCACGTCGCCGTCCGACACGATCACCGTCGTACCCCACGTCCGCGCCAGATCGACGACGTCGAGCGACTCGGGAAAGAGGCGGTTCGCGAAGGGATAGTTGATCAGAAAGGACGACACGATGAGCGCTTTGGAATCGCGCGGGTGCTGCACGCGATACCGCTGCAGCGCGCCGAGATAGTCCGCATATCCAAGCTCTTTCCGCAGCGACTCGAAGATGGCCCAATACTCCTGTTGCCGCTCCTCGCCGAGTTCCGCGCGCATGTGGCGCATCAGATCCTGGACGATGCGGTCGTTGTCCAGCAGCGTATTGTCGACATCGAACAGTGTGACGATCGGATCGGCCATGACGGCATTATCAGCCGAACCGCCAGCCGTGCCACGCACGTCGTCGCGCACCTGAACGCGCGCGGCAACGCGCACGCTGGGATATCCTGAGGGGATGCGCGCAGTCATCTTCGACCTCGATGGGACCCTGGTGGATTCGGTCTACGCGCATGTGCTGGCGTGGCAGCGCGTGCTCGAGGAGGCTGGGATGCCGATTCCCGCCTGGCGCGTGCATCGGCTGATCGGCATGAGCGGCGGTCTGCTCACGCGCGCCGCGGCTCACGAAACCAGCCGCGAAATCTCCGAGGACGAAGCGGAAGCGCTGCAGAAGCGGCATGGCGCCGTGTATGCGGAACTGCTGCCTGTGCGACATCCGCTCCCGGGCGCCGTTGAACTCCTCCGCCACCTGCGCGAATCCAGAATCGCCCATGGCATCGCCACGTCCGGCAGACGCGGCGACATCGGCGCATCACTGGAGGCGCTCGACGTGCCGTCGGATACGGTGGTCGTGGACCGCACCGATGTGCAACGCGCCAAACCGGAACCCGACCTCTTTCTCGCCTGCCAGAAGCGCCTCGACGTGCCTCCCGATCAGTGCTTCGTCGTTGGAGACGCGGTATGGGATCTGCTCGCTGCCCGTCGAGCCGGCATGTTGTCCATCGGGGTGCTGTCGGGCGGCTATGGTGAAGAAGAGCTGGCGCGCGCGGGAGCCTATCGGGTCTACAGGGATGCGGCGGAGCTGCTCGCCAACATCTATCAGCTCGGACTCCGGAGCTGACGTGGATCCGATCTGGCAACGCGAGGCGTCGAAAGGAATCGTGCGGAAGATGAGGCATCGAATTGCGGTCGTCTGTGCGGCGGCGGGGCTGCTGGGGGCGCCCGCGGCAGCGCAGCAGCCGTCGTATGGCGGGGCGCCTTCGGGGCGGCAGATGACAACGACGTCCGGCCAGGCGCCGGCGGCTCCCCAGTCCAGTCCATTCCTCGGCAGCGTGCCGCCCAAAGGCGAGGTGACGTCGCAGCCCGTGCCGCTCTCTTTGAAGGATGCTGTCGAGCGCGCGCTTCAGCACAACCTCGGGCTGCTGCTGCAGGAGCAGACGTCGGAAATCGCGAAGAGCGAGCGGTGGCGCGCGCTTTCGGGGCTTCTGCCGAATCTTTCCGCGAATCTGAACGGGACGCGTCAAATCATCAACCTGCAGGCGTATGGGTTTCCCGCGAATCCTCCGCTCGTCGGCCCCTTCAACGTCTTCGACGCGCGAGTATCGGTCTCGCAGCCGGTCATCGATCTCGCCGCGATCAATGACGCTCGGGCCGCCTCGTACGACGTCAAGGCGGCGCAATACGGCGTGAAGGACGCGCGCGATCTGGTCGTCCTCGTCTCGGTCAATCTGTACCTGGAAGCCGTGGCCGCGTCGAGCCGCGTCGAATCGACGCGCGCACAACTCGACACGGCAAAGGCGCTGCTCCAGCAGGCGCAGGATCTGAAAGCCAATGGCCTTGTCGCCGGCATCGACGTGCTGCGATCGCAGGTGCAGGTGCAGGTGCAGCAGCAGCGCGCGATTGCCGCGGACAACGAGTATCAGAAATCGCTGCTCCAGCTCGCGCGCGCGATCGGCATTCCCGTCGGGCAGCCGCTGTCGCTGACCGACAAGATCCCGTACGCGCCGGCGCCGGAGCTCACGCTGGAAGATGCGCTGCAACGCGCCTATACGACCCGCCCGGACTACCTGGCCGCGGAGAATCGACTCCACGCCGCCGAAGCCGAAGCGCGTGCCGCGTCAGCCGCGTTCCTCCCCACCTTTCACGTAGACGCGAACTACGGCGTCATCGGCCAGACGCCGACCGAGGCGCTGCGAACCTATGCGCTCGTCGCCAACGTGAAAGTGCCGCTCTTCGATGCAGGGAGCACCCGCGCCCGGCGGATCCAGCAGACGGCGCTGCTTCGCCAGCGTGATGCGGAGTTCAGCGATTTCAAGGGACGCGTCGAATACGAAGTCCGTTCGGCGTTCCTCGACGTGAAGGCGGCGCAGGAACAACTGGAGGCGGCCCGCACCAACCAGGATCTCGCGACCCAGGAACTGCAGCAGGCGCGCGACCGCTTCGCCGCCGGCGTCGCCAGCAACCTCGAAGTCACGCAGGCGCAGGAGGCCGTCGCCGCCGCATCGGAAACCTACATCGCCGCGCTCTACACGCACAATCTGGCCAAGGCCACGCTCGCGCGTTCGCTCGGCGTCACGGAGTCAGCCGTCATGACCTATCTCGGAGGAAAACAGTAATGCGCCGTTCGCGGATCATCGCGGCCGTCGTGGCCGTCCTCGTCATCATCGCCGCCATCGTCTGGCTGATGTCACGGGGCCATGAGTCAACCGACGACGCGCAGATCGACGGGCACATCACGCAGATTTCGGCGCGGGTCGGCGGGCCCATCGTCAAAGTGGCGGTCGACAACAACGACAAGGTCGAAGCCGGCGCGCTGCTCGTGCAAATCGACCCGCGCGACTATCAAGTGGCGCTCGACCGGGCACGGGCCGAACTGGCGGACGCGCAGGCCCAGGCGGCCGCCGCACGCACTGGCGTTCCCATCGCGCAGATCGAAACGCGGTCGGGCGTGAGTACGGCGTCAGGCGGCGTGCAGGAAGCGGAAGCCGGGGTCGGGGGCGCCGATCAGCAGATTCAGGCCGCGCAGGCGAACCTCGTCGCCGCGCAGGCGCGCCAGCGCGAACGCGAAGCGACCGCGACCAAGGCCGCACGCGACGTCGAACGGCTGCGCGGGCTGGTGCAGAAGGACGAGATCTCTCAGCAGCAGTTCGACGCGGCGGTCGCTGCGGCCGATGCCGCGAAGGCAAACGTCGATGCGGCGAAATCAGATGTCGTCGCCGCGCAGGCCGCGATCGCCGTCGCCCAGCAGAAGGCCGCGCAGGCCCGCGCGAGCGCGGCGCAGGCAAGAGCAGGCCTGGCCAACGCCCAGACGGCGCCGCAGCAGCTGCAGGTGACGCGGGCCCGCGCCGCGGCGGCGGAAGCGCGCGTGCAGCAGGCGCAGGCCGCGCTCAAACAGGCAGAGCTGAACCTCCAGTACACGACGGTGAAAGCGCCGAGCACGGGCGTGGTCAGCCGCAAGAGCGTGGAAATCGGTCAGGTCGTGCAGGCGGGCCAGCCGCTGCTCGCGCTCGTCGACCTCCAGGACGTCTGGGTCACGGCCAATTTCAAGGAAACGCAGTTGAACGAGATGCGCCCCGGACAGAAAGCCGTCGTCGAAGTCGACGCGCTCGGCGGAAAAGAGTTCAACGGCCACATCGACAGCATCTCCGCCGCCACCGGTGCGAAGTTCAGCCTGCTCCCGCCGGAAAACGCGACCGGCAACTACGTCAAAGTGGTGCAGCGCGTACCGGTGAAGATCGTGTTCGAGCCGGGACAGGATCCGAACCATCTGTTGCGTCCCGGAATGTCAGTGACGCCGACGGTGTACGTGCGGTGAACGATGGACGATGGACGATGGACGATGGACGATGAGTCATCGACTATCGAACATCGAACATCGTTCATCGTTCATCGTTCATCGAACATCGTTCATCGACTAGCAACGTATGGCTGAACACAAACAGGTCAATCCGTGGATCGTTGCGATCGCCGTCATGTTCGCGACCTTCATGGAGGTGCTCGACACGACCGTGGTCAACGTGTCGCTGCCGCACATCGCCGGCAACCTGTCGGCGACGATTGACGAGTCCACCTGGGTCCTCACGTCGTATCTCGTCGCCAACGCCATCGTGCTGCCGATGACGGGCTGGCTGGCGCGCAACTACGGGCGCAAGCGTCTGCTGATCACGTCGGTCTCCGGCTTCACGGTTGCATCGCTGCTCTGCGGCCTCGCACCGAACCTGGCGATGCTCGTCTTCTTCCGCCTCGTTCAGGGCGCCACGGGCGGCGCCATGCAGCCTCTCTCGCAGGCCGTGCTGCTCGAAGCCTTCCCCCCGCAAGATCGCGGCAAGGCGATGGGGTTCTGGGGACTCGGGATCGTGGTGGCGCCGATTCTCGGACCGGTGCTCGGCGGCTGGCTGACCGACACGTACTCGTGGCGCTGGGTCTTCTTCATCAATCTGCCGGTCGGCGCCGTGTCGATCCTGATGACGCAGCTCTTCGTCTTCGATCCCGACTATCTCCGGCAGGAGGCCTCGAAGATTGACTTCTGGGGCATCGGCCTGCTCGCGCTGTGGGTCGGCTCGCTCCAGATCGCGCTGGATCTCGGGCAGGAGCACGACTGGTTCTCCTCCCGCTTCATCACGGCGCTGATCGTCATTGCCGTCTCGGGCGCTGTCGTGTTCATCGCGCGCGAATGGCTGACGCCGGAGCCGATCGTGGATCTCCACGTGTTCAAAGTGCGTACCTACAGCACGGGCGTGTTCCTCATGACGTGTCTGGGCTTCGTGCTGTACGGCAGCCTCGTGCTGCTGCCGATCATGCTGCAGACGCTGCTCGGATATCCCTCGCTCCAGGCCGGGATCGCGATGGCGCCGCGCGGCATCGGATCGATCATCGGCATGCCCGTCATCGGGCTCCTGGTCGGAAAGATAGACGCGAGGAAGCTCGTCGCGTTCGGCCTGATTTCAGGTGGTCTCACGCTGATCTGGCTTGGACACCTGAACCTGAATGCGGGTTACTGGGACGTTTTCTGGCCGCAGTTCTTCCAGGGGATGGGGATGTCGGCGCTCTTCGTGCCCTTGACGACGATCAGCATGGATCCGATCCCGAGGGAGCGGATGGGGAACGCGACGAGCCTCTTCAACCTCATGCGGAACCTTGGCGGGAGCTTCGGCATCGCGGCGACCAGCTCGATGCTCGCGCGCCACCAGCAGGCGAACATCAACGTGTTCGGCGCGAACGTCGATGCGTACTCGGCGGCGACACGGCAGGCATTCGAAGCGGCGCGCTCCGGATTCCTGGCGCAGGGCGCGGACATGACCACGGCGACGCAGCGCGCGTACGCCGCGCTCTTCGGCATGGTGAACCAGCAGGCCGCGATGATGGCGTTCGTGACGCTCTTCCGGCTGCTCGGATTGATCTTCATCGTGCTGGTGCCGGCGATTCTGTTGATGAAGCGTCCGCGTTCGCGTGGCGGACCCGTCGCGGCGCACTGAGCCCACCTTCGCGCGTGCCGCTATTTGAATGACGCTGTCAGTGGTACTTGCGCCGTTGCGGAGCTGATACGCGGCGCACGGACGCACGGCGAAGCGCGCGGAAGGCAGCGAGCATTTCCGCGTAGGTGAAATTCGCGTTCCGGCCGCTCGGGTTCGGCAGCACGAAGATGCGCGCGCCGTGAATCGTGGCGTGTTGGCGTCCGAGGCGGATCGCCGGCGCTTTCGCGTGGCCGAGCACGCGCCACAAGGCGCGGTAGAGCGTCACGCCGACAAACGCCACGATCGCCGGTCGAAAACTGTCGATCTTCTCTTCGAGCGTCTGCCACCCGTCGAGGTATTCCTGCGGGCGAAGGTCGTCGATTCCAGGACTCGGCCGCGCCACGAGGTTCGTGATCCCCAGCCCCCACTCCGGCAGCCGCGCATCGTCCAGGTACGTGATCGGCTCGGGCACGAGGCGGGAGTCGTACAGCAGTTTCCAGAACCGGTTCGACGGTCCGGCGAAATGATGACCGGTCTCGGCCGATCGAACGCCGGGATTGATTCCGACCAGCAGCACGCGAACGCCCGGCTCGATGCGGTCCGTCAGCCTCAGATGCGCCCAGTCGGCGTTCCGTTGTATTTTTGCCATTCACGGCATTCGGCAATCGTATTCAGAGATGAGCATCTTATGAATTGGTTGTTCAAAGAGGAGCCGTCGAACTACGACTTCGACGCACTCGTGCGAGACGGGCGCACCTCCTGGACCGGCGTCCGAAATCCGCTCGCGCAGAAGCACCTGAAATCGGTGAAGAAAGGCGAGCGCATCTTCTTCTACCACACGGGCGACGAGAAGGCCGTGGTCGGCATCTGCCGCGCGGCCGGCGCTCCGTACGCGGACCCGGCGGACACGTCCGGCAAGCTTTACGCCGTCGACGTCGAGCCGGTCCGGAAGCTGAAGCGGCCGGTGGCGCTCTCGGCAATCAAGGCGGACCGCCGGTTCGCGGACCTTCCGCTGACCCGCATGCCGCGCCTGTCGGTGATGCCCATCTCCGATGAAGATTGGGACGCGATCGTGGCGATGAGCCAGGCCGCCGCTTGATCGCGGACCACGCCTGCTGTTTGATTGAGGGAGGAGCGCCTTTATGAAAACACCGGTGTTCGTCCTCTCGGCGATGCTGGGCCTGCTGCTCAGCCACGCTGGCGTCGCGTCCGCGCAGATTCGATGGGGCCGCGGGGCGGTGCCCCGCGCCGGCGCCTGTTTTTACCAGGACTCGGATTTCCGCGGACAGTATTTCTGCGCCGGTTCCGGGGAAACCCTTCGAACGCTGCCGGGCGGCATGGGCGATCAGATCTCGTCGATCAGGACGTTTGGCGGCGCGGGCGTGACCGTGTTTCGCGACCGCGATTTCCGCGGCGCGTCCACCAGGTTCAACGGCGACATCAACAACCTGAAGCGTCGCGGGTGGAACGACACGATTTCGTCGATTCGCATCGAGGGCGGCGGATTTTTCGGAGGCGATGACCGCGCGCGCGAACGCGATCGCGATCGGGGAGGGTTTGGCGGGTTTGGCGGTCGCGTCCCCCAGTGGGGCCGCGGGCCGATGACGCGCAACGGGGCCTGCTTCTTCGAGGACTCCGGATTCCGCGGACGCTACTTCTGCGTGGATCGCGGGGACAGCTTCCGGTCGCTGCCGTCCGGTTTCAACGACCGCATCTCATCGATTCGCGTGTTCGGCCGCGGGGTGGAGATTTTCGTCAACGACGACTTCCGCGGACGTTCGCGACGCATCAACCGGGACGCCCCGAATCTCGGCGACTGGGGAGACAAGATCTCCTCGATTCGGGTGTTTTAAACCGCTTCGCGTGACAACGCTTCGCGCGGGGTGCTGGGGGCTTCAGTGCCTCGGATGCGTGCGGCGTCGGTTCAATGCGCCGCGGGTTTCAGAATCAGACAACCGAGCGGCGGCAGCGTCAGCCGAAGCGATTGCGGATGGCCGTGCGCCGCGATGGCTTCGGTAAACACGACGCCGCCGTTGCCGACGTTCCCGCCGCCGTATGCGGCGGCATCGCTGTTGACGAGTTCGGTGTAATTCCCCGCGCGCGGCACACCAAGGACATATCCTTCGCGCGGCACGGGGGTGAAATTCAGCACGGACACGACGAAGTCCTCTGCATTCGCCGCACGCCGGATGAACGACACGACCGAGTTGTCGCTGTCGTTGCAGTCAATCCACTGGAACCCGGCGGCGTCGAAGTCGCACTCGTACATCGCTGGTTGGGACGCGTAGACGCCGTTCAGATCGCGGACGTACTGGCGGATTCCGCGATGCAGCGGTTCGTCGAGCAGATGCCAGTCGAGGCTGGCATCGAAATTCCACTCGCGACCCTGGCCGAATTCGCACCCCATGAACATCAGCTTCTTGCCGGGATGCGTGTACATGAATCCATAGAGCGCGCGCAGCGTCGCCGCCTTCTGCCAGTCGTCTCCGGGGATCTTGCCGAACATCGAACCCTTCCCGTGCACGACTTCGTCGTGCGAGAACGGCAGGATGAAGTTCTCGCTGAACGCATACAGCAGCGAAAACGTGAGGTGTCGCTGGTGGTAGCGGCGGTACACGGGATCGTGACGAACGTATTCGAGAATGTCGTTCATCCACCCCATGTTCCACTTGTACGTGAACCCGAGGCCGCCGAGATACGCGGGCCGGCTCACGGACGGAAACGCCGTCGATTCTTCGGCGATGGTAATCGACCCCGGATGTTCCCCGTGCGTCAGGACGTTCAGCTCGCGGAGGAACTCGATCGCGTCGAGGTTCTCACGGCCGCCGTGGCGGTTCGGGACCCATTCGCCAGGGTTCCGCGAGTAGTCCAGATACAGCATGGAAGCGACGGCGTCCACGCGCAGGCCGTCGACGTGGTATTCCTCCAGCCAGAACAGCGCGTTCGCGAGCAGAAAATTGCGGACCTCGTTGCGGCCGTAGTTGAAGATGAGCGTCCCCCAGTCGCGATGTTCCCCCTGGCGCGGATCCGCGTGCTCGTACAGGCTCGTGCCGTCGAACTGCGCGAGCGCAAATCGATCCTTTGGGAAGTGGCCCGGCACCCAGTCGAGCACGACCCCGAGCCCGTGCTGATGGCACGCGTCCACGAACGCCTTGAAGTCCCCGGGCGTTCCGAAACGGCTGGTCGGCGCGTAATAGCCCGTCACCTGATATCCCCACGATCCCGAGAACGGGTGCTCCGCGACCGGCAGCAGCTCGATGTGCGTGTAGCCCATCTCCTTCACGTACGGAATCAGGCGGTCCGCCATCTCGCGATACGTGAGATACCGATTGTTCTCCCCCGGTACACGGGCCCACGATCCGAGGTGCACTTCGTAGGCGGCAAACGGCCGGGTGAACCAGTTGTTCAGGCCCGCGCGAGCCCGGATCCACTCGTCGTCGCCCCACGCATACTCCAGCCTGGCGACGATCGAGGCGGAGAGCGGCGGCACCTCGAACGCAAATCCATACGGATCGCTCTTGAGAAGCAGCTCTCCGCGCTGGCGGGCGCGCAGCTCGAACTTGTAGCGCTGTCCCTCGCGCACGCCCGGAATAAAGATTTCCCAGACGCCGCTCATCCCGAGCAGCCGCATCGGATGCAGCCGGCCGTCCCACCCGTTGAAATCCCCGACGACGCTGACGCGTTCGGCGTTCGGCGCCCATGCCGCGAAGTGCACGCCGTCGGCGTTGCCAATCCGCATCGGGTGAGCGCCGAGCCGGTCGTAGATCCTGGTGTGTTTGCCTTCGCCGAAGAGATACAGGTCGTAGTCGGAGATCACGCGTCCGTATCGGTAGGGATCGTCGGTCTCGACGGCATGGCCTCCGGGATAGCGAATCCGAAAGCGATAATCGAACACCTCCGGCGCATCGTCGAACTGCGCCTCGAAGATCCCGGACGGGTGGACGCGCGCCATCGGCGCGAGACGACCGTCGCGGACCACCGTTACGTGTTCTGCTGCAGGCTGATACGTGCGGATGACGATGCCTTTTTCCGAGCGGTGAGGACCGAGCAGGGAGAACGGATCGCCGTGGCGCGCCTGTGCGAGCGCATCGAGCGCGGCGCCGGCGACCGACGTCATCGCGCGCCCTCGTGGGTGGGCGCGAACCATGTCGACCGGGACGCTTCCTCGGGACGATCGGCCGGTCCGTCGATCGACGTCACGCCGGCCCACGCGTACGCGGGCGACCAGCCGCAGATTCCCGTCACCGCGAGGGCGAGGCCCACCGCGCGAAGTGGCCATCGAAGCAGCCGAGGCGTGAGCTGCGCACCGGCAACGACGAGCAATCCGGCGGTCGTGCGCGCGGCGCGTTCGATGTCGCCGACGTTCTGCACCGTCGCACGGTCACGCACCTCTTCTTCGGTTATGAGCTCCGCACGAACAAGCGCGATGATGAGATCGCCGTTGGCGGGTTCGACGAGCACCGAGCCGCCGACGTCGATCACCGGCGTCCGCCGCTGGCCGGCGTTCAGTGCACAGGCACGTTCGAGTGCAAATACGTCCTCGTCGACGTTGTGATACTCGTGCGCGATCGAGAGGCGGCGCAGGAGACGTCGCGCACGGCTCGTGTCTTCACACCAGTCGGCGCCGTACACAATCGGCGCGCGAGCGGAGGGCGGTTTGGAGCGAGCGTCTGCAGTAGTCACAAGGCGACCAGGAGCGCTGCGCCGCTGAGCGCGATTGCGCCCAGGAGCAGCCATGATCCGGCTGAAAGTGCAAACCCCGCGCCCGCATCGGCGGCGGACATCGATTCCTCGTTGATGCGGTCGCGGCCGACGCGCTGCCATCCGGACAACGCGCAGCCCAGCGTCGCGATGGCGCAGGCCCAACCGGAGCCGAGGAGCAGACGGGCCATGCCGGTCCGCATCCCGGGAAGAGCCGCCGTCATCGCCGCGGAGAGCATCCACACAGCCACCGCGGCAATCGCGATCAGGCGCATCTGCCCGATAGCGCGATCGTTGGCCTGCCTCCGAAGTTCTGCGCGAAGCGCCGCTTCAGCCCGGGCCCGTTCGGCTTCGAGGTGCGAGCGCTCGAGGTCCATCCTCGCGCGATCGCGATCGAACGCTTCGGACAGCGCGGCGACCAGCACGCCCGCGAGCCGCTGTTCGAGGTGCGCTAACGGTCCGGCAGGCTGCTCACCGCCTGCGGCAACGGTCGGCGCGTCCGGCTTCCGAAACCGTCCTGACAGTTGCGCGAGGTTTCCCACGGCGTCGAACACGCGCATCCATTGATTCAGGCCCACGCTCAATTATCGGCCATGATTCAGGCGCCGGACATCTTGGGGTTGAGATTCGCGAGCAGCGCGTCGACGTAGGCAGTCACGAGGCCGGGCAGATCTTCGAGCGGCCCGTGGAGCGTGAGCACCTTGCGGAATCGCGGTCCGCTCAGGGCGAGATCCCACCCTTCACCGCTCTGGGAGCGGAACAGCGTGAGCTGCCATCGCTCGAACCCCGGGCGCCAGCGTTTAATCGCGGCGCGCACGTCGTTGAACAAACGCAGTCGAAGAGCAGCGTCCGCCAGTTGCGGACAGATGACGCTTACAGCCATCAGGCATCACCGTCGCAGTCGTGTGATCCTGCCTACCTTACGGGGTGCAGGCACCCGTTTCAAGGTGAGCAGTATACGGCGGGAACGCAGTTCACACTCCCAAAAACGGACAGATCCGTTCGGTTGCCGCCGGCGCGGCGTTTACCTGAAAACGCGATTCACTCGCGCGTCATACAACTTTCGCGCGAAGAATCGGTCTAAGGAACAGAATGCGGATTTTGAAAGGGTTGT
>Ga0310810_10005556_pt1 | contig 14122 bp, 10 predicted proteins | sample NCmetagenome_FD_207641 | JGI IMG/M metagenome (GOLD analysis project Ga0310810, IMG submission 207641) | Soil microbial communities from experimental microcosm in Duke University, North Carolina, United States - NC | ecosystem: Engineered > Artificial ecosystem > Soil microcosm > Unclassified ... | reverse complement strand
CTGCGCTGCCTCGTGCTCAGTGATGGTCATCTTCCACCTCCTTGGTCTCTCCTGATGACAGGACGTTACGCGCCTTGGCCGATACGGATTTCATGCCCCGTGATCAACTTTGCTGACTGTCCGCCGAGTTTCACGATGGGGTCAATCTGCTCTCGTCAAAGCTGTCAGTTGATTCATCCTCATACCGACGCACGTGCAACAACTTTTCGCGGAATGTCATGACCAGATCGGAGCGGGAGATGTAACGATGTGCTGTAGCCGTCACTGCCCGCTGCCAGCATTTAACGATGAGTCGTTCGATTGCCGCGTACGACTCGTCTTGGCGAACGTTGCGGATGCCCGACTAACGGGTCGATTGCGTGCTGCTATCTGGCAGCGTCCCTTTCGTCGAGAACAGCCACACGCTGTCGCCGTGCGCCGTGCCGGCGAACAGACTGCCCGCCGAGTACGCAACGACGTACTCGTCGCCCTCGTATTCAAAGATGCTGACCGGCGAGTTCATCCCCGCGCCCGTCTGAAATTCCCATAGACGTTTGCCGGTGGACGAATTCAGTGCGGTGAGGCGTCCGTCATTGCGTCCCGTGAACACGAGACCGCCCGCAGTGGTCACCGAACCGCTGTAGCACGAGTCCCGCCAGCGCTGCTGCCACACGAGGCGGTTCGTCTTCATGTCGAGCGCTGCGAAAACGCCAGCCAGCGGCAGCGGCGCACCACCGAACGCACTGCCAAGGTACCGTTGCCCCTCGGGGGTGATCTGTTGGTTCTCTTCGCCGCCCCTGAAAACGTTCGCGGCGTCGGTTGCGCACACGTACAGGATGTTGGTCGCTGAATCGTAGGAGCTTGGCGGCCAGTTCGCGCCGCCGCGCGCGCCGGGCTTGGCAACGATTGGCTCTTTCCAGAACGGCGTGAAGACCCGTCCCTGGTTCACCAGCGTGTAATCCTCGGGCGCAATATCGACGGACTGCGGCACGAACGCATCGCCCTTCGGAATGGGCTGGGTCTTCGACGTGGCCTGGCGCGGCTCCTGCGGCACAGGCATTTCATCGATGCCGATAAGCGGCTTCCCGTTCGTACGGTCGACGATGTACACCCATCCCGCTTTGTTCGCCTCGGCCGCCGCCTTTCGAAGACGCCCATTGAGCATCACATCGAAGAGAACGACCGGGCTCGGGCCGTCGTAGTCCCACAAGTCGTGATGGATCTGCTGGAAGTGCCAGCGGTATTTGCCGCTAGCCGCTTCGATGGCCACCATCGAGGTGGCAAACAGGTTATCGCCGGCGCGAATCCTGCCATTGAAATCGGGCCCAGGGTTGCCGGTCGTGAAGTAGATCAGCCCGAGCTCAGGATCGACGGCAGGTGTCTGCCAGAGGCTCGCACCGCCATGCAACCACGCTTCGGTGTTCTGCGGCCATGTATCGTGACCAATCTCACCAGGACCCGGAATCGTATAGAAGGTCCAGATCAAATGGCCGTCTTTCGCGTCGAACGCTTTCACGCGTCCGCGCGTGCCGTTTTCGGCACCGGAGAATCCGACGATCACCATCCCGTTGTAGTAAAGAGGCGCGGCGGTGATCGTGTAACCGTTCTGCCAGCGCTCGGCCTGAATCGACCACGCGGGTTTACCAGTGCGCTGGTCGAGTGCAACGAGTTGGCCGTCCAACTGCCCGAGGTACACGCGTCCATCGCCAATCGCAACCCCGCGGTTCGTCCATCCACAGCACACGGTCGTGATGTTGTCGGCTAGCGAGGCCTTGTAGTTCCACAGAATCGCGCCGGTCTTGACGCTCAGCGCAAAGACATCGTCCGCGCCGGTGACGACGTAGATCGTCCCTTCGTGTACGACGGGCTGCGCTTCGCCAGAGTACTTGGCCGCCATCCCAGAGCCGTTCAGATGTGTTCGCCAGACACCTTTCAGGCTGCCGACTGTTTCCCGACTGATGTGGGTAAGCGGTGAGTAGTTCTGGTTGAAGAGGTTTCCACCGTTCTTCAGCCAGTTCGCTCGTGGCGGCGCGGCCAGCTCGCTCGCGGAGAAGGCCACGCTTGGCTGCGGCGAGGCGGGGACCGCGGCGAACCCGGCGCCGGACTGCGCCTGTCCCTGAAGCGACAGCGTGGTGTCGGCGACGAATAAACCGCTGGCAAACGCTACGGCAACGAGAATCGCTGATTGCGTGCGCATGAGACCTCCAAAGCCGGACCCCACCGCGATTCGCGGTCGGATGCGAGCGCGCGCGTGAAAGTGCCACGCGCAGAGCGGCAGGTCAAGAATGGCTGTGAAGAACCGGGAAGTCGGACGCGCCCGTGGCGTCACTCAATGTCATGTCGTGTCTCAAGAAGATCGAACATCGTGTCCCACAGTGGCACAAAGATTTGTGCGACGTGCGGGTATGTCAAAGAGCTAAGTAACCAGATACAAACGGTTTAATCAGAAACGGCCGCGCTGGAGGAGTTATTGCTCAACTGGCGGCCGTGATGACTCCTCTCCGAAAACTCCAACTGTGGTCGGCGATTGCCGCATTGGTGATCGTCCAGGCCCCGGGGGTGTTCGCCAAAGGCGAACCGCCTCCGAAGAAGGCACATGTTGACCTCGAGATCCAGCAGCTCGAAAACTCTGGCGTCGAGACGGTCAACGTTATTCTGCGAACGGACCGGAAGATCGACTGGGCGAAGTTGCGTAAAACACTGCGCCACCATGAGGTCATCGTGACGCGCATCGCACCGCGCACGAACGCCATCGCCGCGACTATTTCAACCAGCGATCTGGCCTGGCTGGAAACGTTGCCCGGCATCGCCTCAATCTCCATTGACGCGCCGGTCACCGCTGCGCCTCTGTCGGCTCAGGGAATCCTGACCAGCACCGGCAGCGGCCTGATTAAGAAAAGCGATCTGCGCGCACTGCTCGGATTGACTGACATGGATCCGACCGGTAATGGCATCGGCATCGCGATTATCGACTCGGGCATCGCGCCGGTCTCCGACCTCTCGAGCCGCATCACGGCGTTCTACGATTTCGCCAACGGAAAACCCGGCCTCGCAACTGGGCCCGTGGACGGATACGGCCATGGCACGCACATCGCTGGTCTGGTTGCTGGCAGCGGTGCGTTGTCGGGCGGCCAGTATGCGGGCATTGCTCCGAATGCACGGCTGATCGGGCTGCGCGTGCTGAACAACCAGGGGTCGGGTTCGACGAGCGATGTCATCGCGGCGATCAACTTCGCCATCGTGAACAAGAAGTCGCTCGGCCTCGACATCCTCAACCTGTCGCTCGGCCACCCCATCTTCGAAGCTGCGTCGACCGATCCGCTCGTGCAGGCCGTTGAGGCGGCGTCGCGCGCGGGTCTCCTCGTTGTGGTCTCGGCGGGCAACGTCGGCGCGAACTCACAAACGAACCAGGTGGGTTATGCGGGCATTCTCTCGCCCGGCAATGCGCCGTCAGCCTTCACGGTGGCCTCCGCGAAAACGCAGGGCACGATTACGCCGCTCGACGACCGCATTGCGAATTACAGCTCCCGTGGGCCAACGTGGATTGACGGGTTCGCCAAGCCGGATTTTGCGGCACCTGGTCAGGATCTCGTCGCCCCGGCAGCCCCGGGCAGTTATCTCGCAACGACCTATCCAACACTGCTCATTACCGATAACTTTGGCAGCAAGAGCTACATCGTCCTGAGCGGCACCAGCATGGCCGCCGGCGTCGAGAGCGGATTGCTGGCCGTCGTCCTCGAAGGCAGCCGTACGGCGGCTCCATCATCTCCACGGATTACACGCAACGCGCTGAAAGCGTTCACGGAATACACCGCGTTCACGATGCGGGATGCCACCGGTGTTGCCTACGACCGACTGACGCAGGGCGCTGGCCGGGTGAACGGCCAGGGTCTGCTTAAGTTGGCGAAGTCGATCAACACTGCTGCCCCGGTTAGCAGTCCGTGGCTGACGACGTCCGTCGTGCCCTACAGCACCTACGCCGGTGTGTCCGTGCCGTGGACGCAGAACATCGTCTGGGGTGAAAACATCGTCTGGGGCGAGAACATCATCAAGACGAACAACATCGTGTGGGGCGAGAACATCGTCTGGGGCGAGAACATCGTCTGGGGCGAGAACATCGTCTGGGGTGAAAACATCGTCTGGGGTGAAAACATCGTCTGGGGTGAGAACATCGTCTGGGGCGAGAACATCGTTTGGGGTGAGAACCTCGTGTGGGGCGAGAACCTCGTCTGGGGTGAAAACCTTGTATGGGGTGAGAACCTCTTAGCGGGTCACGACGGAAAGGATGGAAAGAAAGGAGGCAAGAAGTGAACGCCTCCATGTCATTGCGCCTCAACGAAACAGTGACACCGCCGATGACGAATCTCGAACCGATTCGTTTCGATGCACCCGGCGCCGTTTCGGAAATGCAATTTGTTGCGGATTGGAAGAACGGCCTGCCCGTTTTCAAAAGCAGCCGGATGATGCTTCGCGAGCTGGTGAAGACTGATGCCGCGACGCTGTTGGGACTCCTCAAGACAGACGAAGTCGCGCGGTTCATTTCGCCGCCGCCCACCACGCCCGACGGCTTCGAGAAATTCATTCAATGGGCGATCGGCCAGCGTCAGGCGGGTAATCAGATGACGTTTGGCATGGTGCCAGACGGTTTCAATCACGCGGTCGGTATCGTGCAGGTGCGCGCCATCGCGCCAAACTTCTCCGTTGCCGAATGGGGATTCGCGGTCGGTTCACCCTTCTGGGGTACGGGCCTGTTCCTCGCGAGCGCCAGGACGGCTGTCGACTTTGCTTTCCAGCACACCGGCGTCAATCGTCTCGAGGCGCGGGCCGCGGTGCAGAACGGCCGCGGCAACGGCGCACTACGGAAGCTCGGGGCGGTGCAGGAAGGCATTCTGCGCGGTTCACTGCTGAAAGACGGGAAATACCTCGATCAGATCATGTGGTCCATCGTTGCGAGCGATTGGTACAAGACGAACGCGATCTCCAACTCCACGGTGCACTGAACGTTTCTCCTCCTTGGCAGACGACAGGGCTGCCTCACGCAACAACGGCGCGAGGCAGCCCTTTTTCATTAGATAATCAACGCATGCCTCTGTACGAATACGACTGCAAGAGCTGCGCGCACCGGTTTGAACTGCTTGTTCGTGGAAGTGAACCGCCTACATGCCCTGCGTGCCAGGGCACTGCTCTCGAGCGCCGCTTGTCCGTTTTTGCCGCGCGTGTGGACGGCGGCAGCCGCACGGCCGAAGCACCGGTTGCGTGCGGGGCTTGCGGCGATCCGCGTGGAGCGGGTGCCTGCTCGATTAACTAGGTTTCAGGTATCGGGTGTCAGGTATCAGCTCGTAGGGGCCGACCTAAAGGTCGGCCCTACGGAAGCGCGGTGTTAGTGAACAAAGAGGAACAGCGTGCCGACCATTCCTGCGATGAGCAGTATTCCGATTGGTATTCCGACGAGCGTGAGCCCCAAATCAGACATCGTGTAGTCCACCTTACTACAAGCTGATCCTCGCCGCGCGCGCACCTGAAAAAAACTGGCCCGGAGCGCCAGACGAGTGTAAGGCAATGCCGCGAGGAGCACTCCGGCGCCGGGCGGCCGCGAGCATTCCGCTGCAGGCGCAGCCCTGATCTGACGTAGACTAACCGGTCCGTTCCGCTGAACGGCCCACACATATGACCGACACAACGACCACTGCTTCGTCGTTTGCCGTCTCGGGTGAGCTGCGTCGAGACGAGGTAGCCGCGGCGCGCGAACGCCAGCCGCTCGTGAGCGAGGACTGGCTTGCCGTGTTCGTCGGCGCTGCGCTCATCGCGCTCGTGCTGGCAGGCGTCCGACCTGCGATGCCGCGTTTCGCGTGGGGCACACCTGATACGCCGATTGCTCAATTGGTGGCCGCCGACAACATCGCGCGGACCGCGCAAACAGTCTTGCTCGTGCTTGGGCCGTTGATCGCCGGGGCCGCCGTCCTGCGTGCGAACATGCCCGCTTTCGTGCCGGGCGCACTCCTCCTGTATGTGCTCGGGTGGCTGTCGCAGGCGATGGCGGGGTATGTCGGCGCGGCGGGCTTCGGTCTCGAATACGTGATCTTCGCGCTCGCGATCGGTCTCGTCGTCAACCACACGATCGGTGTGCCGAACTGGCTCCGCGAAGGACTGCGCACCGAGTACTACATCAAGACCGGTCTCGTGGTGCTCGGCGCAACGATTCTCTTCGACGAGATTGTCGGCGCGGGCATGCTGGGCATCATGCAGGCACTCATCGTCGTATTGAGCGTCTGGGCATTCGCGTTCTGGCTCGCGCGGCGGCTGCGTGTTGACGATGAGATGGCGACGATGCTGGCGAGCGCCGTGTCGATTTGCGGTGTGTCGGCAGCCATTGCGGTATGCGGCGCCATTCAGGGCGACAAGAAGAAACTGTCGTACGTGACGTCGCTCGTCCTGCTCGTCGCGATGCCCATGATGGTGCTGATGCCGCTGGCGGCGAAGGCGATGGGCATGTCGTCGGTTGTTGCCGGCGCATGGTTGGGTGGAACGCTCGACACGAGCGCCGCGGTGGTCGCAGCGGGCGAGCTGCTCGGTGACGCGGGCCGCAATGCGGCGGTCGTCGTGAAGCTGTCGCAGAACGCGCTCATCGGCTTTGCGGCGTTCTTTCTCACGATCTGGTGGGCGATGCGTCACGAAGGAGGCAAGCACGGCGCGAGCGTCGGGCTCATCTGGGATCGCTTCCCGAAATTCGTGTTCGGCTTCCTGCTGGCGTCGCTGCTCTTCTCCTTTGCATTGAACGATGCCACCGTGGCCGCGACGCGCGGTCTCGTCAACGACATCCGCACCGTGCTGTTCGCGATGGCGTTCGTATCGATCGGGCTCGAGACGTCGCTCAGGAGCGTCGTCAGCACGGGCGGCGGGAGGCCGGCGGCTGCGTTCCTCGGCGGGCAGGCGTTCAACCTGATCGTGACGCTGATCGCCGCCTACGCATTCTTCGGCGGGCTGCTGTTCGCGCTACCAACGTTATAGCGCTGTTGTAATTACGAACCACGGGGGCACGGAGAACACGCAGATGCGTAAAGTTCTTCTCCGTGTCCTCCCGTGTCTCCGTGGTTTGTGAAGTCAATCGGTGCGAGTTGAGGTTTGCCTCAACGGCTCACGACGATATTGTCTACGCCCATCGGGTTGCCACAACATGGCGCCGACGGGTTGGACAATCGAATGCGAAGTTCCTGCACCGGAACGTCCGCTTTCGGGTTCGAGCGCCGGGCAAAGGCCCCAAAGGTATTCCCGATCACATCGCTCACCGCGAACATCTGTTTCGAATTGAGGGATCCCTCAATCACGTACGGGATCTTTGTCGTGCTCGAATAGAAGTCGATTGAAGTCAGCCAGAGCGGCGCGCCGTCGGCGGTGATGCGGAGTTCGCCAGTGGCCGTTACTCCCGGGGGACCGAAGAATTCGATAAACGGCTGTGGATTGCCGTAGGTGGTGATCGCGATCCAATCCGCGGAAACGACCGAGATCCTGAAGCCCGATTCGGCAAAGGCGGTGAACGGGGCGCGATTCTCGCGGAGCGACGAAAAACCGATTGTGTACGTGGCGGACGGCCTCGCAGTAGATGCGTCGATCTCTGGCATCTGGTCCGCTGCTGCCTCATGGCTGACGGATGGACCGGTGATCGATTCCGACGGACTGGTTATCGATCCGGACGGACCGGTGACCGATTCGGACGCTCCGCATCCGATCAAGGCCGTGACGAGGACGATTACGAAAAGGACGAGGAGCGCTCGAAGGTAGTGGCGCATGCGTGATTGCTGGCGCCATCAGCGAATTTCGTGCCGATCTGTCGTCAATCAGGTGAGTAGGCGACGCGCAGTCAGACCGCGTTCCCGTGTGTCTTCGCAGCCACACTCGTCGCGGCATTCATGCAACGCCCTAAACAAACCACGGAGGATGGACCGTGTCTCCATGGTTGGTCGCCGTAGGACCTTAAGGTCTGCCCTACACGAGAGCGAACTGGATGCACACCGGCCGAGGCACCTCCGCTTTCGCGCCCGATGGTGATAGCTTTCCGGTCTCGCCATCGACCGTAAACGTCACGATGTTGCCGGTCCCCTGATTTCCCGCGAAGAGGAACCGCCCGCTCGGCTCGAAGTTGAAGCCGCGCGGCGTCGCTCCCTGGGTCGACACAATCTCGACGAGTGTCATACGTCCGCTCGCCTCGTCGATGCGGAAGATCGCGATGCTGTTGTGCCCGCGGTTGCTGCTGTAGACGAACCTGCCGTTGGGATGGACGTGAACGTCGGCGGGTGAGTTATTCATGGTGTAGTCGGCCGGAATCGTTGGAATCGTCTGCACCAGGTTGATGTCCGCGGTGCCCGCATCGTAGCGATAGCACGAGAGACTCGACTGCCGCTCGTTGACGACGTACACGTAAGGGAGTGTTGGATGGAACGACGAGTGCCGCGGCGCGATACCCGGCTCCGTCTTCAGCACCTTGCCGTCTGCGAGTTTCTGTGAACCATTTGCCACGCGATACGTGTAGACGCGATCGCATCCCTTGTCGCACGCAAGGACCATCCGCTGGCTCGGATCCCAGTTGACCGAGTGCGCGTGTGCGCTGCGCTGCGTCACTTTGTCCACGCTCGTCGTTCTCTCGAGGATGGCGACGTCCGATGGACGATCGAGGATTGCGTCCGCCTTCACCGGCAACAGCGACACGGTGCCGTCATCCCAGACCTTTTCGATCTCCGGAACGCCGTTCTTCTTCACGATCCGGACCGACGGATCGTAGTTGCCGTGGTTGGCGACAGCGACGCGCGAGCCGGTCTTGTCGATCGAGATGTACGCAGGCCAGACGCCCATCGACGGCTGCGTCCCGACATGCGCGATCGAGCCGTCCGACGAGCTGATTGCGAACGTCAGCACTGCGCCGCCGCCGTACTCGTTGTCGTAGCTCTCGACCTCGTTGGTGGCATAGAGAAACCGGCCGTTCGGATGGACCGCGAGGTAGCCGGTGTTCATCCGGTCGAATTCCTGCCCCGTGCGCATCACGGGGGTGAGCGCGCCGCTGGCCATGTCGACCGAGAAGACGCTGATGCCTCCGCCGTTGCCGACGCCGATGCCAGGTCCTGACGTCCAGGACGCCACATAGGCGAACAACCGCCTGGCAGGTTGTGCGCGAAGAACTGCCGCACTTGCCGTCAAAGAGGCGGTCGTGGCAGCGAGAAATTCACGTCGGGAAAGCTCGGTGGTCATGACGCGCACGATTCTGGCATGGAATTCAGGACGTGGACGACGCATGAATCTGGAACGATCCGAACGTCCCGAACGATCCGAACGATTTATTCCCCGAACGCACGAATCAGCACTGGCTTCAGAATTTTCGCAAATCCCTCGTATGCCGGCGGACGCAGGTGCAGCTCGTCGCCCATGTAGAAATCCAGACGCGGCTTTCCGTTCGCATCGAAGAGCACGGGGTTGACGTCGACGTATTCCACGCGCGCGTGGGAGGCCGCGTACATCTCAATCTGACGATTCACGTCGTCAACCACGTCCCAGCGATCTTCTTTCGAAGGTGCACGGTTGATCGAGACGAACACGACGCGGGCATCCGGCAACGTAGTCGCGACACGCTCGATGAACCGCACGATCCGGCCGGTGATCGCCGCGGCAGGCTCACCCAGGGCGACATCATTGCTTCCGCAGTAATACGCGATCACTTTCGGTCGCAGCGGAATGACACGCGAGTCAATCATTCGCAGCATGTCTGCGGTCACCGAGCCGTCAAACGCGACATTCGTGATCGGCAGCGGCGCCATCTGCGATTCGAGCCTGGCCCAGCGGTGGAAGATGCTGCTGCCGACGAAGACGATGCCGCCAGTTGCTGGTCCCGAGCGAGGATCAGCGAGTTGAGGGGTCGGCTGAGCGGCCAGCGCTGGCGCCGCAAGAGCGGCGGCCAGGGCCAGCGCCACGAATGCTCGACGACTCACGATGTCAGCGGCTCTGTGCCGTCGTTCTCGCCGCGGTGTCCGGCACGAGCATGCGGATCCATCCGTCCTGTCTCGACGTGATGAACAGCTCGCCGTCCTTGCTGCGGCCGATATGCAGATCCGCGCGGCTGATCGTCGCGCCCATCGTCGTGTTCACCAATTCCTGCAACGAGACGTTCGTCCGCTTGCCGCTCGCGTCGACTGTGTAGAGCTGTATCTCCTCAATCGGTGCGACCGTCTGTGGAATCCCGTCGTCAGCCTTCTTCAACGCCGCCACGTCAGCGACGAACACGCGGCCGCGCTGAATGTCACCGAACACGAACTTGCCGCGCAGCTGTGGAATCCGGCCGTGATAGGTGAAGCCATCGGTAACCGAGGCGCCTTCGTCGTGGTCGTAAATGGCGACCGGGTACGTGAAGCCATCCTTCTGGCGACCGCTGAGAATCTCCGCCGGCAGCGGGATGAGCTGATTCAGTTCGCCGCGTTTGGTGCCGCGCGCGTTCTCGAAGTAGCCCTCACGCTTCATCCAGCCGTAGTTTTCGCCGTTGCGGACGATGTTGATCTCTTCGATCTGATTCATCCCGATATCGGACGCGAACATCGTTCCGTCGGTGAGGTCCCACGACAGGCGATGCGCGTTGCGGAACCCGTACGCGTAGATTTCGCCCAGCGTCTTCGGATCGTTATCCGACGCGAATTTGTTGGCCATCGGGATGGTGTAGTCGCCGAGTCCTTTGACTCCATGCGACACCGACGGACTGCGCGGATCGATACGCAGGATCGCGGTCATGATCGAATCGAGCCGCTGCGTCTGGTCGGGGTTGTTCGCCTTTGGCCCACCGCCGTTGCTGAAGCCGTGGTCGCTGCCGCTCGTGTAGAGCAGTCCGTAATCGGCATCGCCCGGCTTCGCGGTTGGGTTGAACTCCACTGCCCCCATCGGATGCGTCAGGTTCGCGACGACGTGCGCCTCGCGGAGCAGCTCGCGCCGCGTCCCCTGGAACGTGTTCGCCGCGGGATTGGTCGCGTGCCACTCGGTGATGATGTTGTGGTACGTGACGTCGTCGATCGTGTAGCCGGGCGGAATGAAATCCGGCTTCTTCGGATTGCCGGGCCCTCGCTCCGCATGCACGGTGTAGAACAAACCGTTGCGCGCGAACTCCGGATGGAACGCGAAGCCGATGAAGCCGCTCTCGAGGCGGTTGTACACCGCCAGCGGAAACGCTTCGGCAACATTCGCGTAGACATGCGGCTGGTTGTTCGCGTCGATGAGATACAGGAACCCACGTGAATCGTTCGCGAACCGGCGGCCGTCCGGCAGATCGCGAACGAAACTGACTCGGGCCCATCCTGCCGGCGACAGGTCCTGATCAGGCGGACGAACGCCGCGCGTATCAGGCAGTCGTACGAGGTCTCTGATTTGAACCGCAAGGGTTCCCTTTTGGATCGGAGCCGGAAGCGGGTTACTGGTGATGGCCTGCGGCGGATTGCTCGTGTTCTGGCCAACCAGAGATACGCCACTGCCGACGGTCACAAGCAGGGCCGCGACGAGCCGCATGGGTGCACGCATGGGCGTCTCCTCCAAGAAGGTGCACCACGCTTATACCAGATCGGCGGCGCAGATATAATCCGCGCACCATGCGCGTAACTCTCCTCGCAGCGGCGTGCATTCTCGCGTGTGCGGCGGGCATGGCCGCTCAGCAGGATGCGTGGACGGAGTTCGTATCGCGAGAGGATGGGTTCAGGATCACCTTTCCAGGCGCGCCAAACGTCCAGCAGATCACGTGGACGTCTCAGATGGGTTACTCGTTGCCGGCACGTGTATTCACGGTCGACCGTGGAGGAGAGCATTACTCCGTGACGGTCGCGGACTACCGCGGCATTGAGAAGTTGGGCATCGCGAAATCGCAGTCCTGCACACCGGGTGCCGAGACGTGCATCGGCGGACAGACGCGAATCGTCGGGCCGGGGTACTGGAAGAGCGACGTCCACGGCGCGATCACCTACGCGGCGTTCACGCTGCTGCAGCGCGGCGCGAAGCTGACCGGGATGACGTGGAACTGGGCCGAGCAGGTCGAGGGCACGCTGCTGCAGTTCACGAACAACGCCGATCAGTCGCGCACATCGGCCTCCATCTACATGCACGACAATCGGCTCTACGTGATCGAGGGAACAGTGCCGAAGGGCTATCCGGAGCCCGAGCTATTCAAGATGTCAATCGGCTTTATCCGCCCCGATGGAACCGAGAGCAACATCTACTCCTCCGTCTACAACAACTACATGGGCCTCAGCGAATCGCCGTTACCGGATCTGTGCGGCTTGCGCGGGTGCAACGCGGTCGGCCTCGGCTCGGGCGCGGTTCCTGCGACCGCCGTGAAACCGCGCATTCGACGCGAAGATTTTCCCGGTCTTGCGAATTACTTTCCGATCGACGGTACCGCGTCGAGTGGTGGTCCGGTCCAGTCGAGCGATTGGGCAATCTCAGAGTTATCCCGCCGCGGGTTCAAGACATTCGTCGATATCGCGCCCGGTCGTGATGCGCAGACAGTTGCCGCCGCGGCACGAGGTGTCGGGATGAAGTACATGGCGATGCCGATTGCGCCCGATGCTGCCGGCAGCCAGTTTGACGCCGCGAAAATCGAACCAGCGATTACAGCGATCACCGATCCCGCAAATCAGCCGCTGTTCCTGCATTCAGCCAATGGTCGTTCGACCGCGATGCTGTGGATGATCAAGCGCGTGGTCAACGATGGATGGACCGTCGAGCAGGCCGGCGCGGAAGCGACAACCATTGGCCTGGTGAACGACGATCCGTCAGTGCCCACGTTGTGGAAGTTCGCGCAGGACTACATCAGCGCCCGTTCCAAGAAGTAGGTACTCCGAACCGAACCTTCCTCGGATTTGTTGCCGCACGTTACGCGACCTTCAACACGTCGTTACCGCCAGTTGACAGAGTTTGGGCCGGACGTTTCCTGACGTCCACGGTCTGATCGTCACTCTCCGGGAGAAGCTGCGCGATGAATCTGAAACGTGCTACGTGTGTGTTCGGCTTTGGGTTACTGCTCTTCGCCACAAAAGGTTATCCGGCCAGTCACTGATTGCGGCTGGCTCTTTCTCATCGATTTGACCGGTGCACCGAGGTGGGCAACCTGATGGGTCACACTGACCTGGCTGCCAACGCCGTGTCGAAGCATCTCTTTCTGGACGTCGTCGCCGAGCTGACCAAGCCGTTGGGCTCGGGTGGACTCGGCCTGACAAAGGAGCAGATACCGGCGAAGCTCGAAGGCATCGCTTTTGGGCAAGACGTAGTCGTGGACGGAGCTACGAAGCACACCTTGTTCATCGCCAACGACAACGATTTTCTGCCGACGTTCAACGATCAGCCCAATCTGAATCAGTTCTTCGTGTTGCATTCGGCGACGGAGATCTCCAGGCCGCCTTTGGCGACCAGGCGCACGCCAGCCTGACGCTGGAACCGCAGGTTTTCGAGAAGAAGTAACTGCAGGCCGCCGCCTCATATAATCTCGCCGACCCATTCGTGGGTGGGCGAATCGATGAAGCGTGCATATTTACTCCTCCTGATCGTCTTCAGCGCTGGACGGATCGGTCTGGCCTGGGATCTTCCCGCCGATAACGGGACGCTCAACGGACAGGCGATTACCGAGATTCTCGCCGGCCGCGAGTATCCCGAGACAGGCTCGTACACACAACGTGTCGAGTTCATCGACTTCTCCGCACACGGCCAGCCGTTTACTCAGGTAGTCGTCACCCTTACACCCGACAAACCGAAGCTGCACAACGGCCGGCGACTGGTTGTCGTCGGCGGAGAACCTGGCAGCGAATACGGGATGGATTTCGTCTCGACGGTGGAGAAGCGCGACGGTCCCGGTATCTGGCTGGCGCGCCGCGGCATCACGTTCGTGGCGTTGACGCGCGTCGGCCGATGGAATTTTCTTGGACCCGGCAACGACGGGTCCTGGGAAACGATCCCACTCGATCAGCGGATGCCGATCTTCAGCCGCAGTCAGAAGACGTATTGGGAGCGGAGCGATTACGAAGTGAAGCCGTCTGGCGTCGCCGTGACCTCTACGCCGAGCGCGAGCGCGTTCTACCGTTTCCCAAAGAAAGGGACCGCGCTCGAGCAGCAAATGCTCGCGGCCACGCCGCAGGTA
>Ga0310810_10005554_pt1 | contig 14126 bp, 14 predicted proteins | sample NCmetagenome_FD_207641 | JGI IMG/M metagenome (GOLD analysis project Ga0310810, IMG submission 207641) | Soil microbial communities from experimental microcosm in Duke University, North Carolina, United States - NC | ecosystem: Engineered > Artificial ecosystem > Soil microcosm > Unclassified ... | reverse complement strand
GTGCTTCATCCAGTTCTTGTCGTCGCGATCGGGATGATCCTCGCGCGCATGCGCCCCGCGGCTTTCGGTGCGGTTCTGCGCCGAGTCCATGGTGACCACCGCCTGCGCGATCAGGTTGTCGAACTCCAGCGTCTCGATCAGGTCTGTATTCCAGATGAGCGAGCGATCCGTCACGCGCACGTCGGGCACGCCGGAGAATACGTCATGGATCAGCTTGTGGCCTTCCTCCAGGATGTCACCGGTGCGGAACACCGCGCAATTCGTCTGCATCACGCGCTGCATCTTCAGCCGTAGTTCGGCTGTCGGGGCGCTGCCGGCCGCGTTGCGGAACTTGTCGAGCCGGGAGAGCGGCCGCTCGGCTGAATCCTTCGGCAGCTCGGGCTGCGACTCGTCGCGGGTGAGCTTCTCGGCGCAGCGCAGCGCAGCGGCGCGGCCGAACACGACGAGATCGATCAGCGAGTTCGAGCCGAGGCGGTTCGCGCCGTGCACCGACACACAGGCGGCCTCGCCGAGCGCCATCAGGCCCGGCACAACGCAATCCGGATCGCCGTTCTTCTTGGTCAGCACCTCGCCGTGATAGTTCGTCGGGATGCCGCCCATGTTGTAGTGCACGGTCGGCAGCACCGGGATCGGCTCCTTGGTGACGTCGACGTTCGCGAAGATGCGTGCGGTCTCCGAAATCCCGGGCAGCCGCTCGTGCAGCACCTTCGGGTCGAGATGGTCGAGGTGCAGGTAGATGTGGTCCTTCTCCTTGCCGACGCCGCGCCCCTCGCGGATCTCGATCGTCATCGCGCGCGAGACGACATCGCGCGAGGCAAGATCCTTGGCTGACGGCGCATAGCGCTCCATGAAGCGCTCGCCCTCGGAATTGGTGAGATAGCCGCCTTCGCCGCGCGAGCCTTCGGTGATCAGGCAGCCCGCCGGATAGATGCCGGTCGGGTGGAATTGCACGAACTCCATGTCTTCGAGCGGCAGGCCGGCGCGCAGCACCATGGCGTTGCCGTCGCCGGTGCAGATGTGCGCCGAGGTGCAGGAGAAATAGGCGCGGCCATAGCCGCCGGTCGCCAAAATCGTCGTCTGTGCGCGGAAGCGATGGATCGAGCCGTCGTCGAGCTTGAGCGCGACCACGCCGCGGCAGCGGCCGTCCTCATCCATGATGAGATCGATCGCGAAATACTCGATGAAGAACTCCGAGTTGTGGCGCAGCGCCTGGCCGTACATCGTATGCAACATGGCATGGCCGGTGCGGTCGGCGGCCGCGCAGGTGCGCTGCGCGGTGCCCTTGCCGTAATGCGTGGTCATGCCGCCGAACGGGCGCTGATAGATCTTGCCATCTTCCTCGCGGCGCGAGAACGGCAGGCCCCAGTGTTCGAGTTCGTACACGGCGGCCGGTGCGTTGCGGCACATGTATTCGATTGTGTCCTGGTCGCCGAGCCAGTCGGCGCCCTTCACGGTGTCGTACATGTGCCAGCGCCAGTCGTCCTCGCCCATATTGCCGAGCGAGGCCGCGATCCCGCCTTGCGCCGCGACCGTATGCGAGCGCGTGGGGAACACCTTGGTGATGCAGGCGGTGCGCAAGCCCGCTTCAGCGCAGCCGACGACCGCGCGCAGGCCCGCGCCGCCGGCGCCAACCACCACGACGTCGTAGGTGTGATCCTCGATCGGATAGGCGCGGCCGTTCACCGACGGGCCGCTGCCGTTACCCATGCCGTTGGACTTGCCGTTCGTTGCCATCGGCTAGACTCCGAAGCTCATTTTGAGGATCGCATAGATCGAGGCGAGCCCCGTCACCACGCAGAAGAACATGTTGCCGAACAGCGCGAGGTACTTCGCGGCCCCCCCGTGCACGTAGTCGATGATGATCTCCTGCATCCCGATCCACATGTGATACGCGGTGATCAGGATGAACAGGATCATCACGATCGCGACCAGCGGGCTCCCGAGAATCTGCTGCGTCGTGGCGTGACTGCCCCCGAGCAACGCGATGACGATCGCAATGAACGCGATGGTGAGTGGGACGCCCGCGACGGACGTGACGCGCTGGTGCCAGAAGGTCTGCGTGCCGGCGCGCGCCGAGCCTGCGTAGCGCGCTGCCGTCGGTGGATTGTATCTTTTCCCGCCGGACATCAGCGCGCTCCATTCATGACCAGATAGCCGATGGCCCAGACGACCAGCGTCAGCACGATCGAGCCGATGATTGTCGCGCGCGCGAACCACTGAAGCTGGTGCATGTCGAGTCCATGGCCCGTGTCCCAGATCAGGTGGCGGATGCCGCCGAGCGTGTGATGGATCAGGCCCCACGTGTATCCGAACAGAACGAGGCGTCCGATAAAGGTGCTGAAGAACCATTGCACGTTCGCGTACGCGCTTGGCCCCAGGGCGGCGGCGACCAGCCACCAGGCGACGAGCACGAATCCGAAGTAGAGCGCGAAGCCGGTGGCGCGATGGAATCCCGACATCAGGAACGGGAGCGTCCACTTGTAGATCTGGAGGTGCGGAGAGATCGGGCGTTGGATCGGCGCGTCGGCCATGTGACTCTCCGGCGAACTCTTTAAGCGTTGGTATCCGATGCCTGTTGCGGTCGCAATGCAGGAGTCGGGGCGATATCCACCGTGCCAATGCGGCCTGCGGAAATCGATACGCTTCCTCCTTGCTTCGCCAACGGCGAAATAATATTTCTGGTTCGGCAGGCCACAATGGGTATTTGGCGTAGTCAGCCTTCGCGAATGGCGAAATAACATGCGTTTCGACCTGACTGACCTGAGCCTGTTCCGCCATGTGGTCGAGGCGGGCAGCATCACGCACGGCGCGGAGCGCGCGCATCTCGCGCTTGCGGCCGCAAGCACGCGCATTCGCCACATGGAAGAGGCGCTCGGCGCGAGTTTGCTGGTGCGCAGCCGCGGCGGCGTGACGCCGACGCAAGCGGGACGCACGCTGTTGCAGCACGCGCGCACGATCCTCAGCCAGGCCGAACGACTGCGCGAGGACCTGGGCGCCTATGCGGGCGGGTTAGCCGGTCAGGTGCGTGTGCTTTCGAACACCAACGCACTGACGGAATTTCTGCCTGAGACCTTGTCGTCGTTTCTCGCCGCGCATCCAAACGTGAGTGTCGATCTCCAGGAGCGGCTCTCGGACGAGATTGTCGGTCTGATTGCCGAGGGTGTGGCCGACATCGGGATCGTGGCCGGCACCGTCGATGCCGGCGGGCTCGAGACCTATCCCTATCGCAGCGACCGCTTCGTGCTGGTCGTCGCGAAGGATCATCCGCTCGCGAAGCGCAACAGAATCGCGTTCTCGGAGGTGCTGGACCACGATTTCGTCGGTCTCGATCGCGCGAGCGCGTTGCAGCGCTTCCTTGCCGACAAGGCAGCGCGCATCGGTCGTTCGATCCGGCTGCGCATCCAGTTGCGCTCTTTCGACGGTGTATGCCGGCTGGTCGAACGCAATGTCGGCGTCGGCATCGTGCCGGAGACGACGGCGCGCTGGGCCGCGCGGACGATGGAGATCAAGGCGGTGGCGCTCACCGACCCGTGGGCGTTGCGCGATCTTTCAATCTGCATGCGTGACTACAAAGCGCTGCCGCCCTATGCGCGGCAACTCGTCGATCACATGCGGGCTGAGCGCAGGGAAGCGGTGTGATTGCGTCATTCCGGGGCCGAGCGAAGCGAGGAGCCCGGAATCCATAAACGCCGACGGTGCCGAATCGCGCGTGCGGTGGTTACGGATCCCGGGCTCAGCCCTTCGGGCTGCCCCGGGATGACGCGAGCGCTACCTTGGCATAAGCACCCAGTAATCGAGATCGAGAATGACCGCCGGATGATCAGCGGCATCCTGTTTGTACGGGAAGTCGCCGCAGGGCTGGTCCTTCGTCGCTACCGTGCGCAGCCGCAGCGCGCCGACATCCGTGCGCCCCGGCAGTTCGGCCTTGTCCAGTACCTGCGACCACGCAAACACCGTGCAGCCGGCGAACAGCGGCGCCACATGGCGGCCCCCATTGATCGCCGCGATGTGGAACGCATTCGCGAGCCCGTTGAATGACAGCGCGCGCGCGAGCGAGATCACGTGCCCGCCGTAGATGAGCCGGCGGCCAAAGCGGTCCTTGCTCTGGGCGAACTGATTGAAGTGCACGCGCGCAGTGTTCTGATAAAGCCGCGTCGCCATCTGGTGCTCGGCTTCCTCGACCGTCATGCCGTCGACATGGTCGATCTTCTCGCCGGCCGCGTAGTCGCCGAAGCGATGCTCGGAGCCCGCGAGCGCGAAGTCGTAGTGGCGCGTCACCACCATCGGACAGGCCTCGCCGAGCGCCTTCGGCTCGACCACCCTGGGCAGGTCCGGTACGAGATCGCCCGGCGCTCCTGCTGCCTCGTCGCGCTTGCGCACCATCACCCAGCGCACGTATTCGAGCACCTTGGCGCCGTCCTGCTTGAAGCCGGACGAGCGCACATAAACGACGCCGGTCTTGCGGCTTGAGTTCTCCTTCAGCCCGATGACCTCGGAGACCGCGGTCAGCGTGTCGCCGGGGTAAATCGCGCGCAGAAAACGGCAATCCGCGTAGCCAAGGTTCGCAACCGCATTGAGCGAGATGTCCGGCACGGTCTTGCCGAACACGATGTGAAACACGAGCAGGTCGTCGACCGGCGCGGACGGATAGCCGATCGCATAGGCGAACGAATCGGAGGATTGCGCCGCAAAGCGCGCGCCGAACAGCGCGTTGTAGAGCGCGACGTCGCCCGCCGTGACGGTGCGCGGCGTCGCATGCTGGATCGTCTGCCCGACGCGGAAGTCCTCGAAGAAATTGCCGGAGTTGGCTTTGGTCATGATGCGCTCCGTCATACCCGGCCTTGTGCCGGGCATCCACGTCTTATAATGCCGCAGCAAAGCAAGACGTATGGCCGGGCACTAGGGCGTTTACGCCCGTCTTCGACGTGCTATGCCCGGCCACGACGAAGCGAATAGGAACGCCATGCCCACCTACAATCTCCTGCTTCTCCCCGGCGATGGGATCGGCCCCGAAGTGATGGCCGAGGTGAAGAAGCTCATCGCCTGGATGAACGCACACGGCATGGGTACCTTCGCGACCGAGGAGGGGCTGTGCGGCGGCTGCGCCTATGACGCGCATGGCGTCGCGGTCACCGACGAGACGGTTGCGAAGGCGAAGACCGCGGACGCCGTGATCTTCGGTTCGGTTGGCGGGCCGAAGTGGGACAAGGTGCCGTACGAGCATCGCCCGGAGGCTGGACTTCTGCGGCTGCGCAAGGACCTCGATCTTTACGCGAACCTCCGTCCCGCCGTGACCTATCCGGCGCTGGCGGACGCCTCGTCGCTCAAGCGCGAGCTGGTCGAAGGGCTCGACATCATGATCCTGCGCGAGCTGACGGGCGGGGTCTACTTCGGCGAGCCAAAGACGATCACCGATCTCGGCAACGGGCAAAAGCGCGCGATCGACACGCAAATCTACGACACCTATGAGATCGAGCGCATCGCGCGTGTCGCCTTCGAGCTCGCGCGCAAGCGGCGCAACAAGGTCACCTCGATGGAAAAGCGCAACGTCATGAAGACCGGCGTGCTCTGGAACGAGGTGGTGACGCAGGTTCACCAGCGCGAGTTCAAGGACGTGCAGCTCGAGCATGTGCTCGCCGACGCGGGCGGCATGCAGCTGGTGCGCAATCCCAAGCAGTTCGACGTGATCGTGACCGACAACCTGTTCGGCGACATGCTCTCCGATGTCGCCGCGATGCTCACCGGCTCGCTCGGCATGCTGGCCTCGGCCTCGCTCGGCGAGGTCGATCCGAAATCGAAGAAGCGCCGCGCGCTCTACGAGCCGGTGCACGGCTCCGCGCCGGACATCGCCGGCAAGGGCGTCGCCAACCCGATCGCCATGATCGCGTCGTTCGCGATGGCGCTGCGCTATTCGTTCGGCATGGTCAAGGAAGCCGACATGGTCGAGAAAGCGATCGCGGCTGCGCTGGATAAAGGCCTGCGCACCGCGGACATCGCTTCACCCGGCACGCAGACAGTTGGCACCACCCAGATGGGCGACGCGATCATTGCGGAGATGGAAAGGCTGGCTGCCTAGTAAGACGTGTACGGGTTGAAGCCCGGCAGATCGAACGGCATCGGCAGCGGGTAGCGATGGATGCCGAGCGGATCCCACGAGCTGGTCGGCGCCTGCCAGCTGTAAGTCGGTGCCTTCGCATAATCGAGGAATTTGCGCTCGCCCGGCGTCACTTCCGTCCCGCCGTCGAGATAGCTGCGCGGCCGCACCGTGATGCGGGTGCGGGCGCGGCCGTTCTCGTCGATGATGGTGATGCGCTCGGTCTGATCCCCGCCGCGATAAACGCGGCGCTGGGCGTCCGCCGGGGTCGCCGCCACGAAGGCGGAGGCGGCCAGAGAAAGTGCCAGCAGCGATGCGAGACGCATGTTGAACCTCGTCGGCGACTTAACGGCCGAGCATGCCGGCCGTTCCTTAATTTGTTCCCCACAATAGCGGGCTTGCTGCAGCGCCGCCGTCACCCTTTTGCAACACGGCAGGCCGAAATTCCCGATTGCAGACAAACGGTTGATAGCAGCCTAGAGGGCCGGCGAGCCATTGTCCGTATCGCTTTGGTATCGCGCAACCATACCTTGGCACCGCCGGAGCGGATCGGTCGTCAGGCGGACGCAGTTTCCGCCGCGTCCGCCGTTCCTTTCGGCAATTCCGCGCGCTGCTCGGCGGGCTTTTCGGTGCGCGTCAAATTGAACGCGGTGTTGAGCAGCGCGACATGCGAGAAGGCCTGCGGAAAATTGCCGAGCTGGCGCTTGGCGCGCGGGTCATATTCTTCGGCTAGCAAGCCGACATCATTGCAGAGGCCGATCAGCCGCCGGAACAGCTTTTCGGCATCGTCGCGGCGGCCGAGCAGCAGATAGGCGTCGGCGAGCCAGAAGCTGCAGGCGAGAAACGCACCTTCGCCGGGCGGCAGTCCGTCCTTCGCCTTGTGGGAGTCGTAGCGCAACACGAAGCCATCGACGAGCAGCTCACGCTCGATCGCCTCCACGGTGCTCCGATAGCGTGGATCGTCGGGTTTCAGGAATCCGATCGGTGCGAGCAGCAAGAGGCTCGCATCGAGATCGCGCGAGCCATAGGAGCGCGTGAATGTCTTGCGCCGCGCATTCCAGCCTTTACGGCACACTTGATCGTGGATTTCGCCGCAAACCTTGCGCCAGCGTTTCACGTCACCCGGCAGGCCGAACATCTCGGCGCTCTTGATGGCGCGATCGAACGCAACCCACGTCATCGCCTTGGAATAGGTGAAGTGCATCGGCTTGGTGCGAACCTCCCAGATGCCGTGATCCGGTTTCTTCCAGATCGTTTCGAGATGACGCAGCAACGTGATTTGCACGTCCCAGCCGGCCTCGCTCGCCGCAAGTCCGCCACGGCGGCCTTGATGCAGCGTGTCCATCACCTCGCCAAACACATCGAGCTGAAGTTGCTCGTGCGCCGCGTTACCGATGCGCACCGGTGCTGAATTTTCGTAACCCGGAAGCCAGCCGACCTCCCATTCGGTCAGGCGCCGCTCGCCGGAGACGCCGTACATCACGCCCATCTGCTCGGGGCGGCCGGCGATCGCGCGCGTCAGCCAGTCGCGCCATGCCTGCGCCTCCTCATAGTAACCGGCATTCATCCCGGCGAGCAGCGTGAGCGTCGCGTCGCGCAGCCAGCAGAAGCGGTAGTCCCAGTTGCGATTGCCGCCGATGCGTTCGGGCAGCGACGTCGTCGGCGCCGCGACGATACCGCCGCTTGGCTGATAGGTGAGGGCTTTCAAGGTGACGAGCGAGCGCACGACGGTGTCGCGCCATGGGCCGTGGCAGCGACCCTTGCGCGTCCATTCGAGCCAGAAGGCCTCCGTGTCGGCCAGCGCCGCATCCGCCGAGAAGGCTTCTGGCGCGCGCAAGTGCGAAGGCCCATAGCTCATGACGAAGGGTACCCGGTCGCCTTCGCCGACCGTGAACTCGCCGACCGTGGTCATGTTCTCGCCGCGCAGGTGGACCGGCGTGCGCAGAACCACCATGTCGGGGCCGGCGATCGCGCGCAGCGTGCCGTCGCCGACCTTGCGCACCCATGGCACTGTTGCGCCATAGCCGAAGCGCAGGATGAGCTCGACGCACATCGATACACGGCCGCGCTCGCCGATCACGATGCGCACGCAATCCGGGTTCACGCCGCGAATCGGCATGAAATCAAGGAGCGTGACGGCGCCTTCGTCGGTCTCGAAGCGGGTTTCGAGGATCAGCGTGTCGGGGCGGTAGCGGCGCGAGGTGCGCGTGACTTTTCCCCGCGGCGCGATCTTGAAGCGCCCGTGTTCCGGTTTGCCAAGCAAGGCCGCAAAGCAGGCGTCGGAGTCGAAGCGCGGCCAGCATAGCCAATCGATCGAGCCATCCGCGCCGACGAGCGCGGCGCTTTCGCAGTCGCCGATCAGCGCGTAGTCCTCGATCCGGGTCGACGTCGTTTTCTTCGGCATGATGTTCTCGGAAATCTACAATTCTTCCCGGATCATGCCTGCGCGAACTCGATCACCACCTTGATGTCGCCCGGCCTGCGCTCGAAAGCTTCGGCGAAACGCGCGAGCGGTACGCGGCGTGTGATCAGACGCGAGAGCCAGCCGCGGTCGGCACGCGCCAGCGCGTCGGCGGCCATCCGGTAGTGGCGCAGATTGGCGTTCACGGTGCCGAAGACCGTGCCGTTGTTGAGCACCATTGTGCGGTTGAACTGACCCATGTTGAAGTGAGCCTGGTGCGAAGGACCGACGCCGGCGAGACAGATTACGCTGTCGGGACACACATGGGATAGGAGCGCCTCGATGACGGGCGGCGCGCCGGTGCACTCGATCACGATGTCCGGGTTGAGCCTGGAGAGTGCGGCGAGATCGCCGGAGTGATACGTCGCGCCGAGCTCCTTCGCGAGTGCGGGCTTCGGCCCGCCCGCGTTGCGATCGTAGATGTGCATCTCGCAGCCGCGTTGTGCGCCAAGCAATACGGCGAGCAGGCCGATCGGACCGGCGCCGGTGACCAGCGCACGGCGCGGCGGCGCATCAAGACGCCACACGCGATCGATGTGGTCCCAGGCCTTGGCGACCACGCTGGTTGGCTCGAGCAGTACAGCGTTGAGGCCGAGCGCCGGGTCGACCTTCACGGCGAACTCCGGCGCGATGCGCCACCGTTCCGCACCGAAACCGTTCAACCCCTTGATCCCGTGCTCGGTGTAAAGCCCGTTGCGACACATGTCCCACTGGCCGGAGGCGCAAGCCGGGCAGGGGACCGGATCGGGATGACGCACAATGCCGACAACGTGATCGCCCTTCGCAAAGCCATCGTACGCCTCGATCACGCGTCCAAGCGATTCGTGACCGAGGATCAGCCTGTCATGACCGTCCGGCGCTTCGCCGTAGTCGCCTTCGATGATTTCCCGATCCGTGCCGCACACGCCGAGCGCAATCGCTTCGACCAACATCGCGCCTTCCGAGGCGGGCGGCTCCGGCATATCGCACAATTCAACGGAGTTCGGCTTTGGCGGACGTACGGTGATGGCGCGCAAGGAAAAGCCCTTGGGAAGTCAGCCGCCCAGGATTCGACGCGCGGGGCGCGAAAAAGTTCCCGGCGCGCTTGCTACGCTTGCCCGAGCACGAGGTCGTCCCGATGCACCATCTCGGCACGGCCTGTGATGCCGAGAATGAGCTGGCAGTCGGCGGACGAGCGGCCCTTGATTCTGTCGGCGTCGCCGGCGTCGTAGGCGACGAGGCCGCGCCCGATTTCCGTCGTGTCGGGCCCCCGGACCACGACGGCATCGCCGCGCGCGAAATCACCCTCAACCCTGATCACGCCGACGGGAAGCAGACTGTTGCCCCGGCGCAGCGCCGCCACCGCGCCCGCATCGATCGTGAGTGTGCCCTTCGGTTCGAGCGAACCCGCGATCCATTTCTTGCGCGCGGTGACCGGATTGGCGGGCGTGAGAAACCATGTGCATTTCTTGTCCGCTATCGCGCGCAGCGGATGCGCAACGCGCCCGGACGCGATCACCATGTGGATGCCGCCGGTCGTCGCGATTTTACCGGCCTCGATCTTGGTCTGCATGCCGCCGCGCGAGAGTTCCGAACCCGAAGCGCCCGCCATCGCCTCGATCTCCGGCGTAATGCGCTCCACCAGCGGGATCAGCTTTGCGCTCGCGCCGTTCTGCGGCGGCGCGTCGTAGAGCCCATCGATGTCGGAGAGCAGCACCAGTAAATCCGCGCTCGTCATGGTGGCGACGCGCGCCGCGAGCCGGTCGTTGTCGCCGTAACGGATCTCGTTGGTCGCGACCGTGTCGTTCTCGTTGATCACCGGCACGCTGCGCCACTCGAGCAACTTCGCGATGGTGGAGCGCGCGTTGAGATAGCGGCGCCGCTCCTCGGTGTCGCTCAGCGTCAGCAGAATCTGTCCGGCCGATATCCCGTGGCGGCCGAGCGCCTCCGACCAGGTACGCGCGAGCGCGATCTGACCGACCGCGGCTGCTGCCTGTGAGTCCTCAAGCTTGAGCGTGCCGCGCGGCAGTTTGAGTACGGCGCGGCCGAGCGCAATCGCGCCCGACGACACCACCAGGATGTCACGCTTTTCCCTGTGGAGCCGCCCGATGTCCTCGGCGAGCGAAGCAAGCCACTCTTCGTGCACGCGCCCGGCCGCGGAATCGACCAGGAGCGATGAGCCGACCTTGATGACGATGCGGCGGAAGTCGGTGAGACTCGGAACTCTCATAGCGCGCCGCGAACATCGGTAAGGGGAAAGTCATCGCCTTTGAACAGTAGGGGCACGTCGTGAAATTTGGCGACCGCATAGGACATGCAGTCGCCGAAGTTCAGCTTGGCCCGATGATAGCCGCGTCCGAACCTATCAAATGCCTCCCGTGCGTTTGCAAACAGCCGTTGATCAAACGCAAGAACGCGCAGTCGCGGCGCGGTTAGCACCATGTCGAGCACGTCGAGACCGCGGCGCAAGGGAATGGACTTGAGAACCATGTGGCTTTCCAGAACAGTGGGCCAGCCGATGATGCAATCTTCGGAGCCGATAATCTCCGCGAAAACCCGTGCTTCACGCTCACGAAGTGCAATCGCAGCGATTGCCGACGTATCGATTGCGATCACTTGGGCAAACCCTGTTCATCATACAGGTGAGAATGGTCCGAGGTCGTGCCGGGTTTTGCAACCGCCGCACTCCGATTTGCCAATGCCAAGAGCTCGTCGACAAATGCGCGTTGCGCCTTGGTCAGCTTTTTGCCGGTCTTCGCCTCGCGATAGTTCAAGAGCGCGGCGAGGACAACGTCGGCGCGCGTGCGCCCCGTCCGCGTCGCAATCTCATCAGCGATTTGGTACGCCTCATCGCTTCGGATGTTGAGTTGACGTGCCATGGTGCTAGCTCCAAAATTAAGGTTGCTAGCATAGCAGTGGCGCGAGCGAACGGCAAATCGGCTAGGGCGTCCAAGTCGTTGCCTGGCCCGCCGGAATCGGCTCGCGTTCGCCGTCGATCACTTTGATCAGCGCCCGCAGCGCCTCCGGCACGCCTTCTCGCGACACACCCGACATCACCAGCGGCGTCTTTTTCGCGGCACGTTTGAGCCGCGCGACCTGCTCCTTGACCTGCTCCGGGGCGAGAGCGTCGGCCTTGCTCAGCGCCACGATCTCAGGCTTGTCGGCAAGGCCGTGGCCATAGGCTTCCAATTCGTGGCGCACCGTTTTGTAGTCGTTGCCGGCGTGCTCGCCGGTGCCGTCCACCAGGTGGAGGAGCACGCGGCAGCGCTCGACGTGACCAAGGAAACGGTCACCGAGGCCGACGCCTTCATGCGCATCCTCGATGAGTCCAGGCAAATCGGCGAGCACGAATTCGCGCTCGTCGATGCGAACGACACCGAGCTGGGGGTGCAGGGTGGTGAAGGGATAGTCCGCGATCTTCGGCTTGGCGGCGCTGACGGCCGCGAGGAAAGTCGACTTGCCGGCGTTCGGCAGACCGACAAGGCCCGCATCCGCGATCAGCTTCAGCCGCAAGCGGATGGTGCGCTCTTCGCCAGGTAGACCCGGATTGGCATGGCGCGGTGCCTGATTTCTTGACGTCTTGAAGTGCGCATTCCCGAAGCCGCCATTGCCGCCCTTCGCGATCACGAGCGTCTGGCCGACGTCGGTGAGATCGGCGAGCAGAGTCTCGCCGTCCTCCTCATAGATCTGCGTGCCGGCCGGGACCTTCATGAGCATGTCCTTGCCGTTCGCGCCGGCGCGGTCCTTGCCCATGCCGGGTCGGCCATTCTGCGCCGTGAAGTGCTGCTGGTAGCGATAGTCGATCAGTGTGTTCAGCCCATTCACGGCGGTGACGACGACGTCGCCGCCGCGGCCGCCGTCGCCGCCGTTGGGCCCGCCGAACTCGATGAACTTCTCGCGGCGGAACGACACGCAGCCGTTCCCGCCGTCGCCGGACTTTATGTAGACCTTGGCTTCATCCAGGAATTTCATGCCGCGCTCTTAGCGCAAATCGTTCAGAAGTCAGAGCTTTTTTGAAGAGCTCGCTTCCGGGAATAAATCTCACGTTCGCCCGATCTTGTCCCCTGAAGGCAGTCACGCCTCACGGGAGACCGATATGAGCACCGGAGAGCACGATCACAATGGCGTCAATCGCCGCAAGGTTCTCGAATGCATGACATGGGCCGGAACCGGCGTCCTCTGGACGGTCGCGGGCGGCGTGCCGCGCTCGCTCGGCATTGTCGATGAGGCGATGGCGCAGACGGCGGGTCCACTCACATTCCTGCAGATCAGCGACAGCCACATGGGCTTCGACAAGCCAGCGAACCCGAACGTCACCGGTACGCTCGAAGAGGCGATCGGCAGGATCAAGGCGATGCCGGGAAAGCCTGCGTTCATGATCCACACCGGCGACATCACGCACCTCTCGAAGCCGGGTGAGTTTGACGACGCCGAGAAGATCATCTCGCAGGCAAAGCTCGATGTGCACTATGTGCCCGGTGAGCACGATATCATCGACGACGAGGTGAAGCTTTATCGCGAGCGCTATGGCCGCGGCACGCGTGGCCTCGGCTGGTACTCGTTCGATGCGGACGGCGTGCATTTCATCGGGCTCGTCAACGTGGCGAACCTGAAGGCCGGCGGCCTCGGCACGCTCGGCGCGGAGCAACTCGCGTGGCTGGAGGACGACCTGAAGGGCAAATCGGCTTCAACCCCGATCGTCGTGTTCGCGCACATTCCCTTGTGGGCGGTTTACCCGCAGTGGGGCTGGGGGACGGATGACTCGGGCCGTGCACTCGAGCTGATGAAAGGCTTTGGCTCGGTGACCGTGCTCAACGGTCACATCCATCAGGTGATGCAGAAAATCGAAGGCAATGTCGCCTTCCACACCGCGCGCTCGACCGCCTTCCCGCAGCCTGCACCCGGCAGCGCGCCATCGCCCGGCCCGATGAAGGTCGCGGACGACAAGCTGCGCGGCCTGCTTGGGGTCGCGAGCGTCACCTTCAAGCAGGGCGAACAGCGCCTCGCCATCATCGACCAGCCGCTGCAGGGCTGAGCGGGCAGGGCAGTCACATGAACGTGCGAATGCTTGCGGCCTGCGCCGCCGCCCTTGTCTGCGCGCTCGTCTTCTGCGCCCCGATGCCGGCCTTCGCAGCGGATGCCACGGTGAAGATCGACAACTTCACGTTCGATCCACCTCGCCTGACTGTGAAGGCCGGGACCACGGTGACGTGGTACAACGAGGACGATATCCCGCACACGGTCGCGGCGGTCGGAAAGCAGTTCAGGTCGAAGGCGCTCGATACGGATGGCAAGTTCTCGTTCACGTTCACGACGCCCGGCTCGTATGAATACTTCTGCTCGCTGCATCCGCACATGACGGGCGTGGTCGTGGTCGAGACGGCGAGCGGAAGCACGCAATGAGGCGAGCTTCGTGAATCGTCCCGTCGCGAGCGAACCAGGCTTGGGGACAGGCACGTTCGGGCAAGTGATGGCAGGCGCGACCGCAGACAGGGCGCAGCGCTTCCGCGACACGGCGCTGCCGCACCTCGACAATGTCTATACGCTTGCGCGCTACCTCCTTGGAAATGCGACGGATGCCGAGGACGCTGT
>Ga0310810_10005553_pt1 | contig 14126 bp, 9 predicted proteins | sample NCmetagenome_FD_207641 | JGI IMG/M metagenome (GOLD analysis project Ga0310810, IMG submission 207641) | Soil microbial communities from experimental microcosm in Duke University, North Carolina, United States - NC | ecosystem: Engineered > Artificial ecosystem > Soil microcosm > Unclassified ... | reverse complement strand
CCGAATTCCGAGCGCGGCGTTTATCGCACGCGTGACGGAGGTAGAACGTGGCAGAAAGTTCTGTACATCTCTGATTCTACCGGTGCAGTAGACATAGAGCTTCAGCCCGGCCATCCCGAAGTAGTCTACGCAGCAATGTGGCGGGCCGAGCGAAAGCCGTGGACGATCATCAGCGGTGCGATGGAGGGCGGCATTTACAAAAGCACTAATGGTGGAGATAGTTGGACACGTCTCACCAATGGTTTGCCGAACGGGCTGGTTGGAAAGGCAGACTTGGCTGTATCGGCTGCAAAGCCTGACCGGTTATATGTGTTGATCGAAGCGAAGCCGGGTGGTGGACTTTATAGATCCGACGATGCCGGACGCTCCTTCTCGGTGATGGATACAACGACGAGAGGATTGATCACGCGTCCGTTCTATTACACGAACATCGACGCGGATCCAAACAACGCCGACATCGTCTACGTCGGGACCGAGGGATATTACAAGAGCGTCGACGGCGGCCGCACGTGGAACACCGTGTCGACTCCGCACGGAGACAATCACGATCTCTGGATCAACCCGCGCAATTCATCCATCATGATCCAGTCGAACGATGGCGGCGCGAACATCTCGCTCGACGGTGGACGAAGCTGGTCAACGCAAAACAATCAGCCGACGGCGGAGATCTATCAGGTCTACGTCGACAATCAGTTTCCATATCGACTCTACGGTGCGCAGCAGGACAACAACAACGAGCTGATCATTCCGAGTCTTCCTCCAACGGAGAAGTCACCGGATGATCCGATTCAGAATTGGACTCCAGGTCCTGGGTGCGAAACAGGACCGGTCATGCCGCATCCGATCAATCCGGACACGGTTTACGGGGGATGCAAAGGATTGTTCTCGCGGATGTCGCTGCGCACAGGTCAGGAGCGACAATACTGGATCGGCGCGCAATCTCTCTATGGAAATCCCGGAAGGGATTTGATCTATCGTTTTCAGCGCGTCGCGCCAATTGAAGTTTCCTTCGTTGACCCGCACATCGTTTACGCTGGATCGCAGTACTTGCACAGAACGCGCGATGAAGGGGTGACATGGGAGAAAATTTCTCCGGATCTCACCTGGAATCCGCCGGAGCGGAACCAGCGCGTGTCTGGTGAGCCGATTACGATCGATGTAACTGGTGAAGAGGTGTACAGCACACTTTACGCGATTCGTGAATCACCGCTTCGGAAAGGAGTAATCTGGACGGGATCGAATGATGGACCATTTCATGTCACGCGCGATGGTGGTGCGACATGGAAAGACGTAACACCAAATGCGCAACCAAAAGGTTGCAGAGTTCAGAACATCGAGCCGTCGCCGCATCGTGTTGCGTCCGCGTACTTCGCGGTGCTCTGCTATCAGCTCGGCGATTTCCGACCGTATCTCTGGCGGACGGACAATTACGGCGCATCGTGGACGCTTCTGACGAATGGCAACAACGGGATTCCGTCCGATTATCCGACTCGAGTCGTGCGCGAGGATCCAGCGCGTGCGGGACTTCTTTACGCGGGGACAGAATTCGGCGCGTTCATTTCATTCGACAATGGAGCGCGCTGGCAACCGCTTCAGCTGAATCTGCCCGTTACCCCGATCACGGACATGAAAGTCTGGCGCGGTGATCTCGTTCTCTCGACGCAGGGCCGAGCGTTCTGGATTCTCGATGATATCACACCGCTACGCGAGCTGAACGATCGTCTTCGCACTCAAAGTGCGTACTTGTTCAAGCCAAGGGACGCGTATCGTCTGCGGTATAGCTCGCGGTTCGGCGGCGAGGAATCAAACCGTGGCTCTACGGCTGATCCGCAGTATCCGCCCAGAGGCGCGATGATCGATTACTGGCTGCCTGCCAGTAGTAGTGGACTAGTCAAAATCGACATTTTGACTCCAACAGGCGAAATCGTTCGGAGTTTTTCGAGTCAGCGCGGCGAAGCGCAACGGACTTCGTGGCCTGATCTTATTGTGCCGGACATGTCAGCAGTTGGATCGCCAGTCCTTACAAAGAACCCTGGATTGAATCGCGTGATATGGGATCTCGCGTATCCTGGTCCGTGGGATACGACTGCTCGACGCAGCGGACGCGAAGGACCAATGGTTGCACCGGGAACTTTCACTGTACGTCTCACCTCGAATGGAATCGTACAGTCGCAGCAGCTTCTTGTTCGCGGTGACCCGCGCGCAACGCGCGACGGAATTACAACCGCGATTCTCCGCGAGCAACTTGCGCACAACCTTCGTGTTCGCGATCTCACATCGCAGGTGAACGTCGCCGTTGCGATGCTTGCGAGTGTGCAAAAATCGACGAACGATTCAGTGGCGCTGAGAAAATTGCAGTCACTGCAGCAGCTGCTGATGACTCCGCCGATACGATACAGCGAGCCGGGCCTCCAGGCGCACATTCAGTATTTGTATACTGCCGCGTTATCGGCTGATCAAAAGGTTGGACGCGATGCCCAGCTGCGCTTCACCGAGCTGAAGAGACAGCTCGATCCAGTTTTGGTGCAGCTGCGCGAGGTCTTGAAAACTCACAGTGTCCCCCGCATTTAGCGCATGGTGAATCGGCGTCCCGGAAAAAGGAAGCGACCAGGTCGGCCGCCTCAACAGCACACGTCACTTCCGACAAGTCGTAACGCTTACGCCGATACACGACGTTGGCTGCTCGATCGTCACGGACCAACGTGCGCATATTGTGCGCGTCGCATAAGTGAAAAAGGAATTACTCTCGATCATGTCACGCCTCGTAAGGGAAAGAGCGCATATGATCGCCGAGACAACCTCGTGCTCGCCTGCCCCGCCTGCAACATTCAGAAAGCAGACCAGCACATTCTCGCGTTTCTGCTCGCGCGGCCGGCACGTGCAGAGAATCTGCTTCGGTACGGCGAGCACTTGAGCTCGATGTTGATCGATCTCGCGAAGGAAATTGCTGGTCCGGAAGCCGCCGCGCGCGCGGCGAGGTTGGCCGATCCTGATTATCCGTATCTCGACTAGCCAGGTAAACCGCGCCAACCGCCCGGTTGTCGTACTTTTGAGTTTCATGAAACGACACTTCTTCGTTCTCATGCTGTCTGCCGCAGGGTGCACGTCTCGCCCGGGCAATCCTCCCGCCGCGAGTGTATCCGAGCGCGCATTGCCAACCGGACGCTTACTCGATCCGGTTGGACGCATCGTCGACGTCGGCAACATGCCGCTCGCGATTACGCTTTCTCCCGACGAAAAACACGCCGCAATACTTCTGAGCGGATTTCGCGAGCGCGGACTTCAAATCGTCGACATCGCTGCAGGCAAAGTGACGCAGACTCTGCCACAGCGCGGCGCGTTTCTCGGACTCGCGTTCTCTCCAGATGGAAAATCCATCTACACGTCCGGCGGCGGACGCGATGTCGTTTATCGCTACACGTGGGATGGGAGCAAAGCGGCTCTAGCGGACAGCATCATGCTGGCCCGATTCGATTCTCTTCATCCGCGGTTCATTGGAGCGATCGCATTTTCACGCGACGCGCGGCACCTCTACGTCGCGGAAAACATGTCGGATTCCATCGCAGTCGTTGATCTCTCCACGGGACGGGTGAGTCAACGAATTACGACCGGGCACAATCCGTACGGAATCATCATCCACCCCAATAACGATGTGCTCGTCTCATCATGGGGAGAAAGCAGCGTTGACATGTTTCGCCCGGATAACAACGGCCGTCTGACTCTCGTAAAAAAAATCACGACGGGACGTCATCCTTCGGCGATGGTTCTCAATCGCGAGGGAACACGTTTGTATGCGGTTTCGTCGAGCACAGATCGCGTAAGCGTCATAGACCCCTCCTCCGGCGCAACATTGGAAACGATGTCCGATGCAGCACCGTCAGGTCCCAGCGAAGGCAGCACTCCGGATGGCATCGCGCTTTCGCGCGATGAATCAAGATTATTTGTAGCAGAAGCCGACAATAATTCGGTCGCAGTTTTCGATCTGTCCGGCGCGAGGTCCCGGCTCATCGGAAGAATTCCCGTACTATGGTATCCGGATGCGCTCGCTTTGCGCGGTGACTCTCTGCTCGTCGTCAACGGAAAAGGAAGAGGATCAGGACCAAACCCGACCAATCCAAACGGGGAACGAGCGGGAACGAATGACCCGCCGCACTACGTGCTCGGACAATTGAACGGCGCGTTGTCGATTATTTCGGCGAGTCAGTCCCAGGAGGATCTGGCTCGATTCAGCGCGCGAGTTTCTCGGGCAAACGGCTGGGATCTCGCGCGCGCAAAGCCGAATCATCCACCGTTCGAGCATGCGATTCTCATCATCAAGGAGAATCGAACCTACGATCAGGTTTTTGGTGACGAGCCATCCGGAGACGGAGACGCGTCGCTCGTCTGGTATCACGCCGACGTCAGCCCAAATCATCGGGCACTCGCGAAACGATTTGGTCTGTACGATCGCTTTTTCACCAACGCAGAGGTGAGCTCGCAAGGTTGGGCATGGTCGACCAGCGCCTACGTGACCGAGTACACAGAAAAAACCGTCAACATGGTTTATCGAGCGCTGCGACCTGATCGCGACGAGGGTGACACCGACACACCCGCGACCGGCTTCCTTTGGGATGAAGCTGCGCGGAAAGGGATCTCGGTGCGCAACTACGGCATGTACGTCGAAGCCGTACCCGGCTCACCGAGAAAGTACCGCGCGATACGACCGGGTCTAGTGCAGTACACGAATACGGATTATCCGCCGTTCGACATGTCGATCACCGATCAACAGCGCACGGATGTCTGGCTGGCGGAATTCAGGAATTTTGTGAACGCCGGAAATCTGCCGAAGCTCGAGATCATTAGCCTGCCGCGCGATCACACTGCTGCGGCGCGCCCGGGTTTTTCCACTGTGCTTTCCTGCTTCGCCGATAACGACTTCGCACTTGGACGGATCATCGATGCCTTGTCGCATTCCCCTTATTGGAAGAACACGGCGGTGTTCGTGATGGAGGATGATTCGCAGGCGGGCCCGGATCATTTCGATTCGCATCGGTCGATTGCATTCACAATCTCCGCGTGGAACAAACCCGGATTGATCCATCGGTTCGTCAACACAACGGATATACTCGCGACGATCGAAGAGATTCTTGGGCTCGACGCGATGTCTCAGTTCGATCGTTTCGGACGACCGTTGCGCGACGTCTGGCGAGACACGCCGGATCTCACTCCGTACGTCGCAATCGTTCCGTCACATTCGCTCGAGGACGTGAACCCTCGCCGTGGCGTCGGCGCTCGAGAATCAATGCAATTCGATATCGCGAGCGCCGACAGAATCGATGACACGCAATTCAACCGATTGCTGTGGCGAGTAATAAAAGGCGAGCACGTTCCCTACCCCGGAAGCCATAGAGGCTCGACACTCGACTTCGTCCAGGATCGCTAGGCAAACAGCGGAAATCCCGTGGCGCGTGCTTGTCCTTGACACTACCTTGTCAGCCCTAAAACCGACCCTTTCTGCGGAGAACTCGTATGCGATCTACCGTTCGTTCTCTCCTCTCGTTACTGGTAATCGCGTCGCCGGCGTTGGCACGCGCTCAAGTCACCATCACCGGCCGTGTTCTCGACAACAGCAACAATGGACTTGCGGGCGCACAGATCCTGATCGAGAACACTACGATCGGAACTATCGCAGGCGACGGCGGCGGCTACCGACTCGTCGTTGGAGCTCCGCGCGCGGGCATGGTTGTTCTTGTTCGGGCACTCGGCTACAAGCCCGCCCGCCAGCCGCTAAGTCAACTGACCGGTAGCATGACGGCGGACTTTCGCCTGACGCCGGACGTTCTGCGACTCGGCGAAGTCGTGGTTACGTCATCGCGCGGTGAAACAGAGCGCAGCAAGCTGGGCGCAACAGTCGCAACAGTGAATGGTGACGACATCGCAAAAGCAAACACGGTTCAGCTCGATGCTGCTCTCTCGGGAAAAGTTTCCGGTGCTCTCGTTCAGCAGATGTCCGGACAGCCAGGAGGCGGAACGAGTGTTCGCATTCGCGGACTGTCGACGATCAGCCGAAGCGCCGAGCCTTTGTACATCGTCGACGGAGTGATCGTCGACAACAGCTCGCCGGCCCTTATCGATATCGGCGGTTACAGCTCGAACCGGCTCGCCGATCTCGACCCGAATGAAATCGATCACATCGAAATCGTGAAGGGCGCGGCCGCGGCTGCGCTCTACGGATCGCGCGCGAACGACGGCGTTGTACAGATCTTCACGAAACGCGGGCATTCCGGCACGTTGAGAACTTCATTCCGAACGACGTTCGAGAGCGACGAGATCGAGCACAAGCTTGCCGTCAACGAGGCACCGGTTAAGGAAGACGGCTCCGCGGTAACGCGTTACGACTATCAGGATGTGCTCTTTCAGAAGGCACCGCGATTCTCCAATACACTTTCTCTCTCTGGCGGCGACGACAAAACCACGTTCTTCCTGTCCGGCACGGCAGAGCAACAGAAGGGAATTCTCAGGAGCACGGATTATCGCCGTCAGAATCTTCGCCTCAATCTCGACCGCACCCTCAACGATCGCCTCAAGATCGGAGTGAGCACGGCATACATAACGAGCAAGGCGAACGTTGCGCCTAACGCAGGCCTCCAGAACAGCTTCGGCTTGCTGACGAGCTTTTTCTTCATGCCGAATTATGTCAATCTTAATCGAGACCCAGTCACTGGCGTTTTTCCCTCGGGGCCACCACTTGGGCTAGCAAATCCGCTTGATATCATCGCCAACTGGAAAACGCCGCAGAACATCGATCGCTTTATCGGCGGCCTGAACTTTACCGCGTTCCCGATTTCCGGGATGACGGCCTCGTACAGGTTCGGCTTCGATGGATACACCGAGACCGCTCAAGTCTTTGTCCCGCGAGTCAATACTGCGGCACAGTTCCCAACTGGCATTTCGACATCGTCGACTGATCGCAGCCGGCTTGTGAACTCGGATTTGGATCTCAGCTACATCATGAACGTGGGCATTCTCAAGCTGACGCATGGCGTGGGCATGAACTGGCAACGACAGCAAGTAGATGTCGTCACGGCCTCGGCGAGAGATCTCGCGCTGTTCACTGAGACAGTTCAAGGTGCGCAACCAACTGCATCCGAAGGACGGGACGAGCGCCGCACACTCGGCTTCTATGGTCAGGAGCAGATTGGAGTGAGTGACCGCCTCTTCCTTACCGGTTCGCTGCGCAGCGATGCATCTTCGGCGTTCGGATCGGAAGTGCGCCAGCAATGGTTCCCGAAAGTCGGCGCCTCGATCAACGTTTCGGACTACGATTTCTGGAGAGGATCATCGCTCGCCCGCATCGCGAACACGTTGCGTCTGCGCGGTGCGTACGGTTTCTCAGGCGGTCAGCCTGCAGGAAGCTTTGATCGGTTGGCAAACTACGTCTTCAAAGCAAACGGAACTCGCTCTGGCGTCATCAACAGCACGCAAGCGGGCAATGACTCGCTCAAGCCCGAGCGCGCACGTGAGTACGAGTTGGGAACAGACCTCGAGGTTCTGGGTGGTCGCGCGGGTGTCGAGCTCACTTACTTCAATAAGAGGGTGACCGATCTCATTCTGCCGAAGAGCATCGATCCCAGCACGGGATTCCTTTCTCAGCTGGCCAACATCGGCGTTCTCGAGAATCACGGAATTGAAGGACTGCTCAAGATATCCGTTCTTCGAGGCTCGACATTTACGTGGAACATGAGCGGGACTTACGCGACGAATAATCCCTTGGTCACGAAGGTCAGCACCGGTGGCGCTTTCTTTATTCCAGAGAGCTTCAGCATCATTCGCGTCGATTCGGGTGAGGCGCCGGGACATTTCTTTGGCGCGACTTACGTGCGTGACGCGAACGGCAACATTCTCGACAAGGACAACAAGCCGATCAAGGATGCCTCCGGAAAAATCGTCGGCATTCCCCTCGTCGGTCCTAAAAAGATTATCGGGAATCCGAATCCAAAAGCATACTGGTCCTTCAGCAACGAATTCGGCGCAGGCAAGTCGCTTTCTCTCCGTGCTCAATTCGATGGTGTGCAAGGTGGTGAGCTCTTCAACTTCGATCGCCGACTTCTGGAGACACCCGCCTTCGGTGGCGGCGCAGCATACGCGGACGAGCTGACTGGCGTCGTACCGAAAGGATATTTCCAGGCGCGACGCACCATCTTCGAGGAATACATCGAGCACCAGACGTGGGTGAAGCTCCGTGAAGTCGCTCTCACCTGGTCGCTTCCCACGGGAATGCTTGGCCGGCTGGGAACGCACGGTGCAGCACTCACCCTCAGTGGACGCAACCTGAAAACGTGGACCGATTTCACCGGCTGGGATCCGGAAACAAACGCGGGCGCACAACGAACACTCGTAAGAGGTTTTGCATTCGCAACGCCGCCGATCCCGCGCAGCTACGCACTCACTTTCTCAACCAACTTCTAACCGGAGGGAGACGAAATGAAATTCTTGCCTGACACTCGTCGCGTCGCTCTTCGGGCGATCGCCGTTACCGTCGTCACGATTTCGCTGACCGCATGCAAGCTCGACGTTACGAATCCGAATGCTGCTACCGAGGAGAGCGTACTCACGTCTGTAGCAGGAATTCGTGCGCTCGCGATAGGCATGCAAGGCAGGCTCAGCAATGCGATGGACGAGAATCTTTACATACCGGGCGTCGTGTCCGGTGAGCTTGGGACGACATCGATCACGCAGTCAACGCAGCGTGAATATCAGAACTTCCCCGTAGCCAGCTCGAATTCGCCGATCACGGATACGAACGTCGATCTGCTTGACATCTGGTCGAAAAATTATGGAGTCGAGAAAACAGCGGACGACATTCTCAACAACATCGAAGGTCTCAGCTTCGCTCCCGGAACGAAGGCAGGAATCACCGGCCTCGCGAAGTTATACAAGGCCTGGTCGTACGGATTTTTGATCGAGGCGTTCCAGAAGATTTCAATCGATGCGGGCGCAACTTTCGTCGACCGTCCCGCAGCTCTCACGGAGATCCTGCGGCTACTGGCAAGCGCGAAAGCCGACGTTACAGGGACCCCGCTCACTGCGGATTTCTCAAGTTCCATTCTCTCGCCCAACTTCGACTTGCTGAATACGATTCGAGTATTCCAGGCCAGATACTCACTCGCTGCCGGCAACTATTCAGACGCGTTAGCATTCGCCAACGAAGTTCCCGGAAACGCGAGCGCGGTAATTACATTCGGCGGCGCAGACATCAACCCGTTCAACAATTATTTCCACGGCCAAAAGTTCTACGGGGCGATCTCTACCTATAGAACCGGCGCTGAACCCGGTGATACGCGAGTCGACAAATTCACGAAGAGCAATACGATACCGACTGCACTCGGTGGCGCCACGGTCTTCGAGACGAACATTTTCGCGACTGACGCGGATGCTATTCCTGCATGGTCGCAGGACGAAGTCACACTGATCCGCGCAGAAGCGCTCGCAAGACTGAATCGTTTGCCCGAGGCGATCGATCAGATCAACATCGTGCGCAACCGCGCGGGTCTCGCATCGAAAAATGCGGCGCAGCTTCCGACTCAGTCCGCAGTCCTTGATGAGATTTTCACGCAAAGAACTTATTCGCTCTTCGCAAGTGGACTGCACTGGGCGGACGAGCGGCGATTTGGCAAGATTTCCATGGCAAAGGTCGCCTGGCTGCCGTATCCGTTCTCGCTTCGCGCAACGAACCATGGTACGCCGGCCAATCCTTGATTCTGCAGTCGGATGGTTGAGATAAGCATCAACGGAGATCGAGCTCACTTTGAGGTGAAAGGCTGGGATAAATTCTGGTCACTGAAAAGCGAGCTCGAGATTCCGTTGTCGCACATTCGCTCTGTACGGGCAGACCCGAACGCAGCGCGCGGATGGTGGCACGGGTTTCGTTTGCCCGGTACGAACATTCCCGGAGTGCTTGCCGCGGGAACGTTCTACAACAGCGAAGGATTTGTTTTCTTCGACGTTCACGATTGTGACAACACCATCGTGATCGATCTCGAGCACGAGCATTACAAGAAGCTCGTCGTCGAGGTCGCGGATCCGCAGGCGAGCGTTGCCATGCTCGAGAATGTTCTGGCGAAAACGACAGCCTGACCCCGAGCTGCGCGGCATCCGCGTCGTTGTCGACAACACGCGGGCGGATATTGCGACTGACGACGTTCTCGAGCGACTGGACGAAGCGCTCGGATTGATCAGCCAGTACCAGCCGTGGCGGCTCGAACATCTGCGACGCGACTTGAAGCAGATTCTCGTCGCGCGATTCCCCTGCCGCGGCGCGTACTTCCCAGCCGAACGGACCTGCATTACCGAGCTGACGTTTCTCGCGCGACGCGACATCACGGCAGCAACTGTCGCGTCATCGATCGTTCACGAGGGAATTCACGCGCGCGTCGATCTTATGGGCGTGAAGCGTGAGAATCGTAATCGCGCCAAAGAGGAGCGACTATGCCGCCGCGCGGAGCTGGAGTTCGGTAGAGCGCTTCCGCTCGAGCTTGGCCGTCCCGTGATCGAGCGCGCGCTGGCGACGCTCACGCTCGAGGACGAAGAAGTCGCGCCGGAGATCGATTGGGCCGAAGCACAGGCAAAGCAGGAGGCGATCGACAGGCTGGCGTAGCATCGGTTCACACACGAATAGGAGACGTAAAATGAAGCTCAGTGTCGCAGCACTCATGCTTTTCACGGCGGCGTGCGTTGAAAAAAAAGCCGCGCCGGCGCCGGACTCCGCGACTGCATCTGCAACCGATACAACGAAACATTCATTGCTGCCCGGCGAGGCGTACCTTGCTGTTCCCGAAGGAAAAATCTGGTATCGCGTTGTCGGAAACGGTGGCGGCACGCCAGTAATTCTTCTCCACGGCGGACCAGGTTTCGGGAGCTATTACATGAAGCCGCTCGAAGCATTGAGTGCTGACAGGCCGGTAGTTCGCTACGATCAGCTTGGCGGCGGAGCGTCCGGCGCCTTCACCGACACCACGAAGATGACAATCGCGCACTTCGTCGCTGAGCTCGATTCACTGCGCTCGAGCCTGCATTACCACAAAGTGCATTTGCTTGGCCACTCGTGGGGAACGATCCTCGCCGTCGAATACTATCGCGCGCATCCGGAGCACGTCGCGAGCCTCACGCTCGCGAGCCCAGCGCTCGACGTTCCCGAGTGGGAGCGACACACAAGAGAATTGGAAAAAACTCTCTCTGATTCTTCGCAGCGCGCCATTGCCAAAGGCGAGCATGACAAGAATTTCGAATCGCCGGCGTACCAGAACGCTATAAATGAGTTTTACGGAAAGTACGTCTGGCTCCGCCCGGACTCGGTGAACCTCGACAGCACATTCAAGACGGCCAACATGACGATCTACAATTATATGCAAGGGCCGAGCGAGTTCACGATTACAGGAACCCTCAAGCGTTACGATGCGAAGCCATTTTTGAAGGACATAAAAGTGCCCGTGCTATTTACTGTCGGTGAGTTCGACGAGGCGAATCCCGTCACTGTAAAAAAACACGCAGCGATGACGCCGGGAGCGCGATACTACATGATTCCGAACGCCGCGCATCTCAGCGAGTGGGATAATCCGACGGCGATGAATCAGGCTATCGGCACGTTCCTTAAGGATGTCGACGCGAAGAGCAAAAAGAACTAACTACGAAGATCGCGGTCCCCGGTGCCTGATGGCGACGCCCGGTGCCTGATGTCCGAAACGACCCAGTCACTCGTTTGGGTTTGCTCGGACATCGGGCACCAGGCATCGCCATCGGGCACCGCGAACCGCGATTTCTCAGCTAGTGCTTTTGTACCAGCGTAAAGTCGTATTCGAGTTTGATCGTATCCCCGACACTCAAAACAATCGGAACGCGCGGCTGTGAAATTCCGAAATCCGTAAACGTGAACTGAGTCGCTGCATTCCCGACAACCTGTCCATTCTTCGCCTCGGCAGTGACATGCCACCTCGTCGGTTTGGTAACTCCGCGCACAGTCAGATTTCCAATGACATCGAACGTGTGCGAGCCTGACGTCGGCAACGTCTTCGGCAATCCAACGAATCCGGTCGGCGCAAACTCGACAGTAGGATACTGATCGGTCTCCAGAACTCTTCCTTTCACGTATCCGTCACGCCGGTCGCGATCGCTTTTCAATCCGCTGACATCGACGACAAACTTCGATTCGGCAGGAATGATCTTCCCGTCTGCCCCGACGCCGAGTCCACCCGTAATTGCGTTCGTTTTTCCAATTGCATCGTTCGGAAGATCCACTCGCACGAGCTGCTCGCGAATCCGGTAGCGCGCCTCATTGCCGCTAGGCGCCACAACCAGATGCAATCCGGCGAGAGCAGGCACGGCGACAGAAACCGGCGCCGACGTGACGGCGGCCGGTGTCGAATTGACCGTCGCCGCAATTGTGTCGCCACCGGAGTAGCGAAGTAGTGCAATCGCTGCGATCGCGACAACAACTATGATTGCAAAGGCTTTATTCCTCATGCCCGGTAGATCTCCTGTGGTTTCGTCATTGTTCGGCTCCTTCATTTAATACGTGACACGCAGCCAGTGTGCTGACCCTGAGCCGCTTGTGATGGTCTCCAACTGACAGCACTATAGAGCACGATCATGGCCATGGCATCCCTCCAGAAATACTTCGGCTTTACCGAGCCCATCGACCGGAGAACGTATCTCCGCACGGGCGTCGTTCTCATGGTCGCCAAGTATTTGATCGACGCGACAGTGATTTACCTGGTGACCCACCAGGTGTGGACGCCCGCGGATTATCTGCTGCCGCTCGTCACGATAAAGTCTTCAATGCTGACAGTGTTTCCAACGTGGCTCCTTGCCGCGCTGATTCTCTGGACGCTTCCATTCATCTGGATCGGCGTGAGCATGACGCTTCGACGCGCGATCGACGCTGCAAAATCTCCGTGGTATTCACTCTTCTTTTTTCTGCCGCTTCTCAATTACGCCGTAATGCTCTGGCTTGCGAGCCTGCCGAGCGCGGAAGGTCCGACGCCCCGGTGGTTGTCGGATGTGCAGACAACCGCGAGAGGAAGAGTCAAAAGTGCGCTGCTTGGAATTCTCGTCAGCGTAATTATTGGATCGATTGCCGTCGCCATCATTACGCTCACCACCAGGTCGTACGGAATGGCGCTCTTCCTGGGAACGCCTTTTGTCCTCGGCGCAGTGACCGCGTACATCCACAACTACGCGCATCCGCGAACGTCGAAGGAAACGACCTTCGTTGTAATGCTCGGATTGTTTTTCGTCGGGGGATCGATGATGCTGTTCGCCCTCGAGGGATTGGTTTGCCTGCTGATGGCGCTGCCGATTGGAATCGTCGCAGCAGAGCTTGGGGGAACTGTTGGCCGGTTCGTCGCGATCAGCACGACAACGCCGCCCGCGAGTACTGCGTTCGTGTTACTGCTTCTTCCTGCGGGATTGATTGCAGATCGCGCAACCAATGTCAGCCCCGTCTATGAAGCAGTGACATCTATCGTCGTCAACGCACCGCCGGAAAAAGTGTGGGCGCACGTCATTCAGTTCCACGAAATCACGGATCGCCCGTCGCTGCTGTTTCGTCTCGGGATCGCGTATCCGATCCGAGCGCGAATCTATGGAAACGGTGCGGGCGCCATACGTCGTTGCGAATTCTCCACGGGCGCTTTTGTTGAGCCGATCACAAACTGGAATGCGCCGTCGCGACTTTCGTTCGGCGTCACCGCTCAGCCACCTGCGCTGCACGAGCTCAGCCCTTATTCGCACGTCTATGCGCCTCACGTAAAAGGCTTTTTCAAGGCCCGCCGGGGAGAATTCCGTCTGGTTCCGCTCAGCGGCGGAAGAACGAGACTCGAAGGCAGCACGTGGTATACTCTCGATATGTACCCGCAGGCATACTGGCGGCCGATCGCTGAATTATTGTTAAGACAGATACATGAGAGGGTGCTGGAGCAGGTTCGGCGGGAAAGTGAGCAATAAATGGAACCGATTAGCGATATGCGGCGTTCAATAAGGGCCACGATATGAACACAAAACTTGGAGCCTTCATCATGTCATGCGGACGAGCCCTCGTTGCATTTTCGATAGTTGCCGGAACTGTATTCATCCTCACGAAAAGCGCTTCC
>Ga0310810_10005551_pt1 | contig 14126 bp, 14 predicted proteins | sample NCmetagenome_FD_207641 | JGI IMG/M metagenome (GOLD analysis project Ga0310810, IMG submission 207641) | Soil microbial communities from experimental microcosm in Duke University, North Carolina, United States - NC | ecosystem: Engineered > Artificial ecosystem > Soil microcosm > Unclassified ... | reverse complement strand
CCCGTCGTCTTGGACACGAACGGCACCGTGCGGGAGCCGCGCGGGTTCACCTCCAGCACGTACACGATGCCGTTCTTGATGGCGTACTGGACGTTGAGCAGCCCCACCACCCCCAGCCGCTCGGCGAAGGCGCGGGTGTGCCGGCGCATCTCCTCGACCTGGGGCTCGGTGATGAGATAGGGCGGGAGCACGCACGCCGAGTCGCCGGAGTGGATGCCAGCGTCCTCGATGTGCTGCATCACCCCGCCGATCACGCAGCGGGTGCCGTCGGCGATCGCGTCCACATCGGCCTCGAACGCGTCCTCGAGGAAACTGTCGATCAGCACCGGATGCTCGGGCGCCACCCGCGCCGCGCGCCCGAAGTAGCTCCGGAGCGACCCGTCGTCGTAGACGATCTCCATCGCGCGCCCGCCGAGCACGTAGGATGGCCGGACCAGCACCGGATAGCCTACCCGCGCCGCCACGGCCACCGCCTCGTCCACCGAGAACGCCACGCCGCTGGGCGGCTGCGCCACCCCGAGCTCGCGGGTGACCGCCTCGAAGCGCCCGCGGTCCTCGGCCAGGTCGATCGACTCGGGCGAGGTGCCCAGAATGGTCACGCCCTCGCGCTCGAGCCCGCGCGCCAGGCGAAGCGGCGTCTGCCCGCCAAGCTGGACTACCACGCCCATCGGACGCTCGACATGCACGATCTCGAGCACGTCCTCGAGGGTCAGGGGCTCGAAGTAGAGCGCGTCCGAGATGTCGAAGTCGGTGGAGACGGTCTCCGGGTTCGAGTTGACCATCACCGTGCGGTAGCCGAGCTCGCGGAACGCCATCGCGGCGCGGACGCAGCAGTAGTCGAACTCGACCCCCTGCCCGATCCGGTTGGGCCCGCTCCCCAGGATGACGATGGTGCGGTCGCCGCCGGGGAGCGCCTCGTTTTCCTCGTCGTAGGACGAGTAGAGGTACGGCGTGGACGAGGGAAACTCTCCGGCACAGGTGTCCACCGTTTTGTAGGCCGGCCGGAGGCCGAGCCGGTGCCGCTCCTTCCGGATCTCCCCTTCGGCGACGCCGGACAGGTCCCCCAGTTGTCGATCGGAGAACCCCAGCCGCTTCATCTTCCGGAGCAACGCCCGGCGGGCCTCGTCGCCGGCCGTCCGACCGTCACCACCCGCTTCGCTGGGTCCGGTCTTCGCTCCGGGAGTAGGTCCCGTCCGCAGTCCCGCCGCCTTCCACTCCGTCTCCGCGCCGAGCAGCTCCGCCAGCTGATGCAGGAACCACGGATCGATCCCGGTCCGCTCCGCCACCGCTTCGACCGAGCCTCCCAGCCGGAGCGCGCGCTTGATCTGGAATACCCGCTCGGGGGTCGGCGTCCGGAGCGCCGCCAGCACGCTCTCGAGGGTCTCGTCCTGCAGCCGGTCGTCGGCCGGCGTGGCGCCCTCCACCCACCCGATCCGGTCGGCCTCCAGCCCGCGGAGCCCCTTCTGGAACGCCTCCTTGAAGGTGCGACCGATGGCCATGGCCTCGCCGACCGATTTCATCTGGGTCGTGAGCGTCGGATCGGCATCGGGGAACTTCTCGAACGCGAACCGCGGGATCTTGACCACCACGTAGTCGAGCACCGGCTCGAACGAGGCCGGGGTCACCTTGGTGATGTCGTTGGGCAGCTCGTCCAGCCGGTAGCCCACCGCCACCTTGGTGCCGATGCGGGCGATGGGGAAGCCGGTGGCCTTGGACGCGAGGGCGGACGAGCGGGAGACCCGCGGATTCATCTCGATCACGAGCTGCTCGCCCGTCGCGGGGTTGACCGCGAACTGGATGTTGCAGCCGCCCGCCGCCACGCCGATCTCGCGGATGATCCGGATGGCGGCATCGCGCATGACCTGGTATTCGCGGTCGGTGAGCGTCATCGCGGGGGCGACGGTGATCGAGTCGCCGGTGTGCACCCCCATGGGATCGAAATTCTCGATCGAGCAGACGATCACGACGTTGTCGGCGCCGTCGCGCATCACCTCGAGCTCGAACTCCTTCCACCCGATGATGCTGCGCTCGACCAGCACCGAGCCGACCGGCGAGAGCTCGAGCCCGCGCCGGATCAGGGTCTCGAACTCCTGGAGGTTGTACGCGATCCCACCTCCGGTGCCGCCGAGCGTGAACGAGGGGCGTAGGATGGCCGGATATCCGGTCTCCTCGACCGCCTCGAGCGCCGCGTCGATCTCCCGCACCGTGCGCCCCTGCGGGGTGGCCAGTCCGATGCGTCGCATCGCGTGGGCGAACTCTTCGCGGTCCTCCGCCAGTCGGATGGCGCGCTCGTTGGCGCCGATCAGCTCGACGCCGTAGCGCTCGAGGGTGCCGTCGCGCTGGAGCGCCATCGCCACGTTGAGGGCGGTCTGCCCGCCCATCGTGGGGAGCAGGGCGTCGGGCCGCTCGCGCTCGATCACCTTGGCGACCCATTCCGGCGTCACCGGCTCGATGTAGGTCCGGTCGGCCAGCTCCGGGTCGGTCATGATCGTGGCGGGGTTCGAATTGACCAGGACGACGCGGTATCCCTCTTCCTTGAGCGCCCGGACCGCCTGCGTGCCGGAGTAGTCGAACTCGGCGCCCTGTCCGATGACGATGGGACCCGAGCCGATGAGGAGGATCGTCTTGAGGTCAGTCCGCTTCGGCATCAACCAGTCCCTGGAGCGTCTGTTCGAGTGAGGTCGTCGGCGCCCAGCCCGTGGCGCGACGGAGTTTAGTCGAGTCCCCCACCAGGTGGGGGATGTCGGTCCGGCGCACCAGCGCCGGGTCGGCCACGGGCACGGCCGCCGCGCCCATCAGCTCCGCGAGCCGGCGAAACACTTCGGCCAGAGCGAGGCCGTCCCCCCGGGCCACATTGTACGCCTCCCCGGCGACGCCATCACGCAGCAGCAGCCGATAGGCGCCGACGACGTCGCGCACGTCGAGCAGATCGCGCACCGGCGACAGGTTACCGACCTGCACCTGGCCGGCCCCCGAGACGCGTGCGGCGCGAAGACGCACCACCCACGACGGCACCACATAGTCAGGGGTCTGCCCGGGCCCGGTGTGGCCGAACGGCCGCGCAACCATCACCCTGAGGCCGGACCGGCGCCACGCCTCCAGGGCCGCGGTCTCCGCGCCGACCTTGCTGGCGGCGTAGGCGGACACCGGCTGAAGCGCATCGGCCTCCTGCCGCGCCACCCCGACGCCCATGCCGTACACCTCGCCCGAAGACACCACCAGCACCGCGGGGTCAACCTTGCCGGCCAGGCGGAGGTCCGCGGCGGCGGCTACCAGCCGGGCCGTGCCCGAGGCGTTCACGTCCCACGCCGCGCCGGGATCCGCCTGCGCCTGGCGCACCGACGCGATGGCCGCCAGGTGCACCACCGCCTCGGGCAACCAGCCCAGCGCCGACCGGACCGAGGCGGCGTCGGCCAGCTCGAGCGGGAGCACGTCCACCCTGGCGCCCGCCGGCGCTCCGACCGACCAGTCCACCTGCCGTCCGCCGGGACGGCAGCCCGCGGCCACCTCATCGCCCGCCTGGAGAAGGTGTCGCACCAAGTGCCGGCCGACGAAGCCGTCGGCACCGGTGACCAGCACCCTCACGGAGAGCCCGTCATCGCGCCGCGCGCGTCGCTACCGGGGCGGCCGCGCCGAGCCGGTGCAGATCGGCGTCCACCATCATGGTCACGAGCTCCGCGAACCCCACCTTGGGCGCCCAGCCCAGGTCGCGCCGGGCCTTGGACGGATCGGCCAGCAGGAGGTCCACCTCCGCGGGGCGGAAGTACTTGGGATCGCTCACGACGTGCTTGCGGTAGTCCAGGCCGACGTGCGTGAACGCCAGCTCGACCAGCTCGCGGACACTGTGGGTCTCCCCGCTGCCGACCACGTAGTCCTGCGGCGTGCCCTGCTGCAGCATGCGCCACATCGCCTCGACGTAGTCGCCGGCGAAGCCCCAATCGCGGCGGGCGTCCAAGTTGCCGAGCCGGAGCTCGCTCGCGAGGCCCAGCTTGATACGGGCGACCCCGTCGGTGACCTTGCGGCTCACGAATTCGATGCCGCGGCGGGGTGACTCGTGGTTGAACAGGATTCCGCTCACGGCGTAGAGCCCATAGGACTCGCGGTAGTTCACCGTGATCCAGTGGCCGTAGACCTTGGCCACTCCGTACGGCGAGCGCGGGTAGAACGTGGTGCCCTCGCGCTGCGGCGTTTCGGTGACCTTGCCGAACATCTCGGACGAGCTGGCCTGATAGAACCGGGCGGTGGGGTGGACGAGGCGGATGGCCTCGAGGATGCGGGTGACGCCCAGGGCGGTGAACTCGCCGGTGAGGACGGGCTGGGTCCATGACGTGGGCACGTAGGACTGCGCCGCCAGGTTGTAGACCTCGTCCGGGCGCGTGTCCTGGAGGACCACCGTGAGCGAGTGCTGGTCCAGCAGGTCGGCGGCCACCACCTCGACCCGGTCGAGCAGGTGCTCGATTCGCTCGTAGCTATGGTGACTGGTCCGGCGCACGACCCCCACCACCTCGTAGCCCTTGGCGAGCAGCAGTTCGGCGAGGTACGAGCCGTCCTGGCCGGTGATCCCGGTGATGAGGGCCTTAGGCATCGCTGGCAGCCGGAGGTTGTGTCATCGGCGTTCGTCCATTAGGTTTACGGGCTTTCCGGCGACCTGGTCGCCGGCTCAACACCAGGATCTCAGCAACCAGACCGACCGTCCGACGGCCTGACCGTCTGACCGTCCGTCTCAGCAAAGGTGGAGCTATGGCACGGGTGTGCTCCGTGTGCGGCAAGGGGCCGGTCACCGGCAACAACGTCAGCCACGCCAACAATCGAACCAAGCGTCGCTGGTACCCGAATCTGCAGACCGTCCGGGTGCTGGTCGAGGGCGCGCCCAAGCGCGTCCGGGTGTGCACGCAGTGCCTGAAGAGTAACCGGATCACCAAGGCGCCCAGGGCGGCCGTCGCGGTCTGACGCTCGCGCGCCACCAGCCAAGAAAAAGGGGACCTCAGGGTCCCCTTTCTTATTGCGCCGACCCGAGACGCGGGTCACTCGGAGAGCAGCTCGATCCGGGCGATGTCCGCGCCGTCGCCATCGCGGTGGCCCAGCTTGAGGATGCGGGTGTAGCCGCCGGGCCGCGCGGCGAACCGCGGGCCGATCTCGCTGAACAGCCGGGACAGCGTCTCCCGGCTCTTGATCTTGCGCTCGACCAGCCGGCGCGCGTGCAGGTCGCCCCGGCGCGCCAGGGTGATGAGCTTCTCGGCGAAGGGCCGCAGCTCCTTGGCCTTGGCCTCGGTCGTGATGACCCGGCCGTGCTCGAACAGGCTGGTGGCCATGTTGTTGAGCAGCGCGCGCCGATGGCTCGACGTGCGGCTCAGCTGCCGGCCTTTGGCGCGGTGCCGCATTACTGAAGCTCCCCCGCCCCGGCGGACGGATGGGCCATCGGCGGGGTGCCCGAGCGGAGCACACGCAGCTCACCGTCGGTCTCCTCGAACGCCATGCCGAAGTTGAGCCCTTCGCGCTGCAGCAGCTCGGCGATCTCACTCAGCGCCTTCTCGCCGACGTTCTTGACCTTGAGCAGATCGTCCTCGCTGAACTCGACCAGATCCTTGAGCGTGCGGATATTGGAGTTCTTGAGCGAGTTGAGCGACCGAACCGAGAGGCCGAAGTCGTCGATCGGCCGGGCCAGCCGCTGGCGCAGGTTGGCGCCGTTGCCGGCTCCGGCCACCGCGCCGGCGTCGCGCATCGTGGGCACCTTGCCGAAGTCCACGAAGTACTGGAAGTGGACCTGGGCCAGGGCCGCCGCGTACGCGATGGCATCCTCGGGGGTGATGGTGCCGTTGGTCTCGACCTGGACCGTGAGCCGGTCGTAGTCGGTGCGCTGGCCGACGCGGGTTTCCGCCACCGCGAAGTTGGCGCGGCGGACCGGGTTGTAGATGGCGTCGATGCGCACCAGGTCCACCGGGAGCGACCGGTCGGCCGGGTGCATCTCGGCCTCGACGTAGCCGCGGCCCTTGTTCACGTACAGCTCCATGGTGACGTCGCGGTCATCCTGGAGCGTGAACAGGAGGTGCTCGGGGTTCTTGATGGTGATGGCGCCGTGCTCCTGGATGTCGCGGGCGTACACCGGCCCGGCGCCGTCACGGCGGATGTGGAGCACCGCCTCGTCGACGTCCTCGCTCAGGACCAGGGTGAGCGCCTTGAGGCGCTGCACGATCTGGTGCACGTCCTCGAGCACGCCCTGCACGGTCTGGTGCTCGTGCACCACGCCGTCCAGGCGGAAGCCCCAGACGGCGCTCCCGCGCAGCGAGGACAGCAGCAGCCGCCGGAGCGAGTTGCCGAGGGTATAGCCGAAGCCCCGCTCCAGCGGCTGGAGCCGGAACTCGGCGGCATTGGGGTTGTCGTCCCGCTTGGTCATCTCGACGAGGTGCGGGCGAACCAATCCGGTCAGGTCAATGGTCATGGTCACTTAGAGTACAGCTCGACGATGAGCTGTTCCTGGGCGTTGATCGGGATGGCCTCGCGGGTGGGCCGCTCCGTCATGCGGCCCGCGGCCTTGTCGGCGTCCACCGAGAGCCAGGCCACCGGCTGCCCGCGCGAGGCGGCTTCCTGGGCCAGCTTGACGGCCACGAGCTCGCGGCTGCCGGGCGCCACGCGCACTTCCTCGCCCGGGACCACGCGGTACGCCGGGATGTCCACCCGGTGGCCGTTCACTTCGACGTGCCCGTGGCAGATCAGCTGGCGGGCCGCCTTCCGGCTCGCCGCGAAGCCCATCCGGTGCACGATGTTGTCCAGCCGGCTCTCGAGCGCGATGAGCAAGTTGGTGCCCTTGACGCCGGGCTCGCGGGTGACGTCGTCGAACGTGTTGCGGAACTGGCGCTCGCTCAGGCCGTACATCCGCTTCACCTTCTGCTTCTCACGCATCTGCTTGGCGTACTCCGACGCCTTGCGCGGACGGCCGCCCGACTGGCCGTGCTGGCCGGGGGCGTAGGCGCGACGCTCGACCGGGCACTTCTCGGTGAGGCACTTGGTGCCCTTGAGGAACAGTTTGGTGCCTTCGCGGCGGCAGAGGCGGCAGCTGGGACCGACGTAGCGTGACATGGCTCAGACCCGCCGCTTCTTCGGCGGGCGGCAGCCGTTGTGGGGGATGGGCGTGACGTCGCGGATGGACACCACGCGCAGCCCGACCGACGCCAGGGCCTGGATGGCCGACTCGCGCCCGCTGCCGGGGCCCTGCACCCGCACGTGCACCCGGCGGAGCCCGAGGTTCATCGCCTCGCGCCCGCAGTTCTCGGCCGCCACGGTGGCGGCGAACGGCGTGCTCTTCTTGGAGCCCTTGAATCCGGCCTTGCCCGCCGATCCCCACGCGAGGGCGTTGCCCTTCATGTCGGTGATGGTGATCAGCAGGTTGTTGAACGTCGCCGAGATGTGGGCCACGCCCTCGGACTCGACGACTTTCTTGCTGCGCTTCGCGCTCGGCGCCTTCGCCGGCGCGGGTGTGGCTGGCGGTGTCGGTGCGGTCATTTACTTCTTGGTCACTTTCTTCTTGCCGGCGATGGCCCGCCGCGGACCCTTCTTGGTCCGGGCGTTGGTGTGGGTCCGCTGGCCGCGGACCGGCAGGCCCCGCCGGTGGCGGATCCCGCGGTAGCTGCCGATGTCCATCAATCGCTTGATGTTCATCGCGATCTCGGTGCGGAGGGCACCCTCCACCTTCACCGACCGCTCGATGATCTGGCGGAGACGCGCGACCTCCGCGTCCGAGAGATCCCGGACCCGGGTGTCGGGGCTCACGCCCGTCTCGCCGAGGATGCGGCTGCTGGTGGGCCGGCCGATCCCGTAGATGTACGTGAGGGCGACTTCGACCCGCTTCTCGCGCGGAAGGTCCACGCCTGCGATGCGCGCCATGATCAGCCTTGCCGCTGCTTGTGCTTGGGATTGCGCTTGCAGATGATGCGGACCACGCCCTGTCGCTTGACGACTTTGCAGTGCTCGCAGATCGGCTTCACGCTCGAACGAACCTTCACTCGTGTCTCCGGGGCCGGTTATGGACTAGCTGCCCAATATATTCGGAGACGGGAAGTCATGCAAGGAGGGGACTTTGAGGGCTCTCGGCCAACCGGCTCAGCCCACCACCCGGAGCTCCACCAGGCTCCAGCCCGTCCGGGTCTTCCGATACCCCAGCAGCAGCCCTTGGACCCGAACTTCCTGCGTACCCGTGATCCGATAGCGGCGTTGCAGCTCGACATAGCCACGGCCGGGCTCGGTCTCCCGCGCCGCGCGCACCACGGTCTCGACTTCCATGGCCGAGGCGAGGAAGTCCCGCAGGAGAGCCGCCGCCTGCTCCGGGCCGAGCGCGGCGGAGGGATCGGCGCCGGGCAGCTGGACCAGCAGGCGAGGACTGTCGGCCACGAGCGCGGCGGCGTCGTGGGCAAACCAGGCGCGCCGGGCCTGCTCCGCGGCGGCGCCGAGGCCCGCGTCAACCTCCTGGGCGCGGACCGAAAGCGGAACCAGCAGGGCCAGCAGGATCAGGAGCCGATGCACTGCGCCTCCTCAAGCAGTCCGCGGAACACCGCCGAAGGGTCAGCCGCCTGGATGATGGGCCGGCCGACCACGAGATGAGTGGCGCCCGCCGCGACCGCCTCGGCGGCGGTCGCGACCCGGACCTGATCCCCGCGGGTATCGCCGTGACCGCGTATGCCCGGCACCACGATCCACGCCTCCGCCCCGACCACCGCCCGTACCAGAGCCACCTCCTGCGGCGAGCACACCACGCCGGCGAGTCCGGCCCGCATGGCTTCCCCGCTCTGCCGCTCGACCTCGCGCGCCAGGTCCGCCTCGCGCCGGCCGACCGCCCGGGCGTAGGACACGGCGTCGTGAGAGGTCAGTACCGTGACCCCGACTACGCCCAGCCGCCCGTCGGCCGCCTCCGCGGCGGCCTCCATCATCCTCGTCCCGCCGAGCGTGTGCACCGTCGCCATCGAGACCCCGAGCGCGCAGGCCGAGGCGACCGCCTCGGCCACGGTATTGGGGATGTCATGCCATTTGAGGTCGAGGAAGACTCGCAGACCTCGATCCGTCAGCACGCGGATGAGATCGGGACCCTCGCGCGTCATCAAGATGGACCCAACTTTGACCCACCGGGCCTCCGGCAGACGGTCGAGAAGGCGTATCGCCTCGGAACCGCCCGGCAGGTCCAGCGCGACGATCACCTCAGCCATGGCCACGCTCCAGCTCACCGATGATCCGTTCGGGCAGCCTCGGGTCGGCCAGCGCGGCCGTCCCGATCCCAACCAGGGCTGCGCCCACCCGGAGATACTGTCTGACATCCGCCGCGGATCGAACCCCACCGACCCCGATCACGGCCATCCCGTCCGTGCGTTCGACCACCCGGGCGACGGCGAGGACACCGACCGGCAGGAGGACCGGGCCGCTCACCCCGCCATTCCCGTTGCCCAGGCGGGGCGCCTGGCCCTGCTCTGCAAAGAGGAGGCCGGGCAGGGTGTTGACCACGGTTACCGCATCGGCTCCGGCGTCGCGCGCCACCACGGCCATGCCTGCGATGTCCGGCAGAACGGGGGACAGCTTGGCGGAGATGGGCCGCCGGGTCCGCGCGCGGCACGAGGCCACGATCCGGCGGACGCATTCCGGGTCAGCGCCGAACTCGATGCCGCCGGCGCTCGTGTTGGGGCAGGACAGGTTGAGCTCGAAGCCGGCGATGCCGGTGACACCGTCGAGTCCGGCCACGACCTGCGCGTATTCCTCGGTGGTGAATCCCACCACGTTCACCAGGATCTGCACTCGGCCCACCCGGGTCGCGAGCCAGGACAGCAGCTCGACCCGTACCCGCTCGAGTCCCGGGTTGGCCAACCCGACCGAGTTCAGCATGCCGCCCCGGAATTCGGCCACCCGAGGCGGGGCGTTCCCTCCGCGGGGCGCCTGTGACACGGCCTTGGTCACCAGCCCGCCGAGGCGGTCGAGATCCATCACGCCGTCGAGCTCGCGGCCGAACCCCGCGGTGCCGGCGGCTAGAAGGAGCGGGTTCTGAAACTGAAGGCCGAAGACCGTTCGGGAGAGCTCGCCTGGGGCGATACTCACGGCTCGAGGCCACGGCGGGGCGCCGGGGGCTCCTCGCCGGCCGGCACGTTTCTCCGCCGCGGACGCGGAGCGTCTTCAGGCAGAGGCTGCTGGCCTGCCGGCGAAGCCGGGCGGCGCGGCCGGACCAGATCCTCGCCCGGAATGCCTGCGCTCGGGGGGGCGCCGCGAGTTCGCACGACGCCACCCCCGCGGCGCGGCGTGAGGACCGGCTGGGCCGCCGCGAAGGTCTGGAGCGAGTCTTCCAAGTGGCGATAGCCTGGCGCCTCTTCGCCGCGGACGACGGCGAGGTACGGGCTGTCGTGATACAGGCTGTCGAGACGGGCGCGGGTGCCGTCGGGATCGGAAGGATCGAGTTGCTGAGCCGCCAGCAGGGCCTTGGGCGCATACGGAGATGAGGGCCACTCCTCGGCCAGGCGTCGGAACAGCGCCACGGCCAGCACTGGTGCGCGGAGCGAGTCCCGGGCCGCCTCCGCGCCGAGGAAGAGCCGAAGATCGCCCAGGGGCACTCCCGCGCGGGTCGAATCGTCGAGCCGCTTGAGCTCGGCCACCTGGATCTGGAGCGCCGCGGCTTCCAGACCGGGGCTGGTGGCCTGGGCCGCCAGCGGCGCCAGCGAGTCGCTCCGCTGCGACAGCTCGTCCAGTGAGCGGGAGGTGCTCAGGGACGCCCGAAGCAGGCGAAGACGGGCGCGCACGCCGGCGTCGGTAGAGCCCGGGACCTGCGCCGCCTGCTCGAACCGCGCGTGCGCCGCGGCGGAGTCCACCTCGGCGAGCCGCACGCCGTCGTCGTACAGCCGCTGGGCTCGGATTTCGGATGGAGCACCCCGATCACTGGTGAGCCGACCCACGAGGGCCGAGGCCGTGCGCGCGTCCCGCCGCCCGATGGTCGTCACCACGCTGTCCCACGCGAAGGTGGTGTCCTTGAGGGCCAGAACCGAATCGGCGATGACCAGCGCCTCCTCGGTCCGCCCGGTCCCGGCCAGGGCCAGCAGCATGTCCTCGTGGTCGCGCGGGTCGGGGCTTTCGCGCATCAGCGCGAGGGCCGCTTCGTACTGCCCGTTCATTCGGAGCGCGCGGGCGTGTCGGAAGCGGGCCTCGCGGCGGCGCGCGGCGTCCGCGCTGCTCAGCACCCGCACGAAGGCCAGGTCGGCCAGCCCCGGGTCCCCCAGCTGGAGCTGGCAGCGGCCGAGGGCGAGGGCGGCCTCCTCGCTGAAATCGGTGGAGAGATCCACGAGGCTCAGCCGGCCGAGGGGGCCCACGGCCTCCGAACACTGGTTGAGCCGGGCCAGGGCCAGTCCGCGGAGGACGCTCGCCTGGTCGGCGTACTTGCTGCGGGGATGACGGATGACCAGAGAGTCGGCCCGGGTGATCACCTGGCCCCAGAAGTTCTGGGCCTCGAACGGGCGTCCGTCCCGCTCGGCCTTGCGCGCCGACTTGGCCAGCCGGTTCGTGTTGTACATGCCATTGTAGTAGACGCATCCGCCGAGCAGCAGGACGCCGCCGAGGAGCGCGAGTCGCGCTCCGCCGCGCATGGCGCTCACCGGCCGGCCCCCGAATCGGGCGTCGTGCCGGTCTTGCGCTCGTACTCCAGCAGGTACTCGACGACGGCGTCGGCGATCGAAGCGGCCATGGCCTTCTGGCTGTTGCGGTTGGTGAGGAAGCGACCATCCTGCGGGTTGGTGCTGTAGCCCAGCTCCACGAGGATGGCCGGGCGGCGGGCGGTGGTGAGCACCATGAACCCGGCCTGTTTGACGCCCCGGCTCTCGCCGGTGTGCACATCGGCAAGATCCCGCTGGACCAGCTCGGCCAGCCGCGCCGACTCCCGCAGGTGCTCGTTGAGCTGCAGGTCCTTGAGGATGAAGTCCAGACCGCCGACCGTCCCCACCGGGTCCTGCTCGGTCTCGAAGCGCACCGCGTCGTTCTCCATCTGCGCCACCCGCGCCGCGTCCTCGGTCTTGGCCTCCGCCAGAAAGTAGGTCTCGAACCCGCGGATGTCCGTGTAGCCGTGACGCCGGGCGAGCGAGTTGATGTGCAGGCTCACGAAGAGGTCGCAGGCCTCGGTGCAGTACCCGCCGCGGTCGCCGAGCGCGATGAGCGTATCGGTGGTCCGCGTCATCCGCACGCCGATGCCCCGCCGCTTGAGCTCCTCGCGGAGCAGCAGACCGACCTGGAGCGTGACGTCCTTTTCCCGAACGCCGCGGGGGAAGAAGGTGCCGGGATTGCCGGGGTCGACGCCGCCGTGCCCGGGATCCACCGTGACCACGTGCCCGGGCCGAAGCCCGTTGGGAAGCCGCGCGCCTCCGGCCGCCCGGCCGGCCAGCGTCGTGGTGCGCCGCAGCTCTTCGAGCCGCGCGCGGCGCGGGTCCCAGCGATACTGGTCGCCGAGGTAGTAGGGCAGGATCTCGGCCACGAACTGGAAGGGCAGGAACAGCGAATCGCCGGCAAGCGAGGCCGCGCCGGCCAGTGGTCTCAGCTGACTGCTGAACTGGAACAGCGGGGCGCCGAGCAGGAATCGGAACGGCTGGCGGGCGACGACCACGTCCGCCCAGCCGGAATCCACGTGCAGCTCACCGCCCAGGGCCGACAGCAGGGGCGCCGCGGGCACCACGGGCGAGCCAGTCCGGTCGACCCGGAGCGGCACGCGGATTTCTCCCCGCTGGGTGGCGACGATGACCTCCCGCGGCAGGGCGGGCGTCTGCCCGAGGAGCCCGCCGGCGAGGAGCAGGGCGGCGATCACTGCCGGCCTCTGATCGACACGGCTCGCGCCGTCTCGCGCTCGATCGCGCGGCGCTTGAGGTCCTCGCGCTTGTCGTACTGCTTCTTGCCGCGTCCCAGGGCCAGGGCCACCTTGGCCCGGCCGTTCCGGAAGTAGAGCTCGAGCGGCACCAGCGTCAGGCCCTTCTGCTCCACCGCGCCGATCAGCTTCTCGATCTCCTTCCGGTGCAGCAGCAGCTTCCGGCTGCGCACCGGATCGTGGTTGTAGCGGTTGCCCTGCTCGTACGGCGTGATGTTCATCCCGTCGAGGAACACTTCGCCATTCCGGAGTCGCGCGTAGGCCTCCTTGATGGACGCCTTGCCGCTCCGGAGCGACTTGACCTCGGTACCGGTCAGCACGATGCCGCACTCCCAGGTCTCGAGAATGTGGTAATCGTGGGTCGCCTTGGGATTGCGGGCGACGCTCTGTTTACGCTCGGCTGGCGGGGAAGAATCGCGGGTCACGTCACCATCCTAAGCAAAGGATAGGCCACCACTTCGGGAGGGTCAACCCGACGTGAAGCCGCGCGTGGCAGGTTGGACGTCCTCGTGTGTGTCCTCCCGCGACGGCGGATTTCCAGTTGGGAGGAACTCGGCCTCACCTCCGAGAGGCTGGTGGCCGCGGCCCGTGTACGCGTAACTCGTGGCCCGGGTTGATTCCACCCCTCCGGCGCACTAGCTTTTCCGCCCTCGCCGAAGTGGTGGAACTGGTAGACGCGCTGCGTTCAGGGCGCAGTGGGCGCAAGCCCGTGCGGGTTCGAGTCCCGCCTTCGGCACTTGGGAGGGACGGAAGGACGGGAGGACACTCAAGAAAGAAGCGGGCGGACCGGGTCCACTCCCGGTCCTACCGTCTCTCCGCCCTCCCGTCCTTCCGTCCTCCCTAATACCTCGCCATCCCCGGCTCGATCTGCTCCGCCCACGCGTCGATGCCGCCCGCCAGGCTCCGCACTTTCCCGTAGCCCGCGCCCTTGAGGATCTCCAGCGCCTTGAGGCTCCGGGCGCCGTGGTGGCACTGGGTGACGATCTCCGCGTGGCCATCCAGCTCGCCGAGCCGGTCCGGGAGCTGGCTCAGCGGGATGAGCCGCGCCCCCTCGATGTGCGCGATCTCCCACTCGTGCGGCTCGCGCACGTCCACCAGCACGAGATCGTCACCCTTCGCCTGGCGCTCGCGCTGGAGCTCCTCAACGCTGATCTCGACCCCGTGATAGTCGGGCTCCGCCCCGATGCCGCAGAACGCCTGGTAGTCGATCAACTCGTGGATGGTCGGATGCTCGCCGCAGATCGGGCAGTCCGGGTCCTTCCGC
>Ga0310810_10005550_pt1 | contig 14130 bp, 10 predicted proteins | sample NCmetagenome_FD_207641 | JGI IMG/M metagenome (GOLD analysis project Ga0310810, IMG submission 207641) | Soil microbial communities from experimental microcosm in Duke University, North Carolina, United States - NC | ecosystem: Engineered > Artificial ecosystem > Soil microcosm > Unclassified ... | reverse complement strand
TGCCCTCCAGCTCCTCGATCTGGTGCAGGACCTCCGCACCGTAAAAGAGACGGATGTACCGAGCCTGGGTGGGAGTGAGGCGGCGAACCGCCCAGCTGAGGTGCACGAAGTGCGGCTCGACCGGGTGCGTCATGGGGTGCATCCCGATCTCGCTCGGCAGCCGGTTCGACTTGCGCGTGTTGCAGGGGCTGCACGCGGTCACGACGTTGCTCCAGTCGTTCGTTCCGCCTCGAGACAGCGGAACCAGGTGATCTCGCGTCAGCGACTCGCGCGGGCGGAGCTCCGCCTGGGTCCGCCCACAGTACTGGCAGCGGTACCGATCGCGGGCGAACAGGAACGTGTTCGTGACCTGGCGGCGGAAGCGACGCGGCACATGAATGAACTTTGTGAGCCGGATCACAGCCGGGCGCGGCATGGTCAGCCGCTCCGACCGGACAACCCGATCGGGGTCGGCTTCGACGATCTCGGCCTTGCCGTCGATGACAAGCCGGAGCGCCCGCCGCATGGGAACCATGGTCAGCGGTTCGAACGACGCATTCAATGCCAGACAACCAAGAATCACGCACACCTCCTTCGGTGCGTATGCGAACTCCCGCCGGATCCAACCGTGCGGGAGTCCGAACTCACTACGGCACTCTGGCTCGACGAGGCTGGCTCCCGTCGAACATTAAACACCTCGCAACCTATTAAAGTGCCGATATGATAACAAGATGGCTCTATATCGGCGGAAGTCACGGGATTTTACACCCCGGTGCTCACGCCAGTCGGCACCGGGGTCAGCCAACCGTAAGGGTCCGCGATCCGGCCCTTGGCGATCGACATGAAGCGTTCCTGGATCGACGAGGTAAGGGGACCCGGCTTCGCTTCTCCGATCTCGATTCGGTCTACCGAGCGGATCGGCGTAAGCTCAGCCGCCGTCCCTGAGAAGAATAGCTCGTCCGCGATATAAAGCATCTCGCGAGGAATGTTCTGCTCCCGGACTTCGACCCCGAGATCGCGCGCGATCTGAATGACCGAGTCGCGCGTGATGCCATGAAGGATGCCCGCCGCGACAGGGGACGTATACAAGACTTCGTCGCGAATGAGGAACAGGTTCTCTCCGGACCCTTCGGCCACGAAGCCAAAGGAGTCCAACATGATTCCTTCCGCGTAGCCGTCCAACTTCGCCTGAGCCTTCGAAAGCTGCGAGCTCAGGTAGTTCCCGCCCGCCTTGGCAAGCGTGGGAAACGTGTCGGGAGCAGCGCGACGCCAGCTCGACACGGACACATCGACTCCGTTGGTCAGCGCCTCGTGTCCCAGGTAGGCTCCCCAGTTATAGGCGATGATGAACGTCTCGACCGGGACGCCGATCGGGTAGAATCCCATCTGCTCGCCGGTGCGTACGACCACGGGCCTTAGGTAGCAGGCCCGCAGATCGTTCGCCGTCACGGTGTCCACCGTCGCCTGCATCAGCTCCTCAACTGACCACTTGAGCGGCATACGGTAGATCTTGCACGAGTCATGGAGGCGACGCATGTGGTCCCGCAACCGAAAGACGGCGCCACCATTCGGCGTTTCGTAGCAGCGGATTCCTTCGAACACGCTCGATCCATAGTGAACGACGTGGCTCATCACATGGATGGTCGCGTCCTCCCACGCCACGAGCTCGCCGTCGCGCCAGATCCTGGCGGTTCTCCCGGCCGAGCGGTCGGTCATTGCCTTCTCCCCGTTGGGTGTGCAGTCGGATGATAACCACACGCGCCGCATGACGCTCTAGCGGTGCCACTCCTTGGCGGACCACTCCGCAAGCGCCCGGGCTGCCGATTCGACGGAGGGCACGTTGGCCGCCGGGCCGGCGAGGCGTGAGTCGCGGACGAGCGGGTGGCCGTGGACGGCGACGAATGTAGCCATCGTCCCCGAGGCGGCGAACACCAGCGCCGACGCCGGATCGTAGACCGGCGTGGAGCGCGGGGCCGCGAGCGGGAACGCGGCGAGGTCGGCCGACTTGCCCACGTCGAGCGAGCCGATCTCCGACTCCAGCCCCAGGGCACGGGCACCGCCTAACGTCAGGAGCTCGAGCGCCTCGGTGGCGGAGATCACGTCGAACTGCGCGGTCCGCGCGCGCTGCATGAGGATCGCCAGGCGCGCTTCATCGAGCAGGTCCATCCGGTTGTTGCTCGCCACCGAGTCGGAACCAATGCCAACGCGGATGCCCGCCCTGAGGAAGTCAGTGAGCGGCGCGATCCCGTGCCCGAGCTTGGCGTTCGATGCGGGGCAATGTGCAATCGCGCAGTCGTGTCGCGCGATCGCCCCAACGTCGCCGCCGTCGACGCGCACGCAATGGATGAGGAGCGGGCGTGCGTCGAGCACGCCAAGCCGTTCGAGCAGGCGAACGGGCGAGTCGGCACGCGGTACGACGTCGATGCCGCGCGACCGGTGCGATTCCGCCCAGCCACCTAACGCGTGCTGGACCAGGCTCGACTCCTCCGCGCTCTCGGCAATGTGTACGGCGACAGGCAGACCTTCCTGGGCCGCGAACGCCGCCGTCGCTTCGAACAGGGCGTCGCACACGGAGTACGGCGCGTGTGGAGACACACCCGGGCGGACGAGCGCCGTGGCGTCTCGGCGCAGCGCGGCCACCTTTCCACGAAGGCCGGCCAGCGCGTCGGCGCTCTGCGCCGGGTCGGGGCCGAACACTTCCTGATATGAGACACCGCGCACGCCCATCTCGAGCATGGCCCGGAACGGGGCGCCCGACTCGTTCGTATCGGCGTACGTGGTGATCCCGGCCAGCAGCCCTTCGGCGATACCAAAGCGCGCGGAGTCGACGAGCGCCTCCGGTGCGAGCGCCTCACGGCGTGCGCGCGTGAGGCGGAAGATCCACGACCGGAAATCGAGGTCTTCCAGAAACCCGCGCATCACGGTGAGCTCGAGATGTGTGTGCGCGTTCACGAGCCCCGGCATGAGCGCAACGTCGCCGAGGTCGACGTCGGTGCCGTCGGGCGCACCGCTTCGTTCGCCGACGTAGGCGATGCGCCCGCCGCGCTCGACCACCGTACCGTGCGAGATCGGCGGTCGGGAGATCGGCAGCACCCACCGCGCGTGGTACCGGATCATGCGCTAGGCGAGCCGCGCGTACGGGTCGAACAGGTCTTCGTCGCGCGCGCCGCAGTGGCGCGCCAGCGCGAGCGGGAACGTGAGATCGCCGACCTGATCGGCCGAGTGGCCGTCGGAGCCAAGGGACACACGAACGCCGCGATCGATGGCACGCCTAACGAGCCGTTCGTGCGCTCTGTACCGGGCCGAAATCTCGAACGCGATGCCGGCGTCGAACAGCGCGGTGACGAGACGCTCCTCGCGCTCCTCGGTCCACAGCTCGTCCGCCGGCAGCTCGCGGAGCGTGAGGTTTACGAGCGTCGGGTGCGCAAGAATGTCCACCGGCATCGTGGCCGCCAGTTGCTCGGCGTTCGCGATCAAGGCGTCCATGTACTCGTCGCGCGTGAGCGCCGCCGGGAAGCGGCGCGAGAACGCGTGGACGAGCGTCCGGTCGTCGAGGTAGATGGCGTGAAGCGACCCGAGGCGGTGCGTGAAGCGCGCGGCGAGGGCGTCGGGCAGCTCCCGCCAGAGCGCATCGTGCCAACAGAACTCGCCGCCCCGCGCGATCGGGTATCGCTCCAACTCGTCGAGATAGGCACCGATGGCGGGGATCGAATCGACCGCGCCGGTCACATCGCGCGAGATGTGATCGCTGACGCTGGGCCTCACGCCCCGGCCGGTCACGCGGTCGATGAGCTCACGCACATCGAGCGCGCCGTCTGACAGGGTCGAATGCGCGTGGCAATCGACCGGTTTCCACGCCATTCGCTTACGGGATCTTGAACGGGTTGGTCGTCGTGTCGCGCTTACCCGGGGGCGGTGTGGGCGGCTTCGCAGCGTTAGGCATTCCCGGACGAGCGGTGGTGTCGAACGGCTGGCCCATGTTGAACGGCGAGTGCACCGTGCATTCCTGAATGGGCTCGGTTCCGGCAATGAAGTACTCGGTCGCGACCGAGTCGGGCGGACAGTACGGATTCGCCAGCTCGCCGGTACTCCGGTCGATCTCACGCGTCGTGATGCCCTCGGGGCGCGGCCAGTCCGGGGGCGCCGGTCGCCGACGGTAAATCTCCGTCATGAACGACGTGTACGCCGGCGCGGCAAGCTCACCGCCCTGCGCGTTCGCCTTGATCTTTTGCGGCCGATCGAACCCCATCCACACCCCGGCGACGAGATCCGCCGTATAGCCGATGTACCAAACGTCCGCGCCATCGTTCGTGGTTCCGGTCTTTCCGCCCGACGGAACGAAGAATCGAGACCCAACGCTCCCCGCCGCGGTTCCGCGCTGCACGACGTCCTTCATCATGCTCACCATGAGCCACGCTTCGGGCGCGCTCAATACCTGCGCGCGAACGGGCTGCGGCTCCCAGAGCACCTCGCCGTTCTGGTTCTCCACGCGGCGGATCGCGTTCGCCGCCGTCCGCACACCGAGATTCGCGAATGCGGTGTACGCCGAAATCATCTCGATCGGGAACACGTCGGCCGAGCCGATGGCGATGGACGGATACGGCGGGATCGTCGACGTGATACCGAACCGCTTGGCCATCTCGATGACCGTCTGTTCGCCCAGTTCCATGCCGGTGCGAATGGCCGGCAGGTTCCGCGACATGTAGAGCGCACGACGCAGCGGAATCGGGCCCTCGAACTTCCCGTCGTAGTTCTGCGGCGTCCACTGATCGCCCGCCACCTGCGGCAGTGTGATGGGCGCGTCGTCGATGATCGTGGCGGGCGTCCGCCCATTCTCGATCGCGGCCGAGTAGACGATCGGCTTGAAGGTCGACCCGGGCTGGCGAAGCGCCTGCGTCATCCGGTTGAACTTCGAATCGTCGAACTGGCGGCCACCGACCAGCGCACGCACCGACCCGTCGCGTGGGTCCATGGCGAGGAAGGCGCCCTGAAGGTAGGGCGAGTTCGGCGTCGCCGACTCGTCGCCGTTCGCACTGCGTGCCGCCAGCTGCTCGAACGTCCGATGCGGGAACTTCCCGTATTTGCCGCCTTCAATGGCGCGCAGCTGGTTCTCCAGCGCGCGCTCCGCGGCGGACTGCATGTCGAGATCGAGGGTCGTATAGACCTTCAGCCCCTGCTCGTACAGTCGCGCGCCGAACTTCTCATCGAGCTGTTGGCGTACCCACTCGACGAAGTAGGGCGCAACTTCGCCCGACTCCGTCTTGCTGCCTAACTGGAGCGGATAGGCTTTCGCGAGGCTGGCGTCGGCGTCGCTGATGGCGCCGTTGCGGCGCATGAGCTCGATGACGGTGTTCCGTCGCTGGATCGCGCGCTCGGGGAATCGACGAGGATTGTAGCGCGCCGGGGCCTTGGGGAGCGCCGCCAGCATCGCGGCCTCCGCGAGATTGAGGTCGTGAACCGACTTACCGAAATAGCGCTGCGACGCGGTCTCGACTCCGTAGGCGCCATTCCCGAGGTTGATCTGATTCAGGTACAGCTCGAGGATCTTGTCCTTCGAGTATCGATCCTCGATCTGACGGGCGACCTTCGCCTCCTTGACCTTGCGAACGAGATTCTTCTCGCGGGAGATGCGTTCGGGGAAGACGTTTCTCGCGAGCTGCATCGTTATGGTCGAGAAGCCTTGCTCCCACGAGCCCGCGCGGAGGTTGCGAAGCGCGGCGCCTGGTACGCGAATCCAGTCGATGCCCGAATGCTGGTAGAAGCGCTTGTCCTCGGTGAGGACGAACGCGTCCTTCACCACTTTCGGGATCTCGGAGATCTTCACGAGCGTTCGGCGCTCGAGCCCGACCTCGGCGATGAAGCGGCCGTCGGCGGCGTAGACCTTGGAGGTCTGCCGAGGCGTGTAGGTGTCGAGGACCTGGACTGGCGGGCAGCGTCCACTGTTGCACACGAGCACCCAGCTCGCGAACGCGATGCCGCTGCCGAACGCCACGAGGAACGTGAGCCCGAGCAGAACGGAGCGGACCAGTTTGGGATTCCGCTCGGTGAATTGGCGGAGGCGAGAAGGCTTTTTCATCCAGCGGGGAAGCTACGACGGGAACGGGGAACCGGGAACAGAGCCTACTCTGACCCCACCCGGCCAGCCCCAATATCTTACTCGAATGACCGTACCATCCTATCTCGATGAGCTCGCGTGGCGCGGGCTTCTGTTCCAATACACCGAAGGCGCTCGTGAGATGCTTGCCGCGGCGCCGACCGTTGCCTATTGCGGGTTCGACCCGACGGCGCGGAGCCTCCATGTCGGGAATCTGATTCCCGTGATGGGACTAGCTCATCTGCAACGAGCTGGCCACAGACCGATCGTGCTCGTTGGCGGCGGTACGGGCATGATAGGCGACCCGAGCGGGCGGGCGTCGGAGCGACAGCTCAACTCGCTCGAGGTCGTCGAGGAAAATGTGCGCGGCATCCGCCATCAGCTCGAGCGATTCCTGGATTTCTCGGGCCCTCGAGGCGCGCTCATGCGGAACAACGCCGAGTGGCTCATGAACCTGGGCGCCATCGAGTTCATGCGCGACGTCGGAAAGCACTTCACGGTCAATTACATGACGGCCAAGGACTCCGTGAAGTCTCGCCTCGAGAGCGGGATCTCGTACACGGAGTTCTCGTACATGCTGCTCCAGGCATACGACTTCCTCGAGCTGTACAGGCGCGAGGGCGTCCGGATGCAGATCGGCGGCAGCGACCAGTGGGGAAACATCACGGCCGGAGTCGAGCTCATTCGGCGCTCGGTGGGTGTGGAGGCGCATTGCGTGACGCTGCCGCTCGTGACGACGGCGTCCGGGGCGAAATTCGGGAAGTCCGAGGCTGGCGCCGTGTGGCTCGATCCGTCGCTGACGTCGCCGTACAAGTTCTATCAGTTCTGGATCAACGCGGACGACCGCGACGCGGGGAAATACCTCCGCTATTTCACGCTGCTGACGCGCGAAGAAATCGAAGCGCTCGAGGCGGCGGCCACCGAACGTCCCGAGGCTCGTGAGGCACAGCGTGCGCTGGCCACTGCTGTCACGACGAGGGTTCACGGTGCGGCGGCGGCGCGGGATGCGGCGGACGCGTCGAGGCTCGTGTTCGATCGGGGAGCAGATCCGCGACAGTTCGCGTCCACCGTGCTGGAGTCGCTCACGCAGGAGCTGCCAGCCGCCGCTGTGGATCTCCGAACGAGCAACGACGTCGCGAGCGTGACGACTGCCGACGGCAGCGTCGTGACGATTCCGTTGAAGAACGGGTCGGACGGGGCCGGCGTGGATGTTCTCGACGCGTTCGTCGTGACAGGACTCGTCAAGTCCAAGGGCGACGCTCGCCGCCTGCTGCAGCAGGGCGGGCTGTACGCGAACGGAGAAAAGCTGAGCGCCGGCCAGGGCGTGCTTGGACCCGGCGGCGCGATCCACGGCCAGTTCTACGTGCTGCGCAAGGGCGCCCGAGAGGTTGCGATCGTCCGGCTGGCGTCGTAGGCCGAGTCCGGGTCAGCGCACGAGGAGCTGCAACGCGACGTCGATCTCTGCCTCGGTGTTGTAGAAGTGCGGTGACAGGCGAATCGCCCCCTCGCGGAGCGAGTGAATCACGCCGGCCGTGGTGAGGCGCTCGGAGGCCGCCGCGGGATCCCGCGGCGCCACGGCGACGATACCGGCGCGTCGCTCGCGCTCCGGCGGCGTCACGAGTCGAACGCTGGCGGTGCCTAACGCCCAATCGACGATTCGGCCGGTGAGTCGCTGGACGCGCTCGTACACCGTCTCGAGCCCCACCTCGAGAAACAGGTCCAGACTCTGGTTCAACCCGGCGAAGTCCTGGTACGGCAGGGTAATGACCTCGAACCGCCGGGCGTCTTCACGATAGGTGAAGTCGTAGTCCGTCAGGCGGGTAAAGTCGTCCGAGCAGCGCGTGGCCATCCAGCTCACGTCCACGGGGCGGAGGAGTTCGACGAGATCGGGACGCAGCCATACGAACCCGCTGCCCCAGGGCGCGAGCAGCCACTTCTGCGCTCCACACGCGACGACATCGACCGGCACCGAGCGCACGTCCAGCGGCGCGGCACTCACACCCTGAATGGCATCGAGCACGAACCAGATGCCGCGCTCGCGACACGCTCGGCCAATTCGCTCGACATCGATACGGTAGCCCGTCGCGAACGAGACCCACGACAGCACGACGCAGCGCACCCGCGGTCTGTCCAGGGCTGCAAGGATCGCCTCCTCGTCAGGCAGAATGCCCGCGCAGGGGATGCGCTCGAGCGTCACGCCTCGTGCTGCCTCGAGCTCCATCCAGGGATAGATGTTGGACGGATACTCGCGATCGCTCGTGATGACGACGTCGCCCCGCTCGAACGGCAGGGCGCGGGCCGCGAGGTTGAGGCCATACGACGTGTTCACCATGAGCGCGATCTCGCGCGGTTCCGCGCCGATGAGCCGCGCGCACCGCGCCCGGGCGTTCGCCAGCTCGCCGAACTGCATCTCGACGGTGTATCGCCACGGCTGCGCGCGGAGCGCGGTGAGCTCGTGTATCCTGTCGACGGCGCGCTGCGGCAGCGGACCAGTCGAGGCGTGATTCAGGAAGATCCGATCGCCGGCCAGCGCCCACGGGAACTCCCGCGCGCGAAGCGCGTCAATGACGTCGGTCACGGCTCTACCTCGGGCGTCGGCACGCCGGCTACAGGAGCAGCGGTTTCGATACGTCGTGGATCGAGCGCGTCACGGAGGGCATCGCCAAGCAGATTGAAGCCCAGCACCGCCGCGCCGATCGCGAGGCCTGGAAACACCGACGTCCACGGCGCGTTGCGCAGGAGATTCAGGTCGCGACCGTCCGCGATCATGCTGCCCCAGCTGGGCGTCGGCGGCTGAACTCCAAGGCCCAGGAACGACAGCGCGGCCTCGGCCATGATCGCGCCGGCGACACCCAGGGTCGCGGCAATGACGACGGGCGCTACGACGTTAGGCAGCACGTGCCGCGCGATGATGCGGCTGTCACGCGCGCCGAGCGCGCGGATGGCCTGCACGTACTCGAGCTGGCGCACGACGAGCACCTGGCCTCTGACCAGGCGTGCCATGCCCGCCCAGCCGACGATGCCGATGGTGAGAAGAACGACGCCGAGCGACGGACTGAGTGCGGCAACCATCGCGATGAGCAGAAGGAGCGTGGGGAACGCGAGCGTCACGTCGGCAAGTCGCATGACGAGCTCGTCGACCCACCGGCCGTAATAGCCGGCGAGCAGCCCGAACGCGAGGCCGAGCGATAGAGCGATCGCCTGTGACACGAGCCCGACCGCGAGAGAAACGCGCGCGCCGTAGGCGAGGCGGGACCAGATGTCGCGTCCCTGCACGTCGGTGCCCATCCAGTGCGCGGACGACGGCGCGGCGAGACGCCCGACGAGATTGATGCGAAGCGGGTCGTCCGTCGCGACGAGCGGCGCGAACACCGCGACGGCCACGATGAGCGCGATGACCCCGAGCCCGATGAGCGAGCGCGCGTCGCGCCGAAGGCTGCGCCACACCGTGCGCGTCGTGGGCGCGGCAGTCACGAGGGCTCGCGCAGCTCGGGTGGCGTGTCAGGCGGCTGGCGGCGCCACCGTCGATGATGCCAGAAATACTGGTCGGGGTATCGTCTCACCCATCGCTCGAGCGTTGCCGTGTAGCGAGCGACGATCGCGTCGACGTCGCGGTCGCGGTCACCGGTGTCCTCCACCGGCACCGGCTCGAACACGAGGCGATACTTGCCGGTCGGCTGCCTGACGGCGACGCCGAACACCACCGGCACCTGCAGTCTCAGCGCGAAGACAGCCGGGCCGCGCGGCGTCTTGGCAGGTCTCCCGAAGAACGGCACGAACGTGGACGCGAGGCCGAGCACGCCCTGGTCCGCGAGGAACGCGACGGCGCGGTTCTCCCTGAGCGACCGCGGCGTTCGACGCACGGCGTCCGCGTCGTGCACGACAACCATCCCGATCCGCGAGCGCGTCTCGGTCAGGTAGCGATCGAAGAGCGGGTTGCTCATTCGCCTGGCGATCGCGTCCAGGGGAATGCCGCGCGCGGCGACATATGCACCGGCCAGCTCCCAATTGCCGAGATGACCGGTGACGAATATCAATCCCTTGCGCTTCGCGAGCGCCTGTTCGACGACGTCCCATCCGTCCGCGCCGTCGAACAGGTCGAGCACGGCGTCGCGGCCAAGGCGCGCCAGCATGACCGCCTCGATCGACGACCGGCCCAGGTGCTCGTACGCACGGCGCGCGATCCGGTTGACGTCGGCCTCGTCGAGGCCGGGGAATGCGGCGGCGACCTGGCGCTCGACGACCCGGCGCCGGATGCCGAGCGGGCGATAGCCTAACGCGCCGATTCGCGCGCCGAGGTTACCGGCCCGTTCCCAATCGAGGCTTCCGAGCGCGCCAACGACGGCGCGGAATGCGGTGTACTCGGCCCTGTGAGAGAATCGGACTTTGTCTTCGCCGATCGAGGTTGTCATTCCCGTCCAAGCTCCCACAACCTCGCATACTTCGCGGCCACGCTGATCGCCGCGAGCGCCGCGATGATGACGCCTGCCGCTCCGTCGAGGAACCCGGCGCGGAGCACGTACATCGAGAAAAAACGCACCGGTGGCTTGACCGCGATGGTCCACGCGCGCGTGCGCCGTCCGCGTGCGAAGTTCTGTTCCGCCCACCACCGGCTGTAGCGCTCGAGCTTCGCGAAGTACTCGCCGAGCGAGGCGTATGGGTAGTGGACGAGCGGCTCGGAAAGCTCGCCGACCAGCCCGTCGGTCATCACGTGCTCATGCACCGGACGCTCGTCGTACCGCATCCGACTCCGGAAGAATCGCACCGGCCGGTCGCGCTCCCATCCGCCGTGACGAATTTCCCGACCGAGGAAGAAGTTGCGTCGCCTGACCCGGAAGGCGACGTCCTTCGCCTCGCCGGAGAGGATCCGCGCGATCTCGTCGCGCAGGCCGCCGGTGCCTCGCTCGTCGGCATCAACCACGAGAATCCACTCGTGGCGCGCGCGCGCGATGGCGGCGTTGCGTTGGCGGCCGATCGTCGTGAAGGGGTGACTGAAGACCGTGGCCCCTGCCGACCGCGCGATCGTCACGGTGTCGTCGCTCGAGTCGTTCTCGACGACGATGATCTCCGCCGCCCACGCGACGCTCGCAATGCACTCGCCGATCTCCGCGGCTTCATCCTTGGCCGCGATGACGACGGAGCACGGAACGGCGGATGTGCTGGTGGCAGTCGGTCCCGACGTCACGTGCGCCAACGCTTGCGGTCGCGCGCGATCTCGGTGGCGCGTTCGAACCCGTCGACCATGTTCTCCTCGGGGAAGTCACGGGTGACCCGGGCGCGGCCGGCGTTGCCCATCGCGGATCGCCGCTCCTCGTGCGCGAGCAGCACCGCGATGCGGGCCGCCATGGTTCCAGGATCCGGCTGCGCGAGGAGCACGCCGCAGATGCCGTCGGCCACGTAGCGCTGCGAGAGCGCGTCACGCTCGGCGAGCACCGGGACGCGGAGCGCCATGAGATCCAGGTACCCGAACGCGGCGTTGTCCCCGCCCGCCGCCACCCACGCGAGCTCGGCGGCCGACAGCACGGCCTGCTGGTCCAGCCGCTGGCCGACGTGCGCGACGATCTCGGTGATGCCTAACGCGGCAGCGTGCATCCGCAGGTCGTCATCCTCGGCGCCCGGCCCCACGATGGCCAGGCGGAGGCCCGGGTGCCGTGGTGCCAGCAGCGCAACCGCCCGGAGCAGTGCCGCGATGCGCCGGCGCGCCGTCGGGTCATAGACACACGCGATGAGCTGATCGCCGCCATTCGCGCCGATGGCGGCCAGGGACAGCGGCCGCACCTGCTCGATGGAGTCCATCGACAGGCCGACATCGGCGGCGACGGGCTCGAACGCGCCACGCGGGGTGTTGCCGTTCGGGCCCGATGGCTCCGTGGTAAAGAGGTAGCCGGTCGCCGCGAGCCGCTCGCCGAGTCTCGCCTCCGGACCACGGGTGAGCGCGGCGCCGGCAGAGATTCGCCGCACCAGCGCCGCTCGCTCGGCCAGCCGGATCCCGAGGGAGGCCACGAGCTGCTCGCGCTCGGTGTGGACGAACACCACCTCGACGTAGTGCTCGAGCAGCACCTGACGCAGCCGAAGGCTCTCGTTCATCCAGGGACCGCCTAACGGGATCGGCGCGAGCTCCACACCCGGCAGCCGGTCCGTGCTCGCCATCAGGCGATCCTCCACCGCACTGTCGGCTCGGCACAAATACGTGCACTGATAGCCACGCGCGGCCATGGCGACCGCCGCCGCGGCGAACGCTCGCGCGCTCCCCGACCACTCAGCCCCCGAGTAGTAGAACAGGACTCTCACGGCGCCGGGAGGTTGGGACTAGGGAGTGGGCGGGCGCCCGCTGAAGGCGGGTGGTTGGGACTCGGCTGCTCGCGCTCGAGCGTCGATCTCCCGAGCATCGGCGAACTGCAGTGCATGGAGACGATGATAATGGCCGCGGCGCGCGAGCAAAGCGCCGTGCGTCCCATGCTCGACGACCCGACCGCGGTCCATCACCAGAATCTGGTCCGCGTGGGCGATCGTCGACAGACGGTGGGCGATCACGAACACCGTTCGCCCCTCGAGGAGGCGATCGATGGCCTCCTGCACCAGCCGCTCCGACTCGGTGTCGAGCGCGGACGTCGCCTCGTCGAGGATGAGGATCGGCGGATCCACGAGCAGTGCCCGCGCGATCGAGAGTCGCTGGCGCTGCCCTCCGGAGAGCCGAGTGCCGTTCGCCGAGGATCGTGTCGTAGCCGTCGGGGAGCTCGGTGATGAAGCGGTGCGCGTTCGCCGCGCGCGCCGCCGCCTCGATCTGAGCGGCGGTGTATTTCGCGGCGGCGCCGTACGCGAGATTGTTGCGTACCGTGTCATTGAACAGCACGGTGTCCTGACTCACTATCCCGATGAGCGAGCGGAGAGCCGGCAGCGCAATCTCGCGCGTGTCGACGCCGTCGAGGAGAATGCGGCCGGCCGTTGGCTCGTTGAACCGAGGAATGAGGTCGACCAGGGTGCTCTTCCCCGCTCCACTCGCGCCGACGAGCGCGATCACCTGTCCCTTGGGAGCCACCAGGGAGACGTCTACCAGCACCGGCTCGTCGGCGTACGCGAACGACACGCGGTCGAACTCGAGCGCGCGCTCGAAGGTGGCGCTCGTGATGACGCCACGGTCGAGGCTCGCCTCCGTCGGACTGTCGATCACCTCGAAGATGCGCTCGGCGGCGGCCAACGATTGCTGCGCCGTGGTCGGTACCTGCGACAGCTGCTTGAGCGGCTGCAGCATCCGCATAACGAGAATCAGGAACGTGATCAACACCGATCCGGTCAGCGCACCGCTGTCCACCATGCGCGCGCCGACCCAGAGAATCGCCACCGCGATCGCCGTGCCGACCGTTTCCGTGATGGGCTGCGCGAGCACGGCGAGACGCGTGACGCGGACCATCCCGCGCGCGTAGCGGCCGCTTCCCTCGCGGAAGCGCTCCTCCTCGTACTGCTCGCCGCCAAAGGACTTCACGAGGCGTATACCGCTCACGGACTCCTGAACCACGGCGGTCATCTCGCCGTACTGGTTGCTCAGCGTCCGGTGCCCTTTGCGGAGCTTTCTGAGCAGCGGCTGAAGGAAGCCAATGAGGATCGGCGCGACGACGAGTGCGAGCAGCGTGAGACGCCACGAGATCTTCACGAGTGCGAAAATCGTCACCATCACGACCGCCGCACTTTGCAGCGACTGCGTGACCGCCTGGGTAATGACCTGCTTCGTCTGCTGCGTGTCGTTGAGGACGCGGGCGAGGATATCGCCGGTCTTCGTGCGCACGAAGAAGCCAAGCGGAAGGCGCTGCAGGTGCGAGTACAGCGCGTTGCGCAGATCGCGCGTCACGAACTCCTGCAGCTGCGCGCCCAGCTGTCCGCTCACCCACACGAACAAATTCTTGAGCGCGACGGCCACCAGAATGACGATGATTATGTTGCGCAGCAGCGTGGACGGGTCGGCCGCCTGAAGGAAGGGGCCGATCACGCGCTCCTGAAGCTGCGAGATGCCCGTCTCCCGACTCGGCTGGTTGAACAGCTTGTCGAGGAACGGAATGAGC
>Ga0310810_10005549_pt1 | contig 14133 bp, 13 predicted proteins | sample NCmetagenome_FD_207641 | JGI IMG/M metagenome (GOLD analysis project Ga0310810, IMG submission 207641) | Soil microbial communities from experimental microcosm in Duke University, North Carolina, United States - NC | ecosystem: Engineered > Artificial ecosystem > Soil microcosm > Unclassified ... | reverse complement strand
GCCGGAACGCGAGGAAGCCGAACACCGCGGACGGATAGGTCAGCAGGCGGAAGGCCGAGTCCGCTGCCACCCGGCTCACGCGGTCGGGCGCGCCGATCTGCTCCAGCAGATCCGCCTCGTGGGTGAGTATCAGGTTGAGCGCCGCATCCGGGTCAGGCGCGAAACGCCAGATGACGCGCCGGATGGCCGGCACCGCGGCCGCCTCCCGCCCCGCCGTGTCGGCCACGAGCGTGAGCGTTTGGCCGTGCACCCAGGTCTGTAGCCGGTACGGTCCGGAGCCGACCAGACGCGCCATCGACGTGTCGGCCGCCCACGCCTCGCGGGGTATCGCGCCCCAGATGTGCCGGGGAAGAATGCGCACATGGTACGTCGCGTCGTAGAGCTGCTCGGGCGATGGCTCGGCGAAGTGGATCCGGACAGTGGCGGAGTCTTCCGCGACCACGGTGATGCGACCGGCGATATAGGGCCGGGCCCCCGCGTCCACCAGCGAGTCCCCGTACGCATCGAACGAGAACACGACATCCTCGGCCGTCACAGGCTGCCCGTCCTGCCAGCGGCTCCCCGGCCGCAGATGAAAGCGGAGCGTCAGCGAATCGAGCCGCTCCCAGCGGGTGGCAAGCCGGGGCCGAAACGCGCCCGTGTCCACCGGCGCCCCGCCGGGCGCGAGATCGGCCAGGCGCTCGTAGATGAGGTCGCCGACATCGCGGCCGATGGTCTCGACCGCGAGCGGCGGCAGGAGCGCAGACGGCTCACCGGTGGCTGCGATGACCACGGTGCCGCAGTCGGCACAGGCGGGTGACCTGGCCGCATCGCGGCCGGAGCAGGCGGCAAGCAGCAGGGGAAGCAGCAGCGGGACCAGCCGGCGAGTACTCATCGGGGCAGCGTCTCCGGGAATGCGGAACAGGCTTTCCAATCTAAGCCCGAACCCGGCCGGCGGTGCACTTTGCAGGACCCGGCTTCGGCGAGGCCGTTTGAGTGCCTCCTGGCTGATGCATGGATCTGCAGACCCTGCCGCGCAGGGGGTGAGCTGGTGGTATCCGGATTGCATTGAAGCAGGCAGATCTTCGCACGCCATTTTCTGCACCCAACGACACCTGAATCCCGGACTACGATGATGCCATCGCCGAACCGGTCACTGTGTGCCGCACTGCTCGCCACCGCGCTCGTTGCCTGCAGTGGCGACAGCTTCATGCCGAGCGCCGCAGACGGCCCGACCGAGAAGACCGAATCCCTCCTGAACGTGATCGCGGTTGCTCCGACCGCGCTGCCGGAAGTCAGCGTGGTGACCTTCTACGCCGTGAAGGGTGAGGACCGCGAACAGCGACTCTACACGGTAAAGCCCGACGGCAGCCGGGGCGACGAGTACCTGCGGCTCACGGTGAGCGACAACTCGCTGCTGGCCCGGCCGGACGGCACGCCGTTCGCCAACCGCGACTCCGTGCTCATCTCGATCTCGGTGCTCGATCAGTCCCGGATGATGTTCCAGTTCGAGCCCGCCGGCCTCACGTTCACCCCGGGCAGTCCGGCCGAGCTCCGGATCAGCTACGCCGGTGCCGACGGCGATCTGGACCACGATGGCGACCACGACACCGCCGACGACTCGCTGGAGACGCGCCTGGCCATCTGGCGGCAGGAGGTCCCCGGCGCGCCATTCCTCCGGTTGCCGTCCTTGATTTCGACCTCAGACCGGGACGTCCGCGCCAACCTGCCCGGGTTCAGCCGCTACGCGGTTTCCTACTGAGACCTGCAACGCGGCATTACAACTGTAGCGTGGCTCAACACGAACGGCGGGACCGGCAGCCAGGTCCCGCCGTTCGTGTTTGTTGCGACACAAGGACTTACGCCGCTGCCTCTCATGGTACCCGCCTTGCACGGCACCCTGTCGACCTGACAACGGAAGCCGCCGATGCGACCCCCAGTCCCTCGCCACATCTCCCGCCGGCCGGCCGTCTGGATCGGCCTGCTGCTCGCAGTCGCCTGCTCGGGCGACGGCATGCCGACCGACCCTTTCGGACCTGCCGAGCAGCCGGCAAGCGCGCTCAACATCGTGGCCGCCGCGCCGGATGCGGCCCCGCCCGAGGCGGCCAGCGTCAGTTTCTACGCATACAAGGACAGGAGCAGCGAGGGCCGGATCCGCCTGGCGGACCAGCCGGGGCGCGGGCGCGGCAACGACTACCTCCGTCTGACCATTCCGAAGGAAGCGCTGCTGGCCCATGCCGACGGCAGCCCCTTCGCCACCCGCGATTCCGTCCTCATCACGATCAGCATCGTCGACCCGCAACGCATTCTGTTCCAGATGGAGCCGGCCGGCCTCCGCTTCGATCCATCGGTGATGCCGGAGCTCCGCCTTCGCTACGATGTGGCGGAGGACGATCTCGACCGGAACGGCCGCCACGACGCCCAGGACGATTCGATCGAAGCGCATCTTGGCATCTGGCGCCAGCCGGACCCCGCGTCTCCCTTCACCCGGCTCGAGTCCGTCGTCACGCGGAGCAACCACGAGGTTCGCGCCAGCCTGCCCGGCTTCAGCCGCTATGCGATCGCATACTGACGCGCTCCATGGCTGACCAGCAGGGCGACGCCGTGCTGGCCGCCGCGACCGCGGCGATGCGCGCTGGCAATACCCGCGAGGCCGCGCGGCTGACGGAGACTGCCCTCGAGCAGTTTCGCCAGCGCACCGACACCGACGGGCAGATGCGCGCCACCAATCTGGCCGGGGCCATCGCTTTCGAGCGCGGCCGGCTGGAAGAAGCGGAACGTGCCTTCGCGGAGGCGCTCGAGCTCGCCCAGCGGCTGGACGACCGCCTGGTGGAGGCCCGCGCATCGAACAACCTCGCCTCGGTGGCCCATCTCCGCGGGCGGCCCGAGGCGGCGCTGAGTCTCTACCGCCGTGCCCTCCTCTCGTACCAGCGCCTCGGTGATCGCCGCGGTGCCGCGGAAACCTGGCACAACCTGGCGCTCAGCTTCCGCCAGCTGCCCGACCTGCATGAAGCGGGCACCGCCGCCGTCGAAGCGGTGCGTCACGCCGAGCTCGACGGCGAGCCCGGACTGATTGCGCTCACGATGCTCGGGAAGGCCGAGGTGGATCTCGAGCGCCAGGACTATCCGCTGGTGGCGCGCCAGATCGAGCGGGCCCGCGAGCTGGCCGGGAAGTCAGGCGACCAGCTGGGCGTGGCCGAAGCGCGGCGGGTCGCGGCGCTGCTGGCCTACCGGCAGGGCGAATACACCCGTGCGCGAGCGGAAGCGGAGGCCGCGCGCGACACCGCGCGCGAACAGGAAAGCGCGCTCCTGGCTGCCGAGTGCGCCGCCGTGGCCGCGCTGGCAGCACAGGCCGGAGGCGATGCCGCCGCGGCAGCGCGACTTCGCGATCAGGCCATCGCGGGGTACCGGGAACTCGGCGCCGACAACCTGATCACCCGCCTGGAGCATGGCTGGACCGATCCCACCTGATTTTCCCCCAGTTGTTACAAAATGGACCAGCCGAATCGATACAATGTGACATGCGTCATGGAGCGGCGCGGTACCGCACCGCCAGTTTGAGTCGTCCCATGCCACCGGGACGACTTCTATCGGAGGGCGAGCGTGGCCGCACGCAACAATCAGCTGGTCGTGATACCCCTGGATTCCGCGCTCCTCGGCAGCATCGCCGAGCTGGCGGACGCGCTGGCGCTCCCGCTCGAGCCTTGGCACCGGGGCGCCGGGGAGCGGATGCCGCGGGGGGTGGCGCTGATCGTCACCGGCGGCAACGGGCGGGAGCGCGACGCGCTCGATCTGCTGGACGATCTCCCGTCCACCAGCATGCCCACTTTCGTCGTAGGCAACACGGCCGACCGCCGGGTCGCCGTGGCCGCCGTGCACCGCGGCGCGGAAGACTACTTTGCCCTCCCCGAAGACGCCGATCTCCTCCGCCGCGCCCTTGAGCGCTGCCTCACCCGCACCGTGGCCCGGGATGCCGCGGCCAGCTTTGCCGCCGTCGAGCGGGAGGCGGCGGGATTCGCCGCCATTCTGGGCCAGAGTCCCACGCTCACCACGACGCTCGAACATGCAGCGCGGGTGGCCGTGCGGCGGGACGTCACGGTGCTCATTCAAGGGGAGACGGGCACCGGGAAGGAGCTGGTGGCCCGCGCCATCCACTACCACAGCCCGCGCGCGGCCGAGCCGTTCGTGGAGGTCAACTGCGCCGCGATCCCGGGCCCGCTCCTGGAGAGCGAGCTCTTCGGTCACGAGAAGGGTTCCTTCACCGGCGCCATTGCCGCGAAGTCGGGCCTGTTCGAGCTGGCCAACGGCGGCACCATCTTCCTCGACGAGATCGGCAACCTGCCCATCGAGCTCCAGCCGAAGCTGCTCCGGGCGCTCGAGACGCACGCCGTGCGGCGGATCGGCGGGCGGGCCGAGCGCCATGTGGATGTGCGCGTGATTGCCGCCACCCACGTGGACCTGATGTCGGCCGTGACGCGCGGCGAGTTCCGGGAAGATCTCTTCTACCGCCTCAACGTCGTCTCCCTCACACTGCCGCCGCTGCGCTACCGCGACGGCGACGTGGAGTTGCTGGCGCGACACTTCGCCGAGCGGATTGCCGAGTCGTACGAGCTGCCCACGCCGGAGCTGGGTCCGGACGTGCTGGCCCGCCTCGCTGCGCACCACTGGCCCGGCAACGTGCGCGAGCTCCGGAACGCGATCGAGCGGGCCATCATCCTGTCGCCGTCAGGCCGGATTGCGCTGGAGGAAGTTCTGAACGACGGCGAGGAGTCGCTGGCGCAGCAGGGTACGCTTCCCTTCCCGACCGACCTGGCCACGCTCTCGCGCGCCGCGGCGCATGCGATGGTGGACCTGAGCGGCGGCAACAAGAGCGAGGCGGCGCGGCGGCTGGGCATCTCCCGGCCGCGGCTCCAGCGGCTCCTCTACGCGACGTCGACGGACGACTGAACGGGCCGGCGGGCCGCAGGGCCAAAGGCGCGGTAGTAGAGCCAGACGTTGAACGCGGCCACCGCCAGGCCCAGCAGCACCTGGGCGGTCCGCGTGATGCCATGGGGATAGAGCACCGGCAGGATGTAGTGCTCGATGAAGCCGCCGGCGTATCCGGCCTGGCCCCCCAGCAGACGGTACCGGTTTTCCAGCGGGGTGAGCGGGCAGATCCGGCCCGAGAATTCGATCCAGACGCCCCAGACGGCGGCGGGCACGTGCAGCCACGCCACCCGCCGCCACCGGAGCACCAGCAGACCTCCGAGCCCCACGAACAGCACGAACCCGAAATGCAGCGCGACGATCAGGTCCGCGAGCGCGCCGTAGCTCAAGACGCCGCGGCGTGCTCGCGCTCGTTTTCCGCTGCCACCTTTGCCGTCACCTCCGGCGGCGCCTCGGCGTAGCCGTGCGCGCGGGACCGATGCGTCCCCCGCCCGTGCGTGATCGAGTGCAGCGTAGTTGAGTACCGATACAGCTCGGCCTCCGGCACAATGGCCCGCACCTTCGTGAGGCGTCCGTCCACCTCGGTGCCCAGGATCTGGCCGCGGCGCGCGCTGAGATCGCCCATCACGTCACCCAGCACGTCTTCGGGTGTCCAGACGTGCACCTCGACCAGCGGCTCGAGCAGCACCGGCCGGCACTTCGGGGCCACAGTCCGGAATGCCTGGATGCCGGCCATCTTGAACGACATCTCGTTCGAGTCCACATCGTGATAGGAGCCGTCGAAGCACTCGGCCCGGAAATCCACCATCGGATAGCCGGCCACGACACCGCGCACGGCCGCCTCCTGCACACCGCGATCCACCGCGGGAATGAACTTGTTGGGGATCACGCCGCCCACGATCTGGTCGGCGAAGGTATAGCCCTGGCCGCGGGGCTGCGGCGCCAGCCGGATCCAGCAGTCGCCATACTGGCCCCGGCCACCCGACTGCTTCTTGTGCTTGCCCTGGCCCTCGCCCTTGCCGCGAATCGTCTCGCGATAGGCCACGCGTGGACGGGCCAGCTCCGCGTGAACGCCGAACTTTCGCTCCAGCCGGCCCAGGATCGTCTCGAAGTGACGCTCCCCCATGCCGTGGATCAGCGTCTGGCCCAGCTCCGAGCTGTACTCGAAGTGGAAGGTGGGGTCCTCCTCGTGGATCCGGTGCAGCCCGGCGGCCAGCTTGTCCTCCTCGCCGCGCTGCTTGACCACGACGGCTGCCGTGGCCACGGCTTCGGGAAACGGTACCGGCGGGAGCCGCACCGGATGCTCGCGCCGGCAGAAGGTGTCGTTGGTGTGCGTGTTCCGGAGCTTGGCCACGGAGCCGATGTCGCCGGCGGAAAGACGCTCGACCTCGATGCGCTCCCGGCCCTGCTGCACCGACAGGTGGTTCAGCTTCTCGGGCACCTCGTGCTCGGCGTTCCAGACCTCCTCGCCGCTCCGGATGTCCCCGGTGAAGAGACGGAAGAGGGTGACGTCGCCGACGTGGGGCTCGGAAACGGTCTTGAAGACGCGCGCCGCGAGCGGCGCATCGACCGGCGGCGTGAGCTCGGCCGGCGACGGGAAGAGCTCCACCATCTTCTTGAGGAGGGTGCGCACGCCGTAGGTCAGCTCGGCCGCGCCGCAGAAGAGCGGGACGATGGCGCCCTGGAGCATGCCGCGCTTGACGGCGGCCACGAATTCCTCGCGGGGGATCTCCTCGCCGCCCAGGTAGCGCTCGATCAGCGCGTCGTCGGTCGAGGCCACCGCCTCGGTGAACTGCTCGCTGTACTGGCCGAAGCGCGTCTGGTACTCGGCCGGGCATTCGACGACGTCGTATTCGCCGGCCTTGGTGCCCTTGTGGTACATGTGGCAGTGGCCGGAGAAGAGATTGATGATCCCGTGGAAGTCGCGGCCATCACCAATGGGCACCTCCACCGGCACCACGTTGGGCGTCAGGTGCGCCTTGACGTCCTGGTAGACTCGCTCGAAGTCGGCGTGCTCCTTGTCCATGCCGGACACGAAGAGCATGCGCGGCAGGTGGAGCTGGTCGCAGAGCTCCCACGCCTTCTCGGTGCCGACCTCGACACCGGCGGTGCTGCTCAGGACCACGACGGCGGCATCGGCGGCGTACACGCCGCTCACCACTTCGCCGAAGTAGTCGAGATAGCCCGGCGTATCGATGAGGTTGAGCTTGGTGTCCATCCACTCGGCGCAGGCGAGGCCGAGGCTGATCGAGTGCTTGCGCTCGATCTCGTCGGGGGAGTGGTCGGTGAGGGTGGTGCCGTCCTTGATGGATCCATGCCGGCGGCTGGACCCGGACACGAAGGCGAGCGCGTCTACGAGGGATGTCTTGCCGCTTCCGCCATGCCCCACGAAGGCGACATTGCGGAGAGCGTTGGAGCCATAAACCTTCATGGTCTCCACCTCCTCAGGATGGTTGGATTCTGAGTTTGGGCGGAGAATCGGCGATTGTCAAATGGACGGCGGGCGAGGATCCTCTAGTTGTTCCACGTGGCAGCCAGCAACGCCAGCAGTCCGGCCGCCACTCCGAGTCCAATGCTGGCCGTCCCGCGGGCCTGGTCCGGATACCGCAGCGATACATACGCCACGTCGCTCAGGGCGACCACGCTTCGCCGGCCGCCGCTTATTCCCGCGAGCGAATCATGTTCGATCGCGGGATTCGCCAGGACGACGCGGGAGCCGTCGCGGAGTGTCGCCCGCAGGACGGCAGGATGCTCATTCCTGAGCACGGCCTGCGGGGTGAGCCATTGCTGCCGCCAGGTGGCGCAGCCGGCGAGCATCGCCATCAGGCACAGCGGCCTCCAGGCGCGACCGACGCGGGAGCTCACGTCGGTCCCCGGAATGTGAAACGAACCAGCAGGAGCGGCACGCCCGCGCTAGCCGCAGACGCCCTGGGCTCGGTCGTCAGCGTCACCGGTTGCCAGTGGTCGGCGCTGCTCATGGATCCGACCGCGGCACCGACGCCGCTTCCCAACCCCCCGAGCATTCCCCCGATTACGAGCCCAGCCAGCCCCGGCTTTCCGCAGTCGCAGGAGCTTCCCGCCACGAGCCCCAGAAGGGCGCCAGAGACAAGGCCGATCGCTGCACCGGTTCCGGCCGCACTCCGCCGTTCGCGGCTGACCTGCAGAAGGCTGACCCGGGCCAAGGGGATCGCAACCGTGTCCCTGGAACCTTCGGGCTTGAGCTGGAGCGAGTCGCCCGAGCGAACGATCAGGATGCCGGTGACCGTCCGCTGCCGGTCCCCGTCGCGCTGCTGCACGCGGATCCTTGCCCCGGGCTGGATATCGCCCACCGCCTGGGGCCGGGCGGTGGAATGGACAGTGAGCAGCAGCAGTGCGACCGTGGATGTGACATCGAGCAGACGGTTCCACATGAGACCCTCCGACCGAATGGGAAGTGGCCGGAAGGTGGAGGCGTCGGGTCAAGCAGGAGTCAAGTCAGCTGGGCCGCTCGCGGCGCCGGGAAGCGAGGGTCGGTCTACCGGTACCCCGCCGCCTGGAGCTGGAACAGCTCGGCGTAGAGGCCGGCCTCCGCGAGGAGCGTCTCATGCGTGCCCTGCTCCACGATCTCGCCGGCCCGGAGGACCAGGATGCGGTCGGCCATGCGGACGGTGGAGAAGCGGTGAGAGATGAGCACCGCCATCTTTCCCTTCGTCAGCTCGGAGAAGCGCAGGAAAACCTCGTACTCGGCGCGGGCGTCGAGCGCCGCGGTCGGCTCGTCGAGAATGAGCAGCTGCGCGTCCCGCATGTACGCGCGCGCGAGCGCCACCTTCTGCCACTCTCCGCCCGACAGGTCCACGCCCTGCTCGAACCGCCGCCCCAGCATCTGGTCGTAGTGCCCGCCCAGCCGGTCGGCCACGCTGTCGGCCAGGCTCCGCTCGGCGGCCTCGTGGATGGCCGGCTCGTTCTCGATCTCGGCGATGTTGCCGACGGCGATGTTCTCCCTGAGCAGGAAATCGTAGCGCACGAAATCCTGGAAGATGACGCCGACGTTCCGCCGGAGCGCCTCGAGATCATACTCGCGCAGGTCCACGCCATCGAGCAGGATGCGCCCCTCCGACGGGTCGTAGAGCCGCACCAGCAGCTTGGCGAGGGTAGTCTTGCCCGCCCCGTTCTCTCCCACCAGCGCCAGCCGCTCCCCGCGCCCGAGCGAGAACGTGAGACCGCGGACCGCCCAGCGCTCACTGCCCGGATAGCGGAAGCCTACGTTCTCGAAGCGGAAGCCCTCGAGAATGGGCTGGGGCACGGGGCGCGCGGTTCCCGACGTGGTGATGGAGGGCCTGAGCTCGAGGAAGCTGAACAGGTCATCCAGGTACAGCGCCTGCTCGAACACCTGCGCCAGCGAGAGCAGCACGCGCTGGATCAGGTCCCGGCTCTGGCGAAACGACCCCGCCAGGAAAGTGAGCACGCCGATCGTGAACACGCCGCCGCCGGGCGAGTGGTAGCCGATGACCGTGAGGTAGATGATGACGGCGTAGGCCGCGTAGTATCCCAGCGTTCCGATCGCGGCAAAGGCGCTGGAGACGATGCTCCGCCGGACGGCGAGGTCGCGATTGGCCTCGTAGAATTCCTGGGAGAGCCGGTCGTAGCGGCCCACCAGGAAATCCGACAGGCCAAACAGCTTGAGCTCCTTGGCGCTGATGTCGCTCGCGCCGATGAAGCGGAGATAGTCGAGCAGCCGGCGCTCCGGGGTCCACGAGAACAGGAGCGAGTAGCCGAGTGCCGCGTAGTGGGTCTCGCCGAGGAGGGATGGGAGCACCGCGATGACGAGCAGCACCAGGAGCCACGGCACGTAGATCGCGAGCGCGCCCGCGAGCGTCACCAGCGTAATGGCATCCTGGATCGTGGCGAGCAGGAGCGTGAAGAGCCCGATCCGGTTGACGGTCTGCCGCCGCGCGCGCTCCAGCTTGTCGTAGATCTCGGCGTTCTCCAGCTGCTCCAGGTCGAGCGTCGCGGCGTGGCGCATCAGCTCGACGCTGGTGCGGTTGGCGAAGAGGTCGCCGAGGAGGCTTTCGAGCAGCGCCGAGAGGCGGCTCAGGCCCTCGCCGAGGAGGGCGATGGCCAGCTCGGTGGCCACGAGGAGGCCGAGATGCCGCCACGGCGGCGTGCCGCCCTGCTGGGCCGTGGCAGCGGCGGCGATGACGCCATCGACGATGAGCTTCCCGATCCAGAGAATGGCGAGCGGCACCACCGCGCGGATGACACGGAGCAGCACGATCCCAACGACGTAGCGCGGCTCGGTGGTCCAGACGAGGCGGAGCAGCTTCGGGAGGTGGCGGGCCGCGGCCAGCCGGTCGCGCCAGGAGCGCGGCGGCTCCGGCTTCCCGCGCCGGGAGCCGGGCCGTACTATCGGAAGGGAGATCGGCATGCCCACGAGGGGAAGCTAATCGCAACCGAAAGGGAGTCGCATGCACGGCGTGTACGTAGGAGACCTGCTGCACAACCTGCTCACCCTGGGCACGCCCGACACGTCCGCGTTTCCGGTGTCCCTGGTCGAGAAGATGCTGCGCCCGATCATCGTCTACCTGTTCGTGGTCTTCGCGCTCCGTCTCTGGGGCAAGCGGGTACTGGCGCAGCTCAACCCGTTCGACTTCGTGGTGCTGCTCACGCTGTCGAACACGGTGCAGAACGCCATCATCGGGAACGATACGTCGCTTTCGGGCGGCCTGATCGGCGCGGCCACCCTGCTGGGCGTCAACGCGGTGCTGGTGCGGATGTTCTACCGCGGGCCGACCAGGGCACTGCGCGGCGAGGCGTCGGGCGCCGTCTGTCTCATCTACCAGGGCGCCCCGCAGACGGATCGGATGGCGCACCTGCACATCAACATCGATGAGCTGACGGCCAAGGCGCACGAGCGGGGCTTCGAAACCCTGAATGAGGTCGAGACGGCGACGCTCTACCCCAACGGCACGCTCTACTTCGAGAGCCGCCACGGGGCGAGTGAGACGTCACGCCACAGCGAGATTCTCCGCCGCCTGCAGGCGCTCCAGGATCAGGTCGCCACGCTTGCCCCCCGGCCGGCCCAGTGAGCCACCCCGGGCTCCTGATCGACCGCTGCGTCTGCCGCCGCGTCCCCTTCGCCGATCTCCTGCCCGTCGCTCGCGCCGCAGGCTGGTCGCTGGCCGATCTGATCCGGGAGACCGGCTGCGGCGGCCAGTGCGGGCTCTGCCGGCCCTACCTCCGGCGCATGCTCCTGACCGGCGAGACCGCCTTCACCGAGATCCTGACCGACCCTCCGGCCTGACCGGTCGATCGACCGGCGACCGACTCCGCTCGGCTGGCGGCACACCCGCCGGGCATGTACGTTCCGGCATGCTGCCATCCGCGTCCCGGCGCCGCCGGACTCGCTGGATCCAACCGATCACCGCCCTCGTGGCGATGCTGCTCCAGCTGGTGCTGGTCGCGGCTCCCGTGACCGAGTTCCGCGATGCGCAGGTCATCGCGGCCGCAGCGGCAGCCAGCACCGAGACGTCGATCGGTGAGCACGTCGTGGCTCCGGCCCGTCACGGGCCGCTGGCGCACGACGAAGGGCACTGCCCCGCCTGCATTGCCCGTTCGCTGCACGCGCGGCTCGAGTTCACGTCGCCATTGCCCGTCTTCGAGGCCCGGGAGCAGTCCCCGCTCGAGCTCGCCGGCGAGCGCGTGGCGCAGCCCGCGCACCCGTCCTCACACCTTTCCCGCGCCCCACCCGCCGCAGGCTGATTCCCCGTTCGCCGGCGCCACCGCCACTGGTGCGCCTCGAGTCTCCATGACAGGGACAGCATGCGATCATTCATCAGCATCATGGTGCTGGCACTCGGTGCCGGCGCCGCCGGCGCGCAGCAGCCCGCGCCTGCGAGCAGTGGGTCGGGCGTCCGGCCGCTGCCACCGGACTCCATCGGGATAAGCCCGGCGCCGGACTGCGTGCGGCGCAGCTCCGACACGCTCGCGCTCCGGCCGGCCGACTCGCTCTGCGTCACCCGGCGCCAGGCCATCGCGCTGGCACTCCGCTTCAATCCGCAGCTCCAGGTGGCGGACGCCCAGACCGCCCAGGCCCGGGCGCGCCGGGTACAGGGTGTCGCCATCCCCGACCCCGACTTCAGCGCATCGGTGGACGCGCCCCGCCCCTTCGGCCGGGGCGGGCCAACCGCCAAGAACATCGGCGCCACGCTCACCATTCCCTTCCTCGACAAGTTCCGCCTCCGCGGCCGGATCGGCACGGCTGACGTCCACTCCGCGGAAGCCGATGCCGCGCTCGCGAGGCAGGTGATCGCCTCGGCCACGTCGCAGACCTACGACTCGCTGCTGGCAGCCCTCCGCCGCCAGCGCGACATCCGCGAGTCGCGGGCGCTCGCCGAGGATTTTGCCCGGAAGACCGAAGCCCGCTACAACGCCGGCGACACGCCGAAGCTCGACGTGATCCGCGCGCGGGTGGACGTGGCGCAGGCGGAGAACCTGCTGATCGTCAACCAGCGGGACGTGGCCAACGCCCGCGCCGCGCTCAACCGGCTGATCGGCCGGCCACTGGCGGCGCCGGTCGGCGCGGCCGACACGCTCGCGGTTCCTCCGCCCCTGGCGGACGTGACCGCGCTCGAGCAGACCGGCCTTGCGGCGCGGCCCGAGCTCATGAGCCTCCAGAGCCAGCGCGCCGGCGCCCGCGCCGCGGTGACGCTCGCGCGCGAGTACTGGATGCCGGACTTCTTCATCGGCCTCAATCGCGATTACGCCGTCGACGGGCCCGCGCTCTTCACCACCGGCATTGCACTGCCGCTGCCAGTCTTCTTCTGGCAGCACACCAAAGGCGAGATCGCCGAAGCCCGCTACCGCGAGCGCGAGCTGACGGCCGCCTACGCCGACCTCGAATCGCAGGTGGGCCAGGATATCCGCGCCGCGTACGCCACCGCCGATGCCGCGCTCCGCCAGGCCGTGTACCTCCGCGACGAGCTGCTCCCCAGCGCCCGCGAAGCGTATCGCATCGCGTCGGTGAGTTACGGGCTCGGCGGCTCCTCCGCGCTCGAAGTGCTCGAGGCCCGGCGCGCGCTGCTCGACGCCGAAAGCCAGTACACCGATGCGCTCGCGGCCGCGAGCAGCGCACGGGCCGACCTCCAGCGCGCCATCGCCGCGCCCCCCGACACCTTCGCCGATACGTTCGCTCCGGGAGACCAGCATGTCCGCTAGCCGCTCGCGCCTTCTGCCCGCGCTCGCCGGTTTCTCGCTGGTGCTCGCCGCCTGCTCGGGAAAGCCCGCGGCCGGTGCCGCCGCCGACAGCACGAGCGCGTCCGCCGGCCAGCCTGGCAACGAGGTGGTACTCGACAGCGCGCAACGCGCTCAGATCCACACCGAGGTCGTGCAGGCAGTGTCGTTCACCGGCTCGGTGATCACCACGGGCACCGTGGCCTTCAACGGCGACCACTCGACGTCGGTGCTCTCGCCGGTCTCGGGTCCGGTCTCGCGCATCCTGGTCCAGCCGGGCGCGCAGGTCGGACGGGGGCAGGCGCTCGCCACCGTCGCGTCCCCCGACTTCGCCGACGCGCTGGCCAACTACCGGAAGGCCGAGACGGCACTCCGGAACGCGCAGCGCATCGCCACGCTCGACGAGCAGCTCTTTGCCAACGATGCGCTCGCGCGACGCGACCTCGATCAGGCGCGCACCGACCTGGCCGCCGCCGCGGCCGACCGCGATGCCGCGGCCACCCAGCTTCGCTCACTCGGGGTCGACCAGCGCTCGATCGACGCCATCCGCGAGGGCCGCCCCGCTCCCGCGGCCGAGGCCGCCATCCGCTCGCCCATCGCGGGCACGGTGGTGGAGCGGACCATCACGCCGGGCCAGCTGCTCGAGGCCGGTGCCACCCAGTGCTTCGTCGTGGCCGATCTCGCGACCATGTGGGTCATGGCCAACGTGTTCGAGGGCGACGTGTCCACGGTGCGGAAGGGCGAGACGGTCGAGGTGACCACGTCCGCTTCGGCCGATACGCTCGTGGGACGGGTGGATTACGTCGCCGCGCTGGTGGATCCCGCCACCAAGGCCACCGCGGTCCGCGTGCTGGTGCCCAACCGCGCCGGCCTCCTCCGCCGCGACATGCTGGTGAACGTGGCGATCCGCTCGTCGCGGCAGCGCACGGGTATCCTGGTGCCGGTGGCCTCGGTGCTCCGGAACGACGAGAATCTGCCGTACGTGTTCATCGGACGGGGGAAGACCTTCGCACGGCGTCC
>Ga0310810_10005548_pt1 | contig 14133 bp, 13 predicted proteins | sample NCmetagenome_FD_207641 | JGI IMG/M metagenome (GOLD analysis project Ga0310810, IMG submission 207641) | Soil microbial communities from experimental microcosm in Duke University, North Carolina, United States - NC | ecosystem: Engineered > Artificial ecosystem > Soil microcosm > Unclassified ... | reverse complement strand
CGCTGATGCTTCCGCAGCTTCGCGACCGGCCGCTGACGCTGTTCCGCTGGCCCGAAGGCCTCGCGCGGCGCCGCGTGCTCGAGAAGCATTGGAAAATCGCGCTGCCGGCGTTCGTCGAGCGCGTCGACGTGTTTTCCGATGCAAAGGGCCATTCCGACCAGTACGTTCTGTGCAACAACCTCGCGACGCTGCTGTGGCTCGGCCAGATGGGCACGCTCGAGTTCCATGCCTGGCACTCGCGCGTGCGCGGCGGATCCGACGCGCAGGACGCGGGAATGGATTTCGCCACGTCGGATACCGCGCTCGAGGACTCGGTCCTCGAGCGTCCGGATTACGTGCTGTTCGATCTCGATCCGTTCATCGACGGCGAAGGCGAGAGGCGCCGTGATCCCGACTTCAGCAGCAGCGCCTTTGCCAAGGTGACCGACGTCGCGTTCGCGCTCGAGGCCGTGCTGCGGGGCATCGGCCTGTCCGCGCTGGTTAAGACCTCGGGCAAGACCGGTTTGCACGTGATCGTTCCGATCAAGCGCACACTCCGCTACGCCGCGGTACGCGAAATGGCGGGTTATGTCGGCGAGCGGCTGAGACAGGCGCATCCGCGCGACATCACGCTCGACTGGCAAGTCACCCGGCGCACCGGCAAGGTGTTCATCGACGCGAACATGAACGTTCGCGGCAAGTCGATCAGCATCGCCTATTCGCCGCGCGGGCTGCCGGGCGCGCCGGTGTCGACGCCGCTCACGTGGAAAGAGCTTCGGCGCATCGATCCGCGGGCATTGCGCGTGCCGACGATTCCGGCGCGCATTCGCAAGCGGGGCAATCCATGGAACGGATGGCTCGGCTCGGCGCAGAGCATCGAGGACGCACTCGCGCGCGATGCGGCCACGCGTAAACGACGGACGGAGGTGCATCGATGAACTTCGACCTGACGCAAGCGACCACGGGCCTGCAGGCGCTGGTCGCGCACTTCATGCAGCGGCTGCCGTACATGGCGATCGCGCTCTTCGTGTTCCTCGTCTTCTACATCGCCGGGACGGTGCTGCGGAGCCTCGCGCGGCGCTTCACGTTGCGCACGCGCCGGCATCGCAGCGTCGGCATCGTCCTCGGCCGCCTCGGCCAGGGCCTGCTCGTGCTGCTGGGCCTGCTCGTCGCGCTCGTGATCGCGGTGCCGGGCTTCACACCGGGACAGCTCGTGAGCGTCCTCGGTCTTTCCAGCGTCGCGATCGGTTTCGCGTTCCGCGACATCCTGCAGAACTTCCTCGCCGGGATCCTGCTGCTCCTGTCCGAGCCGTTTCGCATCGGCGACCAGATCAAGTCGGGCGATTTCGAGGGCACGGTCGAGAACATCGAGACGCGGGCGACGTCGATCGTCACGTACGACGGCCGGCGGATCGTGATGCCGAACTCGATGCTGTTCACCAATCCGGTGACCGTCAACACGGCGAACGAGAAGCGACGGCTCGAATACGACCTCAAGCTGCCCAGGGACGCCGACGTGCCGAAGATCCGGCACCTGATCGTCCGCGCGATCGCGCCGCTGCCGCACGTCCTCGACGATCCGTGTCCCGACGCGCTCGTCGTCGCGTTCACGGACAGCGACGTGACATTGCGTGTGCGCTGGTGGGTGCAGCCGCCGCGCCATTTCGAGCTTTCGCAGGGCCTCGATACCGTGCTGCTGCACATCCGCGACGCGCTGCAGTCGGCGCGGGCGCGCGCATCCGCACCGCCGCAGGCCGTGCCGAAGCAGGGCGGGTAGCGACCGCGAACCGCGGAACGCCGCGATAATGCGCGGATGACGCTGCTCGCTGCAGTCGCCGCGACGTCGCGGCGCGTCGCGGAAACGCCGGGCCGCAACGCGAAGATCGCGGCCCTCGCACAAACGCTGCGCGCGCTGGCGCCGCCGGAAATCCCCGTTGCCGTCGCCTGGCTCGCCGGCGAGATGCGGCAGGGAAAAAGCGGCATCGGTTACGCGCTGTTGCGCGATGCCCTGCAGTCGCAGCCGTCGGCGCGACCGTCGCTGTCGATCGAGGACGTCGATGCGGCGCTCGGCGCAATCGCGAAAAGCGCGGGCGCTGGATCCAAGGCGCGGCGAACGCAGATGCTTGGCGATCTCCTCGCGCGCGCGACCGACGACGAGCGCGATTTCCTGTTCCGGCTGCTGACGGGGGAGTTGCGCCAGGGTGCGCTCGAATCGCTGATGATCGATGCGGTGGCGGCCGCTGCCGCGCTGCCGTCCGCAACGGTACGCGAGGCGGCGATGGTCGCGCACGGCATCGCGAGCGTCGCGCTGGAAGCGATCACCCGGGGGCACGAGGGCTTGCGCCGCTACGCGCTGGCGCCGATGCAGCCGGTCGCGCCGATGCTCGCGCAACCGGCGAGCGACGTCGGCGAGGCGCTGGCGGCGTTCGGCACCGCGGCGTTCGAGTGGAAGCTCGACGGCGCGCGCGTCCAGGTGCACAAGCACGGCGACGACGTGCGGATCTTCACGCGCAACCGCAACGACGTGACGGCGTCGGCGCCCGAGATCGTCGAGGCGCTCGCCGGGGCGCGTGCACGTGCGCTGATCCTCGACGGCGAAGCGATCGCGCTCAAGGCGAACGGGGCGCCCGAACCATTCCAGGTCACGATGCGCCGCTTCGGGCGCACGCTCGACGTGGACGCGATGCGCGCGACGCTTCCGCTGTCCGCCTTCTTTTTCGATTGCCTGCGGATCGACGACGAGGCGCTGACCGGCAAGCCGGCGTCCGAACGCTTCGCGGCGCTCGCGCGTGCGCTGCCGTCGGCGTTGCTGATGCCGCGGATCGTCACCACCGATGCAACGGAGGCCGAAGCGTTCTACGACGACGCGCTCGCGCGCGGCCACGAAGGCGTGATGGCGAAATCGTTGATGGCGCCGTACGAGGCGGGCCGGCGCGCGCCGTCGTGGCTCAAGGTGAAGCGGCTGCACACGCTCGACCTGATCGTGCTCGCCGCCGAATGGGGCCACGGCCGGCGCAGCGGATTCCTGTCGAACCTGCACCTCGCCGCGCGCGACGGCGAAAGCTACGCGATGCTCGGCAAGACCTTCAAGGGCATGACCGACGAGCTTCTCGCGTGGCAGACGAACGCGCTGCTCGCGCGGGAGACGCATCGGGATCGCTACGCCGTGCACGTGCGGCCCGAGCTCGTCGTCGAAGTCGCCTTCAACGACCTGCAGGCGAGTCCGCGCTACGAAAGCGGCCTCGCGTTGCGCTTCGCGCGAATCAAGCGCTATCGGCCGGACAAGACCGCCGCCGACGCGGACACGATCGAGACGGTGCGCGCGATCTACGAAGGACAACTCGCGCGCGGCCCGGCCGGCACGAATTTCGACTAATCCCAGCGGTCGTCGCGAACCTGCACGATGCCGCCCTCGACGCGTACCGGGAAGGTCGGCACGTCCTCGTACGCGGGTGGCGACAGCACTTCGCCGGTCGTGATCGAGAAGCGCGCGCCGTGTCGCGGACAGACGATCACGTCGTCCTCGATATCGCCGCCGGTCAGCTCGCCGCCGTCGTGCGTGCAGACGTTCTCGATCGCGCAGTAGCGGCCGTGCACGTTGAAGACGGCGACGTCGGTGCCGTCGACGTCGACCGTGACCCACGCGCCAGGCGGCAACTCGCCCTGCGGCGCAACGTCGATCCAGTCGGACATCGAAGATCGGCGAAAGCGATTACAGCAGGCCGAGCTTGAGCTTTGCGTCCTCGGAGAGCCGCTCGGGGCTCCACGCGGGCTCCCAGACGAGCTCGACGCGCGCTTCGGTGACGCCGGGCACTTCGTAGAGACGTTGCTCGACCGTGTCGGGGAACGTGGCGGCGACCGGGCAGCCGGGCGCCGTCAGCGTCATCCGGACGTCGACGCGGCCCTTTGCGTCGATGTCGAGCTGGTAGATCAGTCCGAGGTCGTAGATGTTCACCGGAATCTCGGGATCGTAGATCGTGCGCAGCGCCGCGACGACGTTCGTCTCGAGCTGTGCCGGCTCGACTGTTGGCGGTGTTGCGGTCGTTTCGGATCGGGGCGTCTCGGGCATCGCGATCACTCCGTGGATACGGGCTCGTGACGATTGCGAAGCGCGGCGTTCAGCGTATGCCACGCAAGCGTCGCGCATTTGACGCGCGCAGGGAACTCGCGGACGCCGGCGAGAACCTCGAGCTTGCCGAGGTCGGGCGAAGCCTTCGCATTGTCGTCGGTGACGAGATCGTGGAAGCGGCGGAACAGCGCCTCGACTGCCTCGACGGTGCGCCCTTTCAGCGCTTCGGTCATCAGCGACGCCGACGCGGTGGCGATCGCGCAACCGGCGCCTTCGAAGCGCACGTCCTTCACGACGCCATCGTCGACGTCGAGATAGATCGTCACTTGGTCGCCGCAGAGCGGGTTGTGGCCTTCCGCGCGGTGCGTGGCCGCGTCGAGCGCGCCGCGGTTCCGCGGGCGCTTGTAGTGGTCGAAGATGACCTCCTGGTAGAGGTCGCGCAGGTCTCCGCTCATCGAAACATCCTCCGCACGCGCTCGACGCCTGCGACGAGCGCGTCGATCTCGTCGTGCGTGTTGTAGAGCGCGAACGACGCGCGCGCGGTGCCCGCGACGCCGAACTGCGCCATCACCGGCATCGCACAGTGATGGCCTGCGCGGATCGCGATCCCCTCGTGATCCAGGATCGTGCCGACATCGTGGGCGTGGACGCCTTCGAGCGTGAACGACACGATGCCCGCCTTGTCCCGCGCCGTGCCGATGATCCGGAGGCCCGGAATCGCCGCGAGCCGCGCCGTCGCGTCGGCGAGCAGCGCGCGCTCGTGCGCGTCGATCGCCTCGACGCCGACACCGCGCATGTAATCGAGCGCCGCACCGAGGCCGATCGCGCCGGCGATGTTCGGCGTGCCGGCCTCGAATTTGTACGGGAGGTCGTTGTATACCGTCCGCTCGAACGTGACCGACCGGATCATGTCGCCCCCGCCCTGATACGGCGGCATCGCCTCGAGCCGCGAAGCCTTCCCATACAGAATGCCGATGCCGGTCGGCCCGAGGATCTTGTGGCCCGAGAACGCATAGAAGTCGCAATCGAGCGCCTGCACGTCGACCGGCATGTGCGCGATCGCCTGCGCGCCGTCGACGAGCACCGGGATCCCGGCCGCGCGCGCGAGCGCCACGACTCGGGCGAGCGGCACGATGCTGCCGAGCGCGTTCGAGACGTGCGTGACCGCGACGAGCTTCGTGCGCGGCCTGAGCAGAGCCGCGTACGCGTCGACGATCAGGTCGCCGGCGTCGTCGATCGGCGCGACACGCAGCGCAGCACCCGTCTGCTGGCAGACGAGCTGCCACGGCACGATGTTCGAGTGGTGCTCCATCGCGCTGACGAGCACCTCGTCGCCTTCGCGAAGCTGCGGCCGCGCGAAGCTCTGCGCGACCAGGTTGATCGCGTCGGTGGTGCCGCGCGTGAACACGACCTCCTCGGGAGCGCGGGCGTTGACGAAGCGCATCACGTTCGCCCGTGCCGCCTCGTACGCGTCGGTCGCCCGCTGCGACAGCGCGTGCACGCCGCGATGGACGTTCGCGTTGTCGTGGCGGTAATACGAGGCGATGGTGTCGATCACCGATTGCGGCTTCTGCGTCGTCGCCGCATTGTCGAGGTAGACGAGGCGTCGTCCGTTGATCCGCTCGCCGAGGATCGGGAAGTCCTGGCGCAACCGCGCCACCTCGAGCGGCGCGACGGCCGGCTTCGCGAGAACCTCGCGTTCCATCTTCATGCGAGCTCCCGGATCCGTTGGCCGTCGGGCAGCCGCGCGAACAGCACCCGCTCGACGACCGAGCGCAGCGGCGCGACGCGCACGCGCTCGATGACGTCGTGCGCGAACGCATAGGTGAGGAGCGCGCGGGCGAACGGCGCGTCGAGGCCGCGCGTGCGCAGGTAGAAGAGCTGGTCGTCGTCGAGCTGGCCGACGGTCGCGCCGTGCGCGCATTTGACGTCGTCGGCATCGATCGTGAGCTCGGGCTTGGTGTCGATCTCCGCCGTTTTCGACAGCAGCAGGTTGTGGCTGGCAAGGTGTGCGTCGGTCCGCTGCGCTCCCGGATGCACGACGACCTTGCCGTTGAACACGCCGCGCGCGCCGCCGTCGAGGATGCCCTTGTAGTACTCGCGGCTCGTGCCATGCGGCTTCGCGTGGTCGATCCGCGTGTGGTGATCGACGTGCTGGCGACCGCCGGCGACGAAAAGTCCGTCGAGCTCGGCGTTGCAGCCGTCGGCGTCGAACACCGTCGTGATGTCGTGGCGCGCAAGCGCGGCGCCGAGCGCGATCGAATGCGACGCGAAGCGGCTCGCCCGCGCCTGCGACGCGTGGACCGCGCCGATATGCAGCGCAGCGGCGCTTTCGTGCTGCAGCCGTTCATGCGCGATCGACGCGTTGGCGCCGACGAAGACGCGCGTCACCGCGTTCGTCAGCGACGCCGCGCCATCGACACCGGCGTAGTGCTCGATCAGCGTCGCCTGCGCGCCATCCTCGGCGACGATCACGTTGCGCGGATGCACCATGGCGCCGACCGCGGTCGAGACGAAGAGCGCGTGGATCGGCGCGTCGAGCACGACGCCGCGCGACAGGCGCAGATGGACGCCATCGCTCATGAACGCGGCGTTGAGCGACGCGAAGACCGTCTCGTGCGCGGTCGCGGCAAGCCATGCTTCGAGCGCATCGGGTGCGCGCGTGAGCACGCTCGCGAGGTTTTCGAGCGTGACGCCGGCCGGCAGCCGGCCGATGTCCGAAAGCGCCGGCGCGTAGTGGCCGTCGACGAAGACCAGCCGGTGCGTCGCGTCGCCGTCGAACCCGAAGGCGCGGATGTCGAGCTCGGGCAGCGCGGGCCGAGGCGCAAGCGCGAAGGCGCGCTTGGCGATCGGCGAAACGCTCGTGTACTTCCAGTCCTCGTCGCGGGTCGTCGGCAGGCCGCGCTCGGCGAACCGCGCGATCGCGTCCTCGCGAAGCCGCGCAAGCCACGGCACGCGCGCGCCGGGCAGCGTCTTCGCGTGCCGCGCGAAGTCGGCGACGAAGTGGTCGACGGCAGCGTCGCTCATCGCGGCACCTGCGCGGCGGCCGCGTCGGCGTCGGCCTCGAGCCAGCCATAGCCGCGCCGCTCGAGCTCCTGCGCGAGCTCCTTGCCACCGGATTTGACGATGCGCCCGTTTGACAGCACGTGCACGAAGTCGGGCACGACGTAATCGAGCAGCCGCTGGTAGTGCGTGACCAGGATCATCGCGCGCTCGGGGCTGCGAAGGGCGTTGATGCCGTTGGCGACGATCTGCAATGCGTCGATGTCGAGACCCGAGTCCGTCTCGTCGAGGATCGCGAGCCGCGGCTCCAGCAGCGCCAGTTGCAGGATCTCGTTGCGCTTCTTCTCGCCGCCGGAGAAGCCTTCGTTCACCGGCCGGTAGAGGAGCTCGTCGCGCATGTCCATCGCCTTCATCCGGCTACGCGCCAGCGCCAGGAACTCCATCGCGTCGAGCTCGGGCAGGCCGCGATGGCGCCGGATCGCGTTCAGCGCTGCCTTCAGCAGGTAGACGTTGCCGACGCCGGGAATCTCGACCGGGTACTGGAAGGCGAGGAATACGCCTTCGCGCGCGCGCTCTTCGGGCGAAAGCGCGAGCAGGTCGCGCCCGTCGTATCGCACCTGGCCGCTTTCGACGGTGAACGCTTCGCGACCGGCGAGCACCTGCGCGAGCGTGCTCTTGCCCGAGCCGTTCGGGCCCATGATCGCGTGCACTTCGCCGGCGTTCACCGTGAGGTCGACGCCGCGCAGGATCATCTTGTCGTCGACGCGCGCCGACAGGTTGCGAATCTCGAGCAGCGCACTCATCCGACTGAACCTTCCAAACTGACGCCGAGCAGCTTCTGCGCCTCGACCGCGAACTCCATCGGCAATTCCTTGAACACCTCGCGGCAGAAGCCGTTGACGATCATCGACACCGCGTCCTCGGTCGAGAGTCCCCGCTGGCGGCAGTAGAAGAGCTGATCCTCGCCGATCCGCGACGTCGACGCTTCGTGCTCGACCTTCGCCGTCGCGTTCTTGACCTCGATGTACGGAAACGTGTGCGCACCGCAGCGATCGCCGAGCAGCAGCGAATCGCATTGCGAATAGTTGCGCGCGCCGTCGGCGGACTTGAGGATCTTCACCAGGCCCCGGTACGCGTTTTGCCCGCGGCCCGCGGAGATGCCCTTCGAGACGATCGTGCTCTTCGTGTTGCGGCCGATGTGGATCATCTTCGTGCCGGTGTCGGCCTGCTGGAAATGGTTCGTCAGCGCGACCGAGTAGAACTCGCCGACCGTGTTGTCGCCGCGCAGGATGCAGCTCGGGTACTTCCACGTGATCGCCGATCCGGTCTCGACCTGCGTCCACGAAATGTGCGAATCGTTGCCGCGACAATCACCGCGCTTGGTGACGAAGTTGTAGATGCCGCCGCGGCCTTCCTTGTCGCCCGGATACCAGTTCTGCACGGTCGAGTACTTGATGTGCGCACGTTCGAGCGCGACCAGCTCGACGACCGCCGCATGAAGCTGGTTCTCGTCGCGCATCGGTGCCGTGCAGCCTTCGAGGTAGCTCACGTACGCGCCCTCGTCGGCGACGATGAGCGTGCGCTCGAACTGTCCGGTGTCCTTCGCGTTGATGCGGAAGTACGTCGACAGCTCCATCGGACAGCGGACACCCGGCGGGATGTAGCAGAACGAGCCGTCGCTGAAGACCGCCGAATTGAGCGCGGCGAAGAAGTTGTCGGTGGATGGCACGACGGAGCCCAGGTACTTCTGCACGAGCTCCGGATGCTCCTGCACCGCTTCCGAGAACGAGCAGAAAACGATGCCGAGCTCGGCGAGCTTCGCCTTGAACGTCGTGCCGACCGACACGCTGTCGAACACGGCGTCGACGGCGACGCCCGCCAGCATCTCGCGCTCCTTGAGCGGCACGCCGAGCTTCTCGTAGACGCGCAGGAGCTCGGGATCCACGTCGTCGAGACTCGCAGGCCGCGTGCCGCGCGATTTCGGCGCCGAGTAATAGATGATGTCCTGATAGTCGATCGGCGGATGGTGGACGCTCGACCAGTTCGGCTCGGTCATCGTGCGCCAATGCCGATACGCGGCGAGCCGCCATTCGAGCATGAACGGCGGCTCGTTCTTCTTCGCCGAAATCATCCGGACCACGTCTTCGGAAAGGCCGCGCGGCAGCGCGTCGGCCGCGACGTCGCTCACGAAGCCGTGGCGGTATTCGCGGCTGATCAGGTCGTCGAGGTTGGTGGCAGAGGAATTCATGGGGTCGTTGTCGTCGTCCTTGACGGGCGGCGCTCGAGCGTCGCGAGCGGCACCGCGTGCGTCGCCGACTGCGCCATCTGCTCGAGCGTCACGCGCGACAGCGTCTCGAGCACCAGATGATTGATCGTCCGCCAGCTCGCCCGCACGCTGCACGCACCTTCCTGCGGGCACAGGCTGTGCACGCCGCTGCATTCGGTCATGCCGATCGGGCCGTCCATCGCGTCGATGATCTGCGCGATCGTGATCTCGCCGGGCGCACGGGGCAGCCGGTAGCCGCCATTGACGCCGCGCGACGAGCTGACGAGACCGCTGCGGGCGAGCGTCTTCAGCACCTTGCTGACGGTCGGCGTCCCGAGGCCGATCCGCATCGCCACCTCCGCCGCGCTGTGGACGCGCGAGGGGTCGCGGGCCATCGAGGCCATGACGACGGTGCCGTAATCGGCGAGCTTGCTGACGCGTAGCATGTCGGTCTGAATATGGGACTATTTTAGTCCTGTTTAAAGCGACAGGCAACCCGCCCGCAGTCGCCGCAGATCATGGCCGGGCCGAATCCGGCGCGCCGCGCCGTTCAGTGCGCCATCAGCACCGGAATCGTCATCGCGCCGAGCATCGTTCGCGTCACGCCGCCAAGCACGAGCTCGCGCATCCGCGCATGCGCGTAGCCGCCCATGACGAGCAGGTCGCTGCCGAGATCCGCGGCGCGCGACAGCAGCCACTCGCCCACGCCGACGCCGCGAACGGCCTCGCGCTCGACCTCGATCGCGATGTCGTGGCGCGCGAGCCACTGGCGAAGCCGCGTGTCTGCGAGCCGTTCGTCGACGCTCGTCTCGCGGCTCTCGTCGACGCCGACGGCGCAGACACGTTCGGCGCGCGCGAGGAGAGGCAATGCGTCGGCGACTGCACGCGCTGCTTCACGCCCGCCGTTCCATGCGATCAGCACGCGCGACGCCACGCTCGCCGGCGCACCCGCGCTCGGCACGACGAGCACCGGGCGTCCCGCGGACAGCAGCACGCCGCTCACGAGCGCGTCGCCGAAACCGGGCTCGGACGGATCGCGCTGGCCGACGACGACGAGGTCGGTCGTGCGCGCATGCGCGATCGCCGTCTCGATCGAGGGCCCTGCCGGCGCCCGCCATTGCGCGTCGACACCGGCTGCTGCCACCGCGTCGCGGAAGCGCTGCTCGGCGGCATGCTGCATCTCGCTGAAGCGCTCGAGGCGGCGGGCGACGGCGTCGCTGCCGAGCATCGCGGCCGTCGACGGCGCAAGGTCGGTGCCGGGCACGACATAGAGCCCGACGAGTTCGGCGGCTTCGCGGCCCGCGAGCGCGATCGCGTACGCGAGGCGGTCCTGCGACGACGCGCGGTTGTCGACGTGAACGAGCAGGGTGCGGTATGCCATCTTCGGTCTCCGGGAAGTCGATCGGGTCGCGAATACTTTCGACCCGCGCCGTGCACCGCGTCAATGCGGCCGCCCCGCGTCCGCCTCGGAAGCACCTCCAGGTGCGCCCGGTCTCGCCAATTTGCACTGACGCGCAGTGTGGGATTCGACCGACAGACGCGGGCGGCGCCGTACGCGAAAATCGCCGGGAAGGCGCGCGAGCGGCCTTCGTTTCGCCCATCGACGACGCGTGCCCCACGAGCCCTGTACCTTGTCCCCGCGCCCCGAGCCGACGGCCGCCGGCCAGGCGCCGCGCGGGCGGCTGCTCGCGCCCGGCCGTAATTGCTGGCGCATCGAGCGCGCGACGCGCCTGGGCTTCCTCGTCGACGGCGACGAATACTTCGGTGCGGTGCGCAAGGCGCTCGCCCGCGCGCGGCATTCGATCCTGATCCTCGGCTGGGACATCGACAGCCGGATGCGCCTCGTCCCCGACGGGGCGAACGACGGCCTTCCCGAGCCGCTCGGCGAGTTCCTGAACGCGATCGTCGCGCGCGAGCCGGACCTGCGCGGCTACGTGCTGTCGTGGGACTTCGCGATGCTCTACGCGATGGAGCGCGAGTGGCTGCCGATCTACAAGCTCGACTGGCGCACGCACAAGCGGCTCACGTTTCGCCTCGACGACCAGCATCCGATCGGCGCGTCGCACCACCAGAAGGTCGTCGTCGTCGACGACGCGCTCGCTTTCGTGAGCGGTTACGACCTCACGCGCTGCCGCTGGGACACGAGCGCGCATCGGCGCGGCGATCGCCGGCGCGTCGACCATCGCGGCGAGCCGTACCCGCCGTTCCACGACGTCGGCGCGATCGTCGGCGGCGACTGCGCGCGTGCGCTCGGTGACCTTGCACGCGAGCGCTGGCACCGCGCGACGGGGGAGCGTCCGCCGCGAGCGCCGATCGGCGACGAAGCGAGCCTGTGGCCGGACGAGGTCGCCGTCGCCGCGCGCGAGATCGACGTCGCGATCGCGCGCACCGAGCCGGCCTTCGCCGGACGCGCCGGCGTCTCCGAGATCCGCGCGCTGCACCTCGACGCGATCGCCAGCGCGCGCTCGCAGATCTTCGCCGAGAACCAATATTTCACGTCGCGAACGATCACCGATGCGTTCGTGCGGCGCATCGGGGAGGCCGACGGGCCCGAGATCGCGGTGCTCTCGCCGTATATGCAAAGCGGATGGCTCGAGATCTCGACGATGGGTGCGTTGCGCGCGCGCATCCACCACACGTTGCGCAGCGCCGACCGCCACGGCCGCTACCGCCTCTATTGCCCGCGGCTCCACTGGCTCGATCACAGCAATGGTTGCCTCAACGTCCACAGCAAGGTGCTCGCCGTCGACGACGCGTTCCTGACCGTCGGCTCGGCGAACCTGTCGGAGCGCTCGCTCGCGACCGACACCGAGTGCAATCTCGCGATCGAGGCGGGCGGCGATCCGCGGATCGCGTCGGTGATCGCGGGCCTGCGCAACCGGCTTCTTGCCGAGCACCTCGGCCGCACGGCGGACGACGTCGCGGCCGCGCTCGCGCGCGAAGGCAGCCTGCACCGCGCGATCGCCACGCTCGGGCACGAAGGCTCGGAGCGTTCACTCGTCGTCATCGAGCCCCGATTCGATCCGGCAATCGATGCGCTGATGCCGGACCAGCACGTATTCGATCCGGCGGAGCCGCTCGATCCCGACCGGATCGCCGCGGATCTCGCGCCGCACGACGTGCGCGGCGGAACGCGCGCGCGTCTGATCGGCATGGCCGTCGGCGTTGCACTGCTCGCGGCGATGGCCGCCGCATGGCGCTTCACGCCGCTGCACGAATGGCTGGCGCTCGATCGGCTCGTCGATCTCGGGACCGCGATCAGCGACGAGCCATGGGCGCCGATCGCGGTGCTGCTCGCGTTCGTCGGCGCGGGACTCGTCGTGTTTCCGTTGCTGCTGCTGATCGCCGTCACCGCGCTCGTCTTCGGGCCGTGGGTGGGCCCGCTCTACACGATCGTCGGCGCCACGGCGTCGGCGGCGCTCACGTTCGGCATAGGCCGCAAGCTCGGTCGCGAGACGGTGCGCCGGCTTGCGGGCGGGCGCGTCAACGACCTGTCGCGACGTCTCGCGAAGCGAGGCCTGCTCGCGATCGCGTTCGTGCGTCTGCTGCCGATCGCGCCGTTCTCGATCGTCAACGTCGTCGCCGGCGCATCGCACATTCGCTGGAGCGACTTTTTGCTCGGCACGATCATCGGGCTGCTGCCGGGGATCGCGACGACGACGTTCTTCGTCGATCGCGCGATCGCGGCGCTGCGCCATCCGGGACCGGACACGCTCGGTTTGCTCGCGCTCGCGCTGGCCGCCATCGTCGCGCTGGTCTTCACGCTGCGGCGCTTGCTGCGCAGCCGCGGCGCGGGCGATGCGCCGGGCGACGTATCCCCCGCGCCTTCCCATGGCGATTGAGCTTTCGATGGCCGATGACGCGGCGGAAGCCACGTTGCGCGCGGGAAGCGTCGTCGCGCGGACGCTTCGCGTCGCCACGTGGAACATCCACGGCGGCATCGGCGCCGACGGGCGCTATGCGCCGGAACGCATCGTCGGCGTGTTGCACGAACTCGACGCCGACATCGTCGCGCTGCAGGAGGTCGCGTCGCAGGAGGCGCATACGAGCTTCCTCACCGACCTCGAGCGCGAGACCGGCTATCACGTCGTCGCCGGCTTGCTGCGCCAGCATCACGGCACGGATTTCGGCAATGCGATCCTGTCTCGCTTTCCGGTGCAAAACGTCGAGCGCCTCGATCTCGCCGTCGAGCGTTGCGAGCCGCGCGGCGCGCTCGACGTCTGCATCGATCTCGGGTTGCGGCCGCTGCTGCGCGTCGTCGCGACGCACCTCGGCCTGCGTCCGTACGAGCGGCGCGAGCAGGTGCGCCGGATACTCGCGAAAGTCGAGCGCGACAGCCCGCACCCGACGCTGCTGATGGGCGACCTGAACGAGTGGTACCTGTGGGGGCGGCCGCTGCGCTGGCTGCATTCGCACTTTCGCGAGATGCCGGCTTCGCCGCGGACATTTCCGTCACGCCGGCCGCTGTTCGCGCTCGACCGCATCTGGGTGTCACCTTCCGGGTCGCTGCGACGCCTCGCGCGGCATGCGACGCCGCTTGCGCGCCGCGCCTCCGATCACCTGCCGCTGATCGCCGAAATCGTGGTTTGAGGCGTCGGGAACCGATCAGCGAGTGAGCTTCGTTACCAGCGCTGCGAACCGCTCCATGTAAGCGGCCAGAAACGCGCGCTTGCTCTCGTCGACGAAGTTGCCGTCGTCGTCCACCGGCTCGGGACGAAACGAGATATAGGCCTCGCCGCCCATGACCAGCACGCCGAGGATGCCGAGGATCTGCCGCAGATGCTGCTGCCCGACCGCGGTTCCGATCGCGCCGAAC
>Ga0310810_10005547_pt1 | contig 14133 bp, 14 predicted proteins | sample NCmetagenome_FD_207641 | JGI IMG/M metagenome (GOLD analysis project Ga0310810, IMG submission 207641) | Soil microbial communities from experimental microcosm in Duke University, North Carolina, United States - NC | ecosystem: Engineered > Artificial ecosystem > Soil microcosm > Unclassified ... | reverse complement strand
CGACCGGCTGAAATTCTGAAAGCACTCGAGGAAATCCGTAGACCGGCGTCCTGGAAATAGGCGCCGACCCGGACGACCGTATTTGCAATTGATGAATAGCGAGCCGTATCATCCGAATCATGCAGGTCCAACTCAGCCACCCGACTAGGACCGTGGATATCAAGGGGCCGAAGCGCGCCAAAGACGTCCTGCGCGAGCTGAATCTCGTTGTCGAGGCGCATTTGGTAATCCGCGGCGATGAGTTGGTGACTGAAGACGAAATGCTCAGTGATAAGGACCAGATCGAGATCAGGCCCGTGATTTCAGGCGGCACCGCGTAGCGCACCCCTTCCTCACGACGCTCCCTTCATCGTAAAGACCGCTCTCGCCTACTTCGGGGGAAAGTGGGACAGGATGCTCTGAACGATGGCTTTCGTGCGCTCGTCCCGTTGTTGCGAGGTCAATCCCGGATTGACCTCGCCGGCCGCAGTCCCCCGCCATACCAGCTTCTGGGAACTGGCATCGATGATGTCGATGAGCAGCGAGCCTGTCAGATACGAGGGTGCCTCGCTCACAGTGCTCGGCGGCTTGCCGGCGGTACGGGTATCTGCCGAGTGGGAAAACGCATGTCCTGCCATCCCGTCTGAATAGTATTGCTCCGACATACTCGGCGAGCTGTCCTTCAGTCCGATGTGGTACGCCACATAAAAGTCAGGCCTGCCGGCAGACAAGGCATCGTATCCCTTAAGACGCAGCTGTGTTCCGACCGCGATGCGAATCCGCATATCCACGGCAGAGCTGTCGGCACGCCTGTCCCCCGTCCTTTCTTGACGGTCTGTGTGCCAGGCATAGGTGTGGTAGGAGGTGAAATCGGTGCCACGATCGAAGTCGTAGCCGATCTTCGGAGACGGAGCGCAAGCCGTGGTGGCCCACACTACAAGGAGTAGGAGAACGCGGCACATCAGCATGCTCCGTGCTTGCGACACTGGGTTCATTAAGGAGGAAAGTGCGAGAGCATGGCACGAACGATATCAGTGACCCGTGCATCCCGTTCCTGTGGGCCGAGACTTTGGTCAATATCCGCCTTGGCTGAACCCTGCCACACCAGTTGATTGGATGTGGCGTCGATGATGTCGATCAACAGCGTCCCTTCGTGGTACGGCTGGATGTCGCTGATCGTGGTGAAGGTCCCATGTGCCCGATCACCGATGTAATTCTGCGTCGACGCACCCTTCAGCATATCTTTCAGAGCCGCGTGATAGGCGACAAAGAAGTCGGGTATGCCGTTGGCGGATGCACGATAGCCCTTCGTGCGAAGCTGGGAGTCAATCGCGACGCGGATGCGGGCATCCGTGAGCGAACTGTCCAGACGCCGGTCGCCCGTCGCCTCCTGTACCCCTGTCATCCAGGCAAACGTGTGATACTGCCCGAAATTCGTCTCGCGGTCGTAGTCGTAGCCGACGTTCGGTGAACTGCAGCCGGCGGCAAGCGCCGCCAGAAGGATGCCAGACCATAGGAGGATTCTCATAGACGGTGCGGCATCGTAGCAGAATTATCGCGTTGGCGACAGCGGCAGAATCAGCGTCGCGACGGTGCCTTGCCCAGGAGCGGAGACAATGTCGAACAAACCTCCCAGCGCCGTCATGCGCTCGCGGATACTAAAGAGTCCGAACTTCGACGAACTGCCCCCCGGCGCGGCGCCGGCGGAAGCCGCGGTCGCCGCAGTGACGTCGAAGCCGCTGCCTTGATCGCGCACTTCTATCCGTAACTGATCGCCTCGGCATTCGAGCGTGACGGTGGCTGCGCCGGTTCCAGCATATTTGGAGGCATTGATCAGCAGCTCGCGCACAGACTGAAACAGCAGCACCGCTTGATCCTCCGGGAGGGTCAGTTGGTACTCATCCGGCACGTTCACCGTGACGGTCATCGAAAGCTTCTGCATATACTCGCCCAGCCACTTCAGGGCGGCGGGAAATCCGTGATCCCTCAGCACTGCGGGGCTCAATTCGGCGACGAGGGTCCGGGTATAGCGAAGGGCGTCTGAGAGGACATCGTCGACCTGCTTCATCGCTTCGGTGAGGACAGGAATAGGCGGGGCATAGCGCTTGCCTTGCCCGATCTTGATCTTGCCAAGGACCAAGAGATGTTGCAGGTGATCGTGCAGTTCCGCTGCCAGCCGCTTGCGCTCCTGTTGTTCGGCAAGATTGAGCTCCGTCGCCATCGACCGCAGTTGCTGTGTGCGCTCAATGATTCGATCCTCGAGGTTTTTCGTCAAATCCTCCAAGGCCTCCTCGGCGCGTTTTCGTTTGATGATTTCCCCCAGCAACACGGCCTCATTCCGCAGCCGCGCTTTCGCAACCGCCACGATAAATTGCGGCCGAGAAGGCATGTTGGCACTGAGTTCTCGGAGCTTCTGCAATGACACCCCGTACCGCTCGGCCACTTCCAGCAGCCGTGCATCATCCTTTGGGGGATCACCGTACCCCATCGTTATGCTCCCGACGATTTGACGGTCGGCCATGATCGGGGCGGCATAGAGATTGATTCCGCCTTTGCACGGCATGTCGACCGGCTTGCCCGTTTCCATCGCACGAGCCGACACTTCTCTGCCGGAATCTCGACAATGCCATTCACCGCTGGCGAGAGCCGCCTGATTGTCGTCGGAACCGCAGCGCGCACGCGACGCCTGGTCCAGAAATCGACACCAGTCGGATGCGACCAGACAAGAGGCATAGTCTCCGTTCTTTTCGCATACGGAACCTGACGTGCCGATAAGATGCAGCGCATCACCGGCGACATTCACGAGTAGATCTTTCCCAACCGTACGAAGAATGGTCCGTTCGGTGTTGAGTGCCGTGAGATCCCCATAGGGTTGCGGTGTCGGCACTTTGAACGGTTTTCTCCCTTCCCTGAGCAGCCAGGCAATGGCTTGAAGCTCCGCCTCCGTCTGTTTCCGCTGAGCCAAGAGCATGCGGATGGCCAGCGCTGCGAGCATCAGGAGAGACCCCACCAGATATTTCCGCCCCTGGGGGCCCTTGCCCAACAGGGCGTCCTTGACGGGAACATTGAATGACAAGAATTGCATATGCCTCGGTGGTTCAGGTTTTGGATGACAGACGGAAGTGACCGAAAAGGTAATAACGGCAAGCCGCATGCCGAGGCGCATCCTGGAGGAGTATTCACAACTCGATGATTTTGTGCTGACCCGAGGCTGGAACCGGACATGCGAGTTGTATGCGTGTAGGGAGACGGATACGACTCATCCCCTTTTCGACTCGGTTTCCTTTAAAGTAGCCACGGCACATCCTTCACCTCCAGCGCGGACGTGACTCGCCAGGGGCAGTGGTTCGTGCGGGCGTATGTTCAAGGGATGTTAGGATCCGGTGAAACTCAACGGACCACGTCTGGCGCCAAGCTGATTGGTGCCATCGGCGTCATGTTTACCGTCGCGGGACAGGACGACATTCGAGCGGTTTATCCGAATATCAGCTTCAAGGAGTTTTTCGAACAAAACTAAGTGGGGGGCCTACCATGCCGACAATGGATCTCTTGACCGAGTACGTCATTCATTACGGATTTCAAATCTTGGGCGCGGTTCTGGTCTTTGCCGTGGGAGCGATGGTAGCTCGATGGGTCGGCAAACTCACGCAACAGTGGCTCGAGCATCACGACATGGAACCGCCGATTCGCATGCTCTTGGTCAAGATCATTCAAGTGTTGATCTTCGTATTTACCGCGATGGCCGCGCTGAGCCAGTTGGGCGTGCAGATTGCGCCGCTACTCGCCGGCATCGGTGTCGCCGGCCTCGGCGTCGGACTGGCGCTTCAAGGCGTCTTGAGCAACGTCATTGCCGGGCTCTCGATTATTTTCACCAAACCCTATCGAGTGGGGGAACACATTTCACTTCTCGGCGTCCAGGGGGATGTGCTCACCATCGATTTATTCACGACGACGCTCATCCACCCAGACCGCTCCCGCGTCGTCATCCCGAACAAGAAAATCGTCGGAGAGATCCTGCACAATTTCAGCAAAATCCGTCAGTTGCATCTCGCGGTCACTGTCGCATATTCCACAAACCTCAGCGAAGCGCTCGCCCTCATCCGTTCCATTTTGGTCTCGAATCCTGGCGTGCTCAAAGATCCCGGACCGGCCGTTGGCATCTCACAACTTGGAGATTCAGGCATCACCATCTCAGTCGATCCCTGGGTGGCGGTTGCGGATTTTGGCAGGGTGCAAGGGGAGCTCAACCAGGCCTTCGTCGAGCGGTTTAGAGCGGCTCATATTCAGATTCCCTACCCGCAGCATGAGGTACGCATGCTCTCGACAGGCCAGGCCGGGTAGGATGGACGGCGAATCGTGTAGAAACGTTAGGCCGCACGGTTGGCAAAGGCCAACTCCATGTCTTGTCTATCCGACTGCGCCACCGCCAATAACGGCCTCGCCCTGTAGCCAACCTGGTTGGCTACCCATATCGCGGGAATTTGCTCGATGCGGATATTGTAGACGTTGACCGAGTCGTTATAAAACTCTCGCCGATCGGCAATGGTACTCTCCAGAACGGAGATCCGCTGTTGCACGGCGAGAAACTCCTGGTTCGCTTTGAGATCCGGATACTGTTCGGCGACGACAAACAGTCTGTCCAGCGCCTTCGTGAGTTGATTCTCGGCGTTGGCCTTCTCGTCGGCCCTTGTGCTTCGACCATAGGCGCTTCGAGCATTGGTCACACTCTGCAGCGTCTCCCGTTCGTGGGTCATGTAGCTGTTGCACACCTGAACCAGTTTTGGCAGTTCGTCGTGGCGCTGCTTCAGAAGCACGTCGATATTCGACCATGCCTTGTCGATGTTGTTCGAGAGTCCCACCAAGGTGTTGTAGATGCCCACCACATACACGATGAGGCTGACCATCGCAAACATGAGGCCAATGCCGATCAATAGTGTCCCGTTCATATCTCACTCCCTGGTGGATGGCTAATGAACCGTTGCATAGAGCCTGAACAGCAGCAGCAGACAGACAAGCGCCAGAGCAGGCCCTCCGCCCATTGACGCCCAGATTTGCCATTGCATGCTCGACAGCAGCTCTTTCTCGCTTCGATCGGAGATGATGAATGCATTTCCCCGGCCGCTGCCGATATACAGTCGTGCGGCATTTTCAGCGTCGTCGATGGCGCCCTTGTGCTCCTGCGCAGTGCCCATTACATAAACGTGTTGATCCGGAAGGAGAAACGTTTCGCTGCATCGGATAGTTTTTTCACCCAACCATCCCTCGACGGCGATTCCCAGCTTCAAAAGACCAAGAATGGTTTCTTCCGGAAGGGTCCCGGACCAATTGCTCCGAGTCGTCTTGTTGTCGGGCAGGATCAACTGGGCATCAAACGGCACGACAAGCACCCTGCCGGTCTGGTCTTGGACATAGAAAGGCTCTTGCGACATACCCGTCGCGATCGTCTTCCACGAGGTATCCTTTCCCGACGTCCGGCGTTCTTCGACCGTATACGAAAAGAAGGCGCAGGGGATTCCGCTAAACGGCGCACGTAACGGCGTGCGCTCCGGCTGTACGCGCCCCCTCACTTCGACGAGGCCGATAGCCAATGACCGGATCGACGAGGTCGGTATGCTTTCAATCAGTCGCTTCCGATTGTTCACCATGAATCCATAGCCTGACAGCCCCATACCAGCGAGGACGCCTACTGCCAGGAACATCCACCCGGTGTCCGTCGGCCACGCCCATGGCCCGGAGAGGAAGCTGTTCCGAATGCCGGCCATCAAAAACAAGCCGGAAAATAGCAGTGCAATCGACAGAAAGATGGTCCAGAACCACACTTGTTCGGCCCAAAGACCATGTCGAAGCTGAGCAGGGCATAACACGCGGTTCGTGTGAGACGCCGACGACCGCTTCCCGGCTCGACGGTAAAAGTCCTCTTCATCACCACAGATCGGAGCGTCGCATCCGTGGATCGTTCCCTTCAGTTGCGTCAGACTGCCCTGAGGGAGCCACCATCCGTCACAAGCACGGCAGGCAAAGAGAGTCGTGGCGGTCAGCGCTGCCTGATCCAAGAGCCTGCCACATTTCGGACAGCTGGCGGCTGGCCCTGAGATCGGTTTAGCCACGACCTCCCGAACTATCTCGAGTGCACGATAGTTCTTCACGAACAGGGTGGCCTCTCCCCTGTCCAGCCACAGGCCATGCCGGGCAGCACAGACGTCGACTTGCGGCCCTTCGACCGTGGGGATTTCGACGAGATCGTTGTGACAGGTCGGGCAGTGCATACGGCATATGAACGCGGCTTTGTTGAACTGTAGCAAATAGAGAGGGCTTGTAAAGAAGTTGAGGAAATTAGGAAGGACGCGCAGGCACGCCGGTTCGGCGTGAGAGATTGCTAATTGCAATCCTCCTTGGGCTGCCCGTATCATCCAAGTAACATGAACTGTACGAAATGTAAGACCAAAGCGGCCATCAAGATTCCCAGACACCATGCGGCATTTTGCAGGGGCTGCTTCACAAATTTTGTCCACGATCAGGTGGCGCGGGCCATTAAATCCGAAACGATGTTCGGCAAAGACGACCGCATTCTCGTGGCGGTCTCAGGTGGCAAAGACAGCCTGGCACTGTGGAATATTTTGCTCAAGCTCGGCTATAAGGCCGATGGGTTTTACGTCGACCTCGGCATAGGCGGCTATTCGGAGCGTTCGCATACGATGGTTCGACAGTTTGCCGACACAATCGGGGTTCCATCAGGTGCGGTGCTCCATACCCATACGGTGGAACGGGAAGAAGGTGCCGGCATCAAGGAATTAGCCCAGCTCGTCCATCGTCCCACCTGCTCGACCTGTGGCACCATCAAACGGTATCAATTCAACCGGGCCGCCGTCGTGCAAGAGTATGACGTCATGGCGACCGGCCACAATCTCGACGATGAAGCCGCCCGCCTTCTCGGCAATGTGCTGCATTGGCAGGAAGACTATCTCGACAAGCAAGGGCCGACTCTGCCGGCGTCAGTCGATGGGTTTGCGAAGAAGGTCAAACCATTGTATCGACTTTCCGAGCGTGAACTCGCCGCCTATTGTGTGGTGAACAATATTCAATACATCGTGGACGAATGCCCGATGGCGCAAGGCGCCCGCACGCTCCTTTACAAGGAGGTGCTCAACCGCCTCGAGACCGAATCACCTGGCACCAAACAGTACTTCTATTGGGGCTTTTTGGAGAAGCAGCGAAAGAAACGAGCATCATCGGAGGGAATGTTGGAACGGGATCAGGCCTTGCTCCATCCCTGCTCCGCTTGTGGCCAGCCGACTACCGCAGAAATGTGTTCGTACTGTAAGTTGATGGCGCGCGCCAAGCGCGAGGTTTCCGGCTGAATCATGGCAACCACTCCACGAGATTTCTATCAGATCCTTGGGCTTTCCCGCGGCGCGTCGGCCGACGACATCAAGAAGGCCTACCGGCGGCTGGCTCGGCAATATCATCCTGACCTTCATTCCGGCTCGAAGAAGGCTGAAATGGAGAAAAAGTTCAAGGAGCTCAACGAAGCGAATGAAGTGCTTTCCGACCCCGGGAAGCGCAAGAAGTACGATCAGTACGGCGCACAGTGGGAACAGGCCGAAGCCTTCGAGAAGGCCCGGCAGCAGGCCGGCGGTGGAGCGCAAGGCTTCCGCTGGGAACAAGCCGGACGCGGCGGAGGTGATTTCAATAGCGAGGCCTTCTCGGACATGTTCGAAAATCTTTTCAGCGGTCGTGGCCGCACGAGCGGAACGCGCGGGTTTTCAATGCCCGGAGAAGATCTGGAGGCAGAGGTCGAGCTCACCTTACGGGAGGTCCTGACGGGCGTCACGAAGCGGGTCAACCTGCGTGAACCAATCCCATGCCCCACCTGTCAGGGTAACGGCACGGTGCGTGGGCGCACATGCCCGACCTGTTATGGCTCAGGTTCGACGACCGAGTTAAAGACGATTGAGGTCAAAATTCCTGCGGGCGTTCAAGACGGCACACGGGTACGTGTCGGAGGCAAGGGTCAGCCGGGATCAAACGGCGGAAAGCGCGGAGATCTGTATCTGCATGTTGCGATCAAGCCAGATCCCATCTTCCGACGCCAGGGCAGCGACATTCACGTGACCTTGCCAGTATATCCATGGGAGGCGGTCCTGGGTGCAGAGATCATGGCCCCGACACTCACGGAGCCGGTCAAAGTGAAAGTGCCTCCAGGCAGCAAAGCGGAGGGTAAGCTCCGGCTCAAGGATAAGGGATTGCCATCGGCCAGCGGCGGGTACGGTGATCTCTTCTTGAACCTGCACATTGTCGTTCCACCGACCGCGACGGAAGAGGAGCTGACCCTCTATCAACGGCTGTCCAAGGGAGCGCATCCCGACCTACGCGCGGAGCTGCTCAGGCAAACACGAATGCGATGACTGCATGACCCCGACCGAATACGGGGTGCTGGCCTTCAGCTCCCTCTTCGTCATCGTCGATCCCATCGCGACCGTTCCCGCCTTCCTCGCCATGACCGCCCGCTACACACTCGTACAGCGATTGCGCATGGCACGCGTCGCCTGTCTCGTCGCCTTTCTGATTCTGGGCGGCTTCGCGGTCGTCGGCCAATGGCTGTTCTCTCTATTAGGAATTACGCTTGCCGCGGTGCAGGTCGCCGGAGCACTCGTGCTGTTGCTGGTGGCCTTGGACATGTTGCGTGCCCAACGTTCGCCCGTGCACGAGACGGCGGCCGAAACGGCGGAAGGCGCCGCGAAAGACGACATTGCCATCACGCCGCTCGCCGTGCCGATGCTGGCAGGACCTGCCGCCATCTCTACGATCATCCTCTTGGATGCGCAGGCGGCCTCCTGGCTCTATCGCGGCATTCTCCTGGCTTGCGTTGTCCTAGTCGGTCTGGCAAGCTACGTCATCCTGGCTCTCGGCGCATCGGGGGCCAAATGGATGAGCCCCCTGGCGGAAAAAATCATCACACGCCTCATGGGCTTGTTGCTGGCCGCCTTGGCCGTTCAGTTCCTGTTCAATGGGCTGAAGGGCGAGGGCGGTTTGTTTGTGCGATAATGTTTTGTCCACTTCTACCTGGGGCGTCAACACAAGGAGGTTTCGCATGAAGAAGGTTATCCAGGGGCTGTCGGCGCTCGTCATCGCCGCAGCATGCACGTTGGTCATGGGAATTGCTGCTGTGTCAGCAAACGAACCGGGCTATGGCCATGGGGGCGGTAAAGACGGATACGGCGGTGGCGGCCATGGCATGATGAGCGGCATGGGCATGATGCACAGCAGCGCCGGCCACCTGATCCGTCACCTGCTCAAGCATGAAAAGGACATCGGGCTCTCGGCCGACCAAGTCACAAAGCTCAAAGACATCCAGTTAACCCTCGACAAGACCCGCATTAAGACGGAAGCGGACATTCAAGTCGCGGAGCGCGAGCTCAAGGCGTTGACCGATGACGAAAAGTCCGATCTCAAGGCGGTCGAGGCAAAGTTGAGACAGAGTGAAGACATGCAGGTGGCCCTGCGGATGACGTCGATCAAGACACGCCGCGAGGTACTGGCGCTCCTGACGCCAGAACAGCGTGCCAAGGAAAAGGCCGAACACGAAAAAATGATGCAGCAGCACAAAGAGGGGGGGAAAGGCCACGGCAGCGGCATGACGAACCCGCACGGAGCCATGCAAGGCAATCCGCCTCAGGGCGGGGCCGCACCGATGCCGCCTTCGGATATGAAGACCCAGTAACGCACTCCGATCGAAAGGAGGAACCATGCGCGCACACGTATTGAGAGGCCTGCTGGCCATGTGCCTGGTCGTCGGCTCGAGCACGGTTGCCTGGAGCGACGACAAGGAAGCCAAGATCACCGATCTCGTGAAGGACGCGAAGGTGACGGCGGAACAGGCCATCAAGACCGCCATGGAAAAAGTCCCAGGCACCGTCGTAGAAGCCGAACTGGAAAAGAAGCACGGCAAGACCGTCTGGGAAGTGGAGATCCTCGGCGTAGACGGCACAGTCACCGAGGTGCATATCGACGCGGCGAATGGGACGGTCATCGACATGGAAGCGAAGAAGGAAAAGCACGAAGACAAAAAGAAGAAGTAAGGACGTCATGCCCAAGGACCTAAAGCTCAGGAGTCACGATCTGCTCGTCGGCCCCGGCCGGGCGCCGGCGCGGGCCATGTTGAAAGCCGTTGGTTTCACCGACGAGGATCTTTCGCGCCCGCTGATCGGTGTCGCCAACACTTGGATCGAGGTCATGCCCTGTAATTTTCATCTTCGCCGCTTGTCGGAACGAGTGAAAGCTGGGATCAGGGCGGCGGGCGGTACGCCCATCGAGTACAACACGATCGCCGTCTCGGACGGCATCTCGATGGGCACGGAAGGCATGAAGGCCTCGCTGATCAGCCGCGAAGTGATCGCGGACTCGATCGAGCTGGTGGCGCGTGGACACCTCTTTGACGGCGTGGTCGCGCTGTCCGGATGTGACAAGACCATCCCGGGAACGGTGATGGCGCTTGCGCGTTTGAATGTCCCCTCGCTGATGCTCTACGGCGGCTCAATCATGCCCGGTCAATTTCAGGGCCATGACGTGACCATTCAGGATGTGTTCGAAGCCGTGGGCAAGCATGCCTCCGGGAAGATGACGAACGCCGAATTGAAGGACCTCGAAGATCATGCCTGTCCCGGGCCCGGCGCCTGCGGCGGCCAGTTCACGGCGAATACGATGGCGATTGCGTTCGAATTCCTCGGCATGTCGCCGATGGGCCGCAACGGCGTGCCGGCCATGGATACGCGCAAAGACGATGTGGCGTTCGAATCCGGCAAGCTGGTCATGGAGTTGTTACAACACGATCTCCGCCCCCGACAGATCATCACGCGCAAGTCGTTGGAAAATGCGATCGCCGCCGTCGCCACGACCGGCGGCTCGACCAATGCCGTGCTGCATCTATTGGCCATCGCTTACGAGGCCGGCATTAAGCTGAGCATCGACGACTTCGACAGGATTAACCGCAAAGTCCCGCTGTTGGCCGATTTGAAGCCGGGAGGCCGCTTTGCCGCCGCGGATCTCTATGCGGCAGGAGGCACGACCCTGGTCGCCAAGCGCTTACTCGATGCCGGTCTTCTGCACGCGAATCAACCGACGGTCACCGGACGGACCATCGGCGAAGAGGCGAAAGAAGCGGTCGAGACCGCCGGCCAGCAGGTCCTACGCCCGCTCGCCAACCCGATCAAATCCACCGGAGGGTTGGTCATTCTCAAGGGCAACCTGGCGCCTGAGGGCTGCGTCGTCAAGGTCGCAGGCCACTCGATGATGCACTTCCGCGGGCCTGCGAAGGTCTACGACCGTGAAGAAGATGCGTTCGTCGCCGTGAAAGCGGGACAAATCAAGGCCGGCGACGTCGTCGTCATCCGCTACGAAGGTCCCTCGGGAGGCCCGGGCATGCGCGAGATGTTGGGAGTGACAGCCGCGATTGTGGGAGCAGGATTGGGCGACTCGGTCGCCCTCTTGACCGACGGCCGGTTTTCCGGCGCCACGCACGGCCTCATGGCCGGCCACGTCGCACCAGAAGCCGTCCGAGAGGGACCGATCGGCGCCGTCAAGAACGGCGATATGATCGTCTTCGATATTCCTAAGCGCCAACTCAACGTGGAACTGTCTGCAAAAGAGATCAAAGCACGGCTCAAAAAGGTGAAGGTGCCGTCGCCCCGCTACACTTCCGGGGTGATGGCCAAGTACGCCCGCCACGTGTCCTCGGCTTCCGAAGGCGCGATCACAACGTGACGCAGACTATCGTTCCTTCATCCGTCCACGCATCTCCGAGATCATCCCATCCAGATCCGCTTCGGCCTTCGCCCGGTCACTAATGAGAGCGTCGAGATTATAGGGACGGACGGGCGGCGGTTCCGGCTTAACCGGCGGCGGCACGGGCGCTTTGGCCGGCGGAGTTGGCTTCGCTTGGACCTGGGGGGCAGGAGCCGAAACCTCAGGGGGAAGCTCCGAGGCGGCCTTGGTCGTTGGCGACGATGCCCGAGCGGGCGGTTCCATCGGCTGAGGACGGTTCAGCCCTTGCTCTCTGAGCCATCTGGTCGCGACACTCGACTTGAGAGAAAAACTGATGCTCGTGATGGGAAGGCCGTCGGAGGCGACACGGGCAATCGCCGTATTGACGGCGATCATGCGTCCTTCGCTGTCCAGGAGCGGACCGCCGGAATTGCCGCGATTCAGACCAGTCTCGGTTTGAAAGACATCCTTGCCCTTCACGCCGTTGAAATTATCCACCTCGGCGCTGATCACGCCGGTCGTCAACGTCCAGAGTCCTCCTTGTTCCGGGTGGCCAATGGCAACGACCCGATCACCGATCCGGCCCTGCGTGGACTCGCTGAAAGCGACGACGGGCAACGGCGCCGGTGGCGACTCGAGCCTGAGCAGGGCAAGATCCAGTGGACTCGAATAGGCCACGACCCGGGCGCGCATCATGCGCGAAAGATCCGTGTTGCTGTCGCCCGTGACACGAGGCGGTTTCAAGAACACGGACAGCCGTGAATACGGCTTGCCGGTACGCTCGTCGACCACGACGTGCGCGTTCGTGAGGACCAACCCGTCGGCCTGAATGATCGATCCGGTTCCTGCGCTGCCGCTTTTTCCGCTGTCAGCATGGCCCATGACCATGACGACGGCGGGTGACGCCTGCTCATAGATGTCGCGAGGCGAGAGTTCCCGGGCCTGAAGCGCGCCACTCGACAACAGACTGCCGATTCCCAACGCCGCCAAGACCCATTTCATTGAGACCTCCGCCCCATGACCGTATCGTTCGACGCTGGGGGCAGGGCTTCGTAAGGATATTGCATCGATGCGAGCATCCGACGCCGCCAGCACGGATTAGGTTCTTCGAAAATAATCAGCGACCGTCTGAACGACATAGGCCTGCTGGTCTTCCGTCAATTCAGCATAGATAGGCAAAGACAGCACTTCTTCGGCCGCACGTTCCGAGACGGGAAAGGATCCCTTGTGATAGCCGAGGTCGTGATAGCAATTCTGCAGGTGCATGGGCAATGGATAGTACACTTCGGTGCCGACGCCCTTCTCCTTCAAAAAATTCCTCAGGTCGTCCCGCTGTCGCACTCTGACCGTAAACTGATTGTAGACGTGAAAGTTTCCGGGCTTTGTGACCGGCAGCAGCACACGATCGAGGAGCTGGGCCTCTGTGAAGAGCCGCTGATAGCGTTCCGCATTGCGCCGGCGCCCTTCGGTCCACTGATCAAGATACTTCAACTTCACATGGAGCACCGCCGCCTGTAACGCGTCCAACCGGCTGTTGATGCCTACGGCTTCGTGCAGATACCGCACCCGACTCCCATGAACGCGGAGCATGGCCAGCGCATCCGCCACCCCGTTGTCTTCTACCGTCATCAACCCGCCGTCGCCGAATCCGCCGAGATTTTTGGTCGGGAAGAAACTGAAGCACCCGACGTCGCCCAGCACCCCCGCCCGGCGGTCGTCCTGGGCCGCTCCGATGGCTTGGCAGGCGTCCTCGATGACGCGGACGCCCCGTCGCTTGGCGATGCCGTTGATTGCTGCCATGTCCGCACATTGGCCGAACAGGTGAACGGGAATCACGGCCTTCGTTTTCGGCGTTAGGGCATGTTCAATGTGATTCGGGTCGATGTTGAACGAATCGGGCTCAATGTCGACAAATATCGGCCTCGCGCCGAGACGTGAGATCGCCCCGGCAGTGGCAAAGAACGTGAACGGCACCGTCATCACTTCATCGCCCGCCTTCACTCCCAATGCCATTAACGCCAGCAGCAAGGCGTCGCTGCCTGACGCGCAACCGATGGCATGACGGCTGCCGATATATTGCGCGGTGGCTTTTTCGAACTCCGACAAGCGGGGTCCCAGGACGAAGCCTTGCTCATCGCAGACCGCTTCCATCACCGCCAACACTTCTGCTTTGATTCCCCGGTATTGGGCTTTCAAATCCAACAAGGGAACGTTCACAATGACTCCATCATGAGGACGACGCAGGGGTCAGGGAAGGGGAGACAAGTTTGTTCCTCTTTTGCGACAGAAGCCTATCATACAGCGCTTGATATTGCTTGACCGTTTCATCGATGTGGAACTCTCTTGGCAGCCGTTGCTCAGGACCTTCCGCGTGCGCAGTCGCGTCTCTGGTCG
>Ga0310810_10005546_pt1 | contig 14133 bp, 15 predicted proteins | sample NCmetagenome_FD_207641 | JGI IMG/M metagenome (GOLD analysis project Ga0310810, IMG submission 207641) | Soil microbial communities from experimental microcosm in Duke University, North Carolina, United States - NC | ecosystem: Engineered > Artificial ecosystem > Soil microcosm > Unclassified ... | reverse complement strand
AGGAAGGCAAGGAGTACAACCAGGGCGTCGCCTACCTGGACGACGGCACCATGGTGGTGGTGGACAACGCTCGCAAACTGATCTCGAAGACCATCGACGTCGCGGTGACCAGCGTGCTGCAGACCACGGCCGGCAAGATGATTTTCGGCCGCTACGACGAGCGCGCGCACACGGTCTACGACAAGGAACGCGACCGGCCTCGCGAAGCGGCGGGCGGCGGCGTGTAGAAGCGCAAAGAGCGCGGCGCGCACCGAAACGGACAGGAACTGATCGCGCTGCGCTTCTTCTTGCGCGTGTTCCTCAAGCCTTACTGTTCTAGATTTTCGACGTCGGCCGCGTCCTGGGTTCGCCCGGTCGCCCGCTTGTTCTTGATCAGGGTCTCCCGGCTCAGGAACGCGACCGGGACGCCGTCGAGAATCCCCGGCACGCGACCTTCGAGTTGCACCACTCTTCCGCGGCGTAGAAAGTCGGCGGCTCTGAGCTCGAGGGAAGCGAAGCTGAACGCGACCAGAACCTGCTCAACACGAGCCGCATTTTCAGCGGTGGGGCGCAACAGTATTGTCCACATCGCCGGTGTAGCGAGGGAAGCCGTGAAACGCGAGCGCGTGCGCTCCGACGATCAGGTATTCAACTCCGTGAGAGTTCAACGATTCGATAAACTCTCTCAAGTCTTTCGGAACAGCCATGCTCCTCCCGATAGAGCCGAACCAGGTCAAACAGGATTTCGAGCCGCTGTTGGGGCGTAAGGCTGAGGTAGTAGGCACGGTCCGCGGCATCGGCCTCGGCATGGCTATCGAACTGGCGGATGATACGCTCCACAGGACCATTTTATCCGGTTTCCCCCAAGCAGCGCGCCACCGAATTCATTACAATCAGTAGTTCGCTCATAAAAGAGACTGCCCATGAACGTATCCGTCATCCTTCCCGCCGCCGGCCTCGGCACCCGCATGGGCCGGGAAAAGGCCGGCACCAGCCGCAAGCAGTTCATGCTGCTGGAGGGCGCGCCGATCCTGATCCACACCATCCGCAAATTTCTGCGCAGTCCATCAGTCACTGAGATCGTGGTGGCGCTGCGCGCCGAAGACATGGATTGGGCTCGCGGCCTGCTCCATCAGGAACACCCCACCAAGCCAGTGCGCGTCGTCGAAGGCGGAGAGAGCCGCCAGCAATCGGTCGAAAACGCGCTCGCCACCCTGGCGCCGGATACCGACCTGGTGGCGGTGCATGACGCGGTGCGTCCGTTCATCGATTCCGACCTGGTGGAGAAGGTCATCGCGGAAGCGGGCAAGAACGGCGCGGCCATCGTGGGGATCGTGCCGGTGGACACCATCAAGCAGGTGCACAAGAACAAGATTCGCGCCACGCTCTCGCGCGAGCACCTGGTCATGGCGCAGACGCCGCAGGTGTTCCGCTTCGATCTCCTCAAGCGCGCGTTTGCCAAGGCCCGCAAAGACGGCTTCACCGGCACCGACGAGGCCAGCCTGGTGGAACGCCTGGAGGAAATCGACGTGCACGTAGTGCAGGGCAGCGATCGCAACATCAAGATCACCAAACCCACCGACATGGAGCTGGCGCGATTGTTCCTCTCCGAAGAGGTGGCGGGCCAAACGGCCTAGCGAGTGAAATGCCGTGAACGAAATTCGTACAGGCATCGGTTGGGACGTGCATCGTCTGGCCACGGGGCGGCCGCTGATTCTGGGCGGCGTCACCGTGCCCAGTGAGCTTGGCCTGGAGGGCCACTCGGACGCCGACATCCTTTCGCATGCCATCACCGATGCATTGCTGGGCGCAGCCGCGCTGGGCGATATCGGGACGCACTTTCCCGATACCGATCCGCAATGGAAAGACGCCGACAGCCTCCAGTTTCTGGCGCACGCCGCTGGACTGGTGCGCGAGTGCGGGTTCGCGATCCGCTATGTCGACGCGAACGTGATTCTGCAGCAGCCCAAGCTGAAGGACTTCCGGCAGCCGATCCGCGAGTCCGTCGCGCGCACGCTGGGTATCGAGATCGAGCAGGTATCGGTGAAATTCAAGACCGCCGAAGGCATGGGTCCGGTGGGCCTGAACCTTTCGGCCGAAGCACAGGCCGTCGTCACGCTGGCGCGTTGATTTCTTAACGCGCAAAACGGAGCGCGGCGCGATTGTCTTGGCACTGCTCAGTGGCGCGCGCCGTCTTATCAGGAAACCTTCAACAGCAGCTTGCCGGTGGTCTTGCGTCCTTCGATGTCGCGATGCGCTTGCGCGGCATCCGCCAGCGGGTAAGTCTTATCGATGTTAATTTTGAGTTTGCCCTCGCCGATCCAGCGGAACAGGTCGGAGGAGCGCCATTCCAAATCTTCGCGACTGGCGATATACGTGAACAGCGTCGGCCGCGTGACGTACAGCGATCCCTTCTGGCTGAGCAGCAGTATATCGATGGGAGCCGCGGGACCGCTCGACTGACCGAAAGCCACCATCATGCCGCGCGGCTTGAGGCAATCGAAGCCTTTGAGAAGCGTGGCCTGGCCGACACCGTCATAGATCACCTCCACGCCTTTCCCGCCGGTCAGGCGCTTGGTCTCCGCAACGAAGTCCTGGGTGTTGTAGAGAATGGCGTCGGAGGCGCCGTCGCCCAGCGCAAGCTTGGCCTTGGCCTCCGAACCGACCGTGGCAATCACGCGCGCGCCGATCATCGCGGCCATCTGGACAATCAGTCTTCCGGTGCCTCCCGCGGCAGCGTGAACTAGTGCGGTCTGCCCCTTTTTCAGGGGGAAGGTCGAATGCGTGAGGTAGTGCGCGGTACAGCCTTGCAGCATGGATGCGGCGGCCGCGGGGTCATCCACGCTATCTGGAATCTTCACGAGCTGCGCCGCGGGAACTGCGTGGAACTCCGCGTAGGAGCCTCGCGCCATAGTGTATGCCACGCGATCGCCGGGCTTGAACCCCGTGACGCCTTCGCCCAGCTTCTCCACCTTCCCGGAGGCCTCCGATCCGATCACGGCGGGTAAAGGCAGCTTGTACAGCCCGCTGCGGTGATAGGTATCGATAAAGTTCACACCGGAGTAGGCGATCTTCACCAGCACTTCGCCGGGTCCAGTCTGGGGTGTCGGGAAATCGCCGTACTTCAGAGCGTCGATTCCGCCGTTTTGTTCTACAAAGACTGCCTTCATAAGAGCCTGATCCTCCGCCGCAGGTGTACCGTGCCAGCGTACAACAACAGCCAGGCCAGCGTCACCGGAAAACACAGCAGGCGGATCAGCGCGGGCACGGCGGCCGATCCGGTGAGTCCCAGCCGGTATATGACGAACTGCCGCAACTGGCGAAAGTGCACGCGGTCCAGCCAGAAATAGTCGCCGTTCTCGTTGATGATGAAAATCTTCGCCGGGACCTTGGCCGCGAGCCACCACTTCCACTTGGTCATGATGGGTTCGGCCGCGCAGATGATGCCGGCCACGACGTACTGGCGCTGGGCGAGATCCTCCCATAAAGCGTGGCGTCCGGCCGGACCTCCGTAATCGTTCACGTTGAAGACGCGACCGTGAAATCCGGCCGGCTCGCCCGCATAGCAGGTGACCAGATCCATCTCCACATCCTGGCCGAACAGATCGCGAAGATAGGGGATCAGCCGCTCGATCAGCCGGCGCGATCCGCTTTCGATCAGCAGGATCCGCGAACACGGCGGGATGTGGGGATAGAAGAAGTAGCGCAAATCGCTATTCTACGCGATACGCTCCAGTACGCCACATCGCGATGCGTCAGATGACGCAGGTTAGCGGGCCGGATCACGCGAATTGAGATACGCGACCAGGTTGGAAACGTCGGCGGGAGACAGGTTCGGCCACGGACCGCCCTGGTCTACCATCCGTTGATGGACGCGTCGTGCCGGACCCCAGCCGGCTGACACGATGGAGAAGGCCGTGATGCGCTTTCCTCCCATCGTCCTGTCGGTGTGGCATCCGGCGCAGCCTTTTTCCGCGAACGTTTTCTGGCCGAGCGCGCGGTTCCCGGGCGGGCCGTCATATTGCAGTTGCCACACATACGCCAGGATTTTGCGCATATCGTCGGGGCCCACCATGCGGACGGTCGGCATCTTCTGCGAGTGATTCCAGATGCCCGCGCCGATATCCATCCAGGTTTTATTCCGGAGCATCATGGCCAGCGACATCGAATCCCGGTGGCACAGGCCGCAATTCGCGTCGAACAGAGGCTTCCCACTCTCCGGCGCGGGCAGCGTGAACTGTCCGTTCGGAATTAGATTCTGGACGTTTTGGACATATGCCGTGAGATCCACCAGATCCCGGCCAGTCAGTGTTTTCCACGCGATCTTGTTGCGTGCGAAGGTATTCTTCATGGAAGATGCGTGATTCCACATCTGATACAGCAGCACTACGGGATCATCCATGTGCGCCCAGTCGGAAACCGACGGACCGCGCGCAGTCGGAGTGTTCGTGAGAGAGTGACAGTCGGTACAACGCCTATTCTCGAGCACCCGTTTCCCCCGCCCGGCTTCGGCCGGAGGCTCGAAAAACTGCAAAGAGTAGAAGTACGCGAACAGATCCTGCCAATCCGACTCGGTCGCGCTGGGAGGCGGCATGCCGTTCGTGGAGAGTTCGGTCCACATGGCCGGAGTGTGATTCCACAGCGCACTGGCGAGCGTGTGAGGACCGTAGGTCGGCGCCAGGCGTTCGCTGAGGTCGCGGGCGACCTGAGGAGGCTCGTGTCCCAAGCCTTGTCCGCGAACGGGGTGGCACCGTTGGCAGCCCTCCTGCTCCAGCACGATGGCTCCATTTCGCGCATCGGCCGCCCAAACGCCCGTCGCGATGCTTAGGAGTAACCCCCAGCGAACGTTCCGAGTTATCGCCATCGATTTAGCAACCTGCAATTTGGCGGCCACGCCGCCGAACGGGCGCGTCGTATAATCCCCCTGAGTGCAACTCACCTTCGCCGACTGGGCCGTGGTCGGGCTCTACTTCCTGTTCAATCTCGCCGTCGGCTTCTATTACAAGTCGCGCGCGCAGTCGAGCGTCGACGAATTCTTCCTCTCCGGCCGCAACGTGCCGTGGTGGCTGGCGGGCACTTCCATGGTGGCGACCACCTTCGCCGCGGATACGCCGCTGGCAGTAACCGGGATGGTCGCGGCCAACGGGATCGCTGGAAACTGGCTGTGGTGGTGCTTCGTCGCGAGCGGCATGCTGACGGTGTTTTTCTACGCGCGCCTGTGGCGGCGCTCGGGCGTCACCACCGACGTCGAATTCGCCGAGATCCGCTATTCCGGGCGCCCCGCGGCGTTTCTGCGCGGATTCCGCGCGCTGTACCTTGGGGTCCCCATCAACTGCATCATCCTGGGCTGGGTGAATAAGGCCATGGTGGATATCCTGATGCTGATTCTGGGAATCACCAAGCTCGAAGCCCTGGCGATCGTGATCGGGCTCATTGTGCTTACATCGCTGATCTCGACGCTGTCCGGACTTTGGGGAGTGCTGGTGACCGATCTGTTCCAGTTCGCGATCAAGATGGGCATGGTGATCGTGCTGGCGGTGTTCGCCGTGCGCGCCGTAGGCGGCATGGAGGCGATGAAGCAGAAGCTGCTGCTGATCGACGTGGAACGCGCCGCTGGAAGCGGCGCCCAAAGCGGTTCCGTGCTCAACTTCGTGCCCGATCTCCATTCCGCCTGGATGCCGCTGCTCACCTTTCTGGTGTACATTTCGCTCAACTGGTGGGCGACCTGGTATCCGGGGGCCGAGCCGGGCGGCGGCGGCTATATCGCCCAGCGCATGCTGAGCGCGAAGGACGAAAAAAATTCCCTGCTGGCGACGCTGTGGTTCAACGTGGCGCACTACGCGATTCGGCCGTGGCCCTGGATTCTGGTAGGGCTCGCGTCGCTGATCCTATTCCCCGGTCTTGAAAGGCCGGAAACGGGATACATCCGCGTGATGATCGCGACGCTGCCGCCGTCGCTGCGCGGGCTGATGGTGGCGGCGTTCGCGGCCGCGTACATGTCGACCATCGCCACGCAGCTCAACTGGGGCGCGAGCTATCTGGTAAACGATTTCTACCGCCGGTTTTGGAAACCCGGCGAAACCCAGCAGCACTACGTGACCGTCTCGCGGCTGGCGACCCTGTTCCTGACGCTGGTTTCGGCGGTGGTGACGTTCTATCTCGATTCGATCGCGGGCGCCTGGAAGCTGCTGCTGGTGACTGGAGCGGGTACCGGCGGGGTGCTGCTGCTGCGCTGGTACTGGTGGCGGATCAACGCCTGGAGCGAAGTCTCGGCCATGCTGACGGCGTTTCTGGTCTCGGTGGGACTGCAAGTTGGGTATGGGCTGGACAGCGATAAGCCTCTGGACTTCGCCTGGCTGATGATCACCACCGTGGCGATCACGACGGTCGTATGGCTGGCGGTGACGTTCCTCACCGCGCCTGAGAAAAACGAGGTCCTGATTGCTTTCTACCGGCGGACTCGGCCGTCCAAGATGGGGTGGTCGCCCATTGCCAGGCTCGCGCCGGAAGTCCAGCCTTCGCGCGACGGGCTGTCCAACCTCCTGTGCTGGGGGGGAGGCTGTATGCTGATCTATGGCGCGCTGTTCGGCGTCGGAAAACTTCTGCTGCATGAGACCAACACCGGACTGGCGCTGCTGGCCATGGGGGCGATCGGTTTCGCCGTCGTTTATCGAAATCTTTCGCGGAGGGGCTGGAGTGCGGTGGTGGACTAGAATCGGCATTTCCCTGCTGCTTCTGGTTTCCGCGCGCGCGGCCGGACCGGTCGATTTTGGCAAAGCCGAGCTGGACGCGGCGCTGGCGGAGCGCAAACTCAAGCTTCGCGTGGACACCGAGCTCAGCCTGGATCCTCCGGAGACGTTCCGCATCACGCTGTATAAAACCGGCATGGTGCGCGTCACCGGCGGCGACCTGCGCGGCCTGATGTACGGGCTGATTGAAGCGGCGGAACAGATTCGCGCGACGGGGCGTTTGAAGGCGGCCAGCGGCAAACCCGCGACACCCGTGCGCGGCGTACGCATGGCACTACGATCCTACGACTTGACGCAGCCCTGGTTTACCGCGAACGACCGCTGGCGGGCGTATTTCCAGATGCTTGCGCGCGCTCGCCTAAACCGCCTCACCGTGGTGCTCCCTCTGGCCCAGGCGGATATCGAGCGCCTGCGGATTCTTTCGGAAACGGCCTCCGAATTCGGCGTCGAATTCGTCCTGGGTCTCCGCCATCTGGAAGGTAATCCGGAGCAGTTATACGCTCACCTGCGCGGGATCCTGGACAATTGTCCGCTGATCCGCGGCGTGCAGATCGAGGCCGGCGATGAGCCCGTGCAGCTCTATCAGGAGGGCGTGTTCCGGTCCCTGCGCGAGTCGGGACGGCGGGTCCTGCTGGATTTGCGCGGCGTGGACGACCGTCCGGACCTGGCACGGGCGGCTTCCGGTTCGGGGGCTCCGCTCAGCGCGTCAGGCTTCGAGATGGACGCGCCGGGTCCGGACTTTCTGGGCGATCACAGCCGGAACTATTTGACTAACGGGCGGACCAGCTACGATGCGGCGTTCCAGGTTCCCAAATAGCCTATGCCGCAGAGACGTATCCCGTGGTGGAAGTACAGCTCAGCTGCAGCGGCCCTGATCATCACGCTAGTGGCTGCCTGGTTGGTAACCCGACCGCCTAAGCCACCCGCCATCGTCTCCATCGACGTCAAGGTGACAGGAGTAGTTTCGAAAACCGTACCGTACGTAAAGGCAGAGATCCCGGCAACTCTTACGCCGAGCCCAGGAACTACTTCGTCACCGGCTGCAGCGAGCGGCTCTCGATGATGTGATCGATCATGCCGTATTCCAGCGCCTGGTCCGGTTCCAGAATATAGTCGCGATCCACGTCGCGCGCGATCTTCTCCGTCGTCTGGCCCGTGGCCTTGGCCAGAATATCGTTCAGCGTCTCGCGCATTCTCAGAATTTCACGGGCGTAGATATCGATATCGGTGGCCTGCCCGGCCAGTCCGCTCATGGACGGCTGGTGGATGAGGATGCGCGCATGCGGCAGGCTGTAGCGCTTGCCCTTGGTTCCGCAGGCGAGCAGGACGGCCGCCATCGACGCCGCTTGTCCCACGCAGTAGGTGATGATATCGGGCTGCACCAGCCGCATGGTATCGAGGATCGCCAGACCGGCCGTGATGGAGCCGCCGGGGGAGTTGATGTAGAGCGAAATATCCTTCTCCGGGTCTTCCGCCGCCAGGAACAGGATCTGGGCGATGATCAGGTTGGCCACGTTGTCGTCGATGGGCGTGCCCAGGAAAATGATGTTCTCCTTCAGCAACCGCGAGTAGATATCGAAGGCGCGCTCGCCTCGCGAAGTTTGTTCGACGACCATCGGAACCAGAACCGAATTCTGCATAACTCTCTCCTTGGCGGGAAGCGGCCAGCGGCCTCTTAACTCCGGGCCTCGCGGGTCCTTAAACTCCGGGCCCAGCGGGCCCTAAAACCTATGATACGCGACCGGATAGCGCCTGCGCCCCTAAGGGCATGATTTTAGGCGCGAAACCTGCCGATATAATTCAAGGGTAGGGGGAACGAACCCCCGGTCCCAGACAGACATGCGAATCCTGATCGCCGACGACAGCATCGTCTCCCGGCACCTGCTGGAAGCTACCCTGCGCAAGTGGGGCTACGAAGTCGTCGTGGCCACCGACGGCGTGGAGGCCTGGAACATTCTGCAAGGGGAGAATCCTCCGCGGCTGGCGGTTCTCGATTGGGTCATGCCCGGCCTGACCGGTCCGGAAGTTTGCAATCGCGTTCGCGAAAACTCCAAGAATAAGGAATTGGACTACACCTACATTGTCCTGCTCAGCTCCAAAAGCCAGCGCGAGGATCTGATCGAAGGACTGGAGTCGGGCGCGGACGATTATCTGACCAAGCCCTTCGACCAGCACGAGCTGAAGGTTCGCCTGCGGGCCGGGACGCGCATCATCGATCTGCAGCGCGAGCTGGTGTCGGCGCGCGAGGAGCTGCGCGAGCAGGCCACCAAGGACTTTCTGACGCGGATCTGGAACCGCTCTTCGATTCTGGACGTGCTTTCTCGCGAGCTGGCGCGGGCTTCCCGCGAGCAGCGCTCGGTAGGCGTGCTGCTGGCGGACCTGGACCGCTTCAAATCGGTCAACGATACCTACGGCCACTTCGCCGGCGATGCCGTGCTGCGCGAGTTCACGCGGCGCATGACCGCCGCCATGCGACCGTACGATTCTATCGGGCGCTACGGCGGGGAAGAGTTCCTGATCATTCTTCCCGGCTGCGACGAGCGCTGCACCGGCAACCAGGCGGAGCGCCTGCGCGCCGCGCTGGCGAACGAGCCCATGATGATCGGGGATGTGGCGCACCTGGTCACGTGCAGTTTCGGCGCCACCACCTGGCGGCCGGACCTGAATTCGACCGCCGACGAACTCATCCATCTGGCGGACGACGCGCTGTACATGGCCAAGGGGCAAGGTCGCAATTGCGTGGCGCTGCTGTCTCCTCCCGCCAAGGAAGCTGCCGCGCAGCCCAAATAGCAACGGGGATTGGCGTTCAGCCCGCCGAAACCGTCGGTTGCGACGCGCTATCGGCCACGGGCTTGCGCTTGTTCTGGCGCATCCAAACCACCACGCGATACGCCAGCAGCACGGTGACGATCGCGGCGTACATGAGCGGCAGACGGATGTCGGACTTCACCAGCCACCAGTAGTGGATCACGCCGGCGATGGCCGCTAGATAGACCAGCCTATGAAGCCTCTTCCAGCGCTTGAACGTTAACCTGCGCACCCAGCCGGCCGTGGACGTGATTGCCAGAGGAAGCATGGACAGAAACGCCAGCATGCCGACGGTGATGTAGCGGCGCTTGACGATGTCCTCCCAGATGGCAGGAATCGTGTTCTGGCGGGGGTCCAGGAACAACCAGACGGACAGATGCACGCAGCCGTAAAAGAATGCGAACAGCCCCAGCATTCGCCGGAACCGCGTGATCTGCGGCCGGTTCAGCAGCATCCGCAGCGGCGTAATGCACAGAGTAAAGCAGAGGAAACGGATGGTCCAATCGCCGGTGTAGTGCGTGATGTACTCGATGGGATTCGCGGTGACGTATTCGCTCGGGTCGACGGACCCGTAGGCCTGATAGCAGAGCCACAACAGCACCGCTAAAGGTACCAGCGACAGCACGAACAAGACCGCCTTGGTCCACGGGCTCGAGAGGAAACGGTTCATTCTGCCACTACAGCCAGCGCCTTAGTGGTTGACGCGCAGATCCATCCCGCTGTAGAGGCTCGCCACCTGATCGCCGTAACCGTTGAACTTCACCGTCGGGATGCGTGTGCCTTGCCCCAGGAAGCCGCCGCCCAACCGCTGCTCTTCCTTCTGGCTCCAGCGCGGGTGGTCGACTTCCGGATTCACGTTGGAGTAGAAGCCGTACTCGCGGGAGGAATAAAGTCCCCAGTCCGTGGGCGGTTCCTTCTCGACGAAGCGGATGCGGGTGATCGACTTGATGCTCTTGTAGCCGTACTTCCAGGGGACCACCAGCCGGATCGGAGTGCCGTTCTGATTCGGCAGGGTCTCGCCGTACATTCCGAAAGACAGTAGCGTGAGCGGGTGCATGGCCTCGTCCAGGCGCAATCCTTCCACGTAGGGGAAGGGGATACCGGCTTCGCGCGGCGACAGCATCTGCTTGGGATCGAAATACGTCTCGAACGCCACGTACTTGGCTTTGCCGGTGGGCTGCACCTGTTTGAGCAGCGTGCTCAGCGAGAATCCGATCCACGGCACCACGATCGACCAGCGCTCCACGCAGCGGTGCCGGTAGATGCGTTCCTCCGGCGGCGCCAGCTTCATCACTTCCTCCAGGCTGAGCGTCTTGGGCTGCATGACCTCGCCTTCGATGCGGATGGGCCATTCCGCCGGGACCTTCCATTTTGGTGCGTTCTGGGAGGGATCTTCTTTTTGCGTGCCGAACTCGTAGAAGTTGTTGTAGCCGGTGACCGTGGCCTTGGGCGAGGGCTTCTCATTCCCCAGGTTGTGATAGGGACCGGTCTGAACCAGGCCGTTGATCTTGGCGGTCGCCAGCGCCGAAGACGGCAGGGCTAAACTTCCCAGCGTGGCGGCTCCCAGCGACGCGGCGCCCGCGCCCAGAAAACGGCGCCGGTTTAAATACACTTCCTTGGGCGTGACATCGGAATAACGGAGGTCGGCAGGTTTCCTGATCAGCATGATTCACAGCTCTCCCTTCTAATAGTAACTCCATATGGGGGAATCCGGAGAAAGCGGGGTCTTATTCCCGATCAGTAGTTGCGGATCAGGTTCATGCCCTCGTAGAGCTTCGAAACCTGGTCGCCGTATCCGTTGAACATCTGCGTTTTAAGGATTTTGGCGCTGAACACGCCGCCTTCTCCCAGTCGCTGCTCCTCTTTTTGGCTCCAGCGAGGATGCTCGCGGTTGGGATTGACGTTGGAGTAAAAGCCGTAAGCCGCCGGCCAGCTCAGACTCCAGGTGGTCGGAGGCTGCTGCTCCAGGAAGCGGATCCGCACGATCGATTTGATGCTCTTGAAGCCGTATTTCCAAGGGACCACCAGCCGCAGAGGGGCTCCGTTCTGCTGGAGCAGCGTCTCGCCGTACATGCCGACGGTCAGCAGCGTGAGCGGATGCCGGGCCTCATCCAGCCGCAGAGCTTCGACATAGGGAAGCTGGATGCCGGCCTTCCTCGACGAGAGCATCTGCTGGGGGTCGTAAAAAGTCTCGAAGGCGACGAACTTGGCCTTGCCGGTGGGCTGCACCTGGTTCAGCAGCGCGCTCAGCGGGAATCCGATCCAGGGCACCACGATCGACCAGGCTTCCACGCAGCGATGGCGATAGATGCGTTCCTCGAGTGGCGCGAGTTTCAGAATCTGGTCGACGTCCAGCGTTTTGGGCTGCGCCACTTCGCCGTCGATTCGAACGGTCCATGGCGACTGCGGCTGCCACTTGGGCGCGTTTTTGGCAGGCTCGTCCTTGCCCGTGCCGAACTCGTAGTAGTTGTTGTAGGTGGTGGTGATTTTTTGCGGCGTGATCATTTCGCCGCCGGCGTTAAAAGCCGTCTTGGAAGCCGCGAGCCTGGCCGCAGCGGCGGGGATGGGCCTTGCCAGCGCCGCCAACATCGCGGAGCCCAGGAATCGCCGCCGGTTCAGGTAGATTTCCTTAGGCGTGACGTCCGAATAGCGCATGCGTGACTCCGCCAACATGGTACATCAGATAAGTACGCCTAATGACCGCCGCTCGCACAGCATACCTGTGGCTGATCCTCTGCCTGATCGTGCAGGCCGCGCTGCTGACCCATCGCCTCGACCTGCTCCCCATGTGGGGCGACGAGCTGTTTACGCTCGCAGCCGCTCAACTGCCGGTGGGGAAGATGGTCGATATGGTCCGCGGCGATGTGCATCCGCCGTTGTATTTCCTGCTGGCGCACGTTTGGATCGGGATCTTCTCCGGCAATGTGCTGGTTCAACTGAGGCTGCTGTCGGTGGTCTTCGCGCTGCTGGCAACGATCGCGCTGGACCGCCTATGTCTGAAGCATGTTCCGCCGCGGATGCGCGCGTGGTGTTTGCTGCTATGGACTTTTTCGGCCTGCCTGCTGCTGTATTCCCGCATGGCGCGCTCATACAGCTTGCAGGTTTTGGGATTCGTGGTGGTCTGCTGGGCCGCTTGGCGCTGGAACCAGGAATTCTCTTCGTGGAAACGGCTGCTGATCTGCGCCGCTTCGCTCACGGCGTTGCTCTATACGCATTACGTGCCGGGGTTCGCGGCGTGGGCCGGCGTCAACGTGCTCTTGTTGACTCACGTGCGCCAGCATCCTGGCCGCTGGCTGACCGGGAACGGGATCGTGCTGGCGGCCTATATTCCGTGGCTCCTGCTGACGTCGATGCTCGCGGCCTGGCGGACCAGGCCCGGTCTGCTGCTGGTAACCGGCAATACTCTGATGGAAACGGGAGTCAAGCTGGCGTACTGGATCTTCTCATTTTTTTACGGTGAAGCGATTCCAGTGTGGATGCTTCCGGTGACCGCGCTGCTGACGATTCCGGTCGCGTGGCTCCTATGGACCGGAACCCGGGCCGCGCCTTCCTGGGCATTGCCTGTTGTTGTGACGGCCCTGGTTGGATTCGCCGCCGTGGCCGGCTGGGTTTCCTACGCGTTCGGTCCGGCGCGGCTGCTGTTCTTACTGCCGCTTGCGCTGCTCGCCATCGCCGCCGGAGCATACCGTACGCCGCGGGCAGGGACCATCATCGCCGGAGCGCTCCTGGCGGCCAACCTGGCGGGCGTCGCGAGCTATTTCCAGGCGCGCGATCTGCTGAATATCGGCTATCTGGCGCCGCTGGACCGCATCGCGCTGGATATCGCCGGCAACTCGTCGCCGGCCGACACGATAGTCTTGGTCGATGGGCCGAATCTGAGCGGCATGGTGCTCCCCTACTATCTGCCCGGCTTCACCGTCCGCCAGATCTTTACGATCCAGGAAGCGGAAGCGGCCTGGCGGGAAGTCAACGCTCCCGTGAACCGGCACGTGTGGTTGTTGCGCAATCCGCATGACGTCACACCGGGGCGCGTGCTGGAACAGATGGAAGGCGACCTGCGGAAGACATGGCCGGGACAATTGCATCCCTACATGTCTTTTTCGCCGACGCACAGATCGCTCATGCGCGCCGCGAACATTCAGGTTTCTTCCGACTGGATGTACTCCGCTTGGGAATTTCGAAAGCCTAACTGATGATTCCCTTGCGCACGGCGTACAGGATCAGCTCCGGAGCGCTGTGCAGGTTCAGCTTTTGCAGGATATGGGTACGGTGGGTTTCGACCGTATACAGGCTGAGGTTGAGCATCCCGGCGACTTCCTTGTTGCTTTTGCCCTCGGCCACCAGTTGCAGGACCTCGCGCTCGCGGGTGGTCAGCAGCTCGTAGCTGTCCTCGGCGCCGAGCTCCTCGAGCTGATGCATGTAATCCTCTTTGAGCAGACTTCGGACCGCGGGGCTGAAGAAGGATTTGCCTTCAGTGATGGCTGCGATGGCTGCAATGAGATCGGCCTCGGCGGAATCCTTCAGCAGATAGGCGCGCGCGCCGGCCTTGAGCGAGCGGATCACGTAACTCTCGTCCTTGTGCATGCTGAGGATCACG
>Ga0310810_10005544_pt1 | contig 14134 bp, 8 predicted proteins | sample NCmetagenome_FD_207641 | JGI IMG/M metagenome (GOLD analysis project Ga0310810, IMG submission 207641) | Soil microbial communities from experimental microcosm in Duke University, North Carolina, United States - NC | ecosystem: Engineered > Artificial ecosystem > Soil microcosm > Unclassified ... | reverse complement strand
GCGACCCGTCGCACGTGCAGGCGATGGTCGAGCGGGCGTTCGTGCTGGCGATCCGGACGACGACCTCCAGTGAACGGCTCGCCGAGGCGTTCCGCCACCTCGAGACGGCCCGGCGGCTCGATCCGCTGAACGCCTGGGCCGCGGCGCTTCACGCGCTGGCGCTGGCGTACGTCGGCCGGCTCGACGACGCGCTGCGCACGGCGCGCGAGTCGGTCGCGATCGACCACAACGCCTTCACCGGCCGCTGGGCCGAGGCGTGGGTGCTGTCGGCGCTCGGCCGCGACCAGGAGGCAATGGCCGCCGCGCAGGAGATCCTGCCGATGTCGGGGCGTAACCCGCGCATCCTCGCCGAGCTGGCGGCGATCCACGCGCGACGGAAGGAATGGGACGCGGCGGAGCGGATCCTGGCCGAGCTCGAGGAGCGCGCGTCGACGGGCTTCATCGAGCTGTCGCTCCTCGGCTCGGTGCACGCGTCGCTCGGGCGGATGGAGACGGCACGGGCGCTGGTGGCGCGCGGCATCGAGGCGCGCGAGGTGTGGTGGTCGTTCTCGGCGTCGCCGGCGTGGGCGGCGTTCCTCGCGGACGACGAGGGTCGCGCGATGCTCCGCGCCGTGGGGTTCGCCTGATGGAGCTCCGGGAACAGCTGCAGGCCGCTCGGCTGGCTCGACAGGTGTCTCGGACCGGCACGCTGAGGTGCAGATCCCTCGACTCGCTGCGCTCGCTCGGGATGACGAGCCGCGACGTCGTATCGACGACGAATCCGGCGCACGCACATCACGGCTCGCCCATAGGCACATCATGAGATTCGCTCCTTCGCTCGGCATGCTTGCGACGCTGCTGCTCGCATCGAACCACGCGCACGCGCAGATCGTCACCGTCTCGGGCCGGCTGCTCGCGCGCCCCGGAACGCTGGTCGCCAATCATTACGTCCAGGCGTACACGATCGACTCGCGCGCGGACGCTCCGCTCAGGAGCGTCGAGCTCTCCTCGCCGGACTTCGACGCGGTGCTCATCGCCGTCGCTCCCGACGGCCAATCCTACGACGACGACGATTCCGGCGGGAACGAGAGCGCGCGACTGCAGCTTCCGCCGAAGACGGGAGCGTGGCTGATCGTCGTGACCGCGTACGATCCGCGCAGCCCGGGAAGCTTCTCGCTCACCGTCGACGGTCGTCGGCCGGTTCCGACGGATCGCGCGCTGCCCCGAGCGGCCCTCCAGCGCATTCCCGGCCCGGGAAGCATCGCCGGCTCACCTCGAGTCGACACCGTGACGGTGACGAAGGTCGACACGGTCCGAGTGCTGCGCGCCGACACGGTCTACGTCACGCACGTCGATACCGTGACGCGCGTCAGGCCAGCGCCGGCGACAGGAGCCAGCGCGCCGCGTTAGCGCTCTGCGCCGAACGCTCGGCGACGGCGAGCCCCGCCGCGCGGCGTCGCGCTCACCGCCGGTGCACCGGCCCGAGATACCGGTCCAGCCACGCGAGCGACTCCCGCACCATCATCGGCCGCGAGAGGAAGTGGCCGGACTCGTCCACGACGTGCCGCTTCATCGAGGGCGGCGTGCCGAGCAGGCGGAAGAACGGCTTCTGCGACAGCTCCAGCGGGAAGCCGCTGTCGTACTTGCCGTCCAGCATGAGCACGGGCATGTGCACGCGCGGCAGGAAGTTCACGGGATCTTCCTCCGGCCGCATCGGTCCCATCGAGAGGCCGGGCACGTTGAGCACGGCCACCTTGAAGCGCGGCTCGAGAGCGAGCAGCAAGCCGGCGGTGCGGCCGCCGAGGCTCACGCCCGCGAAGCCGAGCCGCGTCGAGTCGACGTCGGCGCGCGTCACGGCGTAGTCGATCGAGCGGCGCATCTCGCGCGCCCAGCGGATCATCCGGTCGCGATGCGCGATGGTGCCGTCGAGGACGTCGTCGCCGCCGAGGCTCGGCCCGCGGCCGTAGGTGTGCTCGTAGATGGGGTAGAGCAGCGCGCGTCCGCTGCGCACGAGGTAGTCGGCGTACGACATCGACGCCGCGTGCCGGTCGGTCATGAACAGCGCGTCCGACGCGGGAAAGAGCACCATCGTCTGGTACGGCGGGGCGACGCGCCGCGGCAGGTAGAGCAGCGCCGCCATGCGCAGGCTGTCGCCCGGCACGTCGAACTCGATCTCCTCCCGCACCCAGTCGGGGGAGCTCGAGTCGTGCCCGACGATGATCGCGTTGAGCGGCGTGTGGTCGTAGTCGTACAGCGCGAGGAACGCGCGGAAGGTCGCGTCGTCCACGGGGCGCGCCTTGGCGTAGTCGCGCGTCAGCCCGGGAATCGGTGCGCTCGCGCGCGCGAGGTCGGGCGTCGTGCCGCGCCGCCGCACGAGCCGGATCCCGTTGATCGCCGAGCGGTCGAACTCGGGCTGCGTGTACAGCTCGGAGAACATGTACGCCGGATCGCTCCAGCCGCCGCCGAGGATGTAGCGGCTCCCCGGCTCGCGCGCGTTCACCGTCCACTCGCGCACGTTCCCCGCCATGTCGTACACGCCGCGCGGGCTGACGCTGCGGGCGTCGCCGCCGCGCACCGGAGCGGTCGCGTCGTAGCGGCCGTGCGGCACGACCCACCGCGCGGCGTCGGGGATCGCGGCGGCGTTCCACTCGAGCACCGTCGGAAGCGCCTTCCCGACGAAGCGCGCATACGCGCGCGCCTCGTACCAGCTCACGCCGCCCACGGGGAGATCCTCGGTTCCGATCGGCGGCGCGCCACCTTCCCACGACGATGGGCCGGGCTGACCGGTGCGATCGACGAACGACCGCATCGCGCTCTCCCACGCGACCGGCTTTCCGTCGCGCACGATCGTCGAGTCCCACAGCGCGCGGTTCGCGTAGCCGCCCGCGTCGACGAACGCCGCGTACTGGCGGTTCGTCACCTCGCGCGCGTCCATCAGAAAATCCGGCAGGTCGAAGCTCTCCGTCGGCGGCAATCCATACAGCGTGCCGACGAGCCCCTTCCCCGTCAGGAGCACCATGTCGGTGTCCGGATCGCTCAGCTTTCGCAGGGGGATCGGGCTCGGGATGGGCACGTAGCTGCCACCGAGCCGAGCGCCCATCACGGTCACCACGCGGTAGCCGGGCTTGGCGTAGCGATAGTACCAGGCCGTCCGCGGGATGCGCACCTCGTCCGTCGGCGTCGTGCCGACGCGGATCCAGTGCGTCGGATCGTCGAGCGACGCACGCGATACTTCGGCGCCGGCGGGCTCGCTGAGGAAGCGCTGCGACTGCGAGAAGAGCGGCCAGAGCGCCGCGAGGGCCGAGTCGGCCGGCGCGCGCCGTTCGGCTTCCGACGCGAGCACGAACGCGGAGTCGAGCTGGTCGGCCTCCAGCATCCGCTGCAGCGTCGGGACCGCCGTGAGGCGCACCCACGTCCTCCGGCGCTCGCGCAGGTAGAGGCCCGTCACGATGCCGATCGCCGCGAGCGCGACGACGACCATCGCGACGAGACGCCCGCGCGAGCGCGCGCTCGGCGGCGCCGCGGCGAGGGCGTGCAGCTCGCGCAGCAGCGACTTGGCGGTCGCCGGACGATCGGCCGGATCGCGCGCGAGGCAGCGCGCGACGAGCCGCGCGACCGGCGCCGGCGCGTCGGGCCGGCGAGCGGAAAGCGATGGCGCTTCGCGAGCCATCTTCTCGATCACGACCTGCTGCCACGTACCCGCGAACGCCGGCGCGCCGGTCAGCATCTCGTACAGGAGCGCGCCGACGGCGTACACGTCGGCGCGCTGATCGACCGTGCGGTCCCCCGCGGCTTGCTCGGGAGGCATGTACGCGGGCGTGCCGACCGAGATCCCCTCGCCGGTGAGCGTCCGGTCCTCGCGCGCCTCGCCGACCGCCTTCGCGATGCCGAAGTCCATCACGACCGCGTGCCCGCCAGAGAGCATGACGTTGTCGGGCTTCACGTCGCGGTGCACGACGTGGTGCTCGTGCGCGTACGCGAGCGCATCGGTGACTTCCGTCGCGAGGCGGAGCGCCTCGTCGACCGGCAGCGGGCCGTCGCGAAGCAGCCGCTCGCGCAGCGACTCGCCGTCGACGAACGGCATCACGTAGAACGGTAGCTCCTCGTCGCCGGCGACGCCGGAATCGAGGAGGGGCAGCACGTGCGGATGGTTGAGCCGCGCGGAGATGCCGATCTCGCGAAGGAACCGCTCGCTGGCAATCGAGCGAGCGAGGTGCGGATCGAGCACCTTGATCGCGACGTCGCGGTCGTGCTTCAGGTCCCGCGCGAGGAACACGGTCGCCATACCGCCCTGACCGAGCTCACGCTCGATCGCGTACCGGCCCGTGAGGGACGGCTGAAGCTCGGCGGCCGTGAGGGACGAGGTCATCGCACGATGAGCGGGGTCCGCGCGGGAGTGCGTGGCGGTGGCCGAATATGCGAACAAGAGGTGGGCGGCGCAGGAGCCATGCGACCGAGCTCGGCTTCGAGCGAGTGGAGCGCCCCTGTCATTCCGAGCGAGCGGAGCTCCCCCTGTCATTCCGAGCGAGCGCAGCTCCCCCTGTCATTCCGAGCGAGCGGAGCTCCCCCGGTCATTCCGAGCGAGCGCAGCTCCCCCTGTCATTCCGAGCGAGCGCAGCGAGTCGAGGAATCGCGCGCCTCACGATAGAAGGCCGCTCTACTGGGACGATCGCGATTCCTCGACTTCGGGCCTGCGGCCCTCCGCTCGGAATGACACAGGGGGAGAACCTTCGGCCCTCCGCTCGGAATGACACAGGGGGAGAACCTTCGGCCCTCGCTCGGAATGACACAGGGGGAGAACCTTCGGCCCTTCGCTAGGAATGACACACGGCGAGCGCCCGGCCGGCAGAGATTCTGCAGCTACCTCTCATCGCCTGCGCGAACTATCGTCGGCCGCGGGATCGCCGTAAGCTCCGCGGCAAGGGGGTGGGACCATCATGACCATCGAGCTGAACGTCAACGGGCGCCGCCACCGCATCGACGCCGCCCCCGAGCTGCCGCTCCTCACCGCCCTCCGGGACGATCTCGCCCTCACCGGCACGAAGTACGGCTGCGGCGAGGGCCAGTGCGGTGCGTGCACGGTGCTCCTCGACGGCAAGCGCGCGTTCGCCTGCCAGACTCCCGTCGGCACCGCGGCCGGCAAGCGGATCACGACCATCGAAGGCCTCGAGCGCGGCGGCCGCCTTCACCCGCTTCAGCAAGCCTTCATCGAAGAGAACGCGATGCAGTGTGGCTACTGCACGCCGGGGATGATCATGGCCGGCGTCGCGCTGCTCGACGCGACGCCGAGCCCGACGCACGACGACATCGTCCGCGCGATGGACGGCAACGTCTGCCGGTGCGGCGCGTATCCGCAGATCGTCGCCGCGATCCAGCGCGCGTCGCGCGACATGCACGCCGCTGCGCTGCCGGCGCAGCCGCTGCAGCGAGGGCAGCAGGAGCCGCGGCCATGACGACGCGCCGAGACTTCCTCAAGTCGGCCGGCAACGGACTCGTCGTCGTCCTCGTCGCGCCGCGGCTCTCCTCGCTCGCCTCGCTCGGCGAATCCGCCGAGCTCTCGCACGACGCCGGCGCGGCCGACCCGAAGAACACCGACCAGATCGCCGCGTGGCTGCACGTCGACGAGCAGGGCGCCGTCACGGTCTACACGGGCAAGGTGGAGTTCGGCCAGGGGATCCGGACGTCGCTCGCGCAGCACGTGGCCGAGGAGCTGCGCGCGCCGGTCGAGTCGATCCGGCTCGTGATGGGCGACACGGAGCTCACGCCGTTCGACATGGGCACCTTCGGCAGCCGGTCCACGCCGCAGATGGGCGTTCAGCTCCGGCGCGTGGGCGCGTCGGCGCGCGAGCTGCTCGTCGGGCTCGCCGCCGAGCGGTGGAAGACGGACCGCGCGCATCTCTCGGCGGAGAACGGGCGCGTCGTCGACGCGCAGTCGGGGAAGTCGATCGGATACGGCGAGCTCACGAAGGGACGCAAGCTCACGGAGACGATCCGCGCCGACGTCGCGCCGAAGCCGGCGACGGAATGGACGGTGGCCGGCAGGTCGCTGCCGAAGGTCGGCGCGCGCGACATCGTCACCGGGACGCACGAGTACACGTCGGACCTGCGGCTGCCGGGGATGCTGTACGGCCGCGTGCTCCGCGATCCGGGGAGCGACACGAAGATCGTGGCTGTCGACACGAGCGCGGCGCGCGCGGTCAGGGGCGCGATCGTCGTGCAGGACGGCGCGTTCACCGGCGTCGCGGCGCCGAGCCCCGGCGTGGCGGATCGCGCGCTCGCGGCGCTCCATCCCACGTACCAGGCGACGAGCATCCAGCTCCCGACCTCGGCGACGATCTTCGACCATCTCAAGCGCACCGCCGCGCGGACCGGACGGATGACGGGGGGCGAAGGGGGCGGGCGAGGCGGAGAACCGTTCGTCGCGGGCGACGTCGGCGACGCGCTCGCGCGCGGCAGGCACAAGCTCGCGCGCACCTACACGGTGGCGTACATCGCGCACGTGCCGCTCGAGCCGCGCGCGGCGGTGGCGCAGTGGACGCGCGACGCGACGGGAGAGACGCTCACCGTGTGGACGGGGACGCAGCGGCCCTTCGCCGTGCGCGACGAGCTCGCGCACGAGCTCGGGGTCGACGCGTCGCGCGTGCGCGTGATCGTCCCCGACACGGGCTCCGGCTACGGCGGCAAGCACACGGGCGAAGTGGCCGTCGAAGCCGCGCGGCTCGCGCGCGCCGCGCGGAGGCCGGTGAAGCTCGTGTGGACGCGCGAGGAGGAGTTCCGCCACGCGTACTTCCGGCCGGCGGGAGTGATCGACGTCGAGGCGGCGGTCGACGGCGATGGCACGATCACGGCGTGGGCGTTCGACAACTACAACTCGGGCCCCGCGGCGATCCGCCCGACGTACGCGATCGCGAACCAGCGCGTCGTCTATCACCCGAGCGACTCGCCGCTGAGGCAGGGCTCGTACCGCGGGCTCGCCGCGACGGCGAACAACTTCGCGCGCGAGATGCACGTCGACGAGCTCGCGGCGCTGGCGGAGATGGACCCGCTCGCGTTCCGCCTGAAGAACCTCGGCGACGATCGCCTGAAGGCAGTGCTCGAGGCGGCGGCGGAGCGGTTCGGGTGGGGGAAGCCGCCGACGCACGGCGGCAACGGCGCCGGCATCGCGTGCGGCTTCGAGAAGGGCGGCTACGTCGCGACGTGCGCCGAGGTGGCGGCGGACCGCGCGAGCGGCACGGTGCGGATCACGCGCGCGGTGACGGCGTTCGACTGCGGCGCGGTGGTCAATCCGGACGGACTGCGCGCGCAGATCTCGGGTGGGATGATCCAGGGGATCGGTGGCGCGCTGTTCGAGGCGGTGGACTTCGCCGACGGCTACATCACGAACGCACACCTCGCGCAGTACCGGGTGCCGCGGTTCTCGGACGTGCCCTCCATCGATGTGGTGCTGGTGGACCGGAAGGATCAGCCGTCGATGGGTGCGGGGGAGACCCCGATCATCGCGATCGCGCCGGCGGCGGGGGCGGCGATCGCTCAGGCGACGGGGATCAGGCCGCGGTCGCTGCCGATGGCGCGGAACGGGTTGGAGAAGGCGGCGACGTAGTCGCGGGCGGCGCGCCAGCTCGCGTAGGAGTTCGATCCGGGATACGATGCCCTACCACCTTCTCGACCCGACCGGCGCCACGATCGCGAGCGACACCCCTGGCCTCCTCGGTGGCAATCGCCGGCTGAAGATCTACGGGCGCCTCGACTGCCCGAGCGCTCGGCGCGCCCTCGCGAACGGCTACGCGAAGCGTCGCGTGTTCTTCGCCGACGAGCCGGCGGCGATCGCCGCGGGATACCGTCCCTGCGCCACGTGCTTGCCGGCCGAGTACCGGCGATGGAAGGCGTCGCGGCCGCCGGCACGGAACGCGTAGCGGTCCTCCGCGTCGGACATCGAATGCGCGGGGGGCCCTCTCGACACGGGCTCATGGGCTGGCGTATTGTATGCAAAAGCGCGCCACCCTTCCGTGTCGTCGTCCGAGCCGCATCCTCCGCCGATTCCCGCCACCATGACCGACATCCTCGGGCAAGCGCCCCGCGGCGACGTTCCGCGCGATGAACGCCGCAAGGAGGGCAACGCCCGCGACTCGCGAGCGCACGGACGATCGGTCGTGTTCGGGACCGCGCGTGCGCTCGGCGTCGCCATCGCGCTGTGCGGGTTCGCGAGCGCCGCGCGCGCGCAGGCCTCGACGCTCGGCACCATCGAGGGCACGGTGACCGACAGCGTGCACGCGCGGCCGCTCGCCGGGGCCCGCGTCCTCGCGATCGGCGCCGATGCAGCGACGAGCGCGCGAGGCGTGGCGACGACCGACACCGCGGGCCGCTATCGCATCGACTCGCTCCCCGCGGGACGCTACGTAGTCGGCTTCGAGAGCCCGCTCCTCGACTCGCTCGAGGTGACGCTGACACCGCGCGCAGCGACGGTCGCGCCCGGGGCGGCGGCGAAGGTGGAGCTCGCGCTGCCGCCGGCGGCGAAGCTGCGTGCCGCGGTGTGCCCGGGGGTCGATCTGCCCACGGGAACGGGGATCATCTTCGGGCAGGTGGTGAGCGCGGAAACCGCGGGGCCGCTGGCCGGCGTCGCGCTCGCGATGCGCTGGCGCGAGCTCGGATTCGATCGCAAGACGCTGCGCGCGTCGACCGAGGAGCGCTCGGCATCGGTGACGACGGACGCGGGCGGCTGGTACCGCATGTGCGGCGTGCCGACGGGCACGTGGGTGTCGATGCAGCTCCAGCACGACGGACAGGCCGGCCCGGTGATCCGTGCGCTCGTCGACGACACGCTCGGCATCGCGATCTGGCATCTCTCGTTCTCCTCGGCGCCGGTGCAACCGCTCGCCGCGACAGCGGCGCCGGACCGCGCGGACACCAGTGCATCGTCGGGGAGCGCGGCGTTGAGCGGCACCGTGCTCGGTCCGGCGGATGCACCGGTGGAGGGGGCGGAGGTGCGGGTGCGCGGCGCCCGCGGCGCGACGCGCACCGACGCGGCGGGGCGATACGCGCTCGCCGGGCTCCCGGCGGGCACGCAGGTGCTCGAGGTGCGCCGTGTCGGCTACGAGATCGCCGAGCCGTCGGTCGAGCTCCGGAGCGGGGAGACGACGACGAGAGACGTACACCTTCGACGCGTCATCGTGACGCTCGACTCGATGCGCGTCGTGGCGACACGCTCGAAGTACCCGGAGTTCGCCGACCACCAGAAGCTCGCCGTGGGCGGGCTCTTCCTCGGCCCCGATCGGCTCATGCGCGAACGCGGCTCGTTCACGAGCGACATCATCGAGAAGCTTCCGGGCTTCCGCGTCGTGCGCACGGGCGGCCGAGCGACGGTCTACAGCATCCGCTACGGCGTTCCGTGTCGCGTGAACGTCGTGATCGACGGCGTGAACGTCCTGACGAGCGATCGGAGCGCGGTCTCGGTCGACGACGTGCAGCCGACCGAGATCGGCGCGATCGAGGCGTACCGCGCCGGCGAGATCGCCCCGGAGACGTACGATCGCGGGTGTGGCGCCGTGGTGATCTGGACGAAGCGCTGAGCGCCATCCGTCGCCTCCGGGCGAGGGTCGCCCGTCATTCCGGGCGAGCGAACCGTCTCCCTCCGTCATTCCGAGCGAGCGAAGCTCCCCCTCCGTCATTCCGAGCGAGCGAAGCTTCCCCCTCCGTCATTTCGAGGGAGCGAAGCTTCCCTCTCCGTCATTCCGAGCGAGCGAAGCTTCCCGCTCCGTCATTCCGAGCGAGCGAAGCTTCCCTCTCCGTCATTCCGAGCGAGCGAAGCGAGTCGAGGAATCGCGCGCATCCTGGTAAAGGGGCTTCGCTGCCGGGACGATCGCGATTCCTCGACTCCGCGCTGCGCGCTCCGCTCGGAATGACATTGGGCTGAAGCGCTGCGCGCTCCGCTCGGAATGACATTGGGCTGAAGCGCTGCGCGCTCCGCTCGGGATGACAGGGGTGCCTGCTCAGCCGGCCGCTCCCGGCGTGCTGGTGAAGCGAACCTGGCGGCGCGATACTAGGCGCGATCCCGCCCACCGATCGCCACCTCGGCTGGAGGCTGCCATGTCCATCCGCTCGTACCGGCTCACGCTCGTGATCTGTGCTCTCGCCTGGTTCTTGGTGGGGCTGCACGCGCCCCTGCTCCACGCGTGGACGAGCCACGGTCACGCGCCCGACGCGACGGTCGCGATCGCCACGTCGCTGCTCGCGATCACGGCGATCGTCGCGCTCGTGATGCTCCTGCGCGCCTCCGGTTCGCCGTCGCAGCGGCCGTAGTGCTCCTGCTGCGCGTCGCCGCGCTCACCGCGCTCTGGTTCATCTGCTCCGCCGCCGTCGCCGCGGCGGTGCTCCAGCCGGTCGTGGGATCGGCGCCGCCGAGCGACGCGGCGGGTGCGGCCGGCGCGCTGCTGGCGGTGAGCTTCCTGAGCGCCATCGTACTGTCGTACGTCGTGCTGCGCTCGCGCTGGTCGGGCTGGAAGCTCGTCGCGACGATCTTCGTCGTGCTGTACGGCGTCGGCACCGTGCTGCCGCAGATCGAGACGGCGGTGTTCGTGACGCGCCTGCCCGCGGGGATGCTGCCTCGCCTGTTCGTCGCCGGCGCGATCACGAGCGCGCTCGTCGCCCCGCTCGCCGTGCTGGTGCTCGGGAGAGCCCGCGCGCGCGACGCGTCCGCGGATGACGTGAGCCGCCTGGACATGCGCCCGGGCGAGTGGACGGCGAAGCTCGCGCTCGTCGCGGTCCTGTACGTCCTCGTCTACTTCACCTTCGGCTACTTCATCGCGTGGCGGAGCGCCGAGGTGCGCGCGTACTACGGCGGCACCGATCCGGGGAGCTTCGTCGCCCAGCTCGGGTCGGTGGTGCGCGACACGCCGTGGCTCGTGCCGCTCCAGGTGGCGCGAGGGCTGCTGTGGGCGGCGATCGCGGTGCCGGTCGTCCGCATGATGCGCGGGCCGTGGTGGGAGGCCGCGCTCGCCGTCGCGCTCGCGTTCGCCGTGCTCACCAGCGCGCAATTGCTGCTGCCGAACCCGCTCATGCCGCGCGCGGTACGCATGGCGCACCTGCTCGAGACGTCGACGTCGAACTTCCTGTTCGGGTGGGCGACGGTGGCGATCCTCTGCTGGCCCCTACCGGCATCCCGCTCCGGGGCGGCGTAGCGTCTCGAGGGGCGGGACTCGGGTCGGCGCCGAGCGCTCGTCCGCCTCGCGACGCGCCGCTCCGCCCGTATGTTGAGGGATGCCCCATCTCGTCCCCGACGACGATCCCTTCATCCGTAGTCTGCACGACGCCGGCATCCGCCCACCGCGGAAGCCGCCGCGCGGCTCGACGACGGGGCGCCCCCCGCGCCCGCCGCGGCTGCTGCTCCTCGCGGTCGCGCTGGTGTTCGCGCTCGTCGTGCTCCTCCCCACGCTGACGACGCCGCTCGCCGACTGGCTCTGGTTCTCGGAGATCGGCTACCAGCGCGTCTTCGTCACGAAGATCGTGGCCCAGTGGAGCATCGGGATCCTGGCCGCGGCGATCGCGTTCGCGGCGCTCTACGGCAACGCGCGCTACGCCCTCCGCGGGCTGCCGGTCGGGGAGGGCCGCGTGCGCACGCCGATCACCGACCTCGCGAGCGCGGCGTCCGCGATGGGCGAGCACGCCGCGCGGGTGATGCGCCTGTTCGCGCTGCCGTGGACGGCGATCCTCGCCTTCTTCGTCGCGCTGGCGATGGCGTCGCAGTGGAACACGGTGCTCCAGGCGCTGCACCGCACGCCGTTCGGCCAGACCGACCCGATCTTCGGGCGCGACATCGGCTGGTACGTGTTCGTTCTGCCGGCGATCGAGATGGTGGTGGGGTTCGCCTTCACGCTCGTGCTGCTCTCGCTGCTGCTGGTCGCGCTCCCCATCCATTTCATCCGCGCCGAGCGAGGCCACGACGGGGAGCCGCTCGTCGTGCCGGCGCACGCGCGCCATCACCTCGCCGTCCTCGCGGCACTGCTCCTCCTCGTGCTCGCCGCTCGCACCTGGCTGGTGCGGATCCCGGGGCTGCTGTTCGGCGAGCACACCGCGCTCACGGGCGCGAACTACGTGGACCTGCACCTCCGCGTGCCGGCGCTCCAGCTGCTGAGCGTCGCCGCGCTGGCCGGCGCCGCGCTCATCGCGTGGAGCGGCATGCGCGGGCGCCTCGTCCAGGGCGCGGTGCGCGTCGTGATCGGCTACGCGATCCTCGTCGTCCTCGCGATCCTCACGCCGGCGCTGTATCAGCGGCTGGTCGTCCAGGCCAACGAGCTCTCGCGCGAGACGCCCCAGATCGCGCATCACATCCAGGCGACGCGCGACGCGTGGGGGCTCGCCCGCGTCGAGCATCACGAGCTCGGCGCGGGCGGGCCGGTGAGTCCGGAGATGATCGCCGCCAATCGCGCGACGATCGACAACGTGCGGCTCTGGGACCGCGAGCCGCTGCTCCAGACGTTCGGGCAGCTCCAGTCGATCCGCACGTACTACGATTTCATCTCGATCGACGACGACCGCTACCGCATCGGCGGCCAGCTTCGCCAGGTGCTGCTCTCCCCGCGCGAGCTCGACACCGACGCGCTGCCGAGGAAGGGGTTCATCAACGAGCACCTCACCTACACGCACGGGATGGGGATCACCCTCGGCCCGTCGAACGAGGTCACGGCGGACGGGCTGCCGGTGCTGTTCATCAAGGACCTCCCTCCCGTCTCCACGATCGGCGTGACGATCACGCGGCCGCAGATCTACTTCGGCGAGCAGTCGAACGACTTCGTGCTCGCGCCGAGCAACCAGCGGGAGTTCGATTATCCGGCCGGCGAGAGCGATGCCGCCATCTACTCGGCGTACGACGGGCGCGGCGGCGTTCCGGTCGGCTCGCTCGCCCGACGCCTGCTGTACGCGCTGCACTTCGGATCGTTCAACATCCTGCTCTCGCGCGACGTCACCGACCGGACGCGCATCCTCTACAATCGCAGCATCGCGGACCGCGTCCGGCATGCCCTGCCCTTCCTCCTGTTCGATCGCGACCCGTACATGGTCGTGACGACCGGTGGGCGCCTGAAGTGGATCGCCGACGGCTACACGAGCACCGACCGGTACCCGTACTCGCAGCCGGTCGGCGGGGGCATCGACTACATGCGCAACGCGGTGAAGGTCGTCGTCGACGCGTACGACGGCGACGTCACCGCCTACGTGGCCGATCCGGCCGACCCGATCGTGCAGACGCTGGCGAAGATCTATCCCGGCGTGCTGCATCCGATCGGCGCGATGCCCGCCGACCTGCGCGCGCACGTGCGCTATCCGGAAGAGCTGTTCCGCGCGCAGACGACGCTCTACGCGACGTACCACATGGTGAACCCCGAGACCTTCTACCACCGCGAGGACCAGTGGCAGGTGCCGGGGGCGCCGGCGGTGAGCCAGTCGAGCGCGAGCGAGCAGGCGCCGGGCGGCGGACGCGTCGCGGGCGAGTCGTTCCTCCGGCACATGGTGATGCGCCTGCCCGGCAGCCCGACGCCGGAGTACATCCTGATGCGGCCGTTCACGCCGCGACAGAAGGACAACCTCGCCGCCTGGATGGTGGCGCGGAACGACGGCGCCGAGTACGGGAAGCTGGCGGTGTACCAGTTTCCCCGGCAGAGCCTCGTGTTCGGCCCGAACCAGATCGCGAACCGCATCAACCAGGACACCGAGGTCTCGCGGCAGATCTCGCTGTGGGACCAGCGCGGATCGGAGGTGTTGCGCGGCGAGCTGCTCGTGATCCCGATCGAGGGCTCGCTGCTGTACGTGCAGCCGCTCTACCTGCGCGCGCAGGGCGGGCGCATCCCCGAGCTGAAGCGCGTGGTGGTGGCGCAGGAGGGGGAAGTCGCCATGGCGGAGACGCTCGACGCGGCGCTCCGCGCCCTGTTCGCCAAGGCCGGCGCGGCGCCCGCGGAGACCGTGGCGGAGGAGAGCGCCGCGGGCGAGCAGCCGGTGGCGGCCGACAGCGCCGCCGAGCGTGGCGCGACGGGCACCCTTGCGGAGCTGGCGCGCCAGGCGAACGAGCACTACGAGCGCGCACGCGCGGCGCAGCGGAGCGACGACTGGGCGACGTACGGCGCCGAGATGCGTCGGCTCGGCGACGTGCTGCGTCAGCTCGGGCGAG
>Ga0310810_10005543_pt1 | contig 14134 bp, 7 predicted proteins | sample NCmetagenome_FD_207641 | JGI IMG/M metagenome (GOLD analysis project Ga0310810, IMG submission 207641) | Soil microbial communities from experimental microcosm in Duke University, North Carolina, United States - NC | ecosystem: Engineered > Artificial ecosystem > Soil microcosm > Unclassified ... | reverse complement strand
CCGCGTCACCAGGCGCAACGCGAATGGTGGAGAGATCGAGCGCCGGCAACCGCATGAGCCGTTCGCCGGCAGTCAGGTGCGGGATGCCGAAGTACATCAGCACGACGCCCGAGACACACCACGCAATGAACACCAGGCCGACGATGATGCCGAGCCAGCGGTGTGAGTAGATCAGCAGCTTGCGCCAATCGAGGAGCTTAGAGATGCGCATCCGGACTCCGACGGCTCTGAATGTATCTCAGATCCCCCTTCGGAGTGCCGGGCGGGGGGCGTCGCTACTTGTTATTACTCGTGAACGACTTCCGCACGGTGACGAGCTTGACCGGTGCCTCCGCGTAGTCGTCGATCTGCACACCGGTCGCGCCGCCTGGCCTGACTCGCGCAGCCGCCGCAAAGGAGCCCGTGCCGAGCCCGATTGAGTCGACATCGAGTTGGATGACCGCAACGTCAAAGCCGGCGCGCGGCTTGGCGTCAACATTCCCGCCGCCGACGAAGAACATCGGGCCATCGGTCACGATCGAGATCGTTCGCCCCTTCTCGGTCGGCTGCTGGCGAGCCCAGCGCGCCGTCACCTTCCGTCCGTTCATCTCGACGTAGCCCACGTCCGGCGCACTACGAAGCGCAGGCAGGAAGCCCCGGTAACCGCCGAGCCGCAACGCCTCCTGGATCGTCGTGCGATCTTTCTCGCTCGTGTACTGGTTGATCTGGATGGTGACCTGGGCCGAGGATCCGGCGTTGTTGCCGAGCACCTGCGCGCTGGCCGTGAACGTCTCGGGGGGCTTGATGTCTTTCTGCGCCAGGACGACGCTGGCCATCAGCGCGATCCAGATCTGCAGCATGTAGAGGCGTCGCATACGTGTGGGCTCCTTGACCCGCATGCGGTTCTACAAACTGCGTTCCGCCGTGCTGCGGCAGGTTGTCAATGTTTTCGGACGCAGCCGCGCGACGCCCACTCCCGCGGCGAGGCGCGATCACGACATGCCGTGGGGTGCGTCCGCTGTCAGGTGTGTATCGGAGATGCCGCGATCGACTCCAGGCAGCGACGCGAGCAGTTTCAGGAGCGCATCGTGATCCACGGGTTTGACCAGGTGCGCATCGAAGCCCGCTTCTCTCGATCGATGACGGTCTTCATCCTGGCCCCATCCGGTCAGCGCCACGACCGCCAGGTTCCTCGCCCACGGCTCCTTGCGCAGACGATGACAGACCTCGTAGCCGTTGAGGCGCGGAAGGCCGATGTCGAGCAGGACGACATCGGGACGGACCTTCTCTGCGACCTCGAGCGCTTCGACACCATCGTGCGCGACATGCGTCTCGTGCCCGCCCAGTTGCAACAGGATCGCAAGTGATTCGGCGCCGTCTTCGCTGTCATCCACGATCAGCACGCGACGCCGCACCGCCGGTGACGGCGGCTCAACCACAGCAGCATGTGAGGCCGGACGGACGACGTCGGATAGAACCGGGAGACGAACAGTGAACTCGCTTCCGCGCATCGGCCCCTCGCTCTGTGCGTGCACCGTACCGCCGTGCATTTCCACCAGCGTCTTCACGAGCGTGAGACCGATACCCAACCCGCCGCGTGAGCGATCGAGCGACGTATCCACTTGCGCGAACATCTCCCAGAGACCCGGGATGTGCTCGGGCGCGATGCCGATGCCGTTGTCGCGTACGCGGATGACGGCCTCGTGACCGTCCTTCTCCACCGTCAGCCAGACGTGGCCTCCTCTGTCGGTGAACTTGCACGCGTTGTTCAGCAGATTCCCGATCACCTGCGCAAGCCGCGTCGGATCTGCCGACACCTCCATCGCTTCGTCGGGCATGGTCACAGTCAGCTCGTGATCCATGTTGCGATAGAGCGCGCGGGCAGCCTCGACAGCATGGTGGACGACCGGCGCGAGCTCGAGCGGCTCCTTACGAAGCTCGATCTTGCCGCGCGTGATTCGGCTCATGTCCAGCAGGTCATCGACCAGCCGTGACATCTGCTGGACTTGACGCTCGAGCATGTCCGAAGCGGAGCGCAATGACTCTGCCTCGCCTCCGAGGCGCAGCGCTCGGGCGGCGTTGCTGATCGGCGCCAACGGATTACGAAGCTCGTGCGCCAGCATCGCGAGAAATTCGTTCTTGCGACGATCGGCGTCCGACAGGTTCGCGGCCAGGTCACGCAGGCTGTCTTCCAGCCGTCGTCGTTCGGTGACGTCCTGGCTGACAGTTGCGAACCCGATGGGATGTCCCGACGCATCCGCCAGCGTCAGTACCTTGTAGGCCATCCAGCGCGCCGCGCCGGTCTTGAAATGACGGAAGCGGATCTCGATCTCGCCATGGCCCTCACGAAGGACTGACGGAAGAAACTCCCGCACGATCCGGGGCTGGTCTTCGGGAAAGAAGAATGATGTGAGAGGAACTCGCCGAGCCTCCTCCACGCTATCGAGACCAACCATCTCGAGTCCCGCACGGTTGACGAAGGACGGAATCCCTTGCAGATCACAGATGCCGATGAAGTCGGTGCTGCTCTCGACCAGCCTGACAAATTTCTCGCGTTCGGCCTCGGCCGTCTTCCGCTCGGTCACGTCACGCACGATCTTCGACGCTCCCACCACTCTTCCCTCCTGATCCTTGATTGGGGAAATGGTGAGCGAGACCAGAATCCTGCTGCCGTCCGATCGCATGCGCTCCGTCTCGAAATGGTCGATGCGTTGACCGGCCTTGAGGCTGGCGATGATGCGATCCTCCTCTGCGATCCGGTCTGGCGGTATGACGAGGGAGATGTGGCGCCCCACCACCTGGTCGGCGGTGTAACCGAACAGACGTTCCGCAGCCGCATTCCAGCTTTGAATGATGCCTTCAAGCGACTTGCTCACGATCGCATCGTCTGACGACTCGACAATCGACGCGAGCAACCGCGCGGCGAGGAGCTGATTGCCGTTCTCCTTCTGCAACTGCGTAGCGAGTCGCTGGAGCTCACGTTCCTTACTGGCGTGCATCCGGGCGTGGAGAAGGGCCTCACCGAAACCGATGATGATTGCGCAGGCAATCAGATAGCCCACCATCCGGATCAGTATTTCGGGATCGGAGAATCGGCCGCGAGGTTCGATGAAGAGATAGGCGGAGGCGACATAGCCGACGATCGTCACCATCAGCGCCGGGCGATACCCACCCAGCCACACCGCCACGGCCACCGCGCCCAGTACTGTGACGAGCGGTAGTGAGTCGCCCAACCAGCCGTCGAGCAGCGAACGCAGCAGTAGCGCGGCCGCAAGCGCGGCAAACGACAGCGCGTAGTTCGTGGCTGCGCTTCTGATGCCCGCTGGACGGTCAACGAGACTGGACGTAGAACGTTCTGACATGCGGGGGCCTATGGCCCTCCCCTGCCGTTCGCAGGCTCAGGAGAACCACCGACCCTCAAGAATACTCTCTAAGGTGGGTTCTTCTTACTCCCATCGACCGATGGTCTTGCCGTCCGGCAACTTCGCGCCGATGAACGCGCCGCCGGCGGACCCGTCCTTCATGGGGTTGAATCTCACGGTGACCTCGTCGCCAGGCTTGAACGTCGTGCTGCGCCATCCCTGACGCGACAGGGCATTAGGACTATTTGCCTCGAGGCTCCACTCCTTGGTCGTCCCGTTCTCGGGGACGACCACTTGCAGCCAGACGTGCGGGTTCGACCACTGCAGTTCTTTGACGGTGCCCTTCAGCTCGATGACGTGCTCCCGGTCGAACATCGCACCCGAGTGGTGCGCGAGCAGAGTCGGGACCGTGACAACGCATCCTGCCGCGATCAGCAGCGCGACGAGCCGGATCGATTTCATGGGCATCCCTCTCTGCTAGTCGACCACCTTGTCGATCGGTTTTCCATCAGGACCGAGCGTCAGAGTCTTGCCGCCGGCGCCGATCGGGTTGCGATTGTTCTCGGCGCACGCGTAGTCCCACGCCCACGTGCCGGCCGGCTGCTTGCGGTACCGCTTGGTGACCGGCCAGGGCGCTTTGAGTGCCTTCGGATCTTCGACCACGATCCGCGCCTCGAGCGTCATCGCGTCGAGCTTGCGCATGCGTGTCGTCACCCGACTGGCATCACTCAGCACGAGGCCGGTCCGATCGACGATGACGTCCTTGCCGCTGAACCCCTTCATGCTGATGGTCGTGAACACCAGCGTGTCCCCTTCCCAGTGCCCGACCGACGCGCCGCTGTACGTCGGCCAGAGGTCAGCCGCATCCGGATGCTTTCTGCCATCGGTGTAGATGCGAAGGATGTTCGGGCCGTTTTCAGCGAGCACGATGACCTTCTCGGGCGTCACGGCGAACTCGTACACGTCGGGGACGTTCATCATTCGCGGAAACCCGTGAGGCGTGCCGCACACGCTGATGGGATCGGGAAACAATCCCTGTTTGATCAGCTCGATGTGCTTTCGGTAGATCGCCTCCCACTCCTCGTTGTAGGGCGGAGACTCCCGGACGCCGGCATCGCCTGCGCGCCCGTTCTTCGGCTGGACGGTCGAGGTGTCGAAGACCGTGGGGCCTTCCATCACCCAGGCGCCGCTCCAGTCGGGAAGCGAGGCCGGGCTCGTAACGGCCTGACCACTGACGATGACCCACGTCAGGCTGCAGATGACTCCCGCGCACAGCGACGCTGTCAGTTTCATCTCGTTCCTCTCGATGGCACTCCTGCCGGCATCAGCATAGCCGAACACACGTCGGCCGACGACGATCTCTGGGGCGCCGCCTTTTTCGAGGGGTTTTGCGAAGCCGGGGCCAGGTCAGCATCGTGACCTGGCCCCGCGGTATGCCTAGAAGTTGAAGGTGAGGTTGATGCGAGCGAGGCGCGGTGCTGCGATCGCTGTTGGCGTCAGCCACGCAGCGCCGTTGGTCCGGTACTCGTACGTCTGCTGATACGCGGTGGTGACGTTCGAGTTGAACAGGTTGTACAGGTCCACACCAACGTCCGTCCGGGTGCCACCGAATCGCAGGATCTTCGCGAAGCGCATGTCCATGAGGTTCGTGCGCTTGAGCGTGTAGAGCTCACCGGGATTCAGCAGATTCACCGTCGTCGTTCCGCTCGCCTGCGCGTTAGCCGGCAGACGGCCAAGCGCGTCCTGGATCACCGTGTTCGGCACGACGTAGTTCGCCGCCAGCGAACCCCCGTTGGTTGCCACGCCGCCGCCAGGTATGGCTTCAAGCGATCGGATGCTGGCGCTGACGAGCACGCCGATCTTTGGCAACGTGTACGACGCCAGGCCCCTGAACACGGTGGTCCAGTTCTCCGTGACGTCGCAGGAGTCGACACGCGCGGTGCCGAGCAACTCGGGCAGCGCCTTCGTCACATTGCAGATGTCGCGGACCGCGCGACCCGTGCTCGTCCCACCCTGAACGGTCAGGCCGTTGGCCAGACGCGCCGTTCCGGTGAAGTCGAAGCCGTGCCAGTAGGCCGTGCGCGCAGGACCGTAGTCCTTCTCGCTCGTCATGTAGTTCTGCGCGCCGCGATTGCTCGCGGCCTGCGTGATCGCCACGAACGGCGCCAGCTCACCCGCGCCGGGCAGGTTTTCGTGCGCCGGAATCACGAGCGAGTAGGTGTCGTAGTCCGCTGCGGTGGTGAGCGTGTTGTCGGTCACAAAGAAGTTGCCCCACCACCGGCGGTTGTATCCCGCCTCGACAGATACGCGAGGAACGAGCTCGTGCTGCACTGAGGCACCAATCTGCCAGTCGTACGGGCGCACTCCCCAGCCCCCGAGGATGTCGGGATTGACCGTGGTGCTGTTCGGGTTGGCATTGCCGAAGTTCAGCCCCACGCCACCGACCGCCAGGCACTGGTCGCCGCCAGTCGCGAGATTGTTCTGAGCCGCTGGATTGAGCAGATCGCAATCGACGACGAAGTTGCGGTTGCCGTCGGTCCAGGCACGCGCCGGCGCTGGCCCGGAACCGATGCGCGTGATGATGCGCGCCGCCGGATTGTTGGAGCTGTAGATCAGGTCACCGGTTGCCGCTTCGAGATACTTGCCTCCCTGCAGCTTCAGCGCCGTCCTGCCATTGCCGAACAAGTCATACGAGAGACCGAAGCGCGGAGTGATGTCGTTGAAACCGCGCACGCTGACGGTCTTCTCGAACGTGATCGGGTTCGGGTTGAACTTGGACGTCTCCGTCGTGCCGTTCCCTTCGGCGGGCGCCCAGCTCCACGCGCGGTCGTACCTGACACCACCCTGCAGGGTGAGCTTTCCGAGCGTCCACTGATCCTGCGCGTAGAACGACATCGTCTCGGTGCGATCGCGCTGGTCCCATCGCGGCGACAGGAAATACGACACGCTGATGGGACAGAGGCGATTGCCGTCCTGGATCGTGCATGGCGTGGTTGCCGGCGCGGCGGAATTGAACGTGTAGCGAAGCTGCGTATGGTTCGGCACGCGCCCGTTGCGCACATCGACGAACGATCCCATGTAGCCCAGCTTCATGTTGTGCGCACCGGTCACGTACGACACCGCCGCTCGCCATGAGGTATTCAACGCCGAGTTGTCGTTGAAGCCGAAGTCGAGCGGATCGAAGACGCCGCGATACGAGAAGTTCGGACGCCCGTAGATGCCGGTCTGCTCCGTCACCGGAATCAGATCCATCAGGCCGTCCGGCGCGGCCATGCCGAACCGCGCGTAGTCGTACTGGAATCGCGAGTATCCCCCTTCAATCAGCGTGCGGCTGCTGATGGGTGACGAGTAGGTCGCTTGCGTGGTGTTGTACGGGAAGTCGTGATAACCGGGGAACGTCTCGGGCGAGACGGTATCGGCACCGAACGTACGCCCTGAAGCTACCCACGTGCTACTCGCCTGACGGCAGCCGTCACCGCCCTCTTTGAGCGACGAACCGCCGCATCGGCGCTGATAGTCGTGCGAGAACGTCACACGGTTCTTTGGCGTGAGCTGCGCGGTCAGGCGCCCGGCGATGATCTTCCTGCCCTCGGCCACGCGCGTTTCAACGGACTGATCGAGCGACGGATCCCAATGCGAGGCGTCGCCCGCGAAGCGATTCCCGAAGATGCCGTCCACGACCGATGCATTGGCCCAACCACGCACGTTGGCGAAGAACCAGAGACGATCCCGCTTGATCGGACCGCCCATGCTGTAGCTGGCATCCCAGTTGGTCCGCAGGGTTGGCGGCTGCGTGATCCCGACCGCTCGCAGCTCGTCGTCAACATTGTTCGATGACGCCCAGTCACCCGAGAAGCTGTAGAACGCCGACCCACGGAAGTCGTTACCTCCTGACTTGGGGACGATGTTGATGCTCGGCCCTCCGGTCTCGGCTTCGGCGAGGCCGCCCGAGATCAGGACCTGCATTTCCTCAGCGTTCGCGGTGTCGTAGGTCACGTCCGAGACACCGCCGCCGCCGAAGGGCGCCGCCACGGTGAGTCCATTGGTCATGACGCGCCCTTCACCGCTGGCGCCCCCGTGTGTGCTGAAGAATGTCATCGACGGAGTGGTCGGCGCCGTGGTGGCGTTCGCGCCTGCGACACCACCGGTGTTCAGTGCCGGAACCGCTGCCAGCGCGGAGCCGTAGCCGCGCGTCGCCGGCAGCGTGCTGAGGATCTCGTTGTCCAGCACGACTTCACGTCGCACGGACTGCGTATCGACGAGGGGTGACTCGCCGGTCACGGTGACGGTCTCTTCAAGCGCGCCAACGCGCAGCTCGACGTTCACCGGGGTCACACCAGAGCCTGAGACGGCCAGGCTGTCGCGCTTCACGGTGCTGAAGCCCTGGAGGGTAAAGGTCAGGACATACGTTCCTGGCGGCAGATCGGTAATGCGGTACTGGCCCGTGCCGTCGGTCACGACGGTGCGGGTTTTCTCGATGAGTACGGAGCTGGATGCTTCGACGCTGACACCGGGAAGCACTGCAGCTGATGGGTCGCGGACAACTCCTGCGATCGTGGCCTGGGCATACACCAAAGTGGGCAGCAGCAAGATCCCGACACTTGCCGCAATTACTCTTACGCCTCGGGGCATTGAAACCTCCTCGAACCCTGGCCGCAGCGCGGCTTTTGTGTGAATTTCGACGGAGTCTGGGACTGTTCGCCTTTTTCGGCATGCGAAGGCTACCACACGAGTCCATTGGACGGGCCAAGGGAATTGCTCCACTGTGCTGGAGGCACTCCCAAATCTCGGAGGTCCGCCGGCATGCCGTCGTTGCGCACGCAGATCGATAGACGAGAATTCGCGGCCGCGCGATGCGTGCCCGTGGAACAACTCCTGCTCACGTCAGGGGGCCTTCCGATATGAAGTCCGTCACTCGCGGTCAGTCACGGCCGGCCGCCGCCGGCTCTGACGATGCGGATCACGTTCGCACTGGGCTCGGCGCGGACGCGATTGCCACGGCGCTGGTCGACAACCTTCACTGCCAGCAAGCCAAGCTTCCCCGACACGCAACGCGAAACGACTGGTACATGGCGCTGGCCTACACCGTGCGCGATCGCATGTTGCACCGCTACATCTCCACGCTCGAAGCGATCGCCGACGCTCACACCCCGATCAAGGTCGTGGCGTACTTGTCTGCCGAGTTCCTCACGGGGCCGCATCTCGGCAACAGCCTGATCAACCTGGGAATCTGGAAAGCCACGGAGGACGCGCTGGCGACGGTTGGACAAGACCTACCCAGCCTGCTCGAACAGGAAGAAGAGCCCGGCCTCGGTAACGGCGGGCTGGGCCGGCTCGCCGCCTGCTACATGGATTCGCTCGCGACGCTCAATCTGCCGGCGATTGGATACGGCCTGCGATACGAATTCGGGATCTTCGACCAGGCGATTCGCGATGGCTGGCAGGTCGAGCTGACCGACAAGTGGCTGCGCTTCGGAAACCCGTGGGAAATCGTGCGGACGGAAACCACCTTCCAGGTCCACCTTGGTGGACGCACCGAGCACTTCCGCGACGAGCAGGGTCGGCATCGTGTCAGCTGGCTGCCTGACCGGGTGGTGAAAGGGATTGCGTACGACACTCCGGTTCCCGGCTACCGCGCCCCGACGACCAATGTCCTGCGCCTGTGGAAGGCGGAGGCTGCGGAGTCGTTCGACTTCGACGCATTCAATGTCGGCGACTATTACGGTGCGGTACTCGAGAAGATGAAGTCGGAGACGATTTCCAAGGTCCTCTACCCGAACGACGAACCCGACGCAGGAAAGCAGCTGCGGCTGGCGCAGCAGTACTTCTTCGTCTCCTGTTCCCTGCAGGACATGATCCGCCTGACGCTGGTCCAGGAAAAGGCGCTGGCGGAGTTCGATGCGTGCTGGGCGGTCCAGTTGAACGATACGCATCCCTCCATTGCGATCGCCGAATTGATGCGGCTCTTCGTCGACGAGCACTCGATGGAGTGGGATGAAGCCTGGGCCATTACGCAGCGGGCATGCGGCTACACGAATCACACGCTGCTTGCCGAAGCGCTCGAGAAATGGCCGGTGGCGTTGTTTGCAAAGCTGTTACCCCGGCACCTCGAGATCGTCCACGAAATCAACCGCCGCTTCCTGGACGAGGTGCGACGACGTCATCCCGGGGACGATCAGCTTCTCGGTCGCCTGTCGTTGATTGACGAGTCTGGTGACAGGTCCGTGCGGATGGCGCACCTCGCCTGCGTCGGCAGCCATGCGATCAACGGCGTCGCCGCGCTCCACAGCGAGTTGCTCAAGCAGACGGTGCTGCGCGACTTCTACACGGTGTCGCCGGACAAGTTCTTCAATGTCACCAACGGCGTCACCCCGCGCCGGTGGATGGTGTTGAGCAACCCGAAGTTGAGCGCGCTCATCACCAGCCGCATCGGCGACCGTTGGGTCGCCAACCTGGAGGACGAACTGCAGCGTCTCGAGCCTCTCGCCAACGACCGCAGCTTCCAGGTGGAATGGCAGACGGTCAAGGATGACAACAAGCGCACACTGGCCACGTTCATCGCCGGACGAACAGGCATCCGGGTCGATTCGCAGTCGCTCTTCGACATTCAGGTGAAGAGGCTGCACGAATACAAGCGGCAGCACCTGAACGTGCTGTACGTCATCACACTCTACAACCGGTTGAAACGGGGCGTCGTCTCCCCTGTCCCGCGAACGGTGATCTTCGGCGGCAAGTCGGCGCCTGGCTACCGCATCGCGAAGCTGATCATCAAGTTGATCAACTCGGTTGCCGCCGTCGTCAACCAGGATTCCCGCACCTCGGAGATGCTCAAGGTCGTGTTCGTTCCCGACTTCAACGTCAAGAGCAGCCACTACGTCTACCCTGCCGCCGACCTCTCGGAACAGATCTCGACAGCGGGCAAAGAAGCATCGGGAACCGGCAACATGAAGTTCGCGTTGAACGGGGCCCTGACGATCGGGACGCTGGACGGAGCCAACGTCGAAATCCGCGACGCGGTGGGACCCGAGAACTTCTTTCTTTTCGGTCTGTCAGCCGGCGAGGTCGACCGCACCAGGCGAGAAGGCTATCAACCGCGCCGCTACTACGAGGCCAACGCGGAACTGCGCGAAGCGCTCGATCTCATCGCGGATGGGTTCTTCACGGGAGGCGATCGCACCGTATTCCAGCCGCTGGTGGAGTCGCTTCTGACCCGCGACGACTACTTGCTGCTAGCTGACTATCAGGCCTACGTTGACTGCCAGGAGCGCGTCAGTGAGGCGTATCGGGACCGCACGAACTGGACGCGCATGTCGATTCTCAACAGCGCAAGGGTCGGGCATTTTTCGTCCGATCGCTCGATTCGCGATTACTGTCGCGACATCTGGCATGTCGCGCCCATAACCACACCCGGAACGTCTGAATGATGACGGGTGTCTCCACCGTGGCTCGTTATCTTTCAGCCTTCGCCGGTGAGAGCTGCGGAAACGTCAGCATCAGCGCGGCCGCGACCAGCGTGATCACACCCAACTGGGTCATCGCCAGCGCGTATGAACCAGTCTCGTCAAAGGCGCGACCCAGCAAAAATGGACCGGCGATGCCGGCGAGGCCCCACGCGGTCCAATTGAAGCCGTACAGCGTCGAGAGCGAGCGCAGTCCGAAGTGGCGTGCGATCAGGTATGGCACGATGTCGGTCTCGCCACCCGAACCGAACCCCAGACAGATCGAGGCGATCAGTCCCACAGCAAATGATTCTGCTGCCGACAACGCAAACGTTCCGGCTGCCGCAATCAGCAGCAGAACAACGGAGACGCGGGCGGCCGCGAAGCGATCCAGCAGCCAGCCGGTAACGACCCGTCCCACGAGACCCGCGCCGGCCATCGCGGACACCGACAGCGCCGCCTGATCCGCGGGCACGCCGCGATCGGAGAGCAGCGCCACGAGGTGGACGAGCGCGCCGCTTGTCGCGATCGTCCCGCCAAAGACCACTATCACCAGCGTCCAGAACAACCGGGAGCGCAGCGCTCGCGACACCGGCACCTCCGGCACGAGGTCGCGTCCGGAAGCGAGGGTTGACGGACGCTCACGAAGAAAGAGCAGCGCACTCGGGAGCGCGATCGTGAGCGTCGAGAGGCCAAGCACCAGCCATGCGGTGCGCCAGCCCCACCCCGAGATCAGCGCCTGCGCCACCGGCGGCAGTGCGATGCCCGAGAGCGAGGCACCGGCCAGCATCACACCAAGCGCGCGTCCGCGATGCGCAGTGAACCAGCCAAAGATCGCCCGTGAGTACGCAATCGGCGACGCGCCCATCGTGACCAGGCCGATCACGGCGAACACGGCCCGCAGATGCCCCAACACCGGCGTCAGCAGCGAGAGCGACGCCACGCAACACCCCGAGATCGCGAGACAGGTCACGACGACGCGCCGGACGCCGAATCGATCGAGCACGCCACCGAGCCACGGCGCCGACACCGCGGCCAGGAGCGTGAGCGTCCCGAAGGCGGAGGAAACGGCCTCTCTCGACCATGAGAATTCGTCGGCGAGCGGCTGCAGAAACACGGCAAACGTCGTCAGAGGCACGGTCGAGAAGAACGCCCCGGCGCCGCAGGCGCCAACCACACGCCAGCCTTCGTAGCTGAGACGATCTTCACGAACGGTGTCGAGCATCTAGTCGAGGCCGTAGCGCTTCATGCGGACGTAGAGCTGATGCCGGGTCATGCCGAGCGCCCGCGCGGCTTCCGACTTGTTGAAGCGCACGCGCTGAAGCGCCTGCTCAATCATGTCGCGCTCGAGCGATTTCAAATCTCCAGCAGACGTGACCGGCGCCGCGGCGCGCGGCGGCGTCGCCTCGGGAACATCGACGGGTTCTTTCGGCATGAACGACGCAAGAGGACGAGCCGCAATACCGATGGCCAGGTGTTCGAGCGTGATCAGTCCGCCTTCACACAGAATCGATGCGCGCTCGAGGATGTTTCTCAGCTCGCGGACGTTGCCGGGCCAGTGATACGCGAGCAGGCGCTCGCGCGCGTCACGTGAAATGCCGGCAGCCGGCCGCGCGATGTTGCGGCCGATCTCCACAAGGAACGCTTCGCTGAGCGGCAGGATGTCGTGGCGGCGATCGCGCAGCGCCGGCAGATAGATCGCGAAGACGTTCAGGCGGTAGTAGAGATCCTCACGAAACTGATTCTGCCGGATGGCGCGCTCGAGATCGCGATTGGTGGCGGCGATGATGCGCGCGTCGGTGCGCAACACGCGCGTGCCGCCGAGACGCTGGAACTCGTGTTCCTGCAGCACGCGAAGGAACTTGGCCTGCGCAGGCAGGCTCATTTCCCCGACCTCGTCGAGGAAGAGTGTTCCACCAGCGGCCTGCTCGAGTTGCCCCGGCTTGCCCTGCACCGCGCCCGTGAACGCGCCGCGCTCGTAGCCAAACAATTCAGCCTCGAGCAGCTGCTCCGGGAGCGCCGCGCAGTTCAGCGCGATGAAGGGACCGTGCGCGCGCGGCGATGCACGATGCACGAAGCGCGCAACCACCTCCTTCCCCGTCCCTGACTCCCCCAGCAGCAGGACGGTCGTCTCGTTGGGCGCGACTTGCGTGGCCTGCGTCAGAACCGAGCGCCACTCTTTCGATTCGCCAACCACGCGCCGGTAGCCGGTTCGAGCGTCCAGTTCCTCCGTGAGCAGACGCACACGCGACTCGAGCCGGGCCGCACGCTCGGAGGCTTCGTCGGCGCGCTTCGACTCCTCGAGGCCGCGATCGCGCGCGATCAGCAGTGCGAGCCGATCGGCGATCCGTCGCGCAATCAGAATGTCAGGCGGTGAAAAGGCGGCCAGCGACCGCGACCAGAAGATCACCGCGCCGCCGTACTTCCCGTCCAGCCGGATGGGCACACGCACCAGCGACTTGAATCCACGGTTCACGCCGCGGACGTGATGCGGCTCCGAGCGCGTCGAGAGGTCGCGGACGATCTCGTGCTCCCACTCGGGGTTCTGAATCAGCTCCTCCGGCACATCGACGATCTCCGGCTCCGAAGAGTCCACGCCGACACGTGCGTACAGCCGCGCGCGTTTGCCGTCAGGCAAGCGGACCGGCAGCGATGCAGCGTCGTGCGGCAGCACCTTCTGCGCGATGGCGCAGATGCGCTCGAACACATGCCGCAAATCGCCGGTATCGATCAGGGACGTGAGCAGTTGATCGAGCAGCTCGAGGTTTGCCTCACGTGTGCGCAGCTCATCGCTGTGCCGTGCCCGATCGGCAAGCTGCTGATGCGAGAGCGTCACCGTGAAGAAGTCCGCCAGACGGCGCGCGATCTCGACATCGGCACTCGAGTACGTCCCGCACTCGAACGACATGAAGCCGAGGCCCCCGATCACGAGATCCCCGAGCCGCAGCTGGACTCGGATCGACGATCGACTCCCGGCCAGCATCGCAGGGCGGTCGCGCTCGATGGGATGCTGCAGGTGATCGTCGATGATGTCGAAGTCCCAGGCGCGGACGACGGCCGGCGGATATGGTTGGGGGAACGTGCCGCCGAGCTGCGGCGCCGCACCGCTCCGCGCCTGCATCGTCACGCGCGTGAGGTCGTCGTTGAGCAGGCTGAGCGTCAGGATGTCGTGCGGCAAGGCACGCTTGCTGATCTCGGACAGCGAGTCGAGCACCTCGCGGATGTCCAGGACCTGCATCAGCGCGGGCAGCAGACCTGACGCGAGCTCGAGTCGTTCCAGCCGCGATGCCTGATCGGCCGCCGACAGCGGGCGACCGAGCGGGATACCCCCGTGGGCCGCGACCGCCGTCAAGC
>Ga0310810_10005542_pt1 | contig 14135 bp, 8 predicted proteins | sample NCmetagenome_FD_207641 | JGI IMG/M metagenome (GOLD analysis project Ga0310810, IMG submission 207641) | Soil microbial communities from experimental microcosm in Duke University, North Carolina, United States - NC | ecosystem: Engineered > Artificial ecosystem > Soil microcosm > Unclassified ... | reverse complement strand
ATGCTGGCCTCCGGCCTGATCGCCTCGGGCATGAATTGGTGGCAGGCGCTGGTGACGGTGCTGCTCGGGAACACGATCGTCCTGGTCCCAATCCTGCTCAATTCGCATCCGGGCACGAAGTACGGAATCCCGTTCCCCGTGTTCGCGCGGGCGGCCTACGGAACGATCGGATCGAATCTTCCGGCCCTCATGCGGGCGCTCGTGGCGTGTGGATGGTTCGGCATCCAGGCGTGGATCGGCGGCGAGGCGCTCAACACGTTCTTCGCGAACGTGATTCCCGGCTGGTCGACGCTGTTCGGCGGCGGATTCGGCGGGCACACGGCCAGCGAGTGGCTGTCATTCACGCTCTTCTGGGGCCTGAATATCTACATCATCTATCGCGGCATGAATCTGCTGCGCGCGGTCGAGAACTGGGCGGCGCCGTTCGTGCTCGTCATGACGGCCGCGCTGCTCGGATGGGCGGTGCGGCGCGCGCATGGATTCGGCCCGCTGCTCTCGCAGCCGGGACGGTTCGCCGCCCCCGCCGAGTTCTTTACGGTATTCGTGCCGTCGCTGACGGCGATGATCGGCTTCTGGGCGACGCTGTCGCTCAACATGCCCGACTTCACCCGCTTCGGCAGGAGCCAGCGCGAACAGACCATCGGCCAGGTCGTCGCGCTCCCGACGACGATGTTCGTGTTCGCGGCGATGGGTGTGCTCATCACGAGCGCGACGTCGCTGATCTACGGCGAGATGATCTGGGATCCGATCAAGCTGATCGGCCATTTTCGCGACCCCTTCGTCATCGCGATCTCGATGTTCACGGCGGTGATTGCGACGCTTGCGGTCAACATCGCCGCCAACGTGGTGTCGCCGGCCAACGACTTCGCGAACGCATTCCCGCGGCTGATCAGCTTCAAGACCGGCGGCCTCATCACGGGGATCGTCGGGATCGCCATCCAGCCGTGGCGGCTGCTTGCGGATCCATCCGGGTACATCTTCACGTGGCTGCTCGGGTACTCGGGTGGACTGGGATCGATCGCCGGCGTGTTGATCGCCGATTACTGGATCGTCCGCCGGACGAACCTGCGTCTCGAGGATCTATACTTGCCCGACGGCGCGTATCGGTACACCGCCGGCTGGAACGTCGCCGGGGCCGTCGCCACGCTTGCCGGCTGCGCAGCCGCGTGGGGTGGACTCGTGATCGCTCCGTTGAGGCCGTTGTACGACTACGCCTGGTTTGTCGGTTTTGGCGTCGCGGCTCTCGTGTACCTGGTGCTCGCCAAACGTGAGCAGTAGTCGCATGCGCGCACCATTAGCACTTGCGCTCCTGGCACCATTTGCTCTCGCAGCACCGCGCCAGATCGCACCCGCAGGCCGTGGAGGATCCGTCGCATCAGGGCTCCTGCGCGAGATCCAATCAATCAACGCGATCGACAATCACGCGCACGTCGTCCGTCCCGTGCCGGATGATCACGACTATGACGCCTTGCCGTTCGATTTGCTGGATCCGCCGCCGCCGGGGGCCATGCCGGGACCGGTGCCCATTCGGCCCGACAATCCGGAGTTCGTGAGCGCGTGGAAGACCCTGTTCAACTACCCTCATGCGGATTCGGCTCCGGCGCATCTCGAGGATGTCCGCACGCTGAAACAAAAGGCGATGGCGCAGCGCGGCGCCGCGTATCCGGCATGGGTGCTGGACCGGCAGGGCGTCGAGATTGTTCTGGCGAATCGCATCGCGATGGGTTCGGAACTCCAGCCCCCGCGCTTCCGCTGGGTTCCCTACGCCGACGCGCTGATCTTCCCGCTCGATAACTCCGCCGCAAAGGCCTCGAACCGCGACTACGCCGCGTTTTATCCCGCGGAAGAACGGCTGCTCCAGCGCTACCTGAAGGAATCGGGTGCCGACGCGCTGCCGGGGACCCTCAAGGAGTACTGCGCGTCCATCATCACGCGTACGCTCGAGCGCCACAGAACCGCCGGCGCGGTGGCCGAGAAGCTCGAGGCCGCGTATCTTCGATGGCTCGACTTCGGCCCCGCGGCCGAGTCCGACGCCGCGCGAGTGTACGCGCGATACGTCGGAGGCGGCGCGCCGCCGCCAGCCGATTACAAGCTGCTGCAGGATTACCTGTTCGCGTACCTGGCGCGCGAGGCGGGCCGGCTCGGCATGGCCGTCCACATCCACGTCGCGAACGGCGGGGGGGCGAACTACGATCAACGCGGATCGGACCCGCTTCTCCTCACGTGGGCCTTCAACGAGCCCTCATTGCGCAAGACGAACTTCGTCGTCGTGCACGGCGGGTATCCCCGTTACCGCGACACCGCGGGCCTCTTGAGCAAGCCCAACGTGTACGCCGACTTTTCAGCGCTGTCGTACTTCGAGGCGCCGCGCGGCCAGGCAGCGCTGCTGCGCGAGTGGTTGTCCTCGTGGCCGGAAAAGGCGCTCTACGGCAGCGACGCGAGCCCGACGACCGACGAGATCAGTTGGGAAGAGACGGGATGGATTGCATCGCAAACGGCGCGCGAGGCGCTGGCCACGGCACTGTCCGGTATGATCGCCGACCACGAGATCACGCGCGCGCGGGCGTCGGAGCTCGCGCGCATGGTGTTGCGCGACAATGCGAAGAAACTGTATGGATTGTGAGGTGCGGGGGGTGCGCAGGGTGCGATGGGTGCTGGCTGCGGCGATCGTCGCGACCGCACCGCACGCGTCTCTCGCCCCCGCCGCGCCTCCCGCACTCCGCGCAGTCCGCGCACCCCACGCACCTCTCGCACCCCTCGCACCCCTCGCACCTCGCGCATCCAGTCCACCCCGTGCACCCGATGACGTCCCCTGGCCCGTCAACGGCGGGGTCGACAACATCCGGTATTCGCCGCTGACGCAAATCGACCGAACGAACGTCGCGCAGCTGAAGGTCGCGTGGAGCTACGACTCGCACGACGCGTTCAAGGGGTCCGAGATGCAGAGCAATCCGATCGTCGTCAACGGAATGCTCTATGCGACGACGCCGACGCTCAAGGTGATTGCGCTGGACGCGGCAACCGGACGCGAAGTCTGGAAGTTCGATCCCGCCGGCGGAGCTGCGCCCGGGGCGCGCTTCCGGCATCGCGGGGTGGCCGTCGGGCACGGCCGCGTGTTCGTGACCTATCGCAACTGGCTGTTCGCGCTGGACGCGAAGACCGGACAGCCGATCAAAACGTTCGGCGCCGGCGGCCGGGTCGACTTGCGAGAGGGCCTCGGCCGTCCGGCAGAGAAGCTGACCGTAACGGCAAGCACTCCAGGCGTCGTCTTCGAGGATCTCCTCATCATGGGCAGCACGGTGCCCGAGACGCTGCCATCGGCGCCCGGCGACATTCGCGCGTTCGACGTCAACACGGGGAAGATCCGCTGGAGCTTCCATACGATTCCGCATCCCGGTGAGTTCGGGTACGACACATGGCCGAAGGACGCGTGGCAGATCACCGGCGGCGCCAACGCCTGGGCAGGTGTCGTCGTCGATCCGAAGCTCGCGATGGTATTCGCCGCGACCGGATCGGCGTCGTTCGATTTCTACGGCGCGAACCGCACGGGCAACGATCTGTTTGCGGACTGCGTGCTCGCTCTCGACGCGCGAACGGGCGCGCGGATCTGGCACTTTCAGGGTCTTCACCACGACATCTGGGACCTCGACTTCCCCGCCGCGCCGAACCTGGTCACCGTCACGCGCGGCGGGCGGAAGGTCGACGCGGTGGCGCAGGTCACGAAGACCGGATTCGTCTTCGTGCTGGATCGACGGACGGGACAGCCGCTGTTCCCGATCGAGGAGCGCGCCGTTCCGTCCTCGACGATGGAAGGCGAACAGCTCTCGCGCACGCAGCCGTTTCCGGTCAAGCCCCCGCGCTTCACGCGGAGCGGCCCGACTGAAGCGATGCTGACGCGGCGCACGCCGGAGGCGCACGCGGCGGTGCTCGAGCAGTTCCGGAAGCTCAAGTCGGGCACCTTCGCGCCGCCGTCGCTCGAGGGCACGATCATCTTTCCGGGCGTCGACGGCGGAGCCGAATGGGGCGGGGCGGCCTTCGATCCGGCCACGGCGCTGCTCTACGTCAACGCGAACGAGATGCCCTGGATCGTCCGGCTGATCCCGAACACCGACACGTCGCTCTATGAATCGAAGTGCGCCACCTGTCATCGGAGCGATCGACGCGGCTCGCCTGCGGCGCCCACGCTCATCGACATCGGCAAGCGCAAGTCGCGGGATCAGATCGCCGACATCGTCCGCCATGGGACGGGGCGAATGCCGGGCTTTCCGGACTTCGGCGCAAAGAACGTCAACGATCTCGTCGAGTTCCTGATAACGGGCGTCGACCGGGGGAAGGATCCGAATCTGCTGACCGAGCCGACCTACGTGAAGTACCGCAGCGACGGCGAAACGCTGTGGCGCGATCCCGACGGTTATCCGCCGCTCACACCGCCATGGGGCACGTTGAGCGCGATCGATCTCGACGCCGGCGTCATTCGCTGGAAGATCCCGTTCGGCGAATTTCCCGAGCTGGCGGCGACGGGTCTGCGCCGGACGGGCAGCGACAATTACGGCGGGCCGGTCGTGACCGCGAGCGGGCTGCTATTGATCGGCGCGACCAACTTCGATCGCAAGTTCCACGCGTACGAGGCGCTGACCGGCCGGCTGCTGTGGGAGACGACGCTGCCCGCGGCCGGCAACGCCACGCCGGCGGTGTATGCGGTCAACGGTCGCGAGTATGTGGTCATCGTGTGCGGGGGCGGCAAGAACGGCGCGCCGTCGGGGAGCTCCATCGTCGCCTTCGCCCTCTCCAGGTGACACCGGGGTCAGATCTTGATTTTCGACGATGATCCCGTCGTCGAAAATCAAGATCTGACCCCGGTGTCCTCACACGAGGACGGCGACTTCGTAGTCGGTCACGCTCGGCACCGTGAATCGCACGCGGTTGCCCGCCTGCTCGAACCGCACGTCGCGCCCCGCGCGCAACAGCCGGACGCTGCCGATGCGTCGGCCGGCCGCGACGGCGACGTCCGCCCGCTGCGGGCCGATCGGATAGAAGCGACGGAAGAAGCCGCGTGTCATGTTCGGGTTCGTGTAATTGAGGATGTGGAGCGCGTAGCCCGACTCGGTCTCCCACGCGAACGCCTCGACGATCCCGTCCCCCTCGAGCGACACCGACGGCGAGTCATCGCCGCGCACCCACCGGACGGCGTCCTGAAGGAGCGCGCTCAGGTCCGTGTTTCCCGACCGCCAGAACGTGCGGTCGATATCGCCGGCGAAATACGCGACCCGCGATCGCCCCGCGCTGCGGAAGATCGCCACGGGCTCGCGCGTTTCCGGGGTCCGCGGAAACACCATCTCGGGCGGAAACGCCGGATAGTAGGGGACGAGCGTGAGCGGCGCATCCACCGGCGCATCGGCGCCGCTCCGCCGAATCGGCACTCGCATCTCCGGCCCGGGAAGCAGCGACGTGCCTTCGAACCCCACGAGGACGGGATGTCGGCCGGCAATCCGCATGTAGCTGTTGCCCGTCGGACCGGCGACGTCACCGGCGACGCTCGCGCCGAAGAGATCCGCAAGTGCGAAGTCCGGACGGACGTCGCCCCATTCGTCGTAGCGCGACGTCTCGAACGTCGCGAGCAGCGAGCCTCCCGCGGCGACATACGCTCGGATCCGGCGGCAGTGCCCGTCCGAGAGATACGCGGCATTCGGCACCAGCAGCGCACGATACGGACGGAGCGTCTGCGCATCGAGGTCGTCCTCGTGGACGAAGTCGAACAGGAACCGGCCTTCGAGCAGCGCGTAGTACAGGCCCTGGAGATAGTCGGCCGTCTGCGCGCGGTCTGCGCCGCGCCAGTCGCGCGGGCGCGTGCCGGACCGATAGAACGCGATCGTGCGCTGTGGATACAACACCGCAATGTCCGCAATCGAGCGCGTGTTCCGGAAGTGCGCCTCGTGGGCCGCGAGCCACGCGAAGAATGCCTGGCCGGTTTCTTTCCATCGCGTGTCTTCGGGAGCGCCGCCCAGCCAGTGGAACCACGGCACCATCCCGCTTGCGGCGGTCTGTGCCATCCACATCGTCGTTTCCGCCGACGCTTTCGCGACGTGCCGCCATGTCACGCGGCTGTTGCTGTACGCGCCGGTCACGTTGGTGATCGTCCGCCCCCGCATCACGGGACGCGCGACGCGCCCCTGCTGCGCGCAGTCCCAGATCGCGGTGTCCCCCGCGCGTCCCTGGTGATCCGCATTGAACCAGCGCGCCACCTCGCCGAGCTGCTTCACGTTCTTCACGGTGCGAATGCCGCCGCCGAGATTGCCGACGTAGACGGAGTCCGGCCGCTTCTCCGTGACCACGGCCTGCCACCCGCGCCACACGTCGAGCACCCGCCGCATGTACACGTCGTAGTACTTGCGGTACGCCGCGCTCGTCGCGTCGGTCTGATCGGGCGGCGTCGCTCCGACGACATCTCGATAGACGCGCTGGCAGTTGACGCAGTGACAGACCGTCAGGTCGCCGGTGCTCGGCCAGCCGTTGGTGAAAAACCCGTCGACGGGGTATCGCGCGCCGATTTCGCGGTAGATCGCCGGCATCTGTTCGGTGAAGTACGGACTGAACATGCACGTCTTGTAGAGCCACGGCGATTCGCCGTGCGGTCTCGGCGATCCGTCCCGATTCCGCTCGAACCACTCCGGATGCGCGCCGAGCGCATCCGCGTAGGCATAGTTGCAGTCCATCCTCGCCACGAGCCGCATGCCGCGCGCCTTCGTCGCCGCCGCCAGCTCTCCGAAGAGATCCCGCGACCCGAGGAACTCGCTTCGGCGATGAAACGGCACGTCCGTCGGATAGAACGCGACGATCCCGCCGCCGTTGAGCAGCAGCGCGTCGAGCTTCAGCGACGCCCAGTAGTCGATCCAGCTCCGAACGTCGAGGGACAGCGGATCCCGTTCGTTGAGATTGAGCTGCCCGCACCGGCGCATCGTCTCGTACCAGGGACGGCCGGAACGCTGCTCGACGCCGGGACCGACGGCGCGCACGAGCAGCGACGCTGAGGAGACCGCAAGGAATTCGCGCCTGGTAATCATGCCGGTCATCCTACGCGAAGGCGGTAGAATCCGGCGATGCGATCGGTCGGGGCGGCGGCAGCGCTGCTGGCGGCGTTGATACAAGCGCCGCTGCCCGCTGCGCCTTCGTCCTCCGCGATCGACGCGGCCTTCGCGAAGTACTGGGATGCGAAGAGCCCCGCCGATGCCGCCGGAGCTGTCCCGGCAATCGTCGACTCGGGCGTCCCCTTCGACGACGTCTACGCACGGTTGAGACAGGGACGCACGTACGCGGCGAGCCCGCCGACCGGCATCGTCCGCGGGCGCCGCGGCCGCTATCAGTACTGGTTGAACGTCCCGGCCGCCTACGACGCTTCACGCAAGTGGCAGGTCCGGATTCAGCTGCACGGCGGCGTGATGCGCGACGACTCGTCGCTCCGCGGCGACGGATCGGTCAGACTGTCCGGCGCCGAACAGATCCATGTCATGCCCGCGGGATGGAGCGACGCGCCGTGGTGGAGCGACGCCCAGGTCGAGAACCTTCGCGGGATCCTCGACTCCGTCAAGCGCGCCTACAACGTTGACGAAAATCATGTCGTCCTCTCCGGCGTCTCCGACGGCGGCACCGGCGCGTACTACGTCGCGATGCGCGACACGACGCCGTATGCGTCGTTCCTGCCGCTCAACGGCTACGTGCTCGTGCTGCGCAGCGAAGCGATGCGGATCGGAAGCCTCTTTCTCAACAACCTGCGCAACAAGCCGTTTTTCATCGTGAACGGCGGCCGCGATCCGTTGTATCCGATCGAGATGGTCGAGCCCAGCGTCGTGCACATGAGCCGCTCGGGCGTGCCGATCGTCTACAAGCCGCAGCCGCAGGCCGGCCACGACACGAGCTGGTGGCCGGTCGTGAAGGACGATTTCGAAGCATTCGTCCGCACGCATCCACGCGCGCCGCTGCCCGATACGCTGACGTGGGAGGTCTCGGACACGAAGAACTGGAACCGCGCGCACTGGCTGACGATCGACGCGCTCGGTTCGACGCCTGGCGACGCGAAGGATCTGCCGGACGCCAACCTGTCCGAGCACGTTCCGATCTTCCCCCGCAGCCGATCGGGACGAGTCGACCTCGTACGCTCGGGGAACACCGTGACGGCGAGAACGCGGGGTGTGAAGGAATTCACCCTGCTGCTCTCACCGGATCGCTTTGACTTCGCCCGCGCCATCACCGTCGTCGTCAACGGCCGAACCGTCTTCGACGGCCGCGTCGAAAAGAGCGTGACGACGCTGCTCAAGTGGGCCGCCCGCGACAACGATCGGACGATGCTCTTTGGAGCCGAGCTGAAAATCGTGGAGTAAAGGCCCACCCTCCGACTCCCAGCCTCCAACCTCTGACCTCAAGTCTTGAGCCGTTTCAGATCCTTCTGCGCCTGGTCGAACTTCGGATCGAGCTTCGTCGCCGTCTGCAGCTCCGCGATCGCGTCGGCCTTCTTCCCCTGCTTCTCCAGGATCAGCCCAAGACGCCAGTGCGCGACGGCGTGGCTGCTCGCATTGGGCTCCGGCTGCTGCGACAGATACTTGCGCGTGTATTGCTCGGCGCGCGCCAGGTCCCTGGCGTCCTTCAGGAGCGCTCCCGACGCGCGCAGGTAGGGCGTCAGGTTGTCCGGGATTCTCTTCTCCGCTTCGGCGAGGATCGCGTCGAGATCCGTCCAGCGCTGCTGCGCCGCGTAGACGCCGGCCAGAATCGCATACGCCGTCACGCGGTCGGGATCGATCTTCCGGACGATCAGCGCTTCCTTCTCGGCGAGGTCGAGACGCGGCGATGGCCCGACCCCATAGATGCTCGCAAGATTCAGATGCGGCTCGAACCGGGATGGATCGGCCTGGACGGCCTGCGCGAAGACCTGCTCGATGTCCGCGGTCGGCACGGGCGTCTGCTGTCCGAGCAGCCGGACCTTCGCCAGATAGCCGTCCACCTTGTTCACCGCCATGATCCGATCGACGAGCTCGGCGGCCTTGTTCTTGTCGCCGCCCGCGATGCCGGGCGCCCTGTTGTAGTACTCCATCAGGCCCGTCATCGCGCCCGTGTGCTTCGGATTCAGGGCGAGCGCAGCGTCCACTTCGCGTTTGTAGCGCTTGGCGAGACCCGTCGCCTTGAACATGCTCGCGCGGCCCGCCAACTCTCCAACCACCTGCGCGACCTGCCAGCGGTACTCGACGTTCCTGCCGTCGAGCGCGGCGGCTTTCTCCGCCGGGGCGAGCGCGCCGTCGAAGTCCCGGAACGCCATCCGGGCCCGCGACAGCAGCCACTGCGCCTCCGCGTCATTCGGATTCGCCGCCGCGCGAGGCTCGACCAGCGCCTTCAGCCGCTTCCAGTGTCCGTGTTCCGCCAGATCCGCTGCCGGCGACTCCGCTCCGGCCGACGCGGCGAACAGACACAACGTCATGACCGAACTCACCGCGAACACATGTCGAGTCATGAACTTGTCCCTCCTGCAGGCTGGATCGAACGCTTAGACGGGACGCGGCTGAGGCGAGTTGCCGTCGATGGCTCAGGGCTCACAGATCTCGCAGCGCGATCATGGGATCGACGCGCGTGGCGCGAAGCGCGGGGATGTAGCAGGCGGCCATGGCGACGCCGAACAGCACGGCGGTGACGCCCGTGAACACGACGGCGTCGTGCGCCGTCACGCCGAAGAGCAGCGTCTGCAGATAGCGCGTGAGCGCGACGGCCATGGCCAGCCCGATCGCCACTCCGGCGCCCGCCGTGGCGAGGCCCTGTTTGAGGACGAGCGCCAGAATGGACGCGCGATCGGCGCCGAGCGCCTGGCGGATGCCGAACTCGCGGACGCGCTGCGCCACGCCGAACGCGAGGACGCCGTAGATGCCAATCGCGGAGAGCACGAGCGCTACGGCGCCGAAGATCGCGAGCAGCGCCATCGGCGCGCGGCGCGTCTGCAGCGATCGGCCGATCCACTGCTCCATCGTGAGCACCTCGGCGATCGGCTGCTCCGGATCGATCTCGCGGACGGCCGCGCGCAACGTCGGCACGAGCGACTGCGGATCGGGAATCGTTTTCAGCACGACGGACATCACCCGCGGCGCCTGTTGCGCCGCGGGGTAATAGATTCGTTCCTTCGTGACGGGCGCGCCGAGGTCAATGCTGTTGATCGTGCCGACGACCCCGACAATGGTGAACTTCTGGCTCGTGGGTCCGCCCCGCTGGATCTGTTGCCCGATCGGATCCCGGCCCGTGAAGTAGCGCTTGACCAGGTACTCGTCGACGATGATGACCGGCGGCGAGTCGAGCGTGTCGGCATCGTTGAACAGGCGTCCCCGCACCAGCGGGATCTGCATCGCCTTGAAATAATCGCCGCCGACGACCTCCTGGCGGCCGTGCGGCATCGGTTCGCCGGGCGCTTGCGCGCGGCCGACGATCGAATAGGAACCTGACCCGACGTTCCCGTTGAACGGCACGTTCGTCGTGAGGCCCGCGTTCGTGACGCCGGGCAGCGCCCGTGCCTTCCCCGCGATGCGGTTCCAGAACGCGACGCGCGCCGGATTGTCCGGATAGCGCGTCTGCGGCAGCGCAATCTGCGCCGTGAGGACGTTCGCGCTCGAGAAGCCCGGATTCACCTGCTGCAGCTTTTGGAAGCTCTTGATCAGGAGACCCGCGCCGACGAGCAGCACGAGCGCCGCGGCGACTTCGCCGATGACCAGCGCCGCGCGCATGACACCCGTTCCCTTGCCCGCCGTGCCGCGCGTGCTGTCGTCCTTCAGATATGCGGCCGCGTGGCCCCGCGTGACGGCGAGAGCGGGCATCACGCCGAAGATCGCGCCCGTGAGCAGGACGAGCGCCGACGTGAATGCGAGGACGACCGGATCCAGCGTCGCGGCGGGCGCGCCGGGAAGCTGGTCGGCGCTCAGCGCCAGCAGCGCCCGGAGACCGGCGATGCCCAGCGCGAGCCCGCCCAGACCGCCGGCCACGGCTATGACGAGCCCTTCGGTCAGCATCTGGCGCACGATTCGCCACTGTCCTGCGCCGAGCGTCGTCCTGATCGCCAGCTCGCGGCTGCGGCCCGTCGCGCGCATCAGCAGCAGGTTCGCCACGTTCACGCACGCGATGAACAGCACGAAGATCACGCAGGCCTGCATGATCAAGAGCGGCGTGCGGACGTCGCCCACGAGCTCGTCGCGAAGGCCGACCGCGAAGCCTCCGAACCGGCTGGTCTTCATGAAACCCGCGCGCGCGGGCAACCGCTCCATGACGTGCTCGGTGATCACTTTGAACTGGCCGTTCACCTGCGCGATGGACGCGCCGGGTCGCAGCCGCGCGATCATCTGGCTGAATTCATTCCCGCGTCCGCTGTCCGACATCTGCGCCGGCGTGAACGCAAAGGGCATCAGGAGGGCGATCTCCGGCCCGGGGAGCTCGAAGTCCTTCGGCAGCACGCCGACGACCCGATAGGCATCGGCGTTGACGCGGATGTCACGGCCGACAATCGCTCGATCCGATCCGTAGTGTGACGTCCACAGCGCATACGACAGGATGACGAACTTGTCGGCGTCGGGCCTGGCCTCGTCGTCGGCGAAGCCGCGGCCGAGAAACGGCTGCCGCTGAAGCGTGGAAAAAAACGACGGCGTCACGGCGAGCGCGTGCACCTGCTCGGGATTGCCGCCTTCATTGAGGTTCGCGGTCCGCATCGTAAACAGCGTGGCGTCCTCGATCCCCGGCGCCATGGTCTTGCGATCGATGTAGTCCGGAATCGACACGCTGGCCTTGTCGAGGTTGATGCCCTCGTAGCTGTTCCAGATGAATACGAGGCGGCTGGCGTTCGGGTACGGCAGCGGACGGAGCAGCGTCTGATACAGCAGGCTGAAGATCGCCGTGTTGGCGCCGATCCCCAGGGTCAGGGTCAGGACGGCGATGAGCGTGAAAACCGGCTGCTTGCGGAGCGTTCGAAGCGCGAAGCGCAAGTCCTGCATGGAGGCTTAGACGGCAACCGCCTCGCGAAAGGTTGGATTGTTCGTCGACCGTCCGGTTCGCTTCCCTGACCGGACGGCCGATCGACGAGTGGGTGATGCGGAGCTTACCAGCGAGGTTCGCGGCGTCCGCCCTTGCCTCCGCCGCCGCCGTATCCACCGCCGCCGCCGCGGCCCCCACCGCCTCCGCCGTAGCCGCCGCCGCCGAAGCCGCCCGAGCGCTCCGGCCGCGGACGCGCTTCGTTCACCGTGAGATTCCGGCCGCCGAATTCGTAATTGTGGAACTTGTCAATCGCCGCCTGCGCATCGGCATCGGTGGACATCTCGACGAAGGCGAAGCCGCGCGCGCGGCCCGTCGCCATGTCGCGCATCACCTTCACCGAGTCGACCGCGCCTGCCTGTGCGAAGAGCTCCTGGAGCTCCGTCTCGCCCGCCGAGAACGGCAGATTGCCGACGTAGAGTTTCCGAGCCATGTCCTGCTACTCCTGTCCCGCGGCGCGGGACTCAGGATCGGATGGTCAGCGGTCCGATCGTCTCCTCCGATGATGTGCTGGGCGGGCTCGAAGCTCTGACAAGGAAAGCGGCGGGCAGTCGTCCAACCTGACCGTTTGAGCGTAGCACAGTCTATACTGCCGCCCCATATGCAAACCTATCTGGCCGAAGCGATCGGAACGATGATCCTCGTCCTGCTCGGCGACGGCGTCGTCGCCAACGTGGTGCTGAATCGCACCAAAGGGCAGAACAGCGGATGGATCGTCATCACGACGGGGTGGGGTGTCGCCGTCGCGATCGCCGTCTATGCCGTCGGCCGGATCAGCGGCGCGCACCTGAATCCCGCCGTCACGATCGCGCTGGCGGCCATCGGCAGCTTTCCATGGCCGCAGGTGCCGGCATACGTCGCGGCGCAGATGATCGGCGCGATGGCCGGCGCAACGCTCGTATGGCTGGCATACTGGCCGCATTGGCGTCTGACGGCTGAACCGCCGGCAAAGCTCGCCGTCTTCTGCACGGCGCCGGCGCTGCGATCGACCGGCGCGAACATCGTCTCCGAGATGATCGGGACCGCGGTCCTGATCTTCGGCATTCTCGCGATCGCCGCCAACGCGCAGACGGTCTCGAAGCCCGGCGACGTCGATCTTTCTTTCGTGTTCAGCCGCGGTCTCCAGCCGCTGCTCGTCGGCGTACTGGTACTCGGGATCGGCCTGTCGCTCGGCGGGCCGACGGGCTACGCGATCAATCCGGCGCGGGATCTCGGGCCCCGCATCGCCCACGCGCTCCTGCCGGTCGCCGGCAAAGGATCGTCCGACTGGGGGTACGCCTGGATTCCCGTGGTCGCGCCGATCGTCGGCGGCCTCGCCGGCGCCGGTCTGTATTCGCTGGTGGGGTTCTGAGATGGCGCGCTACGTCGGGGCGCTCGATCAGGGAACGACGAGCACGCGGTTCATGATCTTCGACCGCGGCGGCAACGTAATCGCCCGCCATCAGTTGGAGCACGAGCAGATTCTGCCGCAGCCCGGCTGGGTCGAGCACGATCCGATGGAAATCGCCGCGCGCTGCGACGAGACGATCGCGCGCGCGATGCGCAACGCCAACGTGACCGCGGCGGATCTGGCCGCCATCGGCGTCACCAATCAGCGCGAAACCACCATCGTCTGGAATCCGAAAACCGGACAGCCCTGGTACAACGCCATCGTCTGGCAGGACACGCGGACCGATCGGATCGTCAACGCGCTGAGCGACGAGCAGACGCGACTGATTCGATCGCGTACCGGATTGCCGCCAGCCACCTATTTCTCGGGCGCGAAGATTCAATGGATCCTCGAAAACGTCCCCGGCGTCCGCGCCGCCGCGGATCGCGGCGAGGCGGTCTTCGGCAATCCCGACGCGTGGGTGATCTGGCACCTTACCGGCGGCCGGGATGGAGGCGTCCACGCCACCGACGTCACCAATGCGAGCCGGACGATGCTGATGAACCTGCGGACGCTCGAATGGGACGACGACCTGCTGCACATCTTCAGGATTCCGCGCGCGATGCTGCCGGCAATCCAGTCTTCGTCCGATCGCTCGGCGTTCGGCGTCACGCGGCGCGACGGGGCCGCGGGCGGCGAGATCCCGATCGCGGGCGACCTCGGCGAT
>Ga0310810_10005541_pt1 | contig 14135 bp, 9 predicted proteins | sample NCmetagenome_FD_207641 | JGI IMG/M metagenome (GOLD analysis project Ga0310810, IMG submission 207641) | Soil microbial communities from experimental microcosm in Duke University, North Carolina, United States - NC | ecosystem: Engineered > Artificial ecosystem > Soil microcosm > Unclassified ... | reverse complement strand
CGGCGCGCGCGCGCCACCAGGATCTTGTCTTCCTCGGACAGCTCGTCCATACCGAGAATCGCGATGATGTCCTGCAGATCCTTGTAGCGCTGCAGGATGCGCTGCACTTCGACGGCCACGCGGTAGTGCCGCTCACCGAGATATTGCGCGTCGAGAATGCGGCTCGACGACGACAGCGGGTTGACCGCCGGGTAGATGCCGAGCTCCACGATCGCGCGGTCCAGCACCACCGTCGCGTCGAGGTGCGAGAACGCCGTGGCTGGGGCGGGGTCGGTGAGGTCGTCGGCGGGCACGTAGATCGCCTGCACCGACGTGATCGACCCTTTGCGCGTGGACGTGATCCGCTCCTGCAGCTCGCCCATTTCCGTCGCGAGCGTCGGCTGATATCCTACCGCCGACGGCATCCGGCCGAGCAGCGCCGACACCTCGGAGCCCGCCTGCGTGAACCGGAAGATGTTGTCGATGAACACGAGCACGTCCTGGCCTTCGACGTCGCGGAAGTACTCGGCGACGGTGAGGCCGGACAGGCCGACGCGCAGTCGTGCGCCCGGCGGCTCATTCATCTGGCCGTAGATGAGCGCCACATTCTCGAGAATGCCGGCTTCTTTGAACTCGAGGTAGAGATCGTTGCCTTCGCGGGTGCGCTCGCCCACACCGCAGAACACCGACTTGCCGCCGTGCCCCTTGGCGACGTTGTTGATCAGCTCCTGAATGACGACCGTCTTGCCCACGCCCGCGCCGCCGAACAGGCCGATCTTGCCGCCCTTCACGAACGGCGCGATCAGATCGATGACCTTGATGCCGGTCTCGAACACCTCGGTCTTCGGCTCGAGATCGACGAACTTCGGCGTCTCCCGATGGATCGGCCAGCGCTCGGCGCTCGCCGGAATCGGGGCGCCCTCGTCCACCGGATCGCCCAGCACGTTGAGGATCCGCCCCAACGCCGCTTTCCCGACGGGCACGGTGATCGGTCCGCCGGAGTCGACGACCTCCATGCCGCGCACCACGCCGTCGGTCGAGCTCATCGCCACCGCGCGCACCTGATTGCGCCCGATGTGCTGCTGCACCTCGGCCACGAGCTTGAGCGGCGGCACGCCGTTCCCACCCGGCTGCTCCACCACGAGCGCGTTGTACAACTCAGGCAGGTGCCCCGGCTCGAACTCCACGTCGAGCACGGGGCCGATGACTTGGATGACCTTGCCGACGTGGTGCGTCGCGCCCGCCGACTTCTTGCGAGACTCTTTCGTCAGTGTCGCCATGGTGTTCCCCTTGGACGTCAGACTTCAGACATCGGACGTCAGATTTCTGAGGTCTGACGTCTGACGTCTCATCCTTGCAATGCCTCAGCCCCGCCAACGATCTCCGCAATCTCCTGCGTAATCTGCGCCTGCCGTGCACGATTGTACGTGCGGCGCAGAATGTCCAGCATGTCGCCCGCCGAGTCGGTGGCGTTTTTCATCGCCGTGCGCCGCGCCCCGTGCTCCGCCGCTGCCGTCTCGACCAGCGCCCGGTACACCTGGTTCTTGACGTAGAGTGGCAGCAGCTTTTCGAGAATCGCCCCCGCTGACGGTTGCAGAATAAAAAACGGGCGGGTCGTCGCAGCCTGGTTCGCTCGGGGCGGGGTGACGGGGAGGATTCGCAGCGTCGTCGGCGGGGTGCTCACCGCGCTGTTGAACTTCGCGAACACCACCTCCACCGCGTCCAGCTGTCCAGCCGCGAACTGCTGCATCAGCGGCTCCATCAGCTCGGCGGCATGCGCGGCCGTCGGGCGGTCGCCGATGTCGATCCGCGTGGACACCGCCTTCCGCTTCGTGAAACGGAAGAAGTTCACGCCCTTTTTGCCGACGAGGTGCAGGTCTACCGCGGCGCCGCCAGCCTCGAGGTCCGCGATGCGCCGCCGTCCTTCACGGATCAGGTTGGCATTGAAGGCGCCGCACAGGCCGCGGTTCGACGTGATGACGAGCAACGCGGCCCGGCGGAGCTTCCCCGATTCGGGCTGCCGCAAGAGCGGAAAGTCTTCGGCGAGCTCCGGCGCGTACAGCTCGGCCAGCACCTCGGCGAGCGCGGCGGCGTAGGGCCGCGCCCCCACCACCCGGTCTTGCGCACGCTTCAACTTGGAGGTGGAGACCATCTCCATGGTGCGCGTGATCTGGCGGGTGCTCTGCACCGAGCGGATGCGCCGGCGCAGCTCGCGCGCCTGCGCCATCAGCGGCTACCCATCGCCTTGTATTGCTCGATCGCCTTGCGCAGCCTGGCCGTCAGATCGTCGGACAACGCCTTCTTGGTGCGAATCTCCTCCACGAGCGCGGCGTGCTGGGCGGCGATAAACTCGTGGAATCCGGTTTCCCAGGCGCGGACGTTCGCGACGTCGACGTCGTCGAGGTAGCCGTTGGTGACGGCGAAGATGATCATCACCTGCTGCTGCACCGGCACAGGCCGATACTGGGGCTGCTTCAGAATCTCCACGATCCGGGCACCGCGCGACAGCTGCTTCTGCGTCGCGGGGTCGAGCTCGGAGCCGAACTGCGCAAACGCCTCCAGCTCGCGATACTGCGCCAGATCGAGTCGCAACCGGCCCGCGACCTGCTTCATCGCCTTGATCTGCGCGTTGCCGCCGACGCGCGACACCGAGATACCGGCGTTCACCGCGGGGCGGATGTTCGAATAGAACAGGTCGGTCTCGAGAAAGATCTGCCCGTCAGTGATCGAGATGACGTTCGTGGGGATGTAGGCCGACACGTCGCCGGCCTGCGTCTCGATGATCGGCAGCGCCGTGAGCGAGCCCCCGCCCATCTCGTCCGAGAGCTTCGCGGCCCGCTCGAGCAGGCGGCTGTGCAGGTAAAACACGTCGCCGGGATACGCTTCACGGCCGGGGGGGCGCCGCAGCACCAGGGACAGCTGGCGGTACGCCGCCGCTTGCTTCGACAAGTCGTCGTAGATGCACAGCGTGGCCGCTTTTTCCTCGTACATGAAGTACTCGGCCATGGTGCACCCCGAATAGGGGGCGATGTACTGCAGCGGAGCGGGCTCGGACGCGGATGCCACGACCACGATGGTGTATTCCATCGCGTCGTGCTCCTTCAGCCGCTCGACCACTCCCGCCACCGTCGAGTTCTTCTGTCCGATCGCAATGTAGACACAGATCACCCCTTGGCCCTTCTGGTTGATGATCGTGTCCACCGCGATCGCCGTCTTTCCCGTGCCCCGGTCGCCGATGATCAGCTCGCGCTGGCCCCGGCCGATCGGGATCATCGAGTCGATCGCCTTGATCCCCGTCTGCAGCGGCTCCTTCACCGGCTGGCGCTTGATGATGCCCGGCGCCACGACCTCCACCTTCCGCGTCGCCGTGGTGCGGATCGGACCGAGGCCGTCGACCGGACGCCCCAACGCGTCGACCACGCGGCCCACCATCGCCTTCCCCACCGGTACTTCGAGCACCCGGGCGGTGCGGCGCACCTCGTCGCCTTCCCGGAGCTGGAGGTAGTCGCCGAGGATGACGGCGCCGATGTTGTCCTCCTCCAGATTGAGCGCTTGCCCGGTCACCTTCTCCCCGGTCTCCGACGAGCTGAACTCGAGCATCTCTCCGGCCATCGCCGAGGTCAGACCGTAGATCCGGGCGATGCCGTCTTTGACCTCCAGCACCGTCCCCACCTCGCGTACGTCGATCGCCGCGAGATCGGCTGCCTGGATCTCTTTGAGGAGGATGTCTTTCAGCTCGCCGGGACGGAGGATCAAGTCGCTGGCCATGAAGTATCCGTTCTGGTGGTTAGCTTGTGAAAATTATCACATGGAAGCCATCCCCGCCACCCCACCGCCCCAACGCGCAATCCCAAGGTGGAGGCACGGTTACGCGCTCCGCATTCATCTATAGACGCGATCTCGTCCGCCCCTTCAGAAAGGCGGCCAACACCCCCCGGGGCCCCAGCGACTTGAGCTCCTGAGTCGACACGCCGGTGACGCGCCGGGCAGCCCCGGCCAGGTGGCTGGCGGACGCATAGGCCAGGATCCGCGACACGTTCCCCACGGTGTAGCCGGGGTTCTGGAGCAGATCGGCGGCGCAGGCGGTGCGCACCAGGTCGATCACCCGCTTGAGGTTCGGCGCGCCCCCCGCGGCGAACTGGCGGGAAAGGTGCTCGCGCGTCACGCGCAGCGCCCGCGCGAGATCGCAGGTCTTCGTCGGCTCGGCGACGCGGCGCCAGACTTCCTCCCACGCGCGCAGCTGGAGCGCATCGGTGAGCCGCAACAGCCGCGGCGCATCGACGAGCGCGAGGCGCCGTGCCACCTGAGCCGTGCGCCGGGCCACCCACTCACCCGCCACGGCGTGGTCCACCGGCTCGACCAGCACACCGGCGAATCCCGCCCGTTGGCAGTCGGCGACGAGCGGTCCGTCATCGGGACGGAACGCGGAGAGTGCGAACACCGGAATGCGCGGAAACCGCCCCGGGAACGGCAGCCAGACTTCGGGCGCCGCTTTGACGTCCACGACGATGGCGTCCACGAGCCGGGCGGCGAGCAACCGCTCGACGCTCTGCGGCGTGCGGCAGCAGCGCACCGCACCGAGGCGGCGCGGATAGCCCCGCATGAAGGCGCGGCGGGCTTCGCGCCGCTGATGGTAGACGGGGACGACCGGCGTCACGACGTGCGGGGCTCGCCGCCCGAGACGGCGGAAAGGGCTCGCACCATTTCGGCCGCGCGGCGCAGCACCCCGCGGGCGTTGTCGTATGAAATCGTGGCAAGCGCCGCTTCGGCGGGGTGCCAGGCACACTCGGTGATGCCCTCTTCCGCCTGCGGCACCGGCTCGCCGGACCGGGACTCGAACAGGAAGAAGTGGCAGTACTTGTGGATCGTCTTGCCGCGGAAGCGGAAGTACCAGTCGATCACGCGGATCGGGCCGTGCAGTGTGAGGTCGACGAGCCCCGTCTCTTCCGCCACCTCGCGGCGGGCGGCGTCGGCCGGAGGCTCGCCGCTCTCCAGGTGCCCTTTGGGAAAGCCCCAGTTGCGATACGAATCGCGGATCAGCAGGTAGACCACGTGCCCGTCGGCGCCGCGCCGGAAAACGACGCCGCCGGCACTCGTCTCCCGTTGAGCCCGCTGACTTCCCCCCCGGCGCTGCGCCATCGCTGCTCCGTTAAAAAACGCTGAAGGAAAAGTACTTGCGCGGATTCGCCTGGATGTCCGACAGGAGCTGCCGCAGCTGGATCATCGTGAGCGTCGTTTCACGATACAGGGCCGAATCGGCGACCAGGAGGCCGAGCGTCCCGCTGCGATTGGCGATTCGGGAGAGCACGGTGTCGGCGGCGACGAGGGCGTGGACCATGCTCTCCTGGTTCTTGTGCGCGGCTCCGACGAGATCCCGGACGTCCTGCGAGGTCGCCCGCACATCCTGGCTCGCCGCCGCTGTGTTGTTGAGAATGGTCGCGAGCTGGCCCTGATTGGTCGCGGTATCGACCCGACCCAGCGCGCCTTCGAGGGTGCTGGCGGCGCGGGCCATCGCGTCCGATCCCTTGCCCAGGTTCGTCCCCACCCGTCCGATGACGTCGGCCTGCTCGTTGGTGACGCGCGCCATGCGGTCGGCGATTTCGCCGAAATCCCTGATCGAGCGGCGCAGCTCCGCCACCGCCTCGGAGTCGAAGGCGCTCTGGACCCGGTTGGCGACGGAGGCAATATCGCCGGCGATCCGGCTTGCCTGAGCGGTCAGCTGGCCGATGTCCGGGAGCGTCGCTCCCGGCCAGCGTCCTCCGCCGACGGCCTGCGCCTCGGTCAGCGCCGTGCGCACGTTCGGATCCGAGAGCGGCTGATCCATCGAGATCAGCGTCGCGGCCCACTCGCCGAACAGGGAGGCCGAAGCCGCGATCACGGCCGGACGGGCGGGAAGCGTCACGCCGGCCGAAATCTTGAGGTCGGTTTCCACCCAGTTTCCCTGCGCGAGCCGGATCGCCTGAACCTGGCCCACTCGCACACCGCGCAGCACTACGGGGTTCCCAGCGCCCAGCCCGCCCACGGTGCGGAAGCGCGCCGTGTAGAGCTTTTCCGTCCCGCCGAGGCGAGCGCCGGAGAGCCACAGGGCGCCGCCGACCACCGCCGTCGCGGCCGCGATCACTACGAGCCCGACGGCCAATTCGTTCTGCCGTTTCACGCTGGCCGTCCTTCGATGAACTGTCGCACGATTGGATCGGAGCTGCCTTGAATCTCCGTGACGCTGCCCACCTGGCGCACGCGCCCCTCGTACAGCATCGCGATGCGGTCTCCCACGGTGTAGGCGCTGCGCATGTCGTGCGTGACGACGATGCCCGTCGCGCCGAGCTGCTCGCGGGTCCGGACCATCAGCTGGTCCATGACGGCTGACGTGACCGGGTCGAGCCCGGTCGTCGGCTCGTCATATAAGATGTAGCGCGGCCGGAGCGCGATGGCCCGGGCGATCCCCACGCGCTTGCGCATCCCCCCCGAGAGCTCCGCCGGATAGCGAGACCCCTCGTCCGGGAGATCCACCAGGCGCAGGGCGTCCTGCACCCGGGTCGCGATCTCGCGCTCCGCAAGCCCCCGGCGCACCAGCCCCAGCCCGACGTTCTCCTCCACGGTGAGCGAATCGAACAGCGCGGCGAACTGGAAGACGTAGCCGATCTCGCCCCGCAGCGCGGTGAGCGCCGGCCGGTCGAGGGTCGACACGGCGCGCCCGTCAACGATGACGTCCCCGCCATCGGGGTGCAACAACCCGACGACGTGTTTGAGGGCCACGCTCTTGCCGGAGCCCGAGAAGCCGATGACCACCATCGTCTCGCCATCCTTGACGTCGAGCGAAAAGCCGTCGAGCACGGGCCGCCCGTTGAACGCCTTGCGCAGCTCCCTGAACTGGATCACAACAACACCACCGCCCAGAAGGCGTCGAGCATCAGAATCAGCATCGCCGAGATGACGACCGCGCGCGTCGTGCTGCGCCCGACCCCTTCAGCGCCGCCCCAAGTGGAGAGTCCGAGCAAGCAGCCGACCAGGGTGATCGTCATGCCGAAGCTGGCGCTCTTGGCGAGCCCGAACCAGGTGTCCTTGAACTGGTAGAGCAGCTTCAGCCCCTTCACGAATTCGGGGGTGGAGAGGTGAATCAGGCTGAGGCTCGTGAGCCAGCCCGTGATGATGCCCACGACGATGCCGAGGGCGACGACGAGCGGCACCATCACCGTCCCCGCGAGCACCCGCGGCAGGACGAGGTAGGCCTGCGGGTCGTAGGCGAGCGTTTCCAGCGCGTCGACCTGCTCGGTCACCCGCATCGTGCCCAGCTCGGCGGCCACGCTGGCGCCGACGCGGCCGGCGAGCGCGAGGCCCGTCAGGACGGGGCCGAGCTCCAGCATCATCGTCTTGCCGACGACGGTGCCGACGATGTAGAGGGGAACGGTGCCGGTGAAGGTGTAAGAGGCCTGCAGCGCCAGCACGACGCCGGTGAAGGCGGCGATGAAGAGGGCGACCGGGAGGGAATCCACGCCGATGCGCCGCATCTGGACGACCAGTGGGCCCCGCCAGGTGGCGACGTCGGGGACGGCCCGCACGAGATCCGCCAAGAAGTGACCGAGCCGCCCCGCCGCGTGCACGCGGTCGATGGCGTATCGGCCGATCCGGTCGATCACGCCTATAAGCTAGCGAGAAGCAGGGAACCGGACAAAGACGTGTAGACGCACAGGGGTGAACAGTCCACGGAGATCAGGTCTACCTGAACTCCGCTTTTCTGTTCACCCCTGTGCGTCTGTACGTCTAGAAGCTAGGCAGCGAAGCTCGCCAGCGCCTTTCCGACATCTCCCTCACGCAACCGCTTGAGCGCCCGGTCGCGGAGCTGGCGCACCCGCTCGCGCGTGACGCCGAGCATCCCGCCGATTTCTTCGAGCGTATGCTCGCGCCCGCCATCGAGACCGAAGTAGAGGCGCAGCACCTTCGCGTCGCGCCGCTGCAGCGTGTTGAGGGCGCTCTCGATCTCGTCCGACAGGAACCGGTCCATCGCCTGGTCTTCCGTGTCGGGGAGATCCTCGGCGATGAACCGCTCGATCAGTGACCGGTCACCGTCGGGGTCGAGCGGCGCGTCGAGCCGCACGTCCCCGGTGTTCAGCGCCGCCAGCGACTGCACCACCTCGAGCGACAGCTTCGTCGCATCGGCGATCTCCTCAGGGGTAGGCTCGCGGCGCAGCGTCTGGCGCAGGTACTCGGCCGTGCGAACGATGCGGGACAGATCGGCCGTGCGGTTCAGCGGCACGCGCACCGTACGGCCCTGGCGCGCCAGCGCCGCCAGAATCGCCTGCCGGATCCACCACACCGCGTAGGAGATGAACTTCACCCCCTGATCGGGATCGAACTTCCGGGCGGCGGTGAGCAGCCCGACGTTCCCCTCCCCGATCAGATCGGTGAGGGGCAGGCCCCGGTTCTGGTACTTCTTGGCGACGGAGATGACGAACCGCAGGTTGCGCTTTACCAGCTCCTGCATGCTCTCCTGGTCGCCGGCCCGGACCTTCCGGGCGAGCGCGATCTCTTCCTTCTGAGTGAGCAGGGGCGTCTTGCTCACCTCATGGAGGTACTGATCGAGAATGTCGCGCTCGTGCTCCGGCCCGAGCCCGGAGAGCAGGCCGCGGCGCCGGCCGCGCTTGCGGCCGGGCTTCGCCCCGGTAGCGGACCCCGGCCCCTTGGCCGCGGCACGCTTGGGCGTCGTGGCCGGCTTCACGGTCTTGGCGCGGACCTGCTTGGACGCAGGCTTGGCGGCCGCCGCTGGGGTTTTGGTACGGCGCTTGGACTTGGTCATAGAATTGTGGGCTCGGGGTCGCCCCGTGATACCGCTCACGGCGCGAAAAGTTCATTTATGGCTTGACACTGTGGAAACGCCCCGATAACATGCCGTGTTCCCGTCGGGAGGCTCCGCGGGGCGCCAATATAGCCCGGCCGTAGCTCGGTTGTTAGCGGGGGCGTAGCTCAGTTGGGAGAGCGCGTGAATGGCATTCACGAGGTCAGGGGTTCGATCCCCCTCGCCTCCACTGAAAAGCTGGGGGACAGGGGACGGTTAACGGACGCCCAGACGCACAGTGGTTTGTAGGGAACAGGGGTGAGGTTAGATTCGGGCGGGGCCGGTTGCGGGAATAGCTCAGTTGGTAGAGCACAACCTTGCCAAGGTTGGGGTCGCGGGTTCGAGTCCCGTTTCCCGCTCTCCAAGAATGGACGCAGGACACAAGCGACGCGGGGTGGAGCAGTCTGGTAGCTCGCCGGGCTCATAACCCGGAGGTCGTGGGTTCAAATCCCACCCCCGCTACTGGAAAGAGACAGGCGGACGGGCGGACCGGCGGTCGGAAGCTTCAGATCACACCGACCGCCTCGACCACCCGACCGCCTGTCCGATTTCGGGGCGGTTAGCTCAGCTGGTTAGAGCGCTACGTTGACATCGTAGAGGTCACTAGTTCGAATCTAGTACCGCCCACCTGTGGTGAAGCTGGAGAGCAGCCTACAGGAAGAGACGCAACAGACGCACAGGGGAAAACAGCTGGAGTAAACAGAAGGGAACAGGCTGAGAACAGGCCTACCTGACGCTGCTCAACTGTTCACCCCTAAGCGTCTGTGCGTCTCTATCTGTTTACTAATCTCCAGCCTCGCGCCCATAGCTCAACTGGATAGAGCGCTTGACTACGGATCAAGAGGTTGGGGGTTCGACTCCTCCTGGGCGCATGTGGCAGCATGGTCTACAGAGAGGAATGTTTTTCCTCGGCGTCTCGGCGGCACGACGGCTGGGCGTCTAGCATTTCGGGGCGTAGCGCAGTCCGGTTAGCGCGCCTGGTTCGGGACCAGGAGGTCGGAGGTTCAAATCCTCTCGCCCCGACTCGCAACACCTAGAAACCAAGTATTCTCGGCTGTTCCGAAGCACCAAAGTGTCCGTTTTCCAGAACACTTGCGCGGTCCGCCCCCCGGAAGCAGGTTAAAACGTTACCTCAACGGGGGTTCGGTTATGCGTCCTTCTTTGTCCGGCTCCACCCTTCGGTATTGCCCTCCTACGACCCGATGTAGCGCGCACGGCTGAGCCGAGCAGCAGCCACCGGTAGCGCACCGTTGACCCCCGCCGTCAGGTCAGCGGACGGTGTGCTGCACGTGTCCGCTTGGCCCTGCCGTGCGGCCGTTTCCCAGAGATATCGACCGTAGCTCCATCGCCACGTCTTGATAGAGGGCACACATGAATACCACGCGTTTACGTCGACTGTGCGGGTTCGCGCTGTTCGCCGCATTCGCGAGCCTCGCTGCGCCGCTCGTGGCGCAGCAGGGCTCCGTCGCGGGGCGGGTGACCGACAAGGTCAGCTCGCAGCCGATTCAGGGAGCGGAAGTGCTCCTCTCCGGCACGAACCTGCAGGCTATTACGAACAACGACGGGCGGTATCGCATCGATCACGTCCCGCCAGGACAGTATCAGGCACAGGTGCGCCTGATCGGCTACGCCATGGGCCAGCAGCCGGTAACCGTCGCCGCGGGTGAGGCCGCCTCGCTCGATATCGCGATGAGCGCCGCGGCGATCCCCCTCGAGGCACTGGTCGTCAGCGCCACCGGGGAGACGCAGCGGGTGAAGGAGCTGGGCAATGCGGTCGCCAATATCGCGGCCGACAGCATCACCCAGAAGGCTCCCGTCACGAACGTCGCGGATCTCTTGAACTCCCGCACGCCCGGCCTCCAGGTGATCACAAGCGGCGGGACGACCGGCAGCGGCACGCGCCTCCGCATCCGTGGTGCCTCGAGTCTCTCGCTCAGCAACGAGCCGATTCTCGTGGTGGACGGGATCCGGGTGGACAATGAAGCCCAATCGACCTCGATTGGCGTCGGCGGGCAGACGCCGTCCCGGCTGAACGACTTCAACCCGGGAGACGTCGAGGACGTCGAGGTGGTGAAGGGTCCGTCGGCCGCGGCGCTGTACGGTACCGACGCCGCCAACGGCGTGATTCAGATCCGCACCAAGCAGGGCCGCCCCGGGCCGACGCGCTGGACCTCGTTCATCGAAGGTGGGGTGTTGAACGACGTCGGCAATTGGCCGGCGAATTACCGCGGCCTCACCGCCGCGGGGGGTGGCTGCTCGCTCGAGCAGCAGACTGCCGGGCTGTGCACCGTTGCCCGCCTGCAGACCCTCAACCCGATCGAGCAATTCAGCCCGTTCCGCCAGGGGATCCGCGAGCAGTACGGCCTCTCGGCGTCGGGCGGCAGCGAGCAGACGACGTTCTACACGTCGGGGAACTTCGAGCGCGAGCGCGGTGTGTTCGCGTCGAACGATCTCCGCAACGTGAGCCTGCGCGCCAACCTGCACAATCAGCTCAGCCGGCTGATGGACGTCACCGTGTCTACCGGCTACGTGTCGAGCGATCTGAATCTGCCGCAGAACGACAACAACGATCAGGGCATCCTGCCCAGCGGTCTCCTGGGCACGTCGGATACGTCGCGCAACTTCTGCGCCCAGGGCCACGACTGCCACGGGTACGGGTTCCTGACGCCGCAGGAGGCGAACCAGATCTTCACGGGCCAGAGCATCGAGCGGTTCACGGGCAGCCTGAACGTGAACTTCCGCCCGGCGAGCTTCCTCACGTTCCGCGGCGTGGCGGGGACGGACGTCACGAACCAGTCGGACAACGAGACGACGCCCCCCAACACGATTCCGCTCGATCAGGACCGCCTCGACGGCAATCACGTCGCCGATCGGATCCAGACGTTCACCTATACCGGCAACTTCTCGGGGACGGCGAGCTACAGGCTCTCCCCGACGATCAGCGCCAGCACGACCGCCGGGATGCAGTACACGAAAGACGTGTTCAACGAAGTCGACGCCTCGGGGCGCAAGCTCGTGGGCGGCACCAACTCGCTCGCGGGCGTCGTCGTGCCCACGGTGGGCGAAAACACCGACGAGTTCGTGACGCTCGGCTTCTACGGCCAGCAGCAGGTCAGCTTCAACGACCGGCTCTTCCTCACGGCCGCGCTGCGCGGTGACGATAACTCCGCCTTCGGGGCGAACTTCAATTTCATCACCTACCCCAAGATCTCAGGATCGTGGGTCATTTCGGACGAGCATTTCTTCCCGCATCCGTCGTGGCTCAGCTCCTTCCGGCTGCGTGCGGCGTGGGGAAAGTCCGGTCGGCAGCCGGGCCCGAACGACGCGCTGCAGTTCTTCACGCCGGTAGCCGTCGCGGCGACCGGTACGGACGTACCGGGCGTCACCATCGGCAGCCTGGGGAACGTCGACCTGCGTCCCGAGAAGACACGGGAGGTCGAGGCGGGGTTCGACGCCGATCTGCTGGATCAGGGCCGCGTCCACTTCGAGTTCACATACTACGACAAGGACTCGCGGGACGCGCTCATCGCGCGCAAGCTGGCGCCGTCGCTCGGCGTGAGCGATACGCGCTTCCAGAACCTCGGCGAAGTGAGCAACAAGGGCGTCGAGCTGTTGCTCACGGCCCAGGTCATCAACAGCCAGAACCTCGGCTGGAGCCTGTCGGCCAGCGCCTGGAGCAACAAGAACCGCCTGATCCACCTCGGCCAGGGGATCACGCCGATCATCTTCGGCCTGGGCGGGGCGTCGCAGCGGCATGAAGAGGGTTACCCGTTGGGCGGGTACTGGGACTACTCCTACACGTTCACCGACGCGAACCACGACGGCCTGATCGACGTCAGTGAGATCACCGTCGCGTCGGCGCAGTCGTTCCAGGGCTCCACGCAGCCCGACCACGGCGGCACGATCACGTCGGAATTCACGTTCCTGCGGCACTTCCGGTTGTACGGACTGCTCGACGCGCGCTACGGCAACAAGCTGGACAACAGCACTGAGGAGTTCCGCTGCCTGTTCGGCATCTGCCGCGGCAACCGTGATCCGACGGCATCGCTGGCCGAGCAGGCCGCTTCGGTGTCGACCCGCAACTTCGGCCTCGAGACGGGCTATTTCGAGGACGCGAGCTTCGTGAAGCTGCGCGAAGTATCGCTGACCTACTCGGCGCCGGAGCAGTGGGCGCGCCGTATCGGGGCGTCGACGCTGAGCTTCACGGTGACGGGACGGAATCTGCACACGTGGACGAAGTACAAGGGCGTCGACCCCGAGCTGAACAACTCGGGCCAGACGAACTTCTCGACCGCCGACTTCCTGACGCAGCCGCCGGTGCGGTACTTCATCGGTCGCGTCAACATCACCTTCTGAGCCGAGGCACGATACCATGAGGAACACCATGCAAGTATCAGGCGTGCTGCTCCGGCTCTCACTGCTCGCGGCGGCGTTTTCGCTCGTGCCGCTGGCCGGATGCAACGACCCCCTGCGGGTCACCGACCCGGACATTCTGACGCCGGGTCAGCTCGGCGACCCCTCTACCCTGCCCACGGTCCGGGCGGGCGCCATCGGCGATTTCTCGTTGGCCTACACCGGTGATGGCTCGGACGGCTCGGGCGGTGTGGAAGGCGTGATCATGTACGGCGGATTGCTCGCCGACGAATGGATCAATTCGGAAACGTTCCCGACGCGCATCGAAGTCGATGCGCGCCGCACCCAGCTCACCAACGCCGACCTCGATCTGTGGTTCCGCACGCTCTCGCGGTCCCGCCGGTCGGTGGAGAACGCCGCGGGCCGGTTCGCGCAGCTGGCGACGACCGATCCGGGATATCCCGAGATGCTGTCGTTGTCCGGCTACACGTACTTGTTCTTCGCCGAGAACTTCTGTAACGGCGTGCCGATCAGCCAGGCCACGCCGAGCGGGACACTGGTCTACGGTGATCCGCTCACGAACGCACAACTGCTCGATACGGCGATCGCGCGCTTCGATTCGGCGCTGGCGGTGTCGGGAGATCCCGACATGTCGAGTCTCGCCAGTGTCGGAAAGGGCCGGGCGTTGGTGGATCTGGGCAACTTCGCGGCGGCAGCGACCGCTGTGAGTGGCGTCCCCACCTCGTTCGCGTACTTCCTGGAGCACTCGGAGAACACCGACCGGGAGAACAACGGGGCGTTCAAGGCCAACGTCCCCGATCAACGCTATTCGGCCGCGGACGTGGAAGGAGTCAATGGCTTCCCCTTCCTGTCCGTTCCGGACCCGCGCACGCCGATCGCATTGGATCCGGCGGGGACGGGATTCGATGGGACGACGCCGCTATACGACAACCTGCGCTACGGTGATCGG
>Ga0310810_10005540_pt1 | contig 14138 bp, 11 predicted proteins | sample NCmetagenome_FD_207641 | JGI IMG/M metagenome (GOLD analysis project Ga0310810, IMG submission 207641) | Soil microbial communities from experimental microcosm in Duke University, North Carolina, United States - NC | ecosystem: Engineered > Artificial ecosystem > Soil microcosm > Unclassified ... | reverse complement strand
CCCGCGGCACTCAGCCGGTCGGCGTCTCGCTCCGTAGCGAGATCGCCGGCGAGCGCTCCCAGGCGTTGCTGGCCCGCGAGCTGCCGCGCCGTAGCTTCGAGCACGGCGGTCTTGCCGGCGCCGGGCGATCCCATGAGATTCACCGCCACTACGCGACGCTCGCGGAAGTGCTGGCGATTGTGCGCCGCCATGCGATCGTTGCTGCCGAGTATGCTCTCGCGCACGTCCACGGGCACGATGTTCGTGTCGCCGCATCCACATGTGTCGCACATCACGGCACCTCCATCTCAATCCGATCGAGCATGATCTCGTCGCCCTGCGCCAGTCGCGCCGGCACCGCGCACGTCGGACACGACAGCAGGTCCCCACGGCCGATCGCCCGCCCACACGCTGGGCATTCCCACCGCGCCTCGACCATCTGCACATCCAGGTCCGCGCCGTCGCAGATGGTCCGTTCGCGGAACGTTTCGTAGGCGGCAGTCAGCAAATGCACCTCAACGCCGGACAACTCGCCGATGCGCACCGACAGCCGGTGCACCGCGGTCGCGCGTCTGGCCCGCGCTTCAGATTCCACCCGCTCCATCAACGCCTGGACGATCGAGTACTCGTGCATGCCTATTTCCTCGGGAACTTGGCCGGGCGCTTCGCGAAGAAGCTGTCGAGTCCGGCCGCGAACTCGGCCCCATCGGCGATACGACTGAGGTTGTCGAGCTCACGATCGAGGTGCACGTCGAGGCGGTCCATCCCGGCCGCCTGGTTGAGAAGCCCCTTGGCGACCGCGAACGCATCCGCAGGACCATCGGCCACCGTCCTGGCGATCCGATCGACGTCATCATCGAAGCTCTGGGTCGGATAAACGCCGTTGATCAGCCCGAGTTGCACCGCGCGCGAGGCGTCGATCCGCGGATTGAGCAGCACGAGCTCCATCGCGCGGTGAAAGCCAATCAACCGTGGAAGCATGAAGGTGGAGCTTTCAGCGCCGGTCAGGCCGGTCTTGCCGTACGCCCATTCGAAGATCGAGCGCTCCGATGCGAATACAAGATCGCAGCACATCGCCAGACCAAAGCCGCCGGCAGCGGCCACGCCGTCGACTGCAGCGATGAATGGCTTCGGCGCACGGCGGATCTCGGAAATCGTGCTGTGGATGTACTCGAGAATCTGCTTGAACCGCTCGCCGTAGCCCTGCGGCGTCTCGCGGGCACCCGGACTCAGGTAGGCCAGATCCTCTGCCTCACCTCCAGCGCGGATGTACTTCAGATCAGCACCGCTGCAGAACACGCCGTTGACGCCTGACAGCACGACGACTCGCACAGACGTATCGCGCGCCATCATCAAGCCGGCGCGCCGAAGGTCCTGCGCCGTACGAACGTCGAGGGCGTTGAAACGTGCCGGGCGCTCGATGGTGATATAGCCGATCGCCTCCTCGACGCGCGTGCGAATGTGCTCGGTGACCACCTGTTCCATCGGATCCTTCAGCAGATTCTCGGCAGCAGTTCCCCTTCCGGCTCGATGACGAGACGCCGCCCGAATCCGGTATCGAGAATGACTGCGCCGATGCGTTCGTCGGTGCACTGGCCGACAATCGCCGCGTTTCGCCCCAGCGGATGTTCGCGCAGGGCGTTCAGCACGGCGTTGGCCGCGTCCGGACGCACGCCCAGCACGGCCTTACCTTCGTTCGCGACGTTCACCGGATCGATGCCGACGAGCTCCGCCGCTGCGCGCACTTGCGGCGTCACAGGCAGGGCCATTTCGTCGAGCACGATGCCGACGCGACTCTTCGCGGCCATCTCGTGCAGCGCCGAAGCCAGCCCGCCTCGCGTCGGATCCTTCATCGCGACGATCGCTCCAGGAACACGATCGAGAACCGCACGCATCAGTCCGTTCAGCGGCGCCACATCCGAGCACAGGTTGCCGTCGAGAGCGAGTCCGTGGCGTTTCGCCATGACCGCCATGCCGTGATCACCAATCGTGCCGGTCACGATGAGGCGGTCTCCGACTCGCAACCCCGAATCGGTCACCACGCGCGCGGTTATGGCGATGCCGGTGGTGTTGAGGACGATGCCGTCAAGCTCGCCCTTTCCCATCACCTTGGTGTCGCCAGTGACGATCACCGCGCCCGCTTCAGCGCAGGACTCGCGAATCGACTGCTGAATTCGTACGAGATCCGCCCGCGGGAAGCCCTCTTCGATGATGACCGCGCACGTCAGGCCGAGCACGTCGGTGGCACCCATCATCGCGAGATCGTTCACGGTCCCCGACACGGCGAGCCGACCGATATCGCCACCGGGAAAGAACACCGGATGAATTACGTGGGAGTCGGTCGTCATCACCAGCCACTTATCGCCGATGCGCAACGCCGCACCATCGTCCATGGCCGCGAGGCCGATGTCGCCGTCGTGTGGCGCGGCCATTCCTTCGACGAACACCTGCTGGATCAAGGTCCGCATCGCGGGCCCGCCAGCGCCATACTTCAACGTGATGCGCTCATCGAGTACAGACGGCACCGTATCCTCCAGAGTGGGATGACAGATCCGGATGTCCACCATACTGGTGCCAGATCTTGCAGGTTCCTTCGCTGCTCACCATGCACGCGCCGACGGGTGAATGCGGCACGCACTCCTTACCGAACAACGCGCAGTCGGTCGGTGACTTGATGCCGGCCATGATGTCGCCGCAAATGCACTCGTGAACGAGCGCCGGCGGTGCATAGTCCCACAGTCCCGTCACGTCGACCTCGAACTGCTTGCGCGCGTCGAGTTGCGCGTACTCATCGCGCAATCTCAGGTTGCCGTTGGGCACGTGAGCGATCCCGCGCCATCTGCCGCCGATAGGACGGAACACTCTCCAGAGCTGCTCCTGCGCGCGCAGATTCCCCTCCTTCGTCACGCACCGCGGGTACATGTTCTCGACCGACACCGCCCGATCGCGAATCAGCTCGACGAGCTTGACCAATCCGGCCAGGATGTCTAGCGGTTCGAAGCCCGCGACGACGACCGGCAGCTTCTGGCGCGCGACGAACGGCTCGAACACACCCCACCCGGTGATGGTCGCCGCGTGCCCGGCCGCGAGGAATCCCTCGACGCGGGTGTTCGGCATTTCAGCCACGATTTCCATGACCGGCGGTATGTACTTGTGCGCGGAGAGCACGAAGAAGTTGGATGGCGGATCGGCGAGCACCGCCGCCGCAGTGGCCACAGCGGTGGTCTCGAAGCCGGTCGCGAAGAAGACGATCGGCTCAGGGCTCTGTCGCGCCAATTCCACCGCCTGCGCCACGCTGTAAACCACATCGACGCGGGCGCCTTCAGCCTGCGCATCGGCAAGCGACATCACGGTGCCAGGCACTCTGACCATGTCCCCGTAGGTGGCGATCCGCACTCCCTGCCGCGCCAACGCAACGCCTTCATCGACCTCGGGCACGTCCGTGATGCACACCGGACAGCCGGGCCCCATGATCACATTCAGGTTTCGCGGCAGCGTGGCACGAAGGCCGAATCGCGCAATGGCCTGCTCGTGGCTGCCGCAGACGTGCATGATCGAGACCGGGTTCCGGCCGATCTCCTGAGCCACGCGTGCGAGCGTTTCCGACAGTCCGCGAGCCCGCACCGGATCGCGGAATTTCAGCTGCGCAAATCCCTCATGGCTTGCGTTCATCACCCGCTCCCTGGATCTCACTCGTGATGTCGGCCGCCATCAGATCGTCTTCGCGCTCGCTGTGGGCAAGAAGTTCCTCGTAGAGCGCCAGCGTCGCATCCACTTCGCCCGTCGGGATGCGACGGATGGCGTAGCCGACGTGATTGAGGATGTAGTCGCCGGGCTGCACGGGCTCATCAACCACTTCGAGGCGGATCTCTTTGCGCACGCCCCAGAAGTCGACGATGGCCAGCAAACCGTTCACTTCAACAACGCGCCCCGGAACACCTAGACACATCGTCGGTTCTCCTTCCCTTTACGAGGGCCGCCGCCGGGCGATGGCCGCCGCAACGACGGCCTGACCGAGGGCGATGCCGCCGTCTCCCGGAGGCACCTCGTCATGCTCAAACACCGTTGCGTGTCCGCTCAGCGACGACGTGAGACGTTCCGTCAGCCGCGGGTTCTGGAAGCATCCACCTGTCAGTACGACCGGCAGCACACCATGGACCTCAGCTGCCGCGACCACGACATCAGCGGTGGCAGCGACGATCGTGTTGTGAAAACGAGCCGATATTCTCGACGCCGACGCCCCTGCGAGCACGTCATCCACAACCGCACGAACCATCGGGCGCAAGTCGATCGTCCATGGCGACCGCCGCCAGTCGACCGTGTACGCGTACCGGCTCGTCTCGGCGGGATCGGCCGCGATGTTCCACTCGAGCGCAATCTGCCCCTCGAAACGTGAGTCGGGCTTCATGAGCACGAGCGAGCCGATGCCGTCGAAATAGCGGCCGCACCCGTGGGCCAGCGGGGATCGAACCGCTGTCGCGAGCATCTGCCGGATGATCGACACATGCCGCGACTCGACCCGAGAGAACAGACCAATCGCGTCGAGCGATACATCTCCGTCGAAGGCGTCGTCGAGGAGCGACAACGCAATCCGCCACGGATGGCGAATCGCGGAGTCGCCGCCGGCCAATCGAATCGGACGAAGCGTGGCGACGCGATCGAAGCCGTCGTAACGCGCGACCAGTATCTCGCCACCCCACGCGGTGCCATCCGTGCCATAGCCAGTGCCGTCGTACGCGACGCCGATCACCGGGCCCGGCAGCCCGTGCTCCGCCATGGCACTGGCGACGTGGGCATGATGATGCTGGATGCCGATCGTGACCGGTGCGTGTCGGGACAACGCGTACCGTGTCGAGAGATAGTCAGGATGCAGATCGTGAGCGACCACCTCGGGAACGATTCCTGTGAAGCGCTCCATCCTCGCGATCGACGTCTCGAACGATTGATACGTCTCGAGGTTCTCGAGGTCGCCGATGTGAGGGCCAAGGTAGGCCGACTCACCACGGCCGAGACAAAACGTATTTTTCAGCAGCGCTCCGCATGCGAGCACCGGGCGATCGAAGGCTGGACGGACCGCGCGTGCGTGTGGCACATACCCTCTCGACCGGCGGAGCACCGTCGGATGACCGCCGATTATGCGGGCCACAGAATCGTCGCAGGGTGTCTCGATGTCACGATCGTGGACGAGGAAGAGATCGGCAACTTCTCCGAGGCGAACGAGCGCTTCTTCATTGCGATGCGCGATCGGCTCGTCCGACAGGTTGCCCGACGTCATGACGATCGGTCGGTGCACATCACGCATGATCAGGTGGTGCAGCGGCGTGTAAGGAAGCAGTAACCCGACCAGCGGGTTGCCCGGCGCCACTTCCGCCGCGAGTGCGCCGCCCTCACGTCGTGTCATCAGCACAATCGGATGCGCCGCGGACTCGAGCAGCCGTGTTTCCTCAAGCATGAGGACCGCGACCTCACGAGCGGCGGTCAGATCGCGGACCATGACCGCAAAGGGCTTCTCGTCCCGGCGCTTGCGCGCGCGCAGCCGTCGGACGGCGTCCCCCGACGTGGCGTCACACGCGAGGTGAAACCCGCCCAGCCCTTTAATGGCGACAACGCGACCAGCCACGAGCGCTTCGACCGCGGCCGCCACCGGATCCGCGACGGCGACAACCGTGCCATCCCGTTGGAGGAGCGTCAGCCTCGGCCCGCACGCAGGACACGCATTCGGCTGCGCATGGAAACGGCGATCGCCGGCGCTGTCGTACTCGCGCTGGCAGTTCGCGCACATCCGGAACGCGGCCATCGTCGTCGCCGGCCGATCGTAGGGGACGTCGCGCGCGATGGAGAAACGCGGACCGCAGTTCGTGCAGTTGATGAACGGATGGCGGTAGCGGCGGTCTGTCGGATCGAACAACTCAGACAAGCATTCCGCGCACGTCGGAAGATCAGCGGGAATCGACACGCGCCGGTCGGCGCCCTCGTCGCTGTCGACGATGGTAAACGTGTCGACGATCGTCGGCGGAATCACCGACGCGCGGATGTCGCGGATGAGCGCCGCCGGAGGTGCCGGCACGTCAAGTCGGCGCACGAAGCGATCGAGCGCCTCGTTGGCGCCGAACGCGTCAATGGTCACGCCCTCGGCCGTGTTGCGCACCTGGCCCGTGAGCCTGTGTTCCCGGGCGAGCCTGTAGATCCACGGTCGGAAGCCGACGCCCTGCACGATTCCGTGGATTTCGATGTGCCGGCCTGAGACCGGGCCAACAGCCCGCGTCGTCATTGACCATCCCCCAACGCCAGCACGTAGCTGGTCATGTCCCAGGCGTCCTGCTCGCTCAACGCCTTCCAACTGGGCATCGGCGTACCCGGCAGTCCCTCGCGAATTGCATAGAACACGTGTCGAGGCGACGTCGATTCCCGCCACGTCGCGCTCGTGAAGTCACGGGGCGCCCGGGTGAGCCCTTCCCGGCGTGCACCCCGCCCGTCTCCGCGCTCACCGTGGCACAGCGCGCAATTCTCGACGAACAGCCGTCGGCCACGTGTTCTCGCGTCCGCTGAGGCTAGGCGCGCGCTCGGGATCTCCGCACGCCGGTACTCTGCAGGCAGATCCCGATCGACGTCAGCGCAGCCCGGCAAGGCGAGCCACATCAACGACGCGATCGCCAGCAGCCGTTTCATCGGCGCTCGTGCGGCGAAAAACGAACCCCAATGTTCGAGCCTCCTCGACAATCCTCTCGACCAGCGCCGGCAGCGACGCTCGAACGGCATCGGACAACCCTACGTTCAGATCCATGGACTCGGGAACCAGGCCAAGCAGTGTCACGCGGGTCGGATAGCCTCCGAGCCAGCGAGCGCCGTCGAGCAGATCTGCCACGCCAACTTGATGCGGCGACAGCCGTGTGGCGACCGCCGGCGCCACCTCGTCCCCGCTCAATCGCACGAAGCTGCCGGCCGGTGCATCGGCGCTGACCGCGTCTATGAGAATGAGCGCATCGGCCGACTGCAGATATGGCAACAGCGAGAGACCCAGCGTTCCGCCATCGAGGACGCGCACACCGGTCGGAACAGCGTATCGATCGAGCAAGAGTGCGACGGCGGCCGCCCCCACTCCGTCATCTTCGAGAAGCACGTTCCCGAGACCGAGCACGAGCAGCGGTGTGCGCTCATTCATCGACTTCGCCCTTCCGGTCGATGAATCGATAACCGGAGTACTCCAGATCCTCGCGCGGCACGAACTTATATCCGGAAAAGATCGATTCGACGGTAGCGTTCGCTTCGACGGTCGACATCAACACCGAGCTGTAGACGTGATGCACCGCGAAGCCGAGCAGCAGCCACATCACGACATGGTGAATCCAGCGCGCCACATAAAGACCGCCGATAAGCGGCGACACGGACGTGAACCAGCGCAAGAACGAATCGGGCGCCGCGTCGGCGCCGCGCAGCATCAAACCCGTGAGAATGGCGGCGAAATAGAGACCGAACACGAGCGTGTAGGTCGCGCCGGCCACGGGGTTGTGGCCGACAAAACCCGGCGGCTTTCTCATGGCAAACAGATAGAACTTGATCGTCGGCCAGATCCCGTGAATGCGCGATCGATGGACCGGGATGAATTTGTCCCAGTGCGAGTATTTGTTGCCGGTGAACATCCAGATGACGCGAACCAGCACCGCCACGATGAACGTGTACGCCGCATACCCGTGGATGACCTTCATCCATCCCATGACGAACGACTGGCCCGCGGGGCCCGGCACGCTGATGTACGGCCGGCCGATGTAGAACCCGGTCACCGAGAGCACCACGATCGAGATGGCGATCAGCCAGTGCGTGATGCGGACGGGAACCTCCCACACGTAGACGCGGACGATGTTCGACGGCGAGGCGCTCACCGATGCGGTGTCGCTCATACAGCCCTCACCCGTGCAACTTCACGGTGCTTGGCATCTACCACGTGCACGCCGCACGCCATGCAGGGATCGAACGAATGCACGGTCCGAAGGATCTCGATCGGCCGCTCGGGATCGGCAACCGGTGTTGCGAGCAGCGCTTCTTCGTACGGCCCGCGTCGTCCTTTGGCGTCGCGAGGGCCGGCATTCCAGGTGCTCGGCACGACGCACTGATAGTTGCTGATCTCGCCGTTGTGAATGGACACCCAGTGCCCGAGCGCGCCGCGCGGCGCCTCGTGAAACCCGGCTCCCATCGCATCGGCTGGCCATGTACTCGGATCCCACTTCGAGTTGTCGTGAATCCGCAGCTCGCCCGATCCCATGTTGGCAGCGAGTGCGTCCACCCACGAGTCCATCTTCTCGGCGAGTACCTGCGTCTCGATCCCGCGTGCGGCGACGCGTCCGAGCGTCGAGAACAGCGCTTCCGGTCCGACGTTGAGCTGTTTCAACACGGCGCCGACGAGTTCCTTGACACGGGCATGTCCAGACACGAACGCCACGAGCATGCGCGCCAGCGGTCCGACTTCCATCGGCTCGCCGTCGTAGCGCGGGGACTTAAGCCAGGAGTACTTCTTGTCGGTATTCGCGTCGAGTCCGAGCAAGTCGTAGGGTGGCTTCGGGCCCGTGTAGTTTGGCGTGGTCTCACCGTTGTACGGATGCAGGGCCGCGCCATCACCGGCCTGATACTGGTACCAGGAGTGGGACACGTACTCGGTGACCTTCGATTGATCGAACGGTTCGACCTTCGAGAGGTCACGTCCCCGGATGATGCCCCTCGGGAAGAACAGTGTCGGATTGGCGGAGTCGTCCTCGGGGTATTCGCCGTACACCAGGTAGTTCCCCACACCGCGCCCATGCCCCGCCCAGTCCTTGTAGAACGAGGCGATCGCCAGCAGGTCGGGAATGTAGACGCGCGTGACGAAGTCTCTGGCCTTCGCGACGAACTGCTTCAGCTCCGCGATCGTGCCCATGTTGAGCGCCGCCTGGCTGTTGGGATCCACCGGCGTCGCCATACCGCCGACGAGAAAACTTTGCAGATGCGGGTTCTTGCCGCCGAGCACGGCGTGCATCTTGATGAACTCACGCTGCCAGTCGAGCGCCTCGAGGTAATGCGCCACGGCCATCAAATTCGCTTCCGGAGGCAGCCGGTACGCGGGATGCCCCCAGTAGCCGTTGGCAAACGGGCCCAGCTGGCCTCGATCCACGAATCCTTTGATTCGGTCGCGTATGCCGGTGAAGTATTTCGGGCTCGACAGCGGCCAATCGGAAATCGATTCGGCGAGCCCAGAGGTCTTTCGTGGATCGGCCGAGAGCGCCGACACGATGTCGACCCAGTCCAGCGCGTGCAAGTGATAGAAGTGGATGACGTGATCCTGTACCGCCTGCGCACCGATGATTAGATTGCGCAGCAGCCGCGCGTTGGCCGGCGGCGACGCACCGATCGCGTTCTCCACGGCGCGAATCGACGCGATGGCGTGAACGGTCGTACAGACACCGCAGATGCGTTGCGTGAACGCCCATGCATCCCGCGGATCGCGCCCCTTCAGGATGATCTCGATTCCCCGGAACATCGTGGACGATGACCAGGCATCTTGAACGGCGCCGCGATCGACTTCGGCCTCGATCCGCAGGTGCCCCTCGATGCGGGTAACGGGATCGACGACGACACGCGCCATGGTCAGGACTCCTTCTTGGGAGTGATCGGTTCCGCTTTGTCGCCGACGCGCTTCATGATCTGTATGATCCCGTGTCCGGCGAAAGCGGCTCCAACGCCAAGAACCGCGAGGGCACCGATGGTGTCGACATTGGACGCAGCCCCGAAACCCGGCACGCCGGTCAGGTGCTGATAAAACGGCGTCATGCGATCCCAAAAGTCCGGCTCCGCACAGCCGATGCAGGGATGTCCGCAGCCAATGGGCCAGTTCGTCCCACCGTTCCACTTGACGTTCGGGCAGTTCTGGAACGTCGCCGGTCCCTTGCACCCCATCTTGTAGAGGCAGTAGCCCGCGCGGTGCCCCTCGTCACCCCAGGCTTCGACATACTGGCCGGCGTCGTAATGAGCGCGGCGCTCGCAGTTGTCGTGGATCGACTTTCCATACGCGAACAGCGGCCGTCTCAAATGGTCGAGCGGGGGCCAACGTTTGAACGTCAGGTAATAGACGAGCAGCGCGGTGAGGTTCTCGACGTTGGCCGGACAGGCCGACAGGTTGATCAGGTTCTTGAGGCCGGGGACCGCATCGGCCACGCCGAGGGCGCCGGTCGGGTTCGGGGCAGCGGCCGGGATGCCGCCAAAGGTCGCACACGTCCCTATGGCAATGGTGGCGGCGGCGTTGCCGCACACGTTGCGGGCAATGTCCAGCGCCGACTCCCCGCCAATCGTGCAGTACGCGCCGTTCGCGCCGGTTGGTATCGATCCTTCGACGACGGCGATATATCCGCCGCGCTTCACCGCACCATCGCGATTGTCTCTCGACTGCCGGCCGGCGGCGGCCATGACCGTCTCGTGATAGTCGAGCGACAGCATGTCGAGGACCACTTCGGCTGCCGACGGGCGACTCGCTCGAAGGAACGACTCGGTGTTTCCCGCGCAGTCCTGAAACTCGAGCCAGACGAGCACCGGCTTCGCGGTCTTCTGGATCTCGCGTGCGATTTGCGCGACGGCCGCGTCGGGCAAGGCCAGCGCCGCGGCCATCGTCGCGCAGAATCCCATGAACTCCCGGCGCGAGACACCCCGGTGCTCGAGCTCGGTGGTCAACCAGCTGCGGCGTCCACTCACACATCACCTCCGCGAGTAGAGAGATCCGGTGGCTTCAGTTCTGGTTTACGCGCCGTTTTGATGCGCGCCCACAGCACGGCGGCGAACGGAATGAGGAGCGAGAGCGCAGGTACGATCGACGGTGCCGCGGCGAACTCCTCGTGATGACGTCTCATATACGGCCGCTCCGAGTACCAACGTGCCGGCAAGGAGAATGCCGGAACGAGATGGCGCCGACGTCAACAAAAACCGCGTGAACACTCTGCCTACCGCGAGTGGCCACGACTCGGGGCTGCGATTGTTTCCCCAGCCCCGAGAAGAATTCCCCTGCCCCGCGATTACGTCAGAATCGATAGAGCAGGCGTAGGTACGCCGTGTGACCCGTGTACGGCCGATTGCCGTAGCCCAGGGTCAATCCGCCCAGCCAGTCGAGACGTGGATCACCGGTCTCCGGCGCAAATCCGCCAGGGCCATTCGTATCCAGGGTGTTGAAGTCCACGACATCCAGCTTCTCGAAGTAGTAGCCGACGCCCACGCCCGTGCGGCTGTTGAAGTAGTACTGCACGTCGGCGTTAAGCCGCTGCCAGGTGTTGTCGACGTTCGGCAGCGGGATGAACTGGTTGATCGCGGCGAGCGCCGCGATGCGCGGGCCGCCGTGGACGAACGAGTTCCCCGAGTCGCTGTAGTCGTAGACGAGCCGGATGTCGGTGTTCCGGACGGCCCGCAACAGATCCAGGAAGAAGCTGGTGGTGTTGATCTTGTCGTCGTTGTCGAGCGTCCAGTCGCGACTCGGATCGGTCCAGGTCGGATCCGGCGGCGGGTTGGCGTTGCGCGATCGCTGGAACGACCCATACGTGTCACGCCCGTAGCTGGCGCCGAACGACACCACGTCCGTTGGATGCACGTTCACGCCGGTGTTCCAGCTCGTCGAGGTCGATTCGAGCAGGCCGAATAACTCGCCAGGACGGCTTACGGGCACCGAGTTGTCGGGCAGATACTCGTCCTTGCCACCGGCAAACTGTACGAAGACGTCGAACGTGTCGCGCGGGAACACGGTGAGGATCACGGAGCCACGCTTCCGGTTGCGGTCCGCTTCGTCGAAGTACCTCAGTGTGGGCTGCGTGCCGCCGGGTCCTTCCTCATAGTCGATCCCGGTCTCGACAAAACCCTCGCCCCGGCGTCGCCCGGCGTCGAAGGCGGCTCGCACCGTCATGTACCGACTGGAGTATGTATCCCACGAGACACGAAAGATGTGCTCTCCAACGTCGCTGAATCCACGGCCGTGCCGCTCGACGGCTTCGTGTCCGTAACCGACGCGCACCGTCCCGTAGTGTGCCGGCGTGAAGGAGACATTCGCATCGAACAGATGACGCGAGTTGTCGAATTGCGGGGTAAACCCTTCTTCAACCTCCTCGGGCACAGCGTCGAAACGCACGTACTCAGTCGCGTCGAAGATCGGCGTCTGCACGTCGCGCTTGTTGTACCGGTACCGCACGGTGAAGTTCACGCGACGATACGGCCGCGAGTTCAGGTTGATCAGCGTGTTGATCCCTTTGGCTTCAGCTTCGGCCGTCGAGCGTGGTAACGCCGCGAGCTGAGGAAAGTTGACGAAGGTCGCCGGAGTGTCGATGACCGAGTTGATGGTCCAAGGGATCAAGGAATCGTTCTGGTTCTGTGACGTGAACTGAACAGTGCCGTTGAGCGTCGTCCGGCGCGGAAGCCGGTAGAGGCCGGTTGCACTGACGACATTCATGTGGTTGTCAGGAGCAAGCGCCTCGCGTCCCTGCGCAGAACCGTTGCCGTTGCTGTAGCCGCTGCAGTCCCATGGACCACCCGTGCCGGTGGCCGGGCAGGTATAGGTGTTGATGCCGTTGTTGAAGTCGGTGATGCGAATCGGGTTGTCCCACACCAGACTCTGGAACGCGTTGTTGAACCACGATCCGTCCCATCCGACACGGAACATGGACTTATCGTTGGACCACGATGCACCGAGCCGGACGTCATTGGTCCGCTGGTCGATGGGCAGCGGTACTTCGACGGCGTTATTGAACGCGAATGACGCTCCCCAGGGCTGCTGACCGTCCCGCTTCGACGAGAGGAAACCGGCGTCGAGGTCAACGGCCTTCGAAACCGCATACGTCAACCCCACCGACGCTGTATCGCGCTGGTGGCGGAGATCGAAGGGGTTCGCCAACGCGCTGTAGATAGACGGGGTTGCTTTGGCCTGAGCCGCTTGCGCAGTTGTCGAGCAGCTCGCCGGCGGAGCGCCGGGCGCGCACGGAACGCCAACTGCGGTGCCGTCATTCGTCGCGTTGGTCGGCCCTTGCACTGCGGCCCGCGCGGCATTGTTCAGCGTCAAGGTGGTGCCGTTCGTGGTGTACGCCGTTCGCGTGAGATAGCTGAAATTGAGCGGCAGAGATACCCAGTCGAATCCGACCGTCAACTTCGAGCCCAGGTAGTTGGCGGCGTATTTCTGATCGCGATAGCCGATGTGCGAAGCGCTGGCATCGAACAGATAGGAAGAGCCCTGCCGGTTGGCCGTGAAATTCGAGAACACGCCGTCGCGCGCATCACGATAGCGCTCGTAGCGCGCTTGGTCTCCGTCGGTGGTGGTGAACATGCCGCCGAAGTCGGCACTGCCACGAAACGGCATCGCGGCAACGGGCGCCTGAGATTGCTGCGCCTGCGGCGTCTGCGCCATCGATGACGGAACGATCGACAGCAGCGCCGCAATCAGGAACAAGAGTCTGTCGCGCATCACATCCTCCCTTCCTACCGCAGCAAGGTCTTGCCGGATGGCGAATTGGAGCCGTGCACCATCTGGTGACACGCCACACAGCCCCGCGTAAAGATCTTGTTGGCGTTCTGTGAATTCTGCAGGAGGAATCCCTCGTAGACGGTCGGAGGATGGCGTGAGGTGACGTGACACCGCTGGCAGAGGAACGGCACCTTGCTGACGAGCATGCGGTCGTTGTTGGACCCGTGGGGATCGTGACACGTGACGCAGCTCTCGCTGACCGGCGCGTGTTCCCACAGATAGGGTCCGCGCTTGTCGGCATGGCACGACGTACAGCTCTCGTCAACCGTCGTTCCCACTTTGAGCAGTTTCACGTTGGTGCTCCCGTGGACGTTGTGACACGACGCACAGGTCAGCGTACCTTCCCGCACCGGCATATGGTTGAACCGGAACGTCTTGTTCACCACGTTGCGGTGGCACGACGCGCACTGCTCGGACACCGTTTTGGCTTTGAGCTGCGATGGCCCCTTGGGAGAGTGGACGCTATGGCACGTGGTACAGCCAAGGTTCCGCTGATCGTGCTGACTGCCGTCCCAGAGCGCATGCGAAGCGCGACTGTGGCATGACGTGCACGTCTCGCTCGCTTCCGACGGCGCCAGGTTCTTGAAGTTCCTGATGAGCGCCGGGTCACCACTCTCCGCATGCTTCTGCCCGGGACCATGGCAGCTCT
>Ga0310810_10005539_pt1 | contig 14138 bp, 11 predicted proteins | sample NCmetagenome_FD_207641 | JGI IMG/M metagenome (GOLD analysis project Ga0310810, IMG submission 207641) | Soil microbial communities from experimental microcosm in Duke University, North Carolina, United States - NC | ecosystem: Engineered > Artificial ecosystem > Soil microcosm > Unclassified ... | reverse complement strand
TCCGCGAAGCTCGGCCTCCGATTACCGGTGTGAATTAGCTGCCGAGGATTTGTTGGAGACCGCGCCACAAACCTGGCGGCTGGGCGCTCTTATAGGCCTCCTTGGCAGAACCCAGATCCAATTGCAGCAACAGATAAATCGCATTAGCGCCACGTCCGTGCGAACGGGTTGCATCGATGCCGTAGCCGTAATCGAGCAGCACTCGCCACACTTTTGAGGTATAAAAAAGTCCCCCACCGACTCCTGAGTTCCAATGGCCCGGTTGCTCGAGCCCGGGTAAATAATCGACATACGCTGTGGCCGCCATCAGATTGATATTCCAGCGCCGGTTGTGGCTGACAGGAATCGTATAATTGCCCCCAAAGAGGACGAAATCTTTCGCACTCAGTTCTTGATAAAAATAACCCGGCAAAGACAGGGGGAATTCCGAGGCCAGCGGGAGAAATCCCCCAAGCCGATATGCGCTCAGCCGGTCGGCATCGATGGTGGTACCCGCGGTGACGTTTACGGCGAATTGATGTTTCCATTTAAACAAATGATACGCCAGATAGGCATTCGCCCAGAACAGGTGCGATTGGGCCTCGATTTGCCGATCACCAAAACCGTAGGTTTGCGGGTCGGTGCGAAAATACCCTTCGTACCATATTGAGAGCTCCATCGCTTTGTCGGGGAACAGCGCCATTGGCCGGCCGCCCCATCGGAACCCGGTGCGCACGGTGAAAATTCCTCGCTCGTCTGGGACGACGAAATTCGGTGCGGTATGGGGGTTGGAGTCGTACATGACAAACCGAGCCGCGGGATTCAGCACGCCGTAAAGCGGAATCAGGTAACCCGGATTAAAGAGGTGGTATAAGCTCAAGCCGGTCTGAGCGCGAAAGCCGTCGAAAGATTCTTCACGCACAAACTTGCCGCCGCGAAGTTCGTGGTAGGTGTCCCGATAGCCGCCGCCAGAGAAATTAATTCCCAAATCAGTGTTCGCGGGAAGCACGTCGCGGAACCCCAGTTCCGAATCCAGGTACGTTGGCCCCAAGGCTAAACGAAAGGTTTCGTTTGTGCCCGGAAAGTCGGGTCGGTTCAGGTAATAGAAGGCATACCCCGTAATCGGCGCACTGCCTTCGAGCGACCCGCTATACCCAGCTTCTACCAGGTCGCGTCGCTTTGGATCGACCTGCCCTTCCCCAGTCCTTGGCGAAAGGCAGAACGCCAACAGCGCCACCGTGCCCCAGTGGACTCTACCCATGTCAAAACCGTCCCGTGTGGATGGAGCCTTTCCAAGCAGGATTTTGCACCCATTTGGCCCCTCTAGACTACCCAATCAGCTTTTTCCGCGCACCTCGCATGTTTCGCGGTTCGTTTACAAATTTTTAATCAGCCAGAGTCGCTTTTTAATCATCTTAACCCCGCTTTTGGAATGGCCAAGATTCCAACTCGGATTAGAGTTGCGGCATGGCCGAGCCGGAGCGCCCCAATCCTGACACGCTGCTTGCGGCCCTGCAAAAAGAGGAGGCAAGCAAGAAACGTGGCCGGCTCAAAGTCTTCTTCGGCATGGCGCCTGGAGTCGGGAAGACTTATGCGATGCTTGAAGCGGCGCGGCGCGAATTGAGTGCCGGACGTGGCGTCATTATTGGTTACGTGGAAACCCACGGACGCAAAGAAACTGATGCATTGGTTGAGGGATTGCCCATCGTGCCTCGTCTGCGGTTGGAATATCGCGGCGTCGAATTGACCGAAATGGACCTGGACGGATTACTGGCGCACCGTCCGCAGTTGGCACTGGTGGACGAGTTGGCGCATACCAACGCCTCGGGCTCGCGCCATCCGAAGCGTTACCAGGATGTCCTCGAACTGCTCGACGCCGGCATCGACGTTTTTACCACCTTGAATGTGCAGCATGTCGAAAGCCGCGCCGAAGCCGTGCGCCAAATCACCGGTGTGACCATTCGCGAAACTTTGCCCGACACCATTCTGGACGGAGCGGAGTTCGAGTTGGTGGATTTGCCTCCCGAAGAACTCCGCGCACGCCTCGTTGCGGGCAAGGTCTATATGCCGGAAGCGGCCGGCGCGGCGCAGGAGAATTTTTTCCGCGCCGGAAACCTCACTGCGTTGCGCGAACTGGCACTGCGGTTTGCTGCCGAACACGTCGGCCAGGATGTCCTGGCGTATCGACACGCCCACGGTGTCGCCGATCCGTGGAAGTCAGGCCAGCGACTGCTGGTCGCAGTCAGTGCCAGTCCGACATCGGCTTCGCTGGTCCGGTGGACCCGGCGCCTCGCCGGCGAGTTGCAGGCCCCCTGGCTGGCAGCTTATGTCGAGTTGCCACGACCGTTAAATGCGGGTGAGCAGACGCGTTTGTCTCGTCACCTGGCTTTGGCGCGGGAACTGGGAGCGCAGGTCATTACGACCACCGATGACAATGTCGCGCGCGGCCTGTTGCGGATCGCCCGCGAGCAGAACGCGACTCAAATCGTCGTGGGCAAACCGGTCGGCTGGCGGGCCCTGGACCTGCTGCGCGGCGGTTCGCTGCTGAACCGTTTGATTCGTGACAGCGGCCATATTGATATCCATGCGCTGCGCGCGGAGGGAGACGCGCCAATTCTGCGGGGGCCGGCAGCACCTCGGTTCGACGCTGGAGCAGCGCGAGGTTATTGGCTCGCGCTTGGCGTCGTAGCCGGCGTGACCCTGCTCAACGAGGTATTGAAGCATTGGCTCAACTACCAATCGCTTGCCCTCATTTATCTCCTCAGCGTGGTGGTCCTGGCGATGTTTGTCGCGCGTGGTCCCACCCTCGTCGCCGCGACGCTTACCGCGATGCTCTGGAATTTCCTCTTCGTCGACCCCTTATATACCTTTCGCATCACCGAAGTCGCGGACTTGATGTTGTTTTGTACCTATTTCGTGGTGGCATTGGCGATGGGGAATTTGGCCGCCCGATTGCGCGAGCAGCAAGCCGCGGAGCGCCGCCGCGAACAGCGCGCCACCGCGCTCTACCTGCTTACACGGGAGTTGGCGCAAGCTTCGGATTTTGCCGACCTCCTCGCCATCATCATTCGTGAAGTGGGCAAAGCCGCGCAAGCCGACACCGCACTCTCTTTGCCTGAAGAAAGCCAGGAGAGTCCGTTGACGCCCTATTTTGCGAGCACCTGGGCACTGCAGGAAAAGGAACAGAGTGTAGCCTCCTGGGCATTTTCGCATCGACAGCCCGCCGGGCGCGGCACCGACACGCTTCCTTCAGCAGAAGGTTTGCATTTGCCATTAACCGCCGGAGAGCGAGCCGTCGGAGTGCTAAGTCTGCGGTTTCGTGATCCCGCGTTGTTGACGACAGAACAGCGCGATCTACTCGAGGCGTTCGTGCGCCAAATTGGCTTGGTTCTCGATCGACAACGGTTGCGCGATGCCGAGCAGCAGGCCAAACTCGTGTCGGAATCCGAGCGCTTAAGTAAAACATTGCTGAACTCGATCTCGCACGAAATCCGAACACCGATTGCGGCCATTCGCAGCGCCGCGAGCAATTTGGGCGAGCGCGGACAGGCGGATAGTTTTCAGCGGGAGATGGTCGCCGAAATCCAGGAAGCATCCCAGCGCCTGAACCGGTTGGTGAGCAATCTGCTCAACATGACCCGGCTGGAAAGCGGTCATGTCAAAGCGAACCTGGACTGGTGCGATCTGGCGGACCTGGTCCAGGTTACCCTTAAAGAAATCCATCACGAGCTGGCTGGGCATGAAGTGACGCTTCAATTGCCACCTGGATTGCCGTTGGTGAAAATTGACTTTGTGCTGATGCAGCAAGCGCTGACAAATCTCTTGCTCAATGTAGTTGTCCACACACCAGCGGGTTCGCCGGTTGAGGTCAGCGCCCGGGTCGAAGCCGAACATCTGCTGTTGACAGTCGCTGATCGCGGCCCCGGGCTGCCGCCGGAAACGCTGCCGTTGATCTTCGAGAAATTTTACCGTGCTCCAAGTGCACCGGCCGGTGGAACCGGTTTGGGGCTGGCGATTGTAAAAGGCCTGGTCGAGGCCCAGGGAGGCTCGATTACCGCGGAGAATCGCCCCGGCGGCGGGGCAGCGTTCATCCTGCGCTTGCTGTTGAGTAAACCACCGCCGATCGTATCCGAAAAGGATCCATGAACGAAACTGCCGCCCTCAAACCCAGCGCGCTCATCATTGATGACGAACTTCAGATTCGGCGTTTGCTGCGCGTTTGTCTTGAAGCCAAGGGATATAAAATTTCGGAAGCGGCCACCGGCCAGGAAGGCATCACGCAAGCCGCGCAATATCCGCCGGACGTCGTCATTCTCGATTTGGGTCTGCCGGACATGGAGGGAGTCACGGTCCTCAAACGGTTGCGCGAATGGACAAAGGTACCTGTGGTGGTGCTTTCCGTGCGCGATCGTGAGGAGGACAAAATCGCGGCCCTGGATAACGGAGCCGATGATTATGTGACTAAGCCCTTTAGTACCGGCGAACTGCTGGCGCGGCTTCGCGTCGCTCAACGACACGCGCAACCGCAACCCGAGAACGCTCTCTTCCGGTCTGGTCAGTTGGAAGTAGACTTGGCCAACCGCGCGGTAAGGCTCAATGGCAAGCCGGTCAAATTGACTGCGACAGAGTATTCCTTGTTGCGATTGTTTGTACAGCACGCCGGCAAAGTGCTCACGCACCGCCAGATTTTGCGCGAGGTATGGGGACCAAATTACGTTGAGCAAACGCATTACCTGCGAGTTTACATGACTCACCTGCGTGAGAAACTGGAAGCGCAACCCTCCGCTCCGACGCTGCTGATTACTGAGCCGGGAATTGGGTACCGATTGGTGGAAGCGGAGTAAAAGGCACACGAAACTGAAGGCCGAGTTCCACAAGCTGTTGGTTAGGTCGAAATCCGAAACCCGAAGGCCGAAAGAAATCCAAAATTACCGAGTGTAGCCACAACGGTGCACTGCAGATTTGTCGCGCTTCGTACCCGTGAACCGGGGTAGCGGTTCCCCTCTCCTCCACTGGAGGAGAGGGGTAAGGGGAGAGGAGGCCATTTTCCTTTCGTGGAGGAGGTTAAAGTTTTGTGAAATCCTTATAAGTCGCTCTTTCTTCGGACCTCGAACTTCGGCCTTCTTTCGGGGTTCGGATCCCGGATTTCGCGCCTGAACCGGGCCTCGCGGAGTTACGCGGAGCTCGACCTTCCGGAGTGTTATTGTTTTTCGATCTTCACCGTGCCGGTCGCGGCATCATAGACAAACTTTGTGCCGTACGGTGGCTGGGGGAGCTTGGGAATATATTTCTGCTCCACCAATTCGTTGAGGTCCTTCGGGGTGCGTCCGTGATCAACACCGAATTGTTGTATCGCCTGGTTCAGCGAAACGGTGTCAACGGTTTTGACGGCACTTTGCTGCGCGTTGGCCACGGCGCTGAGGTAGTCGACCGGAGCGGTCAGCGGATTGCCGCTGCTGGTAGTCGTGTTGGTTCCCGCTGTGGGCTTAGATGGCGAGGAGTTATCGTTGCAACCTAGCAGCAGCAAAACCATACCCAGCAAAATTAATAGCGGTGTTTTCATGCGGTTACTCTACCCGTTCGGTCGTCAAAATAAAAGCGCCGGGCATATCCATGCCCGGCGTGCGTATTTTCCCAAAACCAACTTGGATGCGGGTCCTATTTGTTGGTGCTTGGCGCAGCCGGAGCCGCATTCGTGCTCGTATCGGTCTTACTGCCGGTATCTTGATTGCAGCCCGCCAACACGCCCATGAGACTCAACAGTGCGACAAGGGTTATTAACCTTTTCATAGTTACGTAAGGTTTACCACAAAGATAAGAAAGACAAGTTTTAATTGATCTGCGCCGTACTGCGGTATTCAACCCATCCAGCCAAGGGTTCTTAAAGACCGTCATGGATCCATTTCACTTCGTCGGCTCTTGCAGGAGCCCACGTAAAAGGAGGCTCAAATATCCGGGGGTTCAGCAATCAAAGCCTCCTCACGTCGGCTCCTACAATTCTAAATACGCTCGAGGAGAATTCTCCAAAAGCCCTTATTTATGTTTTTTGAGGACCCTCTAAGCGCGCCGCGAGGTCACGAGCTTTCCCAATCAATTCAAAGTCTCTCGCCAGATCACCGAATCGAAATTTGGGCATGCCGCTTTGCTGTTGGCCCAATAGTTCGCCCGGCCCTCGTAGTGCCAGATCTGCCTCGGCGATTTTGAAACCATCGCTGGTGTCCTCGAGCACCCGCAAGCGCTTTTGTGCGTCCCGCGTTCTTGCGGAGGCGACCAGGATGCAGTACGAATCGTGCCCCCCGCGGCCGATGCGTCCGCGCAATTGGTGAAGTTGTGCCAGGCCGAACTGCTCTGCATTTTCGATCAACATCACCGTCGCGTTGGGCACGTCCAGGCCAACTTCAATGAGCGAGGTCGCCAGCAACACTTGAACGCGATTCGCGCGAAAAGCCGCCATCACCCGTTCTTTTTCCGGCGAGTTCAGCCGGCCATGTAACAAGCCAACATGAAAACCCGGAAGCGCCTGCTGGATCTGGGCGAATTCTTTAGTGACAGCTTTGATGCCACTTTCGCCGGTCTCTTCGACGCGCGGGTAAACCACATAAACCTGCCGTTTCTCTTTCAGTTTGCTGCGGATGAAGTCCCAGACTTGCGGGAGTTTGTCTGCGGTGCGAACGAACGTTTTGATGTTACCTCGCCCGGGCGGCCGTTCGGTGAGTACGGAAATGTCCAGTTCGCCATAGAGCGTCAGGCCGAGCGTGCGCGGAATCGGAGTAGCAGTCATCACGAGCAAATGCGGATAGTATCCTTTGCGCACTAGCTCTTCGCGTTGGGCGACGCCGAATTTGTGCTGTTCATCGATAATGACCAGACCGAGCTTTTCCGGTTGGAATCCGGATTCAATCAAGGCGTGAGTGCCGATCACCAGAGTTGGACGCGTTTGGATCGGTTTCGACGGAGGCGTCGCAGCAGGATTCTTACGACTTGAAGTCAGCAATTCCACGTCCAGGTTTAGCGGCCGTAACCAGCGGCAGAAGTTAAGAAAATGCTGCTCAGCAAGAACCTCGGTCGGGGCCATGAGGGCGACGTCATAACCGCTCTCCAGCGCCATCAACGAACAACAAGCCGCGACGACGGTTTTACCCGAGCCGACATCACCCTGGAGAAGCCGTCGCATCGGATGTTCTGCATTCAGGTCTTTGCGCATATCGCGCAACACCATCTTCTGCCCTTCAGTCAGCACGAACCCAAGTTGGGCCAGGAATGGTTTGATCAAGTGATTGTCGCCGGTGCACCGGAGCGCACGCGCTTTCGATTCGAATTTTTTTCGCCGGCGGCGGATTTGCAATTGCAGCTCTACGAATTCGTCCAGCGCCAGGCGGAGGCGCGCGGTCTCCGTGTCAGCGAGAGTTTCGGGAAAATGCAGCATCCGCACCGCTTGAGCGCGTGAAGGCAACTGCGGCCCAGGCACCCCCGTTTTAGAAGGCAGATTCCAAGGATCATGTATCTTCGACTCGAAGGTCTGCAGCGTACGCCATATCAAACTTCGCAGCCAACGCTGCGGCAGACCCTCCGTTAGCGGGTAAATCGGCGTGACGCGGTTGAGGTGAATAAAGCTCTCCTCGCCGCCTTCCAGCACTTCAGTTTCAGGATGATCGATCGTGCGCGGTTTCAGTTGAATCGGTTTGCCAAAGACCAGGACCTCGTCGCCGATGGCAAAGTATTTTTCCATGTAAGGCAGGTTCCACCAGCGACAGTGTAAGCGTCCCGAACCGTCGTCGAGAACCAATTCACAAATCGATTTAGAATGTTTGCGGAACCATTTCACACCGAGTGCGACGACTTTGCCGTGCGTGATAGCGGGTTCCTGGAGTTGGAGTTCCGCGATTCGGCGTAGTTGTTGACGATCTTCGTAGCGACTCGGCCGGTGCAGCAGCAAATCCTCAATCGTTCGAATTTCCAACCGGGCTAATTGGGCCGACCGCTCCGGACCAACGCCAGACAGAGTGCTTACCGGACGGTGAAGGGGCGAAGCAGGCGAAGCAGGCTCGGCAATTTTCATCCCGTGACAAATTACAATCGAAGTCGGCGAATTCGAAGCGAGAAATGATTACCCGAATCGGAACGCCGAGGATCGAAACCCGAACATTTTTTAAATTTCGAAGACTGTAATCTCGGGCCGGCAATTAAAGCGGATTGGCACCGGATACCAGCCTAACCCAGCGCTGACATAGAGAGGCCCCGCAGGTGTGTGAAACATTCCGAGGTCATAACGGCCTACACCAAACGGCAGGATGAGCGGACCATAAATGGGCAGACGGACCTGGCCTCCATGCGAATGGCCGGCAAGAATCAGATCGAATCGATGATCCTCCAGTTTGTCGATCCACGCAGGGTAATGCATCATGAAGATATTTTTCGTAGTCGGGGTCGGCCTCAGCGGTGGTCGTTTTGGACTCAACCAGGCTGCTCCGAGAATCGAGAACTTCCCGTCGGGCGTAACTAAGTGCTCGTCCATGAGCCAGGCGCCGCCGCTCGCGGCAAAGCATTTAATAATGCCATCGAAAGGCGCTTTGCTCCAAAAGTCGTGATTCCCCGGCACTCCATACATCGGACATTTAATCTGTGCGAGCAGTTCCAGCGCTTCCGGCAGGAATTTTCCCTCCTCAATTAGGTCGCCGGTGAAACAGACGAAGTCGGGCGAGAGTGCATTGGTCTTTTTAACGATCCGACTCAGATAAGTGCGATCACCCTTGTGGTGAATGTCCGTAAGCTGAACCAGGCGGTGCTTCGGCCGCCCGGAGCTAAGTCGCACTCGATGGATTTTAATCCAGGAAGGTTCGAACCACTTCGCATCGGCGACCGTCATCAGCGGGACGGCCGCGCCGAGCGACGCCAATAGAAAGCTGCGTCGGCTGAGCTTTTTGAAGTTCATCTATCACGTGCCGCCTGCGGAGGCCTCGGAGCAACCATAACTGAAATATGGACCTGAAACGTGAAACGTAAAACGTAAAACGTAACAGGTCGTCGGGTGTGCGGCGTCTTTTTACGTCTTACGTTTCACGTTTTAGGTTTTCAACCTCCAGTCTCCTACACTCCCCCTAGCCAATCACGGTGCCCTCTGTTAGCTTGCCGCGCCTATGAGTTTCTGGGGTCAGTGGGTTTCCGAATGGTTGGAAGGTCTGGGTCGGTTGACTTTCCTGACCAAGGACGCAATTGCGTCGCTGTTGACTTTCAAGGTGGCCTGGCGTGACTTGCTGTTCCAAATCTATTTTGTCGGAGTGAAATCCCAGTCCGTGGTCCTGATCACTGGGGCGTTCACCGGGATGGTCCTGGCCGCGCAAACCTATCTGCAATTTCATAAGGTCCGAATGGATACGGCGACCTTGGCCGTCGTGAGTGTCTCGATGTGCAGCGAATTGGGGCCGGTCCTGACCGGGTTGATGGTCGCGGGCCGGGTAGGGGCCGCGATTGCGGCCGAGTTGGGAACGATGCGGGTCACCGAGCAGATCGATGCGCTCAGGACCCTGGCGACGCACCCGGTGGATTACCTGGTGGTTCCGCGGCTGCTAGCCTTGCATGCTGCCCTGCCCCTGCTAACCGCAGAATCGATCGCTATCGGTATTGGGGCCGGTTATGTCGTCGCCGTTTATTTGTACGGGATCGACTCCGCCTATTCCTGGTACAACATGGTGAAATATACGGGCACGATCGACGTCGCGATCGGGCTCATCAAAGCTGTCATCTTCGGAGGCATCGTCGCTATCGTCGGGTGTTACAAAGGATTATTTTGCGGCGAAGGCGCCCAGGGCGTCGGCCGCGCGACGACCGAAGCCGTCGTTTATTCTTCGATCACTATCTTAATCACGAATTTTTTCCTGACACTCGTTCTCGGTAAAATCTTTCACACGTTTTGAACTTATGATTGAAGTGAAAGATCTCGAAAAAAGTTTTGGGAAGCAAAAGGTGCTGGATGGTGTCAGCTTCAGCATCGAGAAGGGCGAATCGGTCGTGATCATCGGTCGCAGCGGCGGGGGCAAGAGCGTTCTGCTCAAACACTTGATCGCGTTGTTGCAGCCGGACGCCGGCGAGGTGCTGATCGAGGGAGAAAATATCGTCGCCATGAATGAACGGCAGTTACTGCGGGTTCGGCGGAAGTTTGGCATGCTGTTTCAGGGCGCCGCCTTGTTTGATTCACTGAGTGTTAAAGAAAACATCGCGTTTGCCTTCCGGCGCGATCGTTCGTTGCCGGAAGAAGAAATCGCCAAAAGAGTCGCGCATGTTTTGGAATTGGTCGACCTGCCGGGGATCGAGGATAAGAACCCTTCGGAATTATCCGGCGGCATGAGAAAACGCGTAGGGCTGGCTCGGGCGATCGTGTATCAGCCGGAAATTGTGCTTTATGACGAACCCACGACGGGCCTGGATCCGATCGCCTCGGATAGCATCGATAAACTGATCTTGCGGGTGAGAGATCGGCTGGATGTCACCTCAGTCGTGGTAACCCATGACATGCGGAGCGCGCGGCGGCTGGGACAGCGAATCTTAATGCTGCATGACAAACGGATTTACGCCGCCGGGACGGCCGACCAGATCTTTCAATCACAAGATCCGGTGGTCCGGCAATTTGTCGAAGGCGTATCCGACGTTAAGGAATTGAACTGATGCTATGAACCAATCGCGTCTGCAATGGAAAGTCGGTTTGTTCGTCCTGATTGGGCTGGTGCTGCTGGCCGGGTTGCTGCTCGAGTTCAGCAAGGGGCTGACCTTGTTGCGCTCTACCTACGAGATTTACCTGCGGTGTGATACCGCCGGCAGCCTTAAACCTCGCGCCCAGGTGTTGATGTCCGGCGTGCAGATTGGGACCGTATCGGATATCCGTCTGGCGCCGACCGGGAAATTCGTCACCATCACCCTGAGAATTTACAACGAGTACAGAGTCTACAAGACGGCGCAGTTTTATATCGAGCAATCAGGCTTTCTGGGGGATCAGTATGTTGCGATGGTGCCCCAGGAAAATGAAGGGCCGGTATTTCGCAATGGGGATGTGGCTCGCGCCGAGGCGCCCTTTAATATGCTGGAGGTGGCACGTTCGGCGACCGGTTTTGTGAAGCGAATAGATGAGACGGCGCAACGGCTCAATGAGACACTGATGGATGTGCGACGCTATTTGCTGAATCGCGAGACATTGACAAACCTTTCGGTCTCGGCAGCCAACTTGCGCGCCGCTTCCGAGCGGGCCGTCGGAGTAGTCACCAGTATTGACGCGCTGATCAGCACCAATGCCAACGCGCTGGCCGGGACCGGAACCAATCTCACGATCTTCTCGGATCAACTGATCCGATTTGCCGGTCAATTGAATGGTGTCCTGACTAGCAATACCCCTTCGATTAATGAGTCGGTCAAGAACATCGAAGCCTCCAGTGCGATCTTGAAGTCCGCGATGGAAGGAGTCCAGGCTGGGAAAGGCCTTGCCGGTACGTTGCTCAAAAATGAGCAGATCGGAGGCGATTTGAAGGAAATCACCCAAAACTTGAGCATTACCACCAGCAACCTGAATCGGCTTGGATTGTGGGGGGTCCTGTGGCAACATAAAACACCGAAGCAGGCGTCAGCTTCAACGGGTCCGCGCCAACTCACGAGCCCAAAGAATCCAAATGACTGACGCTCGAGGCTTCTGAGCTATGGCACTTTGGGTTATTCGCATCCTCTTCCTGTGCATGTGCACTGTGGCTGGGTTCGCCGTCAGCCAGGTGCGCGAAGAGTTTGTCGTCTCTCCTTACAGTTGGATGATCGGGCTGGTCGTCGGGTTCGGTTTCGGCTGGCTGATGATTGCGATCGACGAAATGCTGAAGGGGTTTTCCTTGCGCGCATTTTCGGCGACGACCTTTGGCCTGTTGCTCGGATCGGTGGTCGCCCTCCTGATCGATCATTCGGGCTTGTTCGACAAGACCGACGAGGTGACTCGCTGGTTAATCCGGCTCGGCTTATTCCTGAGTTTCGGTTATATTGGCATCGTGCTGGCGATGCGCAGCAACAAGGAAGATTTCTCGTTGATTATACCGTATGTTCGCTTTGCCCCACAGAACAAGCCCGACAATCTTCTGCTCCTGGATACGAGCGCTATCATTGACGGGCGGATCGCCGACCTCATTGAGGCGAACTTCATCGAAGGGCTGATTGTCGTGCCGCGCTTTGTCCTGAAGGAATTGCAGCAAATCGCCGATTCGGCCGACCCGTTAAAACGCGCCCGCGGGCGACGCGGCCTCGAAATGTTGAACCGCATTCAGCGCAACATGCGCAATGAGGTGAAGATTCATGACGGCGATTTTCCCGACGAGAAGGAGGTCGACACCAAGTTGGTGCGCTTGGCGCGCAATTTACGCGCCAAGTTGTACACGAATGATTACAATCTCGGCAAAATCGCCGAGTTGCAGTCGGTCAATTATGTGAACCTGCATGACCTGGCCAAATCGATGCGCGCGGTGCTGCTCCCGGGCGAGACGTTGTCGCTGCGGATTGTGCGCGAGGGTAAAGATAAGGGCCAGGGAGTCGGCTATTTGCCCGATGGGACAATGGTGGTGGTCAACCATGCGCAGCCGTATGTCGGGCACCAGGTCGATGCCGAAGTTCAGACCCTGCATCAAACCGGCGCTGGGATCATCATCTTTGCCGATTTTAAACACGCGCCCGACTCGCGCCCGCCGGAGCCGGCTCCCAAAGAGCACCAAGAGACTTAATGGGATAAAAAATGATGGCTATAAAAGAACACAAATTGCGCAAAGATTTGAACCTATTTCTCACTTCGACCTTTGGATTTTCGGAACTTCCCGTATGCCTCTTGTAACCATTCAGACGGCTTTTAATCCGGCGGATGCCCAACTGGCGCGCTCGCGTTTGGAGGCTGCTGGCTTTCATGCCGTCGTTACCAACGAGCTGTCGGCGTTAAGTCTGGACGGGTATGCGCTAGCCGCCGGCGGGATTCTGGTGCAAGTGCCGGCCGAGGAAGCCGCCGAAGCCAAGGAGTTTTTGGAGAAGAGCGAACCAGTGGAGGAACCTGGGGAGGATGAGGCTAGTTGAGCTGTTTCGCCGCCGCCTTCGTCGAACGTGTGCAAGATGCAGATAATTCTAAACCAGGAACTTACACTAATAGACCCGAGCCCGTGTTCATGGACTGGAAGGCTTCTTGAGGTCCCTTGTTTAACCGCAGAGACGCGAAAGCCGCAGAGATTTCAGCGCTTTTATTCTCTGAGCCTTTCACAACTCCGCGGTTTAGTCGCTCATTTCGAGCCTAACCCCATGTTTTAATTCACCTTCGATTAGGATTTCGCACTCCCATTTCGAATTCAGAATGACTTCACCGGTGCTACGAAAATTGCAGCGTCTCCTTCCGCCATGCGAACTCAGCCTGGAGCCTGCGCTACTGGCCGAGAACGCCGGAGACAAGTGGTTTGCCTCACATAAACCGGAGGCAGTCGCGCTCCCGCGCAGCACGGCTTCAATCTCGGCGTTGCTACGATTTGCAAACCGAAACCAAATCCCAGTTACCCCGCGAGGCGCGGGGCATGGTTATGTCGGTGGGTGTGTTCCTGTCCGGGGCGGGATTGTGCTCTCACTGGCGCGGATGAACCGCATCAAGGAAATCAGCCGGACGGATTTCGTCGCCGTGGTCGAGCCCGGGGTCAACACCGAGCGCCTGCAGAATGAGGTGGAACGGCAGGGATTATTCTATCCGCCCGACCCGGCCAGCCGGAAGGAGAGCTTTATTGGCGGTAACATTGCCACTAACGCCGGCGGACCCCGTTGTCTTAAGTACGGCGTAACGCGGGACTATGTGCTGGGGCTGGAAGTTGTCCTCGCCGACGGCAAAGTGGTTCGGCTGGGCGGGCGAACCCACAAAAACAAAACCGGGTTCGAATTGCATCGGCTCTTTGTTGGGTCCGAAGGGCTGCTGGGGGTGGTAACCGAGGCAACATTGAAGCTGCTGCCGCTGCCGCCTTACCGTGCCTGTCTGGCGGCTGGGTTTGGCGCCACTTCGACTGCGGTTCAGGCGTTGCAGGCGATTTTTGCGGCTGGTTTTCTTCCCGCCGCGCTGGAAATCGCCGATGCCTTCACACTGTCAGCCGCTTATCGCCGAACTCGTAGCGAACGCCTGCATGGCT
>Ga0310810_10005538_pt1 | contig 14139 bp, 12 predicted proteins | sample NCmetagenome_FD_207641 | JGI IMG/M metagenome (GOLD analysis project Ga0310810, IMG submission 207641) | Soil microbial communities from experimental microcosm in Duke University, North Carolina, United States - NC | ecosystem: Engineered > Artificial ecosystem > Soil microcosm > Unclassified ... | reverse complement strand
ACGACTCCCTCATTATCTCGGTGCGGAATCTTGGCTACTCGCGCAACGCCGGCGAGTTCGTGCGGAAGTACTTCAACGACATCGGCAGCGCCGGCGGCCATCGCGCCATGGCAAAGGCCGTCGTGCCGCTTCGCTCGTTCAAAGAGAAGTTCGGGAATCTTCAGGCCGATCAGTTCACGCAGAAGGTGCTCGAACTGGCGCTCGAGTTCCTGCACGAGCACCAGCCCAAACTGGTAAAGGCGTAGTCGTTCGAATCGTTCGATCCGTTCGGATCGTTCGAGTCGTTCAGCCTCGCACCGTTCGAACGATACGAACGTTCCGAACGATACGAACGTCCCGAACGATACGAACGTCCCGAACGTTCTATTTGCCGAACAGCGCCAGGTCTACCGCATCCCCCATCGCCTTGTACCCCGCATCGCCCGGATGCAGGTGGTCACCCGAGTCGTATGCCGGCAGGAACTTCGTCGGAGCGGCCGGGTCACGCGTGACCATGTCGAAGTCAATCACGCCGTCATAGGCCTTGCTCGTCCGAATCCAGTTGTTGAGCGCCTGACGCTTGGCCTCACCCTCCGGCGAGTAATAGGCCGCGCCTTCGTACGGGGTCAGCGTCGCGCCGTAGATCTTCAGTCCGCGCGCGTGGGCGCGATCGATCAACTGCTTGTGGCCGGCGATCAGGTCGTCGGCGCTCGGCGACGGATTGTTGCGGGCGATGCCGATATCGTTGATGCCCTCCATCACGACCACATGCGTCACGCCCGTTTGCATCAGCACGTCGCGATCGAAGCGGGCCAGCGCGCTGACCCCGGCGCCGTCGCCGAGCACACGATTGCCGCTGATGCCTGCGTTCAGCACCGCCACTCCCCCGCCTTTCCTCGCGGCGAGACGACGCGCGAGCTGATCAGGCCAGCGATTGTTGGTATCGGCAGTCGAGCGCGCGCCGTCGGTGATTGAGTCGCCGAACGTGACGACGGCAGCCGTTCCCGCGGGCGCCATCACTTCGACGCGCGCGATCATGAACCAGGCACCGCTGCGCGCATTCACCGGAAGGTTCGTCACTCCTGAATGATTCCCGGTCTCCGAGACGAAGTTGGTCTGCGATGCGCCGTTGTGCGTGGTCACGGGCGACGGACTGATCCCGAGATCGTTGGGGACGTAGAGATCGATCACGAGATCTGACACCGGCGGCACCGCGAGATCGATTGGATCGGTCACGAGCGTGGCACCGGCAAGGACCGTGAACGTCGAGGCGCCTGCGACCGTGAGCGGCTTCACGGACGACGTGACAAGCGAAGAGTCTTTGTCACGCAAGGCGATGTTTCCGGCGCCGATCTCGATCGGTGCAGTGCCGAACGCGTTGCTCAGGACGATCCGCACCCGGCTGCCACCAACGCTCGTGCGGACGATCTGCCGAAGCGTCTGATTATTCACCGTCGTCGGCGGAGCGAAGCCGCCGCGCCCTCCGCCCGGAGCCGCGGGAGCGGGACCCGTTGCCGCAGTCGGAGGCGGACCACCAGGTCCAAACGTTGCCGGCGCTGCCGGCGCAGGTGTTGCGGCAGGTGCTTGTGGTGCGGCCGGTGCGGGACCCTGACCTCTGGGAGGACCTTGCTGAACCGGACGCGCGACGAGTGCTGTCGCCCACGTCGCCACCCACTGCTCACCGCGGCGACTCTGCGCGAGCGACGGAACAGCAACGAGAAGAGCGACCGCGAATACAAGTACACGTTTCATGGATCGAGATTCTAACTCCGAAGATTGATGGAAATGGCGGGTCTACAGAAGCGCCTTCGGCGCGAAGGCGGTGGGACCCGGCGACCTTTAAACGCGGCGTCTTTGCGATCTACGATTGGAGATCGCATGGCAACGATCCTTCAGAACGTACCGGCAGGCGAGAAAGTCGGCATCGCGTTTTCGGGCGGCCTCGACACGAGCGCTGCCCTTCACTGGATGCGCGCGAAAGGCGCGATCCCCTACGCCTATACGGCGAACCTCGGTCAACCGGACGAGAAGGACTACGACGAGATCCCGCGCAAGGCGTTGCAGTATGGCGCCGAGAAGGCGCGGTTGATCGACTGCCGCGCGCAGCTGGTCGAGCAAGGCATCGCGGCGCTCCAGTGCGGGGCCTTTCACATCTCCACGGCTGGCGTCCCCTACTTCAACACGACGCCGCTTGGACGCGCGGTCACCGGCACGATGCTCGTCCTCGCGATGAAAAGCGATGACGTCAACATCTGGGGCGACGGCAGCACGTTCAAGGGCAACGATATCGAGCGCTTCTACCGGTATGGCCTGCTGGCCAATCCCTCGCTGCGCATCTACAAGCCCTGGCTCGATCAGGCCTTCATCGACGAACTCGGCGGCCGCAAGGAAATGTCGGAGTACATGCAGGGCGCCGGCCTCGCCTACAAGATGAGCACCGAGAAGGCGTATTCGACAGACTCCAACATTCTCGGCGCCACACATGAAGCTAAAGATCTCGAGCATCTAAATAGCGGCATCCGGATCGTCGAGCCGATCATGGGCGTCGCCTCCTGGAAAGCCGAGACCACGGTCAAGCCGGAAGACGTGAGCATGACGTTCGAAGAAGGCGTGCCGGTCGCACTGAACGGGCGCCGCTTCAACGATGCAGTCGCCTTGATGCTCGAAGCGAATGCCATCGGCGGACGCCACGGCCTGGGCATGAGCGATCAGATCGAGAACCGGATCATCGAGGCCAAGAGCCGCGGCATCTACGAGGCGCCAGGCATGGCGCTGCTGTTCATCGGCTACGAGCGTCTCGTCACCGGCATTCACAACGAAGACACCATCGAAGATTACCGCGAGGCCGGCCGCCGCCTCGGACGACTGCTCTACCAGGGTCGCTGGTTCGATTCGCAGGCCTTGAAGCTGCGCGATTCCGCCCAGCGCTGGGTGGCCCGGCCCATCACCGGCGAGGTCGTCGTCGAACTGCGGCGCGGGAACGACTATTCGATTGTTGACACGCGCAGTCCGAACCTCACCTACAAGCCCGAACGCTTGACGATGGAAAAGGGCGAGTCGGCGTTCACGCCGCAGGATCGTATCGGTCAGTTGACGATGCGAAACCTGGACATCGCCGACACGCGCGAGAAGCTCCTCACGTATACGAAGTCAGGTCTGCTCGCCCCTGGGCAGGACACGGAGTTGCCCCATCTGCTCGACTCGAAGACGGACGAGTAGCACCCGAGCGAACTATTTTCGGACTGGCCCGGCGCGTTTCGATAGCGCCTCATCCAGGAGAGTGACTACGCGATCGAAGGCCGGTGTCCACAAGGGCTTTCGGACCCAGGGCGGCAGTCTCTCTCCTTTATCGGTCCTGGCCTTCGTCTGCGCGCAGTCTCGGGCGGACACACCCAATGTATTTCTCGTCGCAGGATTCGCACCAGCTGCGAGGAGCACCGCGACAACGTCCGCGTTGCCCGCACACGCCGCGGACCACAACGGCGTACGGGCTTCTTCATCCTGCGGATCATCGATCGGCACGCCTGATTTCAGTAACAACGCAGCCACGTCAGATCGCAGATGTGCCGCCCAGCCCAGAGCCGTCCGTCCGTAGATATTCCGCTTGAATGGATCGGCCCCCGCGTCGAGCAGCAGACGCGTGGCGTCCACCGAACGCACCATCATCAGAGGCGGCGTTTCGGTCTCGAAATAGTTCCAGTTGGGATCGGCGCCCAGATTCAGCACACCCTTGATCACGCCAACGTCGTTGTTCTCAAGTGCCAATCGAAGAAAGTCGGCCAGCTCGTCTCTCGCTGGCGCCCACCCTTCGAGTACCAACCGATCGAGCGTTCGCTCATCGACAAACACCCATTGCTTCGTGCGGGCGGCACCGTCGATCTGACTTTCAAGTTCTTTCAGACCGTCTGGCGATCCGAGGTAGTCTTCGACGCGTCTCGACTGTCCCTCTCGTGTCACCGTCACAAACGCGGTCGGCAGGTCGGTGACTATCCTTTGCGTCGCATCGGGATTCTGGATGAAGCGATACTGCTCGCGTAGTTCAAAGAAACCGATCCGCGTCGCTGTTTCCAAGAGCGCGGTTACGTGGGCCACGGAGATCTGATCTCGCTGGAGTCCTTTGACCCGCACGAATTCGGTGCCCTCGTAAACGACGTTGCCTCGGGCATCAATGGACACACGATAGGCAGGACACTCCCCGCCGCACGTCGTGCGTTCCAAGGTGATGACCGTGTCGCCAGGGACGGGCGCAGTCTGTGCGCACACGCTGGAAGCGCATACCAAGAGGAGAAGCCAAGCGTTCCGCGGTGTAGCTAAGAGCGAGATTCGCATGACCGAGTCGCGCCAGTCGTGTAGTGGACTGGCGGCTACCTATTAGGTTAACCGTGTCCGATCGACAGTTGGAGGCCCTTTGGGCGGAGTGCACACGAGTTCACGGTGTGGCTCGTCGGAGAGGTGAGCGAATGACCTTCCAACTCGTTCCGGAACGAGTCGAGCCGCGCGTGTTAGGCTGCTCCGGCGAAGGTCCGGCGATGTCAAAGGTGCGAAGACACTTTGCGACCACAGCATGGAAGCGAGGGCACATGACGCGGCGAATGGGTGCCGTGGCCATCACGCTGAGTATTGCTTTCGGATTTGTTGGCGGTGCCTGCTCGACGCAGGGCTCAGCGAAAGACCAGAACCTCTCGGGCACGATCGCTTCTTCCAAACGGATGGCGGACGGCAAAGAGTGGACGACTGCCAATCTGAACGTCAACACATCGTCATCCTATTGTTACGGCGATGCGGAATCGAACTGCCGTCGATATGGTCGTTTGTATACGTGGGAATCGGCGCAGCGAGGATGTCAGTCGCTAGGAAGTGAATGGCGGCTGCCGACCGACGACGAGTGGCGTCAGATGGCGCAGCACTATGGTGGACTTGGGAACGATTCGCCTGACAAGGGTAAAGCAGCATACACGGCACTCATGAGCGGAGGGACGTCAGGCTTCAATGCCGTGCTCGGTGGAAATCGCTCCCTTGATGGACAGTACGACCGGCTGGAGGCACACGGATTTTACTGGACGGTATCCGAAAACAATTCAGTCACCGCACCGTTCTATAACTTCGGCAAAGGCAGTGAAGCGCTCTATCGTCAGCCCCAGGGCCAGAAGCAGATGGCAGTTTCGGTGCGTTGCGTCAGGAAGTGACCGCTCTGTCCTCTCTATTTCCCCGCCGCCGATCTCGGAAAGTGGACCGGGTCATCGTCAGCCCACGGCGTTCTCGCGGGCATGTTCGATTCGTAGCGCCGAAGATTCTCTGACAGGCGCGTGGCGACATCGGCGCGTCGCGCCTGCGTCGCCGTCGCAATCGCCTGACGTTGTCGCGCGACTGCCTCTGCGAATCGTCCGTTCTCGGCGAGCGCCATCGCCATCGTCTCAATCAACGCGACACTCGGAGCGACATTCTTCTCAAGCGCTTGCATCATCGACAGAGCTCGCGGTCCATCGCGCACGGCGTCGTCTGGCGCCGATGCCAGCAACCGCGCCAGCGCATGGGCGAGACCTGGTTGTTCGGGATGAACGCGAACAGCGTCTTCGAGCACGGACCGTGCCTCGGCAAATCGGCGCAGCCGCACCAGCGCCATGGCGCGCCCGAAGCGCGCGTCGCTTGCCGCCGGATCGATCTTGATGATCTCGCTGTATTCGTTGATCGCCGCATCGAGCTTGCCCGAGCGGCGCAGCGCGTCAGCGAGACTCGCGCGCGCATTCACCATGGTGGGATCCGAGGCCACGGCCTTCGAGAAGCGATCGATCGCATCCGCGTCGCGGCCACGCTCTTCCATCAGCACGCCGAGGCTGAAGAGCGCCTTCGCATATCCCGGAAGCAGACGAATCGCCTCCTCGAACTCGGCTTCCGCCGCTCGCGGATCGCCGGCGAGATACAACGCCGTGCCGAGATTCTGGTGGAGCGTCGCATCGCGGGGTGCGACCTTGAGCCCTTCGCGAAACAGCGCCGCGGCCTCCGTCCATTTGCGATCGTCCATCGCCTGCGTGCCACGAATCTCGTAGACGACGGCGGTCTTGAGGAGATCGGTGATTTCCGCCATCAACGGATCGGCCGGATAGAGACGCTCGTCTTTCCACAGCCGAACGTGCGCCGCCGCGCGCTGTTCGTCGCCGCGGGCGCGATAGGCCATTGCGAGCGCATAGTGGACGCCGTCAGCGCCAGGGTCGGCGGCCAGCGCAGCCTCGAGCTGCGTGACGGCGCGAGCGGAATCCCCAGCGGCGAGTGCCGCCTTTCCCAACTCGAACAGCGCCGCCGCCGAGCGCGGGTCGAGCGACACGGCCTTCGTCAGCAACGGTTCGGCGAGATCGGCGCGACCGTTATCGATATGCATGGTGCCGAGCCACACCAATGAGGGCACATGGTCCGGTTTCAGACGGAGCACTTCTTCAAACCGTGCGATTGCCTTATCGGGCTTGAACGACAATCGATAGGCGTGCGCGAGGAAATACGGCCACGCCAACTCACCAGGCTCGAGGACGGCTGCATTCAACAAGTGAGGCTCGGCTTGATCGTAGAGTTCCGCCGCGAGCAGGAGCTTGCCGACCTGACCGTACATGCGAGCGAGATCCGCGTCACTCGCCTGCGATCGCTGTGTCGACGTGAGTGATGCGTAGCTGGCGCGAATACGTTCCTGCAGCGACATCTCAACGCCCGCTATGACTGGCGGTGGTGTCTCACGCAGCGTTCCGCGTTGCCCGCGGGTGGCGTCAGAGGACAGCGGCTTCGATGGCGGCGCGGTGTCGCGTCCACACGCAGACAGCACCGCGAGCACACAGGTCACAGCGCCAATCCGCAGGTAAGCGCCCATCAGCCGTCCACGGGTTGCGCAGGCGTATCGAGAATGAGCTGGTAGAAATCGAGGTCGAGCCAGCGGCCGAACTTGAACCCGGCATGTCGGACGCGTCCGCAGAACTCAAATCCAAACCGCGTATGGAGCGCGATGCTGACCTCGTTGGTCGCATCGATCCCGCCAATCACGTTGTGGTAGTGCTGAATCCGCGCTCGCTCGATGATCGCTTCGAGCAGCAGTGTGCCGATGCCCCGCCCGCGGCAGTCCTTGTCCACGTAGACGGAGTGCTCGACAGAGTACTTGTAGGCCGGCCAGTTTCTGAACGGGCCGTATGACGCGAACCCGAGCAGCCGATCATCGTCATCAACCGCACCGATGACCGGATACTGCCCCTTCTCCTTCGCGTCGAACCAGCTCTCCATCATCGCCATCGTTCGCGGACGATAGTCGTAGAGCGCCGTCGAGTGTTCGATCGCGTCGTTCAGGATCGCGAGAATCTCTTGCGCCCGGCCGCGGCCGCAGTCGATCAGTCGCACGCTCATGTCAGCGGTGATTGACCTCGCCAGCGGCTCGCTGCACGGGCGCGCGTGCGCGAGCGAGTTGTTCCCCGCTGGCACCGACCACCGGCTCGATGAATTGCCGATAGGCGTCCTCATACGCGCGCTCGACGAGCTCGGACAAATTCTGCCGCCGGTCTGAGGCTTCGTCGTACGCGCCCTCGACGTCATAGGGGCCGATCGGATTGTGTCCAGGCTGGATGACGTAGAGCGCATCGAAATGCATGCTCATCGCCTCGAGACCATCACGTAGCGCCACGGCTTCTGCGACGCCCTCGGCATCACCGAAACGTCCGCGGACATCGAGGCGCGGCGCGCGCAGTTGATGTGGCGCGTCCACCGGCGCTGCCGCGCTGACGACGATCGCCTGACGTGCACCGGCGGCCGCGACTTCCTCCAACAGCCGGTGAATCGCGCCCGGACGGTCACACGCGCGATGCGTTTCCCCGCGCCAGTAGCTATCCGGCGCAAACACAATCGGGTGCGGCTCGCACACGCGCAACGGGGTCAGCCCGGCGAGCACCATGTCAATCGCATGATCGCGTCCAACGCCAGCCAGGTCGAGCACCTCGGATCGCCGATCGCGGCCCACACGCGGCGCGAGGAACTCCCGTCGATGCGCTTCCGAGAGCAGCGCCGCAACGATGTCACGCCGGGCATCGAGATCGGTGGCGACGAGCACGAGTTCGCGGAAACCCGGCTGTCCGAGGTTCTCCGCCAGCACTTCCGAATAGCGTCGTCCGAGGATGGCGATTGACGGCCGCGCCAGCGGTGCTGCGCCGCGAATGAGATCCCAGATGGCTGTCGCGAACCACTCGCGTGCCGGCTCCGCGGCGAGCGGCGCGCCGAGCACACGCCACCACCATGCGCCTCGCACACGGCGGTTGCCGGCAGCGCGGCTCGCGAGCCACCCGCCAATCACGAGCACGCCAATCATGACGCTGAGGGCGATCGTGGCCGCGCGCGGGACAGTGGTTGGCAGATTGGGTCCGGCGAATGCCGACTGCAGCCACGTGGAATACCACGAGACCATCGCGGCACCCGCCTGGATCTGCAGCATCTCGAGAACGAAGCCAGCGAGATACACGAGCAGGCCTGCCAGCAACACGGCCAGCGGCGTCAGCAATATCGCGAGCAGCACGACGCCGATGACCGCGGCCGCGCGAATCGGCCAGCGCCAGCCGTACAGACCGGCGGCCGTTGTCGACCGCCAGATGCCGGATGGCTCCCACAACCGCGCCGAGCCGTCGAGTGCGGCGAGCGCAGCGCTGCCCGCGCCGATGCCGTGCCCGGCCAGGATGTCGATCTTGACGCCTGCCTCCTGCAGCGCGCGAAGCACGCCCGCGTGGTACGCACCGTGCGCGCCAGTGCCCGTCAAGATCAAGGCCGTGCGGCGTTCCGGTGAGTAGGCGGTCAAGTGGTCTTATTCGTCGTGAATGGTCGTCAGTTTGATCAGATCGAACGTCTTCTTGCCGCTCGGCGTCGTGACGTTGATCTCGTCGCCTTCCTCTTTGTTGAGGATGGCGCGGCCAATTGGCGATGACGTCGAGATCATGCCCTTCTCCACGTCGGCTTCTTCCGGCATGACGAGCTGGTAGACGATCGTGTCGCCGCTGGCGCCCCGCAACTCCACCGTTGACCCGAAGCCAGCCTTGCCGCGCGGAATGCGATCCAGATTCATCAACGAGATCTCACCCACACGCTTCTTCAGCATGGCAATGCGGGCGTTGACGATCTCCTGACGCTCCTTGGCGGCCTTGTACTCCGCGTTCTCACGCAAGTCGCCCAGCTCACGCGCGCGTTGAATCTCCTTCGGCAGCTCGATCTTCAGCTCGCGCTCGAGCGCCGCGATTTCCTCGTTGAAACGCTTCAGAATCCGGTCTTTCATCGCTGGAATCAGACTGTAGCATATTGGTTGGTGGTTGGTGGTTCGTGGTTCGTGGTTCGTGGTTCGTGGTTGGCAGTTAATGGTTTGCGAGCATGAAAGTTGTTTCGAGCAGGCACAACCCCATCGTTGCAGCGTTCCGAACGCTCGCTGATCAGCCGGACCCAACGGGAACGCGACTGCTACTGGACGGCGCGCACCTGGTGAACGATGCACGATCGTCAGGCTTGGAATTCGAGACCGTAGCAGTCGCAGCCTCACGACTGACCTCGCAGACCGAAGAAGGTCTGCTGGCGCAGCGTCTCGAGCGCGAGGGCATCGATGTGATCGAAGCCTCTGATGCAGTGTTCGATGCGTTGAGCCCGGTGAAGAGCCCGTCGGGCATCGTCGCTATCGCCGGCCGCAAAGGCAGTACTGCTGCAGAGATCTGTGCGCTGCCGGAGGCGTTCATCCTGGCGGCAATTGACGTACAGGAACCTGGCAATGTGGGCGCACTGATTCGCGCAGCGGAGGCAGGCGGCGTGACCGGCGCGCTGATCAGCGGCGTGTCGGCGAGTCCGTTCTCATGGAAGGCGCTTCGCGGGAGCATGGGCAGCGTGCTGCGTTTGCCAATCGCCGCCGGGCTCACGACGCACGAGGCCCTCACGCTGATGCGTAAGTCCGGTGTGCGTACGATTGCCGCAATCGCTCGCGGGGGACAAGATCCCGACGCTGTGGACTGGCGCGGTAAGGCCGCTCTCCTCCTCGGCGGCGAAGGTCCGGGGCTCACCGACGAAGCCATCGCGCTCTGCGACGCACGCGTCACGATTCCGATGGCCGGAGGCGTCGAGTCCCTCAACGTCGCCGCAGCCGGTGCAATCCTCGTCTACGCCGCACGGCGTCAACGCGCATGAGCCTCTTCGACGACGAAGACGAAGGCCGTAGAGGCGCGTCTTCAGACGCGCCTTCAGCAGCGGCCGGTACGCCGCTCGCGGAACGCGTGCGTCCGCGCACACTCGACGAGATCGTCGGGCAAGAGGAGATCCTCGCGCCAGGCAAGCCTCTGCGCGAAGCCATCGAGCGTGACTTGCTCCAGTCGATCATCCTCTGGGGTCCGCCGGGCACCGGAAAAACCACGCTGGCTCGCGTGATCGCCGACGCGACGCAGGCACACTTCATCCCATTCAGCGCCGTCCTCTCGGGCATCAAAGAGATCAAAGAGGTCATGGCCACGGCGCAAGATCGGCGTCGCCGCGTGGGACGCCGGACGATCGTCTTCGTGGACGAGATCCATCGCTTCAACAAGGCGCAACAGGACGCGTTCCTCCCCCGCGTCGAAGCCGGCGACATCGTCTTGATCGGCGCGACGACGGAGAATCCGTCGTTCGAGGTGAACGCCGCGCTCTTGTCACGTTCGAAAGTGTTCGTGCTGAAAGCGCTGTCGGCGGATGCCATCGAAGGGATCCTGCGGCGCGCGTTGACAGACAAAGAGCACGGACTCGGTTCGCTCGACATCAACGTCACCGACGAGGCGATCACGGCCATCGCCCGCTTCGCCAACGGTGACGCACGTTCGGCGCTCAACCTGCTGGAGTTTGCAGCCGGCTCAGCGCCGATGGATCCCGAGACGATGGTCCGGCAACTCGGGCTCGAGCAACTCGATCAATCGATTCAACGACGCGCCCTGCTCTACGACAAGGGCGGCGAGGAGCACTACAACCTCATCTCCGCGCTGCACAAGTCGATGCGCAACAGCGACCCCGACGCCGCGGTGTATTGGGTGGCCCGCATGCTCGAGGCCGGCGAGGATCCGCTGTACATCGCGAGACGGTTGATCAGATTCGCCTCGGAGGACATCGGCAACGCGGATCCGCAGGCGCTCACTGTCGCTGTCGCGGCGAAAGACGCTGCGCACTTCATCGGCATGCCAGAAGGCAACACTGCGCTCGCGCAAGCCGCGATCTATCTCGCGACTGCGCCGAAGAGCAACGCGGTCTACATGGCCTACAACGCCGCCGCCGCGGATGCACACACAGAGGCGGCCGAACCCGTGCCGCTTCACTTGCGCAACGCGCCGACGAAGTTGATGAAGCAACTCGACTACGGCAAGGGTTACGAGTACGCGCACAACGATCGCGAGGCGGTTACCGGCATGGACTGCCTGCCACCATCGCTCGCCGGTAAGACCTACTACGAACCGACCGAGCGTGGTTTCGAGAAGGAGATTAAACGGCGGCTCGAGGCGTGGGAGAAGATCAAACAGCAGCGAGCTACCGGATCGACCGGATCAAAGTGACGCCGAGCGGTGAATGTCTGCTGAATAGCCCGCCGCGAGCGTTCGGACAACCGAAGCGGGCGTCAGTACCTGCACCGGATATTGGAGCGGCGCCGCCGGAAGCCCATAGCCACCGGCACTCCATTGTCGAAGTCCACCTGCCAGGATCAGATATGCCGTGCGGCCATCATCGGTGACAAACACTCCATCCGGCAGGTTCTCAATCGACATCCGCGACCTGCTGACCTCATCAATCGGTGCAGTTCTTTCGCGGTGAATGGCCGCGTCCATGACCGTCGCGGCAGCACGCGACGAGTCGGCCAACTCGGGATTGGCTGTGACCCACAGGTCGCGAAAACGGGTGAACCGTTCGCGCTGACATTCCGCGCAGGGCCGATGCCCCGCGGCCAACGCCGTAGCCTCGTCCAGGAAGAACAGCTCGGTGTAGTGGCCAGGCGTCATCAGCTTGCGTTTCCGCCCCTTGAAGTCGAGCAGACAAATGATCCAGCGCGTGCCCTGGAACAGACGTCGGATGTTCTGCCGGTCGTCATGCAGACAGCCGCGATTGCCAGTCAGCGTTCCGCGTGCTGAGACGGCAACAATGGAACTGAAGGGCGTGACGCGGTTTTGTCGTGGCATGACGTCGCTGCCACTGACACTCTACGGCACGTGGGTCACCGCGCGAATAGCTTCCGGTCGAGCTCCTTCTGCGATCCCGGCACGTAGAATCGCTCAAACCATGCGGGATCGCCGCTGATCGCTGTCGGCTTCTGCAGCTCCAAGGGCGTGGGCGTCGTTGATTTCTTCGGGCCTGTGTTCGGCGTCTTCTTCTTTCCCGTCGCATTCTGCATGCGCAGCCGGAAGCTGAGGTGATCGAACACTCGCAATGCTTCAATTGCATAGCCGATCGCCACCTTGCGGTCCTCGATCATGATCAGGTGATCGCCGTTATTCTTCTCACCAGTCGGCGACAGATTCGACGAGCCCGTGAACACCTTTGCTGTCGGCAGATTGAAATCCGTCACCACGAACTTGTGGTGCAGGTTGATTCCGCTTCCGCCACTCCACTCGGTCTTGAATGGTTCGGGAGCGTTCTTGGCGAGATACGCGAAATTCACCAAGCCGATTGAGCCATCCGGCTTCCGCATTTCCAGCCCGCCGGCTTTGTCAGAGATCCCGTAGCTGAAGATCGGCCGCGTCATCAGCCTGTCGAAGGCCTCCTTCGTCGGCCCGGACTGGATCTGATTGAGGAACGCTACGGCATACAACACCGACGATGTTGCCTGGTCGACAGCGCCCTTTATCGGGTTCAGCGTCAGGTCGGATGATGTATGCGGAGAGAAGGCGACATGCACTGGCGGTTTCCCAGGCACCTGAATGAGATGCCACTTCTTGGCCAGCGGATTGGTGGGGAAATCGTCGGGGTTGGTGAAGCCTTCGTCGAAGACCTTTCCATAGAGCGCCGCGATATCGGGCTGATCGAAGACGAGCACATTGTTCGCCTGGATGTAGATGCCGCGGAAACTGAAGTTCGTCGAGCCGACCAGCACCCTGACGGCCTGACCGTTTTTCCGGGCGATGAACACTTTGTGATGCTGGAGACCGCGGAAATGCGTGCGCTTCACGTGGCTGGTTCCCGCTGATTTGCGCAGGCGCTTCGCGGCCTTCGACTCGGCGCTCGTCGCGACGCCATGTCCCGTCGTGACACCTTTCTTGGTCGTCGTCGAATCGTCCATGATCGCGCGGAGGCGCGGGCCGAGCTTCTCGAGCCGAGACAGCATGTCGGGCTCATTGAAGTCGTAGGCAAAGACGTCGAGCGTCAGCGACGTGTCGGCGACGACATCGTCCAGGAACTTGAAGATGAGATCGTAGGCCTCGAAGCCGAGCCAGTCGTAGATGTCGCCCGGCATCTTCTTGAATGAGAGGCCATCGTCGGCATCGTCGGGAATAATCAGTTTGCCAATCTTGTTGATGTCCGGGGGATCGTTGAACTTGTCGCGAAACGCCTGGGACGAGGCAAAGTTGCGGGTGAACCCGACGTCGAGGAAGTTGTCGAACGTCACCGGCGCCAGCGAGATATCCAGGTCGATCGAGGTCCCCCTTTTCACAGTGCCGTCGGTCGGCATATGGATCTTCGTGCCGCGGTAGGTATACGTGCCCGGGCGAGGATCAAACGGAAAGTGCACCCAACGGAACTTCTGGAATGGCGAGTTGGTTGAGGGGAACTGACGGTCGCCGTTCACCGGGGCTGGCGCGGGCGAGAACGTGAGCCGGTTGCGCAGCGGCTCAAACGCGTTCGCTCCGGGCTCTTTGACCTCGATGGAAAAGCCAACCAGATCCGGTTCGGGGACATCGACGTCAAACCCGATCAGGCACATCCGCTCGCCTCGCCATGTCTTCATCGCGAAGCCGTTCTTGCTGTTCTGATTCTCGAAGTCAGGCACGTCTGTCTCTCCGTTTATGAACGCGAAGCTCTCGGCGGCGCGCGTCTACTGAGTACAACGACCTCGCCGGCCAAACCGAACGTCATCGCCTCGTTGCAAGGGTGTTGAAGTCTGACGAATACAGCACTTGCTTCGAGTATCCCGCTGCGGCGACCTGAATCATCGCGCGGCCAAGGTTCGACGTG
>Ga0310810_10005537_pt1 | contig 14140 bp, 8 predicted proteins | sample NCmetagenome_FD_207641 | JGI IMG/M metagenome (GOLD analysis project Ga0310810, IMG submission 207641) | Soil microbial communities from experimental microcosm in Duke University, North Carolina, United States - NC | ecosystem: Engineered > Artificial ecosystem > Soil microcosm > Unclassified ... | reverse complement strand
ACCGCCGTCGCCGCGAACAACACCCATAGCGGCTGCGAGAGCCGCCGCCGGAGGCTGGAATGTCCCTGCGGCGCGGCCGTCAGTTCCAGCCGCGACGCGAGAAACAGCTGCCGGCGCTGCGCCGTGATTCGAGGAAATCCGGGCAGGCCCATGTCCTCGACGAGCATCGCCTTGAACCACGGCTGCAACGCCGCCTGCGCCTGCGCCGGCGTCACGTCCTGCTTCAACCGTCCCAACACCTGCATCCACCGCGTGCGCCGGTCGAGCAGGTTGGTGAATCCTGGAAGCGCGTGCGCGGACATCGACGCAGGCATCCACAGGGCCGGGACCTCGCCGACGTCGATGCCGCGGAACGTCGGCGCGGCGACGCCGACCACGGTCATCGGAAACTGATTGACCAGAACCTTGCGGCCGACGATGGTCGGATCGCCGGCGAGGCGGGTCCGCCAGAAGTCATACGCCAGTACGACCGCGGCGCTCTCGGCAGGCGGCTGGTCGTCGTTGGGTCCGAGCACCCGCCCCAGCACGGCTCCGACGCCGAGCACGTTGAAGTAGGTGCCGGACACGATCTCGGCAGCCGTGGGCTCGGGCGCTCCGTCGGTCGAGAGCGTGACGGTTGTGGAGGCGCGGCACAGGACGCCGTCGAATACCTGATCGTGACGCTGCAGATCGCGGCAGATCGGATACGACATCAGGTTCCAGCTGCCGAACCCGGTGGCGACCGGCTCGCCCTTCCAGTCCATGAGTACGAGGCGTTCGGGATCGCGGACCGGCAGCGCGTGGAGGATCACCTGGTCGACGAGCGAGTAGATCGCCGTGGTCGCGCCGATTCCGATGCCCAGCGACAGGACCGTAGCCGCGGTGAACGACGGGCTGCGCAGAACCGAAGGTCGTACAGGAAATCGCGCAGCCACCGGGTGAGCCACACGTCGCGGACTTCCTCGCGTACCTGCTCCAGGCCGCCGATCTCGAGCCTGGCGCGCCGTCTTGCTTCCGATTCCGGCAGACCCTCCTCCATCAAGTCGCTGATCCGGCGATCCAGGTGGTACTGCAGCTCGCGGTCGAGGCCGTGCTCGAGGCGGTCGCGGCGGAACCAGTTCAGCAGCTTCATGGCTGGCCACCTTCATTGAAGATCAGCCGGACGGCACCCGCGAGCCGCGCCCAGCTGTCCTTTTCGACGGCCAGCTGCCGCCGGCCGGCGCGCGTGAGCGAGTAGATCTTGGCGTCGCGCCCGGTCTCCGACGCCTTCCATTCGGCCCGCAGCCAGCCTTTCTGCTCGAGGCGGTGCAGGGCTGGATAGAGCGAGCCCTGGTTGACCTGGACCACGGCGCGCGAGATCTGCTCGAGCCGCTGCGCGACGGCGTAGCCGTGCGCCGGCCCGACCGAGAGGATCTGCAGAACCAGCATGTCGAGCGTGCCCTGCGGAATCGGAAAACGGGATGGCGGCATCAATACCTCAAGCTTCGACATACGATAACCGTGTGATAGGTCGAAGGTCAAGGTATCAGCCGGGCGCCGGACCCCGTAGAATCAGGGGATATGTCCGTCCGCGACGTCATCATCATCGGCGCCGGGCCATCGGGCCTCTCGGCCGCGATCGCCGCCAAACGCCGCGACCTCGACTACCAGGTGCTCGAGCAGGGCGTGCTGGTCAACTCGATCTACCGGTTTCCGCCGCAGATGGTGTTCTTCACCACGCCAGAACTTCTGGAAATCGGCGGGCTGCCGTTCGTGTCGCCATTCGAGAAGCCGACCCGCGCGGAGGCGCTCAAGTACTACCGCAAGGTCGTCGATGCCTACGACCTGCAGATCGCCTACGGAGAAAAAGTGCTGTCCGTCGAACGCGAGGACGGCGTGTTCGTGCTGGAGACGGAGGCAGGCAACGGCGTGCGCCGCGCCCGTCATGCGCGCTCCGTCGTGATGGCGATCGGCTACTACGATCGTCCGGTGATGATCGGTGTTCCCGGTGAGGATCTGCCCCACGTGAAGCATTTCTACGGCGAGCCGCATCCCTACTATCGGCAGCGCGTCGTCGTAGTCGGCGGCGGCAACTCCGCCGCCGAGTCGGCGCTCGAGCTGTTCCGCGCCGGCGCGCGCGTGACGATGGTCCACCGCGCGGCGACGTTGAAGCCGACCATCAAGTATTGGGTGCGGCCCGACATCGAGAACCGCATCAAGGAGGGGTCGATCACCGCGCACTTCAGCGCCGTCGTGCGCGAAATCCGCCCGGCGTCGGTGGTGATTGCGCCGTCGGACGGGGTGCCGTCATTCGTGCCGCCTGAGGTCGCCGTCCCCGCCGACGGTTCGGAGGATTTCCACGCGCCCGCGCGCCAGGCACCGCCGGGCGAACTCGAGATTCCGGCCGATGCGGTGTATCTCCTGACCGGCTACCGGGCGGATGCGGCGCTGTTGCGTCACGCCGGCGTAACGCTGAACGAGCGGGACGCGCCTGTACACGATCCGGAGACATTTGAAACCAATGTGCCGGGATTGTTTGTCGCCGGCGGTGCGATCGCGGGCGTCGATACCGGCACCATCTTCATCGAGAACGGGCGTTTCCACGGCGAAACGATCATCGACGTCATCGCCCGCCGCGCCTAGCGTGGCGACATTCTTGTGCGTCGCACGAATTCAATTTATTGGCGGCACGCTTCCAGATCGTCACGATGTGACGATTCCGTAAAAAAACTCCCCGTAGCCTTCGCACCCCGGCACTAGAATACGCGCCAGTCCGTTCCCCGGGGAGGCCGTGATGCGCCGTCAGGTCGCTGCGATCGTTGGGCTGGGATTCGTCGTGGCGCTCACGCTGACAGGAGCCCCCGCGCCTGCGCCCGCTCACATCGACGTGACCGTGCATGAAGGGACGTCGATGTCCGTCGCCGCCTCGCCTGACGGCCGCACGCTGGCGGTGGACCTGCAAGGCAGCATCTGGACGCTGCCGGCGACGGGCGGCGCCGCCACACGCATCACCGACATCTTCAACGACGCGCGCCAGCCGGCGTTTTCGCCTGACGGCAAGTGGATTGCCTTCTTCGCCTATCGTGACGGTGGTTACGACCTGTGGGCGATTGCGCCCGACGGCACGCAGCAGCACAAGCTCACGTGGGGCGCGTTCGACGATCGCGAACCGGCCTGGTCGCACGACGGCACCCGCGTCGCCTTTTCGTCGGATCGCGGCAATCCCCTCGGCAGCGACTACAACATCTGGACGCTCGACGTCCGCAGCGGCGAGCTGAAGCAACTCACAAAGGATCCGGCCGACGACTTCATGCCGTCGTGGTCGCCCGACGACAAGGAGATCGCGTTCGCCTCCTCTCGCGACGATCAAGGCGCGCTATGGACCGTCGACGTGGCCACCGGCGCGGAGCGCAAAGTGTCGAGCGTGAGCGGCCGCGTCGACGCGCCGTCATGGGGCGCCGGCGGTCAGCTGGTGTATCACGTGTCGACGGGCGGTGGGCGCGGCGCCTTCAGCGGCGGCCCTGAAACGTCACGCTACGAGATCGCCGGCAAGACCATCACCGGCACCGAGAACGTCTTCGCGTTCCGCGCCGGCTGGGCGACGGCCAAGGACTTCTACTACGTGTCCGACGGCAAGATTCGCAAGCGCAGCGGCGACGGCGGCTCGCCCCAGACCGTCGAGTTCAGCGCGACGCTCCAGGTGACCCGCGCGGCTGGGACCTACACCCGGCGCAAGCGCGACTTCACGTCGGTCACGCCGCGCCAGGTTCTCGGAGTCGTCCACCCGGTCCTCTCGCCGGACGGTAAGCAGATCGCGTTTGCCGCGCTCGGTGACATCTACGTGATGCCCGTCGGCGGCAAGCCGGTGAACCTCACGAAGGACGCCGCTCTCGATACCGATCCGGCGTGGTCGCCCGACGGCACGCAGCTCGCCTACTCGTCGGACAAGGACAGCGAGCACCTGCAGCTCTGGGTCCGCGACATGAAAGCGGGGCGCAGCCGCCGCCTCACCGACCTGACGACGCAGCCGCAGGGCGCGGCGTGGTCGCCTGACGGCGCGCGCATCGCCTTCTTCAACGTCGACGGCATGTGGCGCGTCGCGCAGATGTCGGTTATCGACGTGGCGAGCGGGAAGGTGACCAAAGTCCACGATTCGCTGCCGCAGCCCGGCGCGCCGGCCTGGTCGCCCGACGGCAAGCGGCTCGCGATCGCCGGCATCGCGCCGATGACGCGGCGCTTCCGTGAGGGCACGAACCAGATCCTCACGATGTCCTCGTCCGCGCTGAACGACGACAAATGGTTTGCGCCGCAGCCGCTGATGTCGATCGACTCGCGCGGCGGGTGCGGTCCTGCGTGGTCGCCGGACGGCACCAAGATGGCGGCCATCTACGAAGGCGTGCTCGCGGTATGGCCCGTGTCGGCCGCTGGCGAGCCGCTCGGCCCGCCGCGCCGCGTGACGAGCGAGAGCGCGCACATGCCGAGCTGGGGCGGCGACTCGCGGCACGTGCTCTATCAGTCGATGGACAAGCTGCGGATCGTCGACGTCGAGACCGGCGACACCCGCACCGTCCCGCTGGACCTGAAATACACGCCCGCGATTCCGACGACGCGCCTGGTCGTGCACGCCGGCAAGATCGTCGACATGAAGAGCGCGGCGTCGCGCGCCAACGTCGACATCATCGTCGACGGCAACAAGATCACAAGCGTCGTGCCGCACGCCGCGGCCAATCATACGGGACAGGTCGTCGATGCCTCGAACCTGACCGTGATGCCGGGCCTGATCGAGTTCCACTCGCACCTGCAGCCGGACTTCGGCGAATCGGCGGGGCGCGCCTGGCTGGCGTTCGGCATCACCACGGTGCGAAGCCCCGGGAACACGCCGTACGAGCCGGTGGAAGAGCGCGAGGCGAGCGAGGCGAACGCGCGGATCGGCCCCCGCGTCTACGGCACCGGCAACCTGATGGAATGGCAGCGCGTGTACTACAAGATGGGCATCGCCATTTCCGGGCCCGCGCACTTCGAGCTGGAGCTGCAGCGCGCCAAGGTCCTGCAGTACGACCTGCTCAAGAGCTACGTCCGGCTGCCCGACCTGCAACAGAAGCGCATGGTCGAGTTCGCGCACAGCATCGGCATTCCGGTCGCGACGCACGAGATTTTTCCGGCCTCGTTTGTCGGTGTCGACAACACGGAACACACATCCGCCACGAGCCGCCGCGGCTACTCGCCGAAGATGGCGACCATGCAGCGCAGCTACGAGGACGTGATTCAGCTGTTCGGCAAGAGCGGCCGCTATCTGACGCCGACGATGTTCGGCGCCGGACGCGGGTTGTTCCAGCAGGAGCCCGGGCTGAAGGACGACCCCCGCTTCAAGCTGTATCCGGAGTGGATGCAGGCGCAGGTTGCCACGATGGATCGCGGCGCCGACCCCTCGCCCGGCAACGGCAAGATGGTAATGGACGTGATGCGCGCCGGCGCGGTGATCGTGGCGGGCACCGACACGCCCAACGCGATCAACCTGCACGCCGAGCTCTACGCCTATACCCAGGCGGGGATGTCCACCTTCGAGGCGCTCAAGGCGGCGACCGTGAATCCGGCAAAGGCGCTCGCCCTCGACGCGGGCACGATCGAGGCCGGCAAGCTCGCCGATCTCGTCGTCGTGGACGGCGACCCGCTCGTGAACATCGCGAACGCCCACAAGGTGCGGCGCGTGATCGCGAACGGACGTGTGTACGAGATGGAGCAGTTGATCAATCGTGGGGCGGCGCCGAAGGCGCCGACCCAGGCGCGTCGTTAATCTCGAAGGAGGGTGACCCGTGAGCAGGTTGCGCAGCGTCGTACTCGTCGTGTTCGCGTTTCTCTTCGGCTCCTCCGCGTACGCGCAGCAGGCCTCCATCGTCGGCACCGCGATGGACGAATCGAAAGCCGTGCTGCCCGGCGTCAATGTCACCGCGACCGATCAGGCGGCCGGCCGCACGCTGACGGCGGTGACCGACGCGAAAGGCCAGTACCTGCTGCAGAACATGCCGCCCGGCAAATACACGGTACAGGCCGAGTTGTCGGGGTTCCAGACGGTGATGTTCAAGGACATCGAGCTGCTGGTCGGTCAGAACGCGACCGTCGCGTTCACCCTCAAGCTGGCGTCGGTCACCGAGACGCTGACCGTCATCGGCGAGACGCCGCTGGTCGACACGACCTCATCGCAGGTCGCCGGCAACGTCGACCGCCGCCAGATGGAGCAGCTGCCGCTGCAGGGCCGCAACTGGATGGAATTGTCGAAGCTGGTGAAAGGCGTCACCGCGAATGACGTCGGCAACAGCATCGGTACCGGCGCGATGGACGATCTCTGGCAGCTGAACCTCGACGGCCAGCAGATCACCCAGAAGGTGGCCGGTTCGGGCTTCGGCCAGCCGAAGTTCAGCCGCGAGTCGATCGCCGAGTTCCAGATCGTCACCAATATGTTCGACATCACGCAGGGGCGCTCGGCCGGCATGGAGATCCAGGCGATCTCGAAGTCGGGCACCAACGCGTTGAGCGGCAGCACCTACGGCTACTTCCGCAGCGACTCGCTCAATTCGCCCGACCTCGTCGCCAAGAAGGTGCTGCCGTATTCGAACCAGCAGATCGGCTTCACGCTCGGCGGCCCGATCGTCAAGGACAAGGTGCACTACTTCGGGTCGTTCGAAAACGAGCGCGAGCCCGGCACAATCTTCTCCAACCCCTCGTCGCTGCCGGCGCAGGCCTTCAGCATCCCGTACAAGAACGGGCAGCGCAGCTTCCTGATCCGGGTCGACGATCAGGTGTCGCTGAACAACCGGCTGTCGATCCGCGGATCGCGCTGGAACTGGGAGAACCCGGAAGTGCTGGCCGCGGGCGGCCACCCCTCGGCGGCGTCGGACCAGACCAAGGACGCGACCAACGTCCTCGGCACCTGGTCGCGGGTGATGGCCGGTGGTAACCGCATCCTCGAGATCAAGGGCGGCTACAACGGCTTCCACTGGACCAACGCGCCGCAGGACTCGATGCTCGGCACGCCGGAGTACCGCGTCCCCGGCCTGACGTTCGGAGCGCCGTACAACTACCCGCAGACGCTGAACCAGAACAACTGGACCGGCCGCGCCGACTTCAGCCTCCACAAGGAGAAGCACGACGTCAAGATCGGCGCCGAATACATCCACGTGCACAACGGCGGGCCGTGGTTCATCCAGCGCGCCGGCTTCTTCACCTTCAACAGCGCGCCGACCAACTTGGCCACCGTGCTGGTGCCGGGACAGGAGCTGACGCCGGCGGCGTGGAACTTGGCGCCGCTCAACTCGCTCGCCCGCGACTACCAGGTCAACTTCGCGCGCAACGAGAGCGACTGGACGATCGACGTGCCGCGGCCGACCTACGCCGTGTGGATCGGCGACAACTGGCGCGTCAACCCGAACCTGACGGTCAACATGGGGCTGCGCTGGGACGCCGATCCGAACCAGGCGTCGGCGCCGAACATCGTCACCAACAACATCCTGATCAACAACGGGCTGCCGGCGAGCTACAACCACCAGCTCGCGGGGACCAACGACTACGGCTACAAGGACGGCATCCGCGACTGGAAGAACATTGCGCCGCGTGGCGGCTTCACCTACAACGTCGGCGGCAACAACGACCTCGTGATCCGCGGCGGCACCGGGCTCTACTTCGCGTCGCCGGTATCGAACGTGACGTTCAGCCCGCAGTTCTACAGCCACTTGGTCGCGGCGACCTTCGTCAACAACGGGCTCGCCAATTTCATCACCAACCCGACCAACGGCGTCACCGCGGAGAAGGTGTTCTCCGGCGCCGTGGCGCTGCCGGCGCAGACGGTCCGCACCATCGCGCCCGACTTCAAGTCGCCCTACACCTGGCAGAGCAGCATCGGCTTCCAGAAGCAGATCAACGCGGTGACCGGCTTCGACGTCGACCTGACGCATTGGGACGAGTACCGCGACACCCGGACGATTGACGCGAATCTGCAGTACAACCCGGCGACCGGCTACAACGCGGCCAACGGCGCCGTGCCGATCCGGCCCAACCCGGCCTACGGCGGCGTGTTCCAGTTCACCTCGGACGGCAAGCGCGATCAGACCGCGATCGCGTCGAGCCTCACGCGCCGGCTGAAGAACAAGGTCCAGGCCGGGATCACCTGGACGGTGATGCTGGAAATGAAGGACAACGGCACGATCGGCTACGGCACCCAGCCGGCGAACAACCCGTTCGACTATCTCGACGGCGAGTGGGCGACGTCGCAGGACTTCCAGCGCAACACCGTCCGCATGTGGGGACTGATCCAGCTGCCAGTCGGCTTCAACGCGAGCGTCACGTACTTCTACGGGTCGGGCAACCGGTTCCCGGCGAGCATCGCGACGACACCATACGGCAAGCCGGGCACGAACCGGCTGAACCTGGCGGCGAACGGCACGTCGGCCGGCAGCATCACCATCCCGGCGTCGGTGCTGGATCGTTGGACCGGAAACGCAGTTATTGCTCCTGGTGAGGTGATCCCGCGCAACGGCCTCGAAGGGCTGCCGCTGCACAAGGTGGACCTGCACATCACCAAGGACTTCAAACTGGGCGGCACCGCGAAAGTGCAGCTCGTCGCTGAAGTCTTCAACCTCCTGAACCACGAGAACTTCGGCAGCTACAACACGTCGCTGAGCGCCACCGCTGCGGCGACGACGGCGCTGTTCGGCACGCCGAACCAGAACACGGGCACGGCGTACGTGTCGCGCCAGGGTCAGGTCGGGTTCAAGGTGCAGTTCTAGGCACGTCAGGTGGTCGGGTGGGTCGAACAGACTCGCCTGACCTACTTGGCCAGCAGTTGCAGGCGGCGGCGTGCTGCCTCGTATGACGGATCCGACGGTACGACGCGCTGCAGCAGTGTCCGTGCCTCCTCGATCCGGCCCTGGCCGAGCCGCGCGAGGGCGAGGACGAACCCCGCGGATGGTTGCGTCGGATTCAGCCGCAGCGCGATCTCGAGTGTCTCGGCGGCGCGCGTGACGTCGCCGCCGAGCAACTGGATGATGCCCAAATCGCGATCGAATATCGGATCGTCCTGATAGAGAGTCGTCAACTCCGCGTACTCGCGGCCCACGGACTGCAGCCGGCCCGCGTCAGCCCCCACCGGCGGGCTGCCGTGTGCGTTGACGAGCGACACAAGAGCGGCGATGCGCACGGCTCGGCGCCGATCGGAGAGCGCAGTCAGCAGCGTCGACCGCACACTGGCGTCGGCGCTTCCATCCACATCGCCAAGGCCGGCAATCGCCGCCGCACGGATAGCGGGATGCTCGGCCGCCGCGGCTGAAACGAGCGCGGCGCGCGCGCGCTCACCGGGGTAACGGCGCAGGTAGCCGACGGCCGTCGCCTGGATGAGCGGGCCGGCGGCGCCATCCTTTGCGATCGCGATCAAGCCGGTAAGGGCTTCCGGTGCGCTCCGCCGCGCCGCGGTAAATACCCGCGCGCGTTCAACCAGCTTTCCCCGGCGGCCGCCCGGCCACCACTCGTCGATCACGCCGACGGCCCAGACTGCTTTCTTGTCCGAGTGACAGTCGCTGCACGCGTTCGGGATGCCGAAAGTCACCGTGTTCTCGGGTGCCGGCACACTCATGGTGTGATCGCGCATCGTCGCATTGATGCTGATGACCGTCTTGGGCATGTGGCACGCGACGCAGGAGCTTCCGGCGCTGCCCGACGCATGGCGCGTGTGAGCGGCGGTCTGCGCGCCGATTGCCTGGTGGCACTGCGTGCACAAGGCGTTGTTCGAGGCGGCCAGCTGCGCGTTGCGATCGACGTCGGGACGGTGGGGGTCGCGGTGGCACGTCGTGCAGGTCGCGCCGCCTTGCCGGTAGCAGGCGCTCTGCCACAGTCCGATCGCGTCGTTCGAAAAGCGCCGCGGCCGGCCATCCGGCCAGTACGGCAGCTCGCGATCGGTGCCGGGATCGTATTCGAGCCGCGGCATGAAGAAGTCGAAGTAGTCGTCGCCGGCCTTGTAGCCGGGATTGACGACGTTGCGGAGCGAATGGCATTGCGCGCAGATCATGCTGTTCGTCTGCGGATCGAGACGAGTGGGTTTCACGATGAAGCGCTGGCCGATGGGTCGTGACGTGGAATCGCGGGAGTAGGCATCGACGTGCAGGCTGCCAGGTCCGTGACAGCGCTCACACGATGTGCCGAAGTCGGTCCACTCCGTCCGGTAGTCCAGCGTCGCCGGGTCGAACTGCTTCTCTTCACCGCTGACGTGACAGCCGACGCAGTCCTTGTTCCATTGCTGAACCGGCGTGCCTGCGGCCCTGTCGGGACGGACGATGTCCATGTTGTCGAACCACTCGCGCCGCTGCACGTCCCAGCTCGGCGGCAGCACCACCATGCGGCCTTTCTCCATCGTGGTCAGGTAGTGCTGCACGCGCCGGCTGCCGAGCGTGTACTCGACCTTGTGCTCGCGCAGCTTGCCCGTCAGGTAGGACTCACCGATGAAGTACTCGCCGTTGGCCGACCGCAGCTGAAAACGGTTGCCGTGTAGAACGGTGCTGCCCCTGGCGAAGTCGCCGACGACGCTGGAGGCGGTCGCCCGCTGCAGCATCTTGCTGTGACGGCCGCCGGACCAGGTGTCGTGCATATCCTGATGACACGTGGCGCAGGCGCGAGCGCCGACGAACGCGGGAGCGGCAGGCGACTGCGGCGTCCCGGCGCGGGGGGTCCGCACCAGCAGGAACACGCACAACGTCGCGGCGACCGCCAGGCAGCGTCCGAATGACGAGCGCACGCGCCGGTTATACGGAAGCACACGTGCGCTGTCAATGTGGTAGCGTGTCGCGCTTCTCACCTGTCTGGAGGACTTCGATGGTGATGCATCGCCGCGTCAGCGTGGTCGCCGTACTCGCGTGCCTGGGATCGATCGCGGCGCCTCGCGCGCAGACACCGGACTCGTATGCGGCGATGAGATTCCGCTATATCGGCCCGGTCGGCAATCGAGTGATCGCCGTGGCCGGCGTGGCCCGCGACCCGAACGTGTACTACGCCGGCGCCGCCTCCGGCGGCATCTTCAAAACCACCGACAACGGCGCGCACTGGGACGCGATCTTCGACGGTCAGGCAGTTTCGTCGATTGGATCGCTGGCGGTCGCGCCGTCCGATGCCAACGTGGTGTGGGCCGGCACGGGCGAAGCGTTCATCCGCAGCAATATCTCGATCGGCGACGGTATCTACCGATCGACCGACGCGGGACGGACCTGGGCGCACATGGGGCTCGAGCGGACCGGCCGCATCGGTCGCGTCATCGTCGATCCCGGGAACGCCGACGTCGTGTTCGCGTGCGCGCTCGGTCATGCCTATGGGCCGCAGCAGGAACGTGGCGTGTACCGGACGATCGACGGCGGCCGCAGCTGGCAGCGCACGCTCTTCGTCGACGAGAACACCGGCTGCTCGGATATTGCCATCGACCGGCACAACCCGCGTGTCCTGTTCGCCGGCATGTGGCAGATCGAAATCCACACCTGGGGCCGCACGAGCGGTGGCGCCGGCAGCGGCCTGTTCAAGTCGGTCGACGGCGGCGTCACCTGGAAGCGTCTCGTCGATCACGGGCTGCCCAAGGCGCCGGTCGGGAAGATCTCCGCCCAGGTCGCGCCGAGCAATTCCAGCCGCGTCTACGCGCTGATCGAGACGGGCGACGGACTCCCGGCCGTTGATGGCACTCCGACCCAGGCCGGATCCTTGTGGCGCAGCGACGATGCCGGCGACAACTGGGAGCTGGTCAGCTCCGATCGGCGGCTGCGCGGCCGCACCCACTACTACACCCGCTTCGCGATCGAGCCGGACAACGAAAACGAGGCGTACTTTCTGTCAGCCGAGTTCACGAAGACGCTCGACGGCGGCAAGACGAGCATCGAGCTGGCGGGCCGCCTCGCGCCGGTCGGCGACAATCACGACATGTGGATCGACCCGGCCAATGGCGATCGCTTCGTGGTCGCTCACGACGACGGGTTGAGCTTCTCGGTCAACCGCGGGCGCAGCTGGCACCAGATTCAGCTCCCGGTCGCGCAGATGTATCACGTCGCGGTGGACAATCAGATTCCCTACAACGTGTACGGCAACCGACAGGATGGACCGTCGACGCGCGGGCCGAGCAACAGCCGCCTGGCGAAGCAGTCGGACGAGGAAGTGTCCGGGCCGATCCCGCGGGGCATGTGGCATTCGGTCGCCGGCGGCGAGAGCGGCTGGGCGGTTCCCGATCCGATCGACAACAACATCGTCTGGGCGAGCGGGACGGGATTTGGCAGCGTCGGCGGCACGGTTGAGCGGTTCGACGAGCGCACGCGGCAGGCGCGCGAGGTCGAGATCTGGCCGGTGTCGACCATCGGTGCCGCCGCCGCCGACGTGAAATATCGCTTCAACTGGACGTTTCCGCTGGCGATTTCGCCGCACGATCACAACACCGTCTACGCCGGCTCACAGCACGTGCACCGAACCACGGATGGCGGCCAGACCTGGCAGGTGATCAGCCCCGACCTGACGCTCAACGATCGGAGCCGTCAGCAGCGCTCGGGCGGCTTGACGCCGGACAATGTCGGCGTGGAGTACGCCGGCGTCGTGTTTGCGATCGCCGAGTCGCCGCGCGAGAAAGGCGTCGTCTGGGCGGGCACGAACGACGGGCTGCTGCAGATCACGCGCGATGGCGGCGGCCACTGGGTCAACGTGACGGGCAACATTCCCGGTCTGCCGCCGTGGGGCACGGTGAGCAACGTGGAGCCGTCGCGCTTCGACAACGGTGCGGCCTACGTGACCTTCGATCTGCATCAGGCCAACAACCGCGATCCGTTCGTGTTCAAGACCACCGACTACGGGCGGACGTGGCGCTCGATCAGCGGCGACATCCCGAAGAGCGTGCACAGCTACGCGCACTGCGTGCGCGAGGATCCGGTCAAACGCGGGCTCCTCTATCTGGGGACCGAGAACGCGCTGTACTTCTCGCCCGACGATGGGCAACACTGGCTGCCGCTGCAATCGGGTTTGCCGCACGCGCCCGTCCACTGGCTGACGATCCAGGAGCACTTCAACGATCTCGTCGTCGCGACCTACGGCCGCGGCTTCTGGATCCTGGACAACATCACGCCGCTGCGCTCGCTGACGCCGGACGTGCTGAACGAAAGCGCGCATCTCTTTCCGCCCCGCCCGGCCTATCGCTTCCGCACCATCACCGATCCGATGATGATGCCGGACGATGCGACGGAGGGGGCAAAGTGGTCAGGACGCTGGAGGCGGGGAAGGCGGCCGCCGCCGGAGTGAACCGCGTCTGGTGGGATCTGCGGATGGACGACACGCTGGCCGTGTCGCTGCGCACCAGCCCGCGCCATGCGCCGGACTATCGCGTCGGGCCTGACGGCACGCGCAAGTTTCCGACCGGCGGCCCGCTCTCGGTGCTCGTCCCGCCCGGCACCTACTCGGTCAAGCTCGTGGCCGCGGGTGTCGAGCGGACCGAGCAGATCCTCGTGCGCAAGGATCCGAACACGACCGGCACCGAGGCGGATGTCGCCGCGCAGACCCAGGTCATGCTGCAGATCCGCGACAACGTCAACGCCGCGGCGAGGACGATCAACGACGCCGAGCTCGTCCGGGCGCAGCTGATCGCGCTGCGAACGGTGATCGGCGACGGCGACGCGCAGAAGGCGGTGCTGAAGGCCGCCGGCGATCTCGAGGCGAAAATCGCCGACGTCGAGTCGCGCCTCTTCAACATGGACGCGACCGGCCGGGGCCAGGACATGCTGCGGACGGCGGGTCAGATGATGGAGAAACTCAGTCACCTCGCCGACGTTGTGTCGTATGCCGACTTCGCGCCGACGGAGTCGCAGCGCGAGGTGAACGCGGCGCTGACGCAGCAGCTGGCGCATAACCAGGAGCAGATCGCCGGCCTGTTTGCCAGGGACGTCGCCCTGTTCAACGCGATGCTGCGCGAGCGGCAGATGGGCGCCGTGGTCGTGCCGCCGCGCTAGAGGGTTGAGAACACACGGCGGTCGTTGCCATTGTGGAGATGTCGTGATGCGAGCCATGCAGGTGCTTTCCGCCATCGTCCTCGCGTTCGCGGCCGCCGTCAGCGGTCGGATGCCGGCTCACGCGCAGGCCGGGACGGTGGCGGCGCAAACCGTCATCGTCAAAGCCGGCCGTCTGATCGACG
>Ga0310810_10005536_pt1 | contig 14140 bp, 10 predicted proteins | sample NCmetagenome_FD_207641 | JGI IMG/M metagenome (GOLD analysis project Ga0310810, IMG submission 207641) | Soil microbial communities from experimental microcosm in Duke University, North Carolina, United States - NC | ecosystem: Engineered > Artificial ecosystem > Soil microcosm > Unclassified ... | reverse complement strand
AGAGGCGGACCTTAACGATGCCGAATTTCTCGCCGCGTTTGTTGAGGAATTCGACCGTTTCATGAGCCGCCTCACAGCCCGATCCCATCAGCACCACCACCCGTTCTGCGTCCGGCGCGCCTTGATACTCGAAGAGTTGATAGCGTCGGCCAGTGCGAGCCCCAAACTCGTCCATCACTTGCTGGGTAATATCAGCGCAGGCGGCATAGAAAGGATTCACCGTCTCGCGAGCTTGGAAAAACGCGTCGGGATTTTGGGCGGTGCCGCGGAGGACCGGCCGGTCAGGAGTCATCGCGCGTGACCGATGGGCCGCAATCAGTTTGTCGTCAATTAATGCGGCGAGATCATCTTTTGAAAGCACCTCGATCTTCGAGACCTCATGCGAGGTGCGGAATCCATCAAAGAAATGCACGAAGGGTATCCGGGAACGGAGCGAAGCCGCCTGAGCAATCAGAGCAAAATCCATGGTCTCCTGCACGGAGGCTGCCGCGAGCATGCCCCACCCGGTCGAGCGGCAAGCCATCACGTCACTGTGATCACCAAAAATCGACAGTGCGTGGGCAGCGACTGTGCGAGCGGTGACATGAAAGACCGTCGGGAGGAGTTCGCCGGCGATCTTGAACATATTCGGGATCATCAACAACAAACCCTGGGAGGCGGTAAAGGTCGTGCTTAACGTGCCCGTTTGAAGAGCGCCGTGCACTGCACCGACGGCTCCGCCTTCGCTCTGCATCTCGACGATTGACGGGATGGTCCCCCACAGGTTGCGCTTACCTTCTGAAGCCCACTGGTCGCACCATTCAGCGATTGGCGATGACGGTGTGATCGGATAAATCGCCATGACCTCATTTAGGCGGTAAGCGACATAGGCAGCGGCTTCGTTGCCATCGAGGGTTTTGAACTCACCCGTCTTGACCGGCTTGGCGGCAGCGGACCGGGCGGTCGAATCCACCTGAGCACGATCGAGAACCGGCGATGGTTTAGTTGTCGTCATAGTACTGTTCTAACTTTTGCAATTGAAATACTCTCGCTGGGCAAATCCCGGATGGCCGCTCGAACCTTCCACTTGAACTCGCGTCTTGCCCCGACCGGCCCTCGGGTAGGGGCAACTCATCCGAACATGATGAATTTGCGGCGCAAGGGCTTAGGTTGCTTCTCCGGGGTTGCCAAAGGTTAACCCTTTTTTGCGGCGGCAGTATCCATTTAGGGCCGCCCGCGCGAGATTAATGGCCCGGAAGAACAAGGTTGTGTCCTGGATCCGATCGATTTTGCAGAGGCAGGCACGGATTAATCTTACCCAAAAAAGGCACTTGCAAACGGGACGACCTCTGAGCAATAAGAAACGCCGTAGGGTTCGTAGCTTGACACAACGCTCTAGAGAACAGCTCTGTTTCTGAAAATGCCGGCGGTCGCGGCTCTCGTTTATGAACTTAAAAAAGACCTCATTGAATCCAATGCCTCCCGTAAAGGGTGGACTATTCTTCGTATTGATGACAGCGGCCTTAACGCAAGGCCTCCTGGCGAGCGAAAATGCGCCGCGCGCGCCGTTTGCACAGTGGGCCGACCTCCCGGCATTGGGTCAGCTCGTCGTGGGAGCTTTGTACGAGCAATCCGAAGCGTATTACGTATGGGAGGGCCACGAACGTCATAACATAACCGTTCATTCGCAGAACGGGGAAAGTTACGGCATCGATATTCGACAAGGATACTTATCGCTTGATTATGGAATTACCGAGCGGTGGGCAGCGGACGTTGAGCTTGGCGCAACGACCGTAGGCTGGCGTTCCTTCGATCCGGCTGCGGCTGTACAGGAGAGCACAGGCATTATGGACCTGACTTTGGGTGTTCGATACCAGATTTTCAACGAGACCAATTCCAGTTCTTGCTGGATACCAACATTAACATTCCGCGCGGCTGGAATCTTGCCTGGTAACTACGACCAGGATATTGCTTTTGCGCCAGGCAACCGTTCGGCGGCGATCGAACCTTCATTGCTCGTGCGCAAGCATTTCGGTTGGACGGGCTTCGGAGCCTGGGGTGATGTGTTTTACCGTTGGATGCACACCACCGGGAACGATCAATACGGTGCGGCAATTGGCCTTTTTCAGCAGATAAAGAGATGGGAGCTGGATGTGGGTTATCGACATTTGCAGGCAATCGCCGGTGAGGACATTGTGCTGATTCCACCAACTGCAGGCAGCCCGCCGCCCTGGCAAGGCATTACCTACAAGCGGGACGTACGCGAGATTCGCGATGCGATTGAGGCCGGTTTCAGTTACCGGACGAAAGGAAATTGGCGCTGGGGATTTCACGCGCGGAAGACTTTTGATGGGAGCAATACCGACTCCAAGCTTTGGCTCGGGGGTTCGCTGGAGATTCCCTTCAATCATCTCTTCGGGCGCGGCCAGGAAGCCGACTAAGGCCGTTAACGTGACCTCTGCAGAATTTGTTAGGCACACTTCCGGGCGTTTTCTAATATAGTTGCCGCCTTTTGGCGCGCGGGCAGAATATTTATGTCAGCACCAAAGCCAAATGCCTCAGATGCCAGCGCCGCGCCGCTTGGGCAGAACGCCTCCTGGAGGTCATCGCGCATTTGTTTTGCAGCATTCTGGTTCGGCTCGTTGATGCTGCTATGGCTGGCTCTGAGGCTCGTTTTATTGATCCGATTTGGGCTGCCTTCCCGCGCCGGGGACGTTGTTCTGGCTTTCCTTAGCGGTCTTGAGCGCGATTTCCTGGTGGGAAGTTGGTTATCTCTGCCATTGATCGGCTGGTTGGTGCTTGCACCTGAGCGCCGTTTTCGAAGTCGCTGGCATCGCATTTTGTTTTGGCTGGCTTGTCTGCTATTCTGGTTCGGCCAAACCTTCATCCTCTTTGTCGAGTATTACTTTTTTGAGGAATTCAGGTCCCGTTTTAATACTGTCGCTGTCGATTATCTCCAGTACCCCCGGGAGGTCTTTGTTAATATCTGGGATTCCTATCACGTCGGTGTTGTCCTCCTTGTCTGCCTGATTCCAGCTATGGTGTGGGTTTGGGCCGCTCGCAGATTTTTTTCGGATATGTGGCAGCGCGCACCCTCTCAAAATCGCAATCTCTTACGCGTCGCTAGCCTGGCGTTGTTCGCCCTCGCGCTGACACCCATCGTCCTCATTGGGGGTTCGTTAGCGGGTATGATGCGCTCACCTCTCAACATCAAACCCGCACGCATCAGCACCGATCGGACTCTCAATGAAATTGCTAATAATGGCGATCTCGCCTTTTTTGCCGCCGCTCTAACGCACCATCTTGATTTCGGCGCATTTTACAAAACCATTCCGCGTGAAGAAGCTTACGAACGCGTCCGTCGGCTTTTGAATCAGCCGGGGGCTGAATTCTCGAGCCAGCAAGATTCCATCCGGAGGCAGATGACGGGAGATTCGAATCGACCGCGATTAAACGTCGTGATCTTACTCGAGGAGAGTTTCGGTTCAGAGTTCTGGGGTTGTCTGGGACGACAGAAGACACTGACGCCGGAGATGGACAAACTCGCCGCTGAGGAAGGCATGCTCTTTACGAATCTGTATGCATGCGGGAACAGAACTGTCCGTGGCATGGAAGGAGTATTGGCCTCGTTTCCGCCGCTGCCCGGCGAGTCGATCGTAAAACGCGATCTGTCGGATAACGTCGAAACGATCGCGCGGGTGCTGAAACGTGACGGCTATTCGACGCTCTTTCTCTATGGTGGGCATGGAGTTTTTGACGGCATGCGCTCCTTTGCGATCCGTAATGGTTACGACCGTTTTATCGAGCAAAAGCATTTTGAACATCCCACCTTTACAACTATTTGGGGCGTCTGTGACGAGGACCTCTATGCGCGGTCGATTGAAGAATTTCGCGAATTGTCGAAGGCAGGAAAGCCGTTTTTTGCGACGATCCTGACCGTCTCGAATCACAAGCCCTATACGTATCCACGGGGCAGAATTGCAGAAGATCCTGACCAACACCGACGCGACAATGCCGTAAAATACTGCGACTATGCCCTGGGAGAGTTTTTTAAGGCCGCAAAAGAGCAGAGCTTTTGGACCAATACAATTTTTGCGGTGGTGGCCGACCATGGCGCACGGATTTATGGGTCGCAGAGCATTCCGATTCACTCCTACGAGATTCCGTTGCTGATCGCCGGCCCGGCGGCAGTTAAGTCGCCAACCCGCCTTGGAGAACTGGGAGGATCGCTGGATGTGGCGCCGACGCTCTTAGGCCTTATCGGACGCCCTTACCAGACCACTTTCTTCGGTCAGGACCTTTTGAAATGTAGTCTCCCGCAGGGCCATGCCTGGTTGAACCACAACCGCGACATTGGCGTGCTCGCTGGTGAGCGCCTGGCGGTTCTGGGCCTGCTCCGAACCGAGGAATTTTATAGCGGCAATCCTAAGAAGGCCGAAATGAAGCTACTGCAAACTGTTGGCCCTGCGGAGCGTGAGTTGGCGAAAGACGCAATGGCTGTTTACCAAGTAGCCGACGATCTCTACATGCACCAGCGCTATCGTGTGGAACCCTAGCTAGAGCGGGCGCGGGGCCGGCTCACAACTTCATTTCAATTACACACTCTGAATCCTGAGACGAGCGGCTGACCTGGAATCCAAGTTTCTTGCACATGTGTTGCATCTCGTGATTCTCGATCAGAGTATAGGCGACCAGCCGGCCAAGCTTTTCGTTTTTGGCTATTTGGATCAACCGCTTGGTCAATTCTGTTCCCAGACCCTTGTTCTGCCATTTATCGGTAACCACGACGGCAAACTCGGCGGTGGTCGAGCCATGAAGTTTGCTTATTCGCCCGACGCCCAAAATCTCGTAACGTCCTTTGCCCAGGTTGCGCTCGGCCACCAACGCAATTTCCCGGTCGTAATCGTTGAAGCAGATCCGCAGCAGGCGAGAATGCGAGACCCGTTGTTGCAGTTGCAACGGGCTGAAGTAGCGCAAGTAAACGCTTCGCTCGGAAAGCCCCTCATGGAAACCGACCATGACGGGCTCGTCTTCGGGTCGAATCGGCCGGATCGTAACCGAGGCGCCGCCTTTAAGTTTCCAGGAGTGGACATATTGCGTCGGATAGGGACGAATAGCCAGTTTGGGCAGCTGCTCTTCGGTGGTTTTTGGATCGTGCAGGATCACGCGCGCGTCGAGAGCAACCAGGTCCTCACCGGAGGCGAACAGCGGGTTGATATCAATCTCTTTAATCCAGCGCTGTTCCGCGACGAGCTGGCTGAAGCCTACCATCAAACGTTCGAGCAACGCCAAATCCACCGGCTTGCGCCCGCGCACGCCCTGGAGAGCCTTGTAAATCCTGGTGGTCTCCATCATTCGCCGGGCCAAGGTGGTGTTGAGCGGAGGCAGACCGAGGGCTTTGTCCTTGAACACTTCCACCAACTGGCCGCCCATGCCGAAGAGCAACACCGGTCCAAATTGCGGGTCGATACTGCTGCCAAGAATCAACTCATAGCCTTCACTTAGCTTGATCATCTTCTGGACGGTGACGCCCTGGAAATGCTCAGCGCCTTTCTTTTCAGTGACGGCGGTTTGGATCTCCTTGAACGCGCGGCGAACCTCGGCTTCATCCTTCAGATTCAGTTGTACTCCGCCGACGTCGGTTTTGTGAGTGATCGTTTCCGAAAAGAGTTTCAGGACGATCGGGTAGCCGATTTGAGCGGCGTGCTTGACAGCCGAAGCCTCCGTTTTAGCAATCCGCGTTACAACGGTGGGAATACCGTAACAACCCAAAAGGTCTTTTGATTCCGCCTCGGTCAGGATAGTGCGTTCTTGCTTGCGAATGGCCTCGATCAACGCATTGGCTTTGGCTCGCCCGGATTCCAAGTCGGCGGGGTCGGCCGAAGGGACCGGGGTCTCATACAGCGCACGCAGGTTTTCGTTGTATTGGTGCATCGCGGTGAAAACCATCGCGGCAGTGTCGGGATAGGCAAAGGTAGGAATCCCTGCCCGATTCAGAATCGCTTCGCCGGCAGCAACTTCGTTGCCGCCCATCCAACTGGCCAGCACTGGCTTGCCACCGATATGGCCAAACGCCTTCAATTTTTCCGCCGTCGCCGTCGCGTCTGTCATCGCCTGCGGTGTAAGAATCACCAGCAACCCGTCGCTGTTGGCGTCGCGCCCGGCGGCTTCGAGCGTTTTGGCGTACAGTTCCGGGCCGGCATCGCCAATCACGTCAATCGGGTTATTATGACTCCATACTGGAGGTAGAAACTTGTTCAAATCCTCCATTGTGGTTTTGGAAATTTCCGCCAGAGCGCCTCCGGTCGTAAGCAAGGCATCCGTAGCCAACACGCCCGGTCCCCCGGCGTTGGTAATAATCGTCAGACGATTCCCCTGCGGGCGCGGTTGTTTGCTGAGGACCTCCGACATGTAAAAGAGATCCGAGATATGATTGACCCGAAGCACACCGCAACGTTTGAAAGCGGCCTCCAGGACATCGTCTGAGCCGGTCAGTGATCCAGTATGCGAGGCCGCGGCTTTCGCGGCCCCTTCCGTGCGGCCCGGTTTGATGATAATGATCGACTTGGTCAGGGCGACCTCGCGCGCGGCGGAAAGGAACGAGCGTGCGTCGCCAATGGTCTCCATGTAAATGACGATACTCTTGGTGCTCGGATCATCGCCAAAATAACTAATGAGATCGCCCCAGCCCACATCGAGCATCGAACCTATCGATACAAACGCACTGAACCCCACTTCTTCGCGTAAGGACCAGTCCAACACCGCCGTGCAGAGGGCTCCTGACTGACTGATAAAGGCGACGTTTCCGCGCCGGGCGATTCCCGCGGCAAATGTTGCGTTTACACCGGTAATCGGATTCATCACGCCCAGACAATTCGGCCCGATCAACCGCATGTTTCCACTGCGGGCATGTTTCAACAACTGGCGCTCAAGTTCGACCCCGGCCGGACCCGTTTCCTTAAAGCCGGCAGAAATAACCACAGCACCACGAATTCCAAGGACGGCGGCCTCCTCAATAATGGCAGGGATGCTCGCCGCTGGGGTTGTTACCACAACCAGGTCCGGTCTTTCGGGCAAGGCCGAAAGCTTCGCATGTGCCTTAATGCCCATGACGCTTCCGCGAGAAGGGTTTACGGGATAAATCGGACCCCCGAACGGGGTGTTCATCAAATTCCACAGCACTGTGCGCCCAACACTACCGGCCTTTTCAGTCGCACCAACCACCGCAACCGATTTGGGGGCGAAGATCGAATCCAATGGGTGACGAATCAGTTCCCGATTGAGCGAGCTAAAAGGCTTTTGAATGGTGGAAGAGTTCATAAGAGTTCGAGTAAAAAGGATCGAGCAAGGGATTACAAATTAGCCAAGACGGTTTCGAAATCAGCGACGAAATACCTCTTGCCCCGCTTGACTATGGTATGTCCTTCAAACCGTAGCAGCTTGCGCAGAGCAGCAATCCCGCCGGGATACTTGGGGTTGAGTTCACCGCCAGTTTTGAGCGTGCGCCAATAAGGGGTGATCTTTTTTGCTCCCGCGGCGGCGGCCTCAGCGGCGGCATTAGCGGCGATCCAAGCAAAAATGCCTGAGGTGATAGGGCAGCCAATCGTGGCGTGGTGCTTTCGGGCCAGCGCGGCACGGATCTGGTTGATAGTAGCGACCTTGCCGCGCGGAATTCCACGCATTAGCCCGTCCACCTCGATAGGGGCTGGAATGACAACTGTGCCGCTGCCCCACCTGGAAGACATTTTCGGGGTAATTCTCTCCACCCTGGGAAGACCTTTGTCGTCCACAAGTTTCTCCTGCCATGATTTGCGTGTCCTCATCGACGCCTGATTTCGTTCGCACTGCAATGTGCAGATAGGAAACCTTAACCGGCTTCACCCGCTTTGCCAAAAGATTACCATTTCTTGCGCGACGCAACCGCTTTTCGGCCAAAATTCAATCAGCTGAAGGCCAGCCAGCCTGGCACAACGCCAGCAGATCGAAGGTCTTCGCTAACGCTAGGGGGCTGTGGCTCAAACGACCTTTCGCAAGGCCGAACTCCGCGAGGCCCGAGAAAAAGGGCATTTTTTGCCACAATGGGGCCTCGCAGAGCTGCGCAGAGCTGCCTTCCGATTAATGTTGGCTGTGTTTGTTTTAGGCAACACGCCCTCAAGCTCTGGGCTGCAGACTCAGGATTTCCGGGTGTAGGTCATTTCCATCACCTTGCTCTTTGCTCCGAGACTGAGATCGTGCATTTCAAATGTATGTTTGTCCGGGCTTAGGATACGAACGATGTATTTTGTGGGTTTGTCTTTTTCGCCTGTTGCCGGTTCGTCCGTCTTGCCTAGGAACGTCAACACCTTTCCGGTCTCATCCACACTGCCCTCGCTGGTAAAAATTCCCGTGCCCATGCTGTCAATCCACGTGCTCAGGTATTTTTTCTTGAAGTTATCATAGGCTGTGATTCCGATTCCCTCTTGGAGATAACGGCCGCCCAACACCCATTGAACTCTGGCGGTTCCTTTCGATTCCATTGGCTCACTGCCTTGACCCCCCATCCAATAGCGCGCCTCAACAGTCCACTCGCCGACCAGCGGCTCCAGGACTTTATGGTTTGAACCGGGAGTGGCATAGGCCTGCCACCGCTTGGTCATTTCTTCCATGTTGGGAGCGCCACTCTCTTGACCCTTTGTCGGTTTGTCTTTATCCTCCGCCCTTGCACGGGGCCCAAACAGGATTGCTGCTATCAATGGAAGTGTGTACACCACGCTTATGTTCAGTTTCACGTTTCGTCCTTTCGTCTTTCCTGGGTTATTGGCAGAGAAGTTAACCTTGCGCATTCACCCCGGCAAGTCGTGGCGGCTCTTTCTGAGCATTGGAAATTTGTGGGCGATTGGATCTTTGACCGCGCTCTCTGCTGAACAAACCTCGCCCGACCAGATCCTGCTGAAGAACTACCGCCCCAAATCGATTTTCAAGATCCCCGAAACGCGAGTTGAAAAGGCCCGCCACCCGATTATCGATGTGCATTCGCATAATTATGCGCGGACGGACGCCGAGGTCGCGCGCTGGGTTGAGACAATGGATGAAGTCGGTGTCGAGAAAACCGTAATCCTGTCCGGCAGCACGGGCAGCAAGTTTGACGAAGCACTGGCGAAGTACAGCAAGCATCCGAAGCGGTTTATTGTCTGGTGCGGTTTTGATTATACCGGGTTCGATCAGCCAGGGTATGGTCCGGCGGCGGTAAAGGAGCTGGAGCGGTGCCGGCGGCTGGGAGCAATGGGTGTTGGTGAATTAAGTGACAAGGGGCGAGGATTGGGGGCGACCACCAATTCCTTGGGAATGCATATCGATGACCCCCGTCTTGGCTCATTGCTCGATAAATGTGCCGAACTGCACATGCCAATCAATGTCCACGTCGGGGAGGATAAATGGATGTATGAAGCCATGGACGCGAACAATGATGGCTTGATGAATGCCTGGCAGTGGCGCGTCTCGAAGGATCCCGGCGTGCTGCAACACGATGAGGTCGTCGCCACACTTGAGCGTGCCGCTAAGCAACATCCACGCACGGTTTTCATCGCGTGCCACTTTGCCAATTGCTGTTCCGATTTGAATCGCCTCGGAACAATGCTCGATCAGTGTCCGAACCTTTATGCCGATATGGGCGCGCGCTTCGCCGAGATTTCCCCGATCCCCCGCTTTGTCAGAAGTTTTTTTCAGCGGTACCAAGACCGTCTCCTGTATGGGACAGATATGGACCCGCAACCCGAAATGTATCGCGTCACTTTTCGGTTACTCGAAAGTGCGGATGAACATTTTTATCCGAATTACTTTTCAAAGTATCACTGGCCGATGCACGCGCTGGCTCTGCCCGATGAAGTGCTGAGCAGGATCTACCGGGACAATGCATTGCGTGTATTCGCCAGGTGAGATCCGCGGCTGACCTACTGTGGATGCTGGGCCTCGGTCCAGCGCACAGCGTAACGGACCAGATCGGTGGCGCTGTTGAGCTCGAGCTTGCGCTTAATGTTTGCACGGTGGACTTCCACGGTTTTGATGCTGAGGTGGAGGTGCTGTGCGATTTGCCGCGTGCCCTGGCCTTGTCCGATTAGTTGGAACACCTCAAATTCCCGATCGGAAAGATTCTCGACGGAGGATTTAATTCCATCGTTGCGGCGGCCGGAAAAGATCTCGAGGATCTTGGCGGACATCTTTTCGCTGACATAGATCTGGCCGCCCAGGACCTGCCGAATCGCCTCCATGAGCTTTTTGCCACCTTCCTGTTTCATGATGTAGCCGCGACCGCCGGCCCGCAATACGCGTTCGGCGTAAAGAGCCTCATCGTGCATGGAGACGACCAGAATGGGGAGCTGCGGGTGGAGCGTTTGGAGGTCTTTGATGAGCTCGAGTCCATTTTTGTCGGGCAGCGAGATATCGATCAAAGCCAGGTCGAATGGGGTCGAAGCGGCGGCTTCGAGGGCCTGCGCAGCGTTGTCAGCCTGGCGGGCGACGAACAGATCCGGCTCATGATCGATTAATTGGGCCAATCCCTCGCGCATCATCGGATGATCATCCACAATCAGGATCCGCCGCTTGGTTTTGGCCAATGTCTTCATTTGCGTGTAGAAACCGTCGACCGCGGAACGGAGCAACGCACCGTGGTGCCGCCGTGCGGATCTTTTTGAATCGTGAGCCTGCCGCCAATCATGGAGGCACGGTATTCCATAATGCGCAAACCCATGCCGTTGTTCCGGGGAGGCGGTTCGGCAATGCCGCGTCCGTCGTCGGCAACGGTCACCTGCATTGCGGCTGGCGTGGTTTCCAGCTGAATGAGAACCTGGCGCGCCTTGCCGTGTTTAATTGCATTGGAAACGGCTTCCTGAGCAATGCGGTAGAGATGTGTGTCGATCGTCAATTCGCCGGCATGCTGCGGACTGGAGGCCGAAACCTGGCAGCGGATTCCGAACATCTTCTCCGCATTGGCAGCCAACTCCTGCAGGGCCAAAGCCAGTCCTCCAGATTCCAGAGTGACCGGTGCCAGCCCCCGCGCGAGCGAGCGAGTCTGCGCAATGGCGTCTCGCACATGCTTGGCGATCTCGCCGACTCGCGCAGCGTCGGTTTTGGATTTGACAGCGAGCTTTTGCTGCACCACCTGGCTCATCAGCTCAATTCCCGCCAGGTGCTGGCAAAGGTCGTCGTGCAGGTCCTGGCCGATTCGACGTCGTTCCTGCTCGCTGATTTCAAGGATCTCCTTCTCGAGGCGTTTGCGCTGCGTAATATCGCGGAAGATGATGAGCCAGTTTGTAGTCTGGCCACTTTTATCCTGCACCGGTCCGACCCGCCATTCGCCCCAGCGTTCGCCTTGGGCGGTTTGGTACGTCGAGATTTCGTCGAGAAATGTCGCGCCTGGCGGCAAACCGGACCGAAGCCGCTGGTGCAGGTTGGCTAAACCCGCCAGGACACTGAGCGGCCGGCCCAAAATCTCTTCTGCCGAGTACCCAGTCACTTGTGCAAAGGCAGGATTGATGTAAAGAATCCGAGGATCCGGCAGCTCACCTCCCGTGATCAGCACCGCATTAAAGCCCCGTTCGATAACGCTGCGGACCAGATGGACTTGTTGCTCAGCCTCCGTTAGTCGCCGTTCCTGATCCAGTTGTTCCAGCGCGCGTTTGACGACCGTCGGCAGGAATTGCAGGAAGTTGGCATCCTTGACCAAATAGTCACGGGCGCCACGTTTCATCATGTCAACCGCAATGCGCTCATCCCCTTGCCCGGTAATAATAATAAAGGGCGGGCACTTGTCGTCGGCAGCCAGGCGCTCGACCAGTTCGACACCCTCCACATCCTGCAGTTTTAAATCCAACAACAGCAAGTCGGGCCGGTGGGTGTCAAGCCAGCCAACCGCCTCGGCTCCGGAGGACGCTGTGCTGGCGGCAATGCCCTCGCGCACGAGAGATTTCTCGATCAGGCGCAGCAGGCCCCGATCATCATCGACGACCAAAACTCGAGGTCGAGCCGCGCTGGAATCCATAACCGCGTGCGCGCCGTATTATTGCTTGCCGTTTATTTCTGGAACCTTCACCAAGGATATATATAATCCTAGGCTCTTGATCGCCTCGGCGAATTTCTCGTAATCGACCGGTTTAACAATATAGCTTGCGCAGCCGATGGCGTGACAACGTTCGACTTCGCGGGGATCATCGGTCGTAGTTAACATGATGACCGGCACCTTGCGCAACTCGGGATGCTCTTTGACCTGGCGCAGAACCTCAATGCCATCAATTTGCGGCATCCGAATATCCAGCAGTAGCAGGTACGGCGTGTCGACCGCCCGGTGCGCTCCCTGCCCCCTGCGAAACAGAAAATCCAGAACCGCCTGTCCATTATCAAATCGCTGAATCCGATTGTGCAGACCACCGCGCGTCAGGTTCTTTTCGATCAGACGCGCATGACCCGCATCATCCTCCGCGATCAGTATAACTACTTCGCGACTTCCATCATTCATGAGCGCAGTTTAGCCTGCCGCCCGTTCGGCAAGGAAACAAAAAACACGCTCCCCTTGCCGAAGTGAGATTCGACCCAAATACGCCCATTTTGCCTTTCCAGGATGCGTTGAGCGATAGTCAAACCCAAGCCCTCTCCTTCAGCCGCTGATGGATTGAGCCGGTGGAATATTTCGAAAACTTTCTGCTGATGCTCGGGGGCAATGCCAATGCCGTTGTCGCGGACGGCGTAAATGGAATCGCGCCCCTCGACGCGGCCAGAAACCGAAATCACCCCCGGACGTTTTGGATCAAGATACTTCAGTGCGTTATCGAGGAGATTCGAAAACACCTGGTTAATCTGTGTAGCGTCCCCCATCGCATCGGGCAATGGCTCAACCTGAACATTGGCGGCAGCCCGTTGGATCTGATACTCCATGGCCCGCGTGATAGAGTCCAGCATGCGGTTGATATCCAGTCGCTCAATGCGCAGCGCAGCCCGCCCCAGGCGGGAATAGCGCAAAAATCCCGACAGCAGCGTATCAATTTTAGCGACGCCCGCCTGAATAAAATCGAGAGCCTCGGGAATATCCTCCCGGAGCAGCGTCTTGATTTCCGTCCGTGCTCCATTGTATCCCTTGCCGACAGCGCTCATCCCGTCGGGGTCCTCGCCGAGCCTCGTCTGGAGTCGCTCGCACGCGCGCGCCAGTTCCCGGCTAAAGCCCTGTATGTTGACCAGCGGTGAACGCAAGTCATGCGAGGCAATGTAGACAATGGTTTCTAGTTCCTTGTTTTTCTCTGCCAGCGATTTTGCCAGTTCCTCAAGTTTGCCTTCGGCCTTCTTTCGATCGGTGATATCACGCACAAACCCGGTGAAGAGCCGGCGCTGCGCCAGTCGCACTTCGCTCACTGCAAGGTCCATTGGGAACAGTGAACCATCTTTGCGCTGGCCGATCACTTCCCGGCCAATGCCGATGATTTTAGCATGCCCCGTCCTGAGGTAATTTGCCATATACGAATCGTGCTCATCCCGATAGGGCGAGGGCATCAAACAACTAACGTTCCTCCCAATGACTTCTGCGACCGTGAACCCAAAAATCTTCTCCGCCGCCGGGTTCATCGACTCTATAACGCCGCGTTCGTCAATGGTAATAATGCCTTCGACTGCAGTTTCGAGAATCGCTCTCAGTCGCTCTTGCGTATCGCCCGGGGGAGCGGATCCCGAATCCCGCGGGACGTCGGTCGAGCTCTCGGCCGCCCCTTCCAGGGCGCGGAGCCGCGCAATTAGTTCGGTTCTGGTTAGATGCTTGTAATCGCGCATTCAGCGGAGGCGAGAACTACCCGATATTGCACTCGGAAAGCAATCCTGGCTTTGTCGCGGGCGGGCAAGCTGCATCGGTTTCAAACCGCCCTGCTCATCGAAAATTCGCCGGGCCCGTAGGCAATTTCGCGGGGAGATTAGTATCGGGTGCCGAGAAGTTGCGCCCGATATTCGGTCGGCGATTGCCCAAGAATCTTTTTGAAAACCCGGTTGAAATGAGTTAAGGACTGAAATCCCACCTCGAACGCAATCTCGCTGACCCGGAGGTTCGGATTCAGTAGAAGGTTTTTTGATTTTTCGATCCGAACCCGGGAAAGATAATCAGTAAAATTGATACCAGTGATCTTTTTGAACATCTTGCAGAAGTAAAAGG
>Ga0310810_10005535_pt1 | contig 14142 bp, 14 predicted proteins | sample NCmetagenome_FD_207641 | JGI IMG/M metagenome (GOLD analysis project Ga0310810, IMG submission 207641) | Soil microbial communities from experimental microcosm in Duke University, North Carolina, United States - NC | ecosystem: Engineered > Artificial ecosystem > Soil microcosm > Unclassified ... | reverse complement strand
ATCAGCTCCTTGAGCTCTTTCCCGGGCTTGAAGTACGGCACTTTCTTCGGCGGCACGTCGACCTTGTCGCCGGTCTTCGGATTGCGCCCCTTGCGCGGCTCCCGCTTGCGCAGCCGGAAGCTGCCGAAGCCGCGCAACTCGATCTTTTCACCGCGGTGCAGCGCTTCGATGATGCTGCGGAACACCGTGTCGACGATGACCTCGGAGTGCTTCTTGGTAAGGTCCGAGACGCGCGACACTTCCTCGACCAGTTCCGCCTTCGTCATGCTTCCGTTGGTCATCGTGTGTTCCCTGTCGGAGCTAGGATCTCGGTGCTAGGTGCTAGCTGCTACGGCTAGCTCCCAGCTCCCAGTACCTAGCTCCTACCGATTCCGAAAGTGGTCCCCAAGCGTCGCCGATCCATCGCCGGAGCTCTCCTGGTAGCTTTCCCAGTCGGCGCGGAACTCGTCGGACTTCAGGGCGCGAATCGAGAGCCCGATCTTCCGTTCCGCCGGCGCGAGCTTGATGATCTTCATCGGGTAGCTCTCGCCCACCACCAGTTCGATTTTGCCTTCTTTACCCGCCGCGACCGAGTCGTCGAACTCCGACACGTGGATCAGGCCTTCGATGCCCTCGTCGAGCTCGACGAACGCGCCGAAGTTGGTCATGCGCACGACCTTGCCCTCGATTGTGTCGCCGACGTGGCGGTGCGAGAAGAAGTCGTCCCAGATGTCGGTGGCCAGCTGTTTGAGGCCGAGCGACAGCCGCTGGTTCTCGGCGTCGATGTTCAGCACCATCGCGTCCACGACGTCGCCCTTCTTCAGGACTTCGGACGGATGCTTGATGCGCTTGCTCCACGACATGTCGGAGATGTGGATGAGCCCGTCGATTTCCTCTTCCACTTCGACGAAGGCGCCGAACTCCGTGAGGTTGCGGACCTTGCCCTGGATCTTGGAGCCGACCGGGTATTTGTCCGCCAGGTCGTGCCACGGATTGGCTTCGACCTGCTTGAGGCCGAGCGAGATGCGGCGCGCCGTGGCGTCGACCCCGAGGACCATCGCATCCACCGTGTCGCCGACGTTCAACAGCTTCGAGGGGTGCTTGACGCGCTTGCTCCACGACATCTCGCTGACGTGAATCAGCCCTTCGACGCCCGCCTCGAGCTCCACGAACGCGCCGTAGTCGGTGAGGCTGACGACCTTGCCGCCCATGCGCGCGCCGACCGGATAACGCTCCATCACGTTCGCCCACGGATCGGTGATGAGCTGCTTGTGGCCGAGCGACACACGTTCGGTCGCCGGGTCGTACTTCAGCACGATCACGTCGATTTCGTCGTTCACCTTGAACAGCTCGGACGGATGCCCGACCCGGCCCCACGACATGTCGGTGATGTGGAGCAGGCCGTCGATGCCACCCAGGTCGATGAACGCGCCGTAGTCGGTGATGTTCTTGACGACGCCCTTGAGCACCTTGCCTTCGGCGAGGATGTCGAGCGTGTGCTTCTTCTTTTCGGCGTTCTCCTCTTCGAGGAGCGCCTTGCGCGACAGCACGATGTTGCCGCGCTTCTTGTTGACCTTGATCACGCGCATGCGCAGTTCCTGGCCGCGCAGCGCGTCCAGGTTCCGCACGGGACGGACGTCGATCTGCGAACCGGGCAGGAATGCGCGGACGCCGATGTCCACGGCGAGACCGCCCTTGATCCGCTCGATGACGCGGCCGATGACGACCTTGCGCTCGGCATAGGCCTTCTCGACTTCGTCCCAAATCTTCATCTTCTCGGCTTTTTCACGCGAGAGGACGACGTAGCCTTCGCGGTCTTCCGTGCGCTCGAGCAGGACGTCGACGATGTCGCCTGGTTGAACCGTGATCTCGCGGTTCTCGTCGAGGAATTCGTCGACCGAGATGATGCCTTCGGACTTGTAGCCGACGTCGACAATCACTTCCGATGCGGTCACCTTGAGAACCGTGCCCTTGACGACCTCACCTTCCGCGATATTCCGGAAGCTGTTATCGTAGGAATCGAGCAGCCGTGCGTACTCGGCCGGATCGATCTGGTCGTCGTCGTCACGGGGCCGTGCCTTCAACGTGCCTTTATCCGTGCGTTCGCCTCGTTCCGGTCGCTCGGTCGTCGCGACCCCGCCGCCCGCACCGGGAGTGTTCTCGTCTGCTACGTTCGCCATGCCTTGCGCGTCCTCCTGTATCCGATCGATTGTTCGAACGGAGATTGCCGGCAGTTGTTTGAGCGGGTGCCGGCCTCCCGCTGGGTTTTCCTGAATTCCGATAAGCAACAGAGAGTACGACACTTATCGTCAAACTGTCAAGGTTCCGAAAGGGCGAATCGATGGCTAAACGGAAGGCCGCCAGGGGCAAGAAATCGGGGAAGTCCGCACGAAAACCGGCGGCCGCGCGGCGTGTGACCACACGTCGCGCCGCGAAGCGGAGCGTCAAGCGGCAGGCATCTGCCAGAAAGAAGGCTCCGGCCAAAAAAGCCAGCAAAAAGCCCGCGCCGAAGCCCGGCGCCAGGAAGAAGATGGTCGCGCGTGCGGCTCCGAAGCCTGCAGCGCGCGCCAAGAGCTCAACAGCGGTCCCGGGAAAGATCCCACGCCTCGATCGCGCCCGTCGGACGCTCGAGGACGCCGAACCGCATTCGACCCCCTCCTCACTGGACCTCGACCGCCGCGGATCGGCGGTCAGGACCGGCCGCGCCGAGACGGCGCAAAATATCCGCGAACATCACGGGATGGACGGCGTCACCGGCGGCGATCCCGATGTCGACATCGAAGACGCGTACTTCGCGGGCGAGGAAGCGCCGGGCGGCGACAATCCGACGCCCGATCAGGACATCGTCGAGGATATCGGCAAGGCGCTCGGCGTCACGTACAACGATAACGAAGAGCTGAAAGGCGCCGACAAACTCGTCGAGCGCGACAAGCACCGGTGGGAGATGGATCCCGCCTCAGCCGAGGACTATACGGAGCACGACAAAGATTAGGGCTGAGGGCTAAGCGCTGAGGGCTGGAGCCCTGAGCCTTCAGCCTCTGGCCCTGATCACCGCAAGCACTTCCTGCACGACCTCGTCGACCTTCTTCGTCGTCGTATCGATGACCATCGCGTCGGCCGCGGCGACGAGCGGTGAAGCGGCGCGGGTGCGATCTTGTTCGTCGCGCTGGGTCAGCAGCGTGGCGACGTCCGACACGGCGGCAGGTACGCCGGTGTGCGCAGGATCGCTGGCGCGGCGGCGCGCGCGCTCGTCCGCTGACGCATCCAGGTACAGCTTCACGTCGGCGCCTGGAAAGACGACGGTGCCGATGTCCCGTCCCTCCATCACAATTCCGCCGTTGATCCCCATCTGACGCTGCTGCGCGACGAGCAGACTGCGGACGCGCGGCAGCCGCGCGACCGCAGCCGCCGCGCGGTCGATCTCGGGCGTGCGGATCGCGCGGGTGACGTCGATACCGTCGACCGTCACGTGCGTGTCGGTGATGTCGATCCGCGCGACGGCGGCCAGCGCCGCGGCCGCGGCTTCATCCTCGAGCGCCACGCCTTCGCGAAGCGCCTTCCACGCGACGGCCCGGTACATCGCGCCGCTGTCGACGTGACGATACCCGAGCTCGCTCGCGATCGCCCGCGCGACCGTGCCTTTGCCCGCGCCGGACGGTCCATCGATGGCAATGACCAGGGGTTTCATAGGTTGCAGATTGCAAATTGCAGATTGCAAACTGAAGTTCAGTCAGGGCTGCGCCCATCCGAATTCAATCAGCAATCTGGATTCTGAAATCTGCAATGTCAGGATACCATGCGCCTGATGCGCGTTCGCCGTCTCCTCGCGCTCCTGCTCGTGATGGTGGCGCTGCTCGGTGCGGCGTTCATCACGCGTCCGTACATCCACGGCCTGTCGTTCGTGATTCGCGCGGCCGAGATGCAGGGGACGGCGCGCCGCGTGGCCGATCTCGACACGACGAGCGTCAGCGAGCGCGAGATCGCTGTCCCGACGCGCCGAGGCCCGATGCGGGCACGGTTGTACGAACCGGCCGGCCCGCACACGCGCGCGGCGCTGCTGACGTCGGGACTCCATGCATCCGGCATCGACGAGCCGCGGCTCGTGCGGCTCGCCCGGCAGATCGCCTCCAGCCACATCGCCGTCGTCACGCCCGACATCCCGGAGCTGTCACGCTTCGAGATCGCACCGGCGATCACCGACGCCATCGAGGACGCCGGCGTTTGGCTCGCCGCCGATGCCGCGCTCGCACCGGATCATACGGCGGCGTTGATGGGAATCAGTTTCAGCGGCGGTCTGTCGGTGATCGCCGCGGGACGGCCGGCGCTGGCGCAGCGCGTCGCATACGTCTTCTCTCTCGGCGGCCACGACGATATCAGCCGCGTGTTGCGCTATCTCTGTACGGGACGCGAGCCGCAACCGTCGCCGGACGTGAAGCTGGGCTCGGCGTCGGCGGATACCGATTTCATCCTGCCGCCGCATGACTACGGCGTCGCAGTGATCCTGCTGTCGCTGGCCGATCGGGTCGTGCCGGCGGCGCAGGTGGAGCGGCTGCGCGCGGGCATCCGGCAGTACCTCTGGGCGTCGGCGCTCGACGGCGGCGTCGACAAGGCCCGCGCGCCGGCCGAATTCGACGCCGTCCGTGCCTTCGCCCGCACGTTGCCCGAGCCGTCCGCGAGGCTGATGCGCTATGTGCTCGATCGCGACGTCGTCCATCTGGGCGCCCGCCTGCTCCCGCTCGTCGGCTCGACGAGGTCCGCCGATGGATTGTCGGTCTCCAAATCGCCGAAGCCGTCGGCGCCGGTATTCCTGCTGCACGGGCTCGAAGACAACGTCGTGCCTGCGATCGAGTCGGAATATCTCGCAGCCGATCTCCGCGGCCACGCCCCCACGCGCCTGCTGCTGAGCGGCCTCATCTCGCACGCCGAAGCCGACCGCCCGATGCATGCCAGCGACGTCCTGCAGCTCGCCGGATTCTGGGGTGACCTGCTCTCGCGCTAAAAGTACGAAGTACTTGTGGTACACCAGTAGTGTGGAACGTCTCCAGAAAATCCTGTCGCAGGCCGGCGTCGCTTCTCGCCGCGCGTCCGAGCAGATGATGCTCGACGGACGGGTGACCGTGAACGGGAAAACGGTCCGCGAGCTCGGCACCAAGGCGGACCTGGCGCGCGACGACATCCGCGTCGACGGCTCGCGCGTCAAGGTCGCCGAGCGCCACCGCTACATCCTCCTGAACAAGCCGCGCGGCTACGTCACGACGCGGTCGGATCCGGAGCGGCGCAAGACGGTGATCGACCTGCTGCGCGGCGTGAAGGAGTACGTCTATCCGGTCGGCCGGCTCGACTACGAATCGGAGGGGCTGCTGCTGCTGATGAATGACGGCGACCTCGCGGCGCGGCTCACCCATCCCAGCCACGGCATCGCGCGGGTCTACGAGGCGACCGTGCTCGGGATCCCCGACGCGCACGATCTCGAACGCCTGCAGCGCGGGATGGTGATCGACGGCCGCCGGATGCGGGCGTCGGAGGTGGCGCTGTTGCCGATGAAACGCGACGCCACCGGCGCGACGCTCGTCATCACGCTGCGCGAAGGACGCAACCGCCAGGTCCGGAATATGTGCGAGGCCATCGGCCATCCCGTCGATCACCTCAAACGCGTGGCGATCGGGCCGCTGCGCGACCCGCGGCTCAAGACCGGTTATTGGCGGGACTTGGACGATGACGAGGTCAAGCGGCTCAAGAAGGCGGCCGCGGGCACGGAGGACACCAAGGAAAACAAAGGGCACCAAGAGAAGGCGACGCGCCGGAAACCTTAGCGCCCGCTGTTCTCCTCTGTCTCCTTGTCAGTGTATGGATTCCTCGGGTTCGTCCTCGTCGTCGTCCAGTTCCTCCTCGGGCTCGTCGAGCGGCAGCATCTCCTCCGACGGCGTCTGCTCGGTCAGGATCGGCGCTTCGAGGCCGAGCGCTTCCGCCATGTCCTCGACCCTGGGCAGATCGGTGAGATCGTTCAATCCGAACCGGATGAGGAATTCCTTGGTCGTCGCGTACATGAACGGACGGCCGACGACCTGTTTTCTCCCGACGATTTTGATCAGGTGACGCTCGAGCAGCGTGTTCAGCACGCCTGACGTGTTGACGCCGCGGACCTCGGTGATCTCCGCCGCCGTGATCGGCTGCCGGTAGGCGATGACCGCGAGCGTCTCGAGCGCCTGGACGGTGAGCTTCTGCGTCGTCCGCTCGTGAAAGAGCCGGCGCACCCATTCGTGCAGATCGGAGCGCGTGACGATCTGATAGCCGCCGGCGACCTCGACGAGTTCCAGGCCGCCCGGCCGTTCGTAGTCCTGCTTCAACTCCGCGAGTGCCGCCAGCACGTCTTCCTTCGGCTCGCTGTCGAGGAGCTTGCACATCGCTTTCGGTGTCATCGGATCGGGCGACGCGAAAATCAGCGCCTCGAGGATCGCCTTGAGCTCGGCGGCGCCGCGTTTGGGCAGGCTCTCGCCGTCCTGCACGGCTGCCGCGGCCTCGCGGCGATCCTGTCCGTCCTGCCCTTCCAACCCGTCCTGCCTGCCCTTCCCGTCCTGCCCGTCTTCTTCGTCAGCCACGATGTCCCTCCGGGTCACCAATCGGATGCGGCGCGTCGGCCGGGCGCGGGCGTTTGTAGACGCGGATCGGGCCGAAGCTGCCGGACTGGAAGACCCTCACGAGCTTCAAGCGGATCATTTCGAGCAGCGCCAGAAAGGTGACGATCAGGCCGCTGCGGTGATCGACGTCTGCGAACAGTTCGTCGAACCCGATCGCTTCGGTTTCGGAGAGGCGCGCGAGCAACTGCTCGATGCGCAGCTCCACCGGCATTTCCGCGGCCGGCAGCAGCACTTTCGGCCGCTGCTTGAGGCGATCGACGACCGCCTGGAACGCGTTCATCAGGCTGAACAGATCGACCTCGAGCTCCGGCTCGTACTCGTCGCCGGCAAGCTGCGCGACGCGCCCGTCGGGGCGCAGCCACTGGGCGGCGCGAAGCTGCTCACGCTCGTGCAGCAGCCCGGCGGCCTCCTTGAACTTCTGATGCTCGAGCAGGCGCCGCACCAGCGCGTCGCGCGGGTCCTCGACCTCGCCTTCGACGCCGGCCGCCGTTTCAGGCCGCGGCAGCAGCATCTTCGACTTGATGTGGATCAGCGTCGCCGCCATGACGAGGAACTCGCCGGCGACGTCGAGGTCGAGCTCCTGCATGAGCGCGATCGCCTGCAGGTACTGCGCGGTGATGAGCGCGATCGGGATGTCGTGGATGTCGACCTCGTGCTTCCTGATCAGATGCAGGAGCAGATCGAGCGGGCCTTCGAAGTTCGACAGCTTGATCGGGAAGGCGTCGGGCGCCGACTCGAATTCGGAATGCGACTCGGTCATCGGTACGAAATCTTCATCGCGTCGCGGACGCGCTCCATCGTTCCGGCCGCGACGACGCGCGCGCGCTTCGATCCCTCGACCAGCACCTCTTTCAGATACCCCGGCTTCGCGAGCGCGGCGGCACGCCGCTCGCGGATCGGATCGAGGTGGGCGTTCAGCGCGTGGGCAAGCTTGGTCTTCACTTCGACGTCACCGACCTTGCCCGCCCGGTAGCGCGCCTTCAAGTCGTCGACCTCGGCGGTGTTCGGATTGAACGCATCGTGGTAGACGAACACCGGATTGCCCTCGACCGTACCGGGGATGTCGGCGCGGATGCGCTTCGGATCGGTATACATCTGCCGGACTTTCTTCATCACATCGTCGGGCGTGTCGGAAAGATGAATCGTGTTGCCGAGGCTCTTGCTCATCTTTTTGTCCCCATCCAGGCCCGGCAGGCGGCCGAAGGGCGTGAGCAGCGGCTGCGGCTCGACGAGGACGTCGCCGAAGAACTTGTTGAAGCGCCGGACGGCTTCGCGCGCGAGCTCGAGGTGCGCGACCTGGTCCTCGCCCACCGGGACGAAGCGCGCGTCGTAGATGGCGACATCGGCGGTCTGCAGCAGCGGATATCCGAGGAAGCCGATCGACGACAGATCCTTGTCCTTCAGCGTTTCCTGCTGTTCCTTGTAGGTCGGCACGCGCTCGAGCCAGGGCACCGGCACGACCATCGACAGCAGGAGATACAGCTCGGCGTGCTCCGGCACGAGCGACTGGATGAAGAACGTGCTCTTCTCCGGATCCAGTCCGGCGCCGATCCAGTCGGCGACGTTGTCGTACGTGTAAGCCGTCAATTGATTCGTGTCGGCAAAATCACTCGTCAGGGCATGCCAATCGGCGACGAAATAGAAACAGTCGTACTTGTCCTGCAGCGGCACCCAGTTGCCGAGGGCGCCGACCAGGTGGCCGAGGTGCAGGCGGCCGGTCGGACGCATGCCGGACACGACGCGAGCGCGGGCGGCGGTCAATGGACTTGCAGCCACGAGAGAAGGAAACGGGCCGGTGGTATCACGATCGCATTGAATCCATTCGAGAGGATCAGGGCATAGAGCAGGATGAACCCGTACGGCCGAACCTTGTTGAAGAGCACCGCGAGGTTCGGCGGCAGCAGTCCAGCGAGCACGTTGCCGCCGTCGAGCGGCGGAATCGGGAGCATGTTGAACACCGCCAGCAGCACGTTCAAGTACACCAGCCGGCTCAATAACATGGCGATTGGCGCCGAGACGTTCGACTCGCCCAGGGTCTGCGGCGAGATCGGCACGAGCGCGAGCAGGACCGCCGCGAAGATTGCGAGGATCAGATTGCTCGCAGGACCCGCCGCCGCCACCAGCATGTAGTCGCGCCGCGGATGACGCAGATATCGCACGTTGACGGGCACCGGCTTCGCCCAGCCGATCAGCGTCGCGCCGCTGACCATCGACACCAGCGGAAAGACGACGGTCCCGATCAGATCGGCGTGCACGATCGGGTTCAGCGAGACCCGGCCGAGCAGCCGGGCCGTTGGATCGCCGAGGCGATCCGCCGTCCATGCGTGCGCCATTTCGTGAACCGTCAGCGAAAACAGGAGGACGACAAACAGGATGAAGATCTGCGCGAAGTTGATGTCCAGCAAGGACTAAAGGTTACGGCCGACTCGCGAAAAACGCAAGGACGGCATCGGCGATTTTGGCGCCGACAACCGCCGCCAGCTCTTCGCGCGTGGCGCGCCGCACGCCCGCGAGACTGCCGAATGTCGTCAGCAACGTCCGCCGGCGTCGACTGCCGATGCCGGGCACATCGTCGAGCTCCGAGCGCAGGTCGCGCATCGTGCGCGCGCGGCGGTGGAACGTGACGGCGAATCGATGCGCCTCGTCGCGTATGCGCTGGATGAGAAGCAGCGCCGGATCGTGCGTGGCCAACGCGATCGGATCCTCGTGCTCGCGCGTGTAGATCAGCTCCTCTTTTTTCGCGATGCCGACCGCAACCAGGTTCGCAAGTCCGAGCGCCTCGAGTGCGGCGTACGCGGCCGACAGCTGTCCCTTGCCGCCGTCGATCAGCACGAGATCGGGAAACGGCCCGCCATGCTCGAGCAGCTTGCGATAGCGCCGCAGCACGACTTCGTGCATCGCCGCGAAATCATCCTGGAAGCGAGCCGGGGCCTGAGGCTGGGGACTGGGGGCTGATTCGCTGCCGCGCGCGACGGTCGAGCCTCGAGCCCCAGGCCCCACGCCCCTGATCCGAAACTTCCGGTACTCCGACCGCCGCATCCGGCCGCCCTCGCACACCACCATCGACGCGACCGTTTCGCTGCCTTGAATCGTGGAGATGTCGAAGCACTCGATGCGCCGCGGCAACGCGGGTAGCGCCAGCACGTGCTGCAGCGTCTCGAGGCCGTCGTACTGCGCCGTCTGCGTCTGATTGAAGCGCGTCTGGTACGCGAGCGCCGCGTTGCGGTTCGCGAGATCCACCAGACTGCGTTTGTCGCCCCGCTGCGGCACGATGATGCGGACCTTGCGGTCGACGCGGTTCGACAACCACGTTTCGAGCGCATCGCGATCGGCCGGCTCGGCCGGCACGTAGATTTCGGCCGGCGCGCCGCGCAGCTCGTAAAACTGCTGGATCGCCGCCTCCAGCACCTCACCTTCACTCGATCCAACAATCGCATCGTCGGTGCCCAGTTCGATGCGTTCGACGACGCGGCCGCTGCGCACCTGGAAGACCTGAAGGGCGACGCCCGCAGGACCGAGCTTGAGCCCGAACACATCACGGTGCCCGAGCTCGGCGGTGGCCATTTTCTGCTGCCGATCGTGCAGCGTCTGCACCGTGCGCAACGCGTCGCGCAGCTGCGCGGCCTCCTCGTAGCGCTCGTGCTCGGCGGCCGCGAGCATGCGGGCGCGGAGTGTCTTGACGAGCTCGTCGTTCCTGCCTTCCAGGAAGAGCCGCGCGTCCTGTACCGCGCGGCCGTACTCTTCCCCGGAGCAGATCGTGTCGACGCAGGGCGCGATGCAGCGCTTGATGTCGTATTCCAAGCAGGGGCGTCCGCGTTTCCCGGTGATGACCTCGTTGCACGAGCGCATCCCGAAGAGGCGGTGCGTCAGCGACATGGTCTTGCGCGCGAAATGCGCCGGCATGAAGGGGCCGGCGTAGAAGCTGCCGTCCCGCTGGACACCGCGGGCGACGAGGACTCGTGGAAAGGCTTCGTTGGTCGTCAGCTGCAGGAAAGGATAGTTTTTGTCGTCGCGCAGCAGGATGTTGTACTTCGGGGTGCGCTGCTTGATGAGATTATTCTCGAGCGCCAGCGCCTCCACCACCGAGTCGGTGACGATTACCTCGAGGCGGACGACTTCTTCGAGGAGCGCGTCGGTCTTGGCATCCGATCCGTAGGCTCCCAGGTAGTTGCGGACGCGGTCGCGCAGCGCCCGCGCCTTGCCCACGTAGATCGTGTCGCCATCCCCGTTGAAGTACAGATAGACACCGGGCTGCTCCGGCAGCCGGCCGATCTGTTCCTTGAGTTCGTGGATGGGCATACGATAATATGACGCGTTTCCGTCAGGTGCCTGAACCCTCCATTATAGTGCCTCTAACCAGCACGAACGACGCGACCGCGAGAAAACCGAAGACATTCACGGGCGCGATCGGTGCCGCGTGCATGTTGCCGCTCCGCGGCATCATCAACATCTGCGTCGCGCTGCGGATTCATCCGAACACGCTGACGCTGATCGGCGTGCTCATCAACGTCGGCGCGGCATGGGCGCTGGGCTTCGGCCGATTCAGGCTGGCGTTCGCGATCATGCTCGTCGCCAACATCTTCGACTTCATCGACGGCAAGGTCGCGCACATTCTCGGATTGCAGTCCCAGTTCGGCGCGTTCTGGGACTCGACGCTGGATCGCTTTTCGGATCTCGCGCTGCTGACCGGCCTGATCTTCCTGTACTCGAAATTGCACCGCAGCGACTACGTCATGATCGCGGCGCTGACCCTCATCTTCTCGATCATGACGAGCTACGCCCGCGCGCGCGCGGAGTCGCTGGTCGAGAAATGCAAGGTCGGGTTCATGGAGCGTCCGGAGCGGATCGTCCTGCTCATGATCGGCACGATCACGAACCGGATGGCGGGCGTCCTGTGGGTGATATTGGTGCTGTCGATCCTGGCGGTGGCCGACCGGATCTACTATACGTTCCTGGCCCTGAACAGACTCCCGATGCCGTCACGACAGGGTGTCGCCGGCATCTTCAACCGCGCCTTCTTCTGGACCGACGAGCGCGCGACGCTCCCCTACGATCTCTGGGTCATCGCGATTCTCGCGTTCGTCTGGCTCATCCCGCCAGACTGGCTCGGCGATCCCATGGCCCACGATGCGGGACTCGTCGCATGGGTCAGTTCGAAATTCTGAGTTCTTCAGCTAAGCCCGCTTGCGTTTGGCGGCAACCGCCGGCTTGTCGGCCTTGGCCGTCTTCTTCTTCCCCGCGCTGACGGTGTCCAGACTCTTCCTCAGCGCGTCCATCAGATTGACGACTTTCGGCGGCGCCTCCGCAGCGGCGGCGACGACCTCTTCGCCGGCGATCTTCGCGTCGATGATTTGCTGCAGCCCGGCGCGGTACTCGTCCTTGTAATCCGCCAGGTTCAGCGGCTGCTCGAACGTCTGGATCACCTGGCGCGCGAGCTTCATTTCTTCCGGCTTGACGCTCGCCGGCACGGAGCTCAGTTCCTCGACCGAGTCGATGCCCCGCATTTCCGCCGCGTGATGCAGCGTGTGCATGACGATGCCGCGCTCGAAGGGACGGACGGCGACCAGATACTCGCGGCCGTAGAGAGCCAGCTTGCCGATGCCGATCTTCCCGCGCATGCCGTCGCGCATGACCGCGAACGCGTCCGCGGCGACACCGCCGTCCGGCGCCAGATAGTAGGTGCGATCGACGTACATCGGATCGAGCGCCGTGGAGTCGGCGAACTGCACGAGATCGATGACGCGCGTGGACTCGGGGCGGACCTTCTCGAGATCCTCGTCGGACATGATGACGTAGCGCCCCTTCTCGAACTCGAACCCCTTGACGATCTCGGTGTTGGGAACCTCGCGCTCGCAGTGCGGGCACCACTTCTTCTGCTGGATGCGGGTCTGACACTCGGCGTGCAGCTGGTTGAACGAGATCGATCCGCCCGACTCCGTTGCAGGGAACACCTTGATCGGGATGTTCACCAGACTGATTTTCAGGTAGCCCTTCCAGGTCGCTCGTGCTGCCATATGGTCGTTGGTCCTTGGTCTTTGGTCCTTGGTACTAATGCCCCTATCGGTCGAAGCGCCGCAGTTCTTGACGACCGGTGACTGGCGACTAACGACTGACGACTAACGACTAACGACTACTAAGCCTCGTCTCTTTCGTCGTGGAGGCCGAGGTCGAGCCCCGTGCCGGTGAAATGGATCGCGTGCTCGCCGATCTTGTCGCGCAGCAGGCGCCGCGCGGCGCCGTACTTGTCCCCGGGCACGTTGAGACGGCGTGCAAGATTGCGCAATCGCGAGATGACGATGAGCGAGATCTGGTGCTCACCCTCCCGCCAGCTGATTCCACCGACCTCGTGGTACGGGATGAACGCGGTGTCGGCCCAGATGCCGTCCTCGTAGAACCCACGGCCGATCGTCAGACTCATGGGAAAGAAGTACGCATAGTAGAGAAACATCATCGACTCGCCGAACGCCTGCCGGCGCAGATACACCAGCTTGATGAACACGAGCACGCCGAGCGCGACGCCGAGGCCAAGCGCAAAGGTGTACTGGGGCGGCTTCGGAATCCGCCACGTCAGGAGGGCGGAACGGCGTCGCTTCAGGAAGCGCACGTAGTCCCACGCCAGCTTGGCGTTCGCAATGAGAAAGCCGAATCCAAGCAGCAGCAGAGCGCCGGTGACGAGGTTCACGGAAGAATGTTAACGCGACTGACCTACGTCGTTTCTGGCGCGGCGAGATGCGGATCGAAGCAATGACGGCAGCGCGCTTCATACAGCCCCGTCGCACCCACCAGGACGCGGTCGCTGCTCGCCACAAGGCGCTGCGTGTGATTGGCCGGGTCTCCACAGACGACACAGATGGCCAGTGTCTTCGTGATGTATTCGGCGATCGCCAGCAGCTGAGGCATCGGCTCGAACGGACGGCCGAGGTAATCCTGGTCCAGCCCGGCCACAATCACGCGCTTGCCGCCGTCGGCCAGGGTGTTACAGGCGGCCGGAAGGTTTTGATCGAAAAACTGACCCTCATCGATGCCGACCACCTCAGTGTCGTCCGCGACCAGCTTCACCAGCTCGTCCGAATTCCTGACGTTCTGCGATGCGATCCGCATGTCGCTATGCGACACGATGTGGTCCTCACTGAACCGGTTGTCGATGAGCGGCTTGAAAATCTGGACCTTCTGGCGGGCAATCTGGGTCCGCCGCAGCCGGCGGATCAGCTCCTCGCTCTTGCCGCTGAACATGCTGCCAGTGATGACTTCGATCCAGCCGTGGTGGGGTTCTTTCCGCACGATATCCATGGGAGCCGTATTGTAGCTCGGGCGTGTCTGGGATTTGGCGCAATTTTGACCGTATGATTATAAAATTTTGATGACTCGAACTTATCACTGTATCAAAACGTCCAATCCCACATTGCGGCTTATGTCATCTACTGACATACTTTGCGCTTCGTCATCAGCAACATTAGCCAGCAGGTCGAAAAGTTGGCCAACTGGTCCATAGAGGGATCGTGGACGCAAATTCAGCCGTGCCCGC
>Ga0310810_10005534_pt1 | contig 14142 bp, 13 predicted proteins | sample NCmetagenome_FD_207641 | JGI IMG/M metagenome (GOLD analysis project Ga0310810, IMG submission 207641) | Soil microbial communities from experimental microcosm in Duke University, North Carolina, United States - NC | ecosystem: Engineered > Artificial ecosystem > Soil microcosm > Unclassified ... | reverse complement strand
ATTCTTCGCGACAACCATGACGCCTGACGTGCCGCGATCCAGCCGATGTACGATGCCCGGTCGCAGTTCACCGCCGATGCCGCTGAGATCGGAGATGTGGTGGAGGAGAGCGTTGACGAGCGTTCCCGACGCATGACCGGCGCCTGGATGAACAACCATTCCCGCCGGCTTGTTGACGACGACGATGTCCGCGTCCTCGTGAAGGATTTCAAGAGGCGCGTCTTCCGGTTGGATCGTCGTCGGTATGGGCTCCGGGAGGGTCACGACGATGCGGTCGCCGGTATGCACCGGATGGTTTGGACGCACCTCGCGAGTGCCAACGCGGACACGTCCTTCAGCGATCAGTCTCTGAATCTGTGACCTGGAGTAATCGCCGAGAACGGAGACGAGGAACCGATCGAGGCGCTGCCCCGCGGATTCCGCCGTGACGGTGTACTCGGACACGAGATCTCGCTTAACCGCCGTAGGGGCCGATCTTCAAGCTCGGCCCGTTTTGTTGTCTACGCTGCCACTTTGCGTCGGCGTGGGACCCGTTGCGGCGTCTCGGGCGTCGAACGGCGCAGCCAGATCAGCATCGCTATGGCCAGTGGCGCCAGTACCAGGGAGATGAACTGAGAGGTGGAGACGCCGAAGATGATCCCGCGGGGATCGCCGCGGTAGAACTCGATGATGTACCGCGACACGGCATACAGAATCATGTAGAGCCAGAACGTCCGTCCCGGAAAAGGCCGCCCCCGCCGTTCGGTCGCAAGCAGCACTACGAGAATCAGCAGTTCGGCGCCAGACTCGTACAGTTGTGTCGGGTGCAGTGGAACGCCGAGTGGCGTGCCGACGTTGGCGGCGGCTGCCGGGTTCGTGAAGACGACGGCCCACGGCACGCTGGTCTGTTTCCCGTAGCAGCACCCGGCCGCGAAACACCCGAGCCGACCCGTCACGTGCCCGAGCGCGATCGCCGGCGCGAACGCGTCGCACGTCGTCCAGAAGGGCATCTGGTGGCGGTGGATGTACCAGAAGGCCACGGCAAGCGCGGCAATCAATCCGCCATAGAACACACCAGCGGATCGCGCGAACGACAGGAGGTCGGCTGCGGACGCGCGGAACTGATTGAAATCCGTGACGAGCAGCAACAGTTTCGCGCCGACGAGAGCGGCGATGATGATGTAGATGCCGAGATCGAGCACGCGGTTGCTGTCGAGACCCCATTTCCGCGCACGCGCCATGGCGAACTGCAGGCCGAGGAGATACGACGCGGCGAGGAGAACGCCGTAGGTGTAAATCGTGATCGGGCCGATGCTAAACAGCTCGGGATACATGACGATGACCTGCTCCCAGTAAATCCAGAATCATCAACGCGACGCCGACGGTAATCGACGCGTCCGCCACGTTGAACGCCCAGAAGTGCCAGCCTGACCAGTACAAATCGACGAAGTCCACCACATAGCCTGCCGTGATGCGGTCGATGAGGTTGCCGGCCGCACCGCCGAGGATCAGCGCCAGGCCAATCCGCGCCAGCCACTGGTCCGCAGGCAAGGTCGCCGCGTACACCGCCAGCGCCGCGAGCGCACCGATGGCGACGCACGCCAGTATGACGGTTTTGAAGGGAAAGTCGGTCGCATTCATGAAACCGAACGCGGTCCCGGTGTTATGCACCCGAGTCAGGTCGAAGAAACCGGGAATGATCGCGATGCTCTCATTCAACGCGATGTGCCGTCGCACGATCGCCTTCACTATCTGATCCACGACGACGACGGACAGCGCGATCCAGAGATCGAGTTGTCTGGAGTATCGAGCCACGCGTCAGGAGTTTACCGGCGCAGCGAGCGCCTCGACGCAGCGGTCGCAAATGCCCGACCAGTCCGGCTCGGTTCTCACCGAAGGGACGTAACGCCAGCAGCGCTCGCACTTGACGCCACGCGCCTTGCCGACATCCACCTGTACCTGATCGGCGCCCGTCGGGTCGCCGAGATCGAGCGTCAGGTCGGACACGATGAACAGCATCGGCAGCTGCTCGCGATATTGCTCGAGCAACGCGGCGACTGGCCCCGTGGCCGTGACCGTCACGCTCGCGCTCAGCGAATTGCCGATGACCTTTGCTTTTCGTTTCTCCTCGAGTGCCGCGTTGACGCGGTCGCGGACGGCCATCAGCCGGTCCCACACCTCCACGACGTCAGGCGCGAGCAGACCGTCGACGTTCGGGAACCGCTCGAGGTGCACCGATTCCGAGCGCTGACCGGGCATATAGCGCCACAAGTCGTCAGCGCTGACGGGAAGGATTGGCGCGAGCAGCCGCGCGAGGCCGTCACACATCAGGTACATCGCCGTCTGCGTCGACCGACGCTGCCATGAACGTGCGCCGAGCGTATACATGCGGTCCTTCGTGACGTCGACGTAAAACGCGCTCAGATCGACGGTCGCCAGCATGTTCAGCGTCTGCGTGGCGGCGGAAAACTCGTAGCTCTCGTAGCCCGCAAGGACCTTCTTTGTCGCGTCCGCGAAGCGGGCCAGCGCAAACCGATCGATGGCGTCGAGTTGGTCGACCGGAATGCTGTCGGTCGCCGGATCGAAATCGTACAGATTGGCGACCAGGATGCGGCACGTATTCCGCAGCTTTCTGTAGGCGTCGACGACCCGCGTCAGGATTTCCTTGCTGACGCGCAGTTCCTCGGTGAACTCCGTCGACGCGACCCAGAGTCGGATGATTTCCGCGCCGCTTTCCTTGATGACTTCCTGCGGCGAGATCGCATTGCCGACCGACTTGGACATCTTTCGTCCTTCGAGATCGATCAGGAAGCCGTGCGTGAGCACCTCTTTGTACGGCGGACGGCCGCGCGTGGCGAGTGCCACCAGCAGCGAGCTCTGGAACCAGCCGCGATGTTGATCGCTGCCTTCGAGATACATGTCAGCAGGCCAGGCGAGTTCCGGCGATCGCGCGAGGACGGCTTCATGGCTCGATCCCGAGTCGAACCATACGTCGAGGATGTCGCGCTCCCGCTCGAACGACGTGCCGCCGCACGAGGGGCAGACGAACCCGTCCGGGAGGAACTCTTCGATCGGCCGTTCGTACCACGCGTCCGCGTTGTACTGTTCGAAGACCGTTGCTGCTTTTTCGACCAGCGCCGCGGTGAGGATCGCTTCACCGCAGGACGTGCAGTCGACCGCGGGAATTGGCACGCCCCAGGCGCGCTGACGCGAGATGCACCAGTCGGGCCGATTGGTGACCATGTTGAAGATGCGGTCCCGCCCCCACGCGGGAATCCACTTCACCTCGTGATCGATCCCGTGCTGCGCGGCTTCCCGCAGCGTCCGCGTCGTCCCGTCGGCGCCGGAGATCGCCGGTTCACCATCCATGCGCACGAACCACTGCGAGGTGGCGAGGAAGATCACGGGATTGTGGCAGCGCCAGCAGTGCGGGTACTGGTGCGCGAACGGTTCGCGATGCCACAGCCGCCCCCGCGTTGCGAGCGCCTCTTCCACCTTCGGGTTGGCGTCGAAGACGCGCAGGCCGCCAAACAAACCGACGGTTTCGAGGAAGTGGCCGCCGGCGTCCACTGGCGCGTAGATATCGAGGCCGTACTTGCGCCCCGTCAGAAAGTCCTCTGCTCCGTGGCCTGGCGCTGTGTGCACCACACCGGTGCCGGCCTCGAGCGTTACGTAATCGGCGAGCACACCGACCGAATCGCGTTCGTAAAGCGGGTGCCGGAAACGGATCCCTTCGAAGACGTCGCCGGTCATTCGCGCGATCGGCTTTTCGAACGGCCGTCCGACGACGGCAGCGACCGCGGGCGCGAGCCGCTCCGCGACGATAACGGCTCGGCCGTCTACCTCGTAGGCGGCATAGTCGTACTCCGGATGAAACGCGAGTGCCAGGTTCGACGGAATCGTCCACGGCGTCGTCGTCCAGATGAGTGCGGACACGTCGCGTCCGGCAAGCGCCGGCACACGCGCCGCCAGTTCACGCGCGGCCTCCGGGCTCAGCGGAAATTCGACGTAGATCGACGGTGATGAATGATCGGCGTACTCGACTTCGGCTTCAGCCAGCGCGGTCCGGCAATGGATGCACCAGTGCACCGGCTTCTTCCCCTTGTAGACGAGGCCGCGTTCGACGAACTTGCCGAGCGCGCGCGCGATGTCCGCCTGGTATCGCGGCGCCATCGTCACGTAGTAGTGGTCCCAGTCGCCGAACACCATCAGCCGCTTGAATTCGGCGGTCATCACACCGATGTAGCGGCCGGCGTACTCGCGGCACGCGCGGCGGATGTCGACGATCGACATGTCGCGTTTCTTCGGCCCGAGCTCACGGTCGACTTTCAGCTCAATCGGCAGACCGTGGCAGTCGTACCCGGGTGTATACGGAACGTCGAAACCGGCCATCGTCTTCGATTTGATGACGATGTCTTTGAGGATCTTGTTGAGCGCAGTGCCGAGGTGGATCTGCGCGTTGGCATACGGCGGTCCGTCGTGAAACACGAATTTCGGAGCGTCCTGGCGCTTCTCACGGATGCGCCCGTACAGATTGATTGCGTCCCATCGCGCAATCGCTTCCGGCTCGGCCGTCTGCAGGTTGGCTTTCATCGGAAAACCCGTGCGAGGCAGGTTTACCGTGTCTTTCCACTCGGGCATTCATCAAATTGTATCCCGACGCCGAGACCTATAATGCGAGCGTGAGCGCGCGAATCGACGGATCAGACAGCGCTGTATCGACGGTACAGCCCGCTGAACAGGCACTCGGACACGTGCACGAAGAGCTGCTCGACAACGGCTTGCGCGTGCTCGTCCAGGAAGTGCGGACGGCACCGCTCGCGTCGGTGTGGTGCTGGTACCGGGTTGGCTCCAAGAACGAAGGCCGCGGACTCACTGGTGTGTCGCACTGGGTCGAGCACATGAACTTCAAGGGGACCACCAACATCCCGCGCGACAAGGTGAAAGGCATCATCGAACAGTTCGGCGGCTACTGGAACGGGTACACGTGGATCGATCAGACGACGTATACCGAAACGGCGACACGGGATGTGCTCGATCGCATGCTCTTCATCGAAGCCGAACGGATGGCCAACTGTCTCTACGATCCCGCGGACTGCGAATCGGAGCGGACGGTGATCATCTCGGAGCTGCAGGGCGGCGAGAACGATCCCGATCAACTGCTCGATCAGGAGCTGACGGCCACGGCGTTCCGGGCCCATCCCTACTCGCATCCGACCATCGGCTGGCTGGGCGACCTGCAGACGATGACTCGCGAGGATCTGTTCAGTTATTACCGACGCTATTACGTACCGAACAACGCGACGCTCGTCGTCGTCGGCGACGTGGATCGCGACGACGTCATGCGTCGCGTCGTTCGCCACTTTGGTTCGATCCAACCGCGCGACATCGTGAAGATGCCGGCAACGCGGGAGCCGGAGCAGCTCGGGGAACGGCGCGTCACCGTCTCACGCCAGGGGACGACGGCATATCTGAAGATCGGCTATCACGCGCCCTCCATCGGCGACGCCGACTTCTTTCCGCTGCTCGTGCTCGATGCGGTTCTGACCGGTGCCAAAGGCGTGAATCTGTGGGCGAGTTTCCGTACGCCTCCGCCGCAGCGAAGCGCGAGGCTGTATCGCGCACTGGTCGACGAAGGATTTGCGTCCGCGGTGAACGGCGCGCTCGTGCCGACGCAGGAACCGTTTCTCTACACGATCTCGGTGACCGCGACCGAGGGAACGGCTCTCAACGTCGTCGAAGAGACGGCACTCGCGCAACTCGATGCGGTTCGTCGTCATGGCATCAGCGACCAGGAGCTGCAGAAGGCCAAGAACCAGCTTCGGGCGCGCCTCGTCTTCGAAGGCGACTGCATATCGAACATCGCGCACCAGCTCGGATATTTCGAAACCATTGCGAGCTGGCGCCTGGTGCCGTCGCTGGCTGCGCGCATCGAGGCGGTGACATTGCAGCAGGTTGGCGAGGCCACGGCGGCGCGACTGAAGAGCACGAACCGTACGATCGGGTGGTTCGATCCGCAGCCGCCCAGCGACGAAGCCGCCCCTGCCGTTGGCGAAGGCGCCGGCGCGGGACCGGCCAGCGAGTGGACGCGATGACGACCGTTGCGCAACGCGGCCTCTCACCCGTTCGAGCCGTGCTCGACAACGGCGTTCGCGTCATCGCCAAGCACTCCGGTGCGACACCGGCCGTAACGATCCAGGCCTCGTTCAATGCAGGAACGGTGTTCGATCCACTGGAACAACCGGGGCTCTCGCACTTCGTTTCCCGTACCATCGACCGTGGCACCGCAGAGCACCCGGCGGAGGACATCGCCGAACGGCTCGATTTCCGCGGTGTCTCGCTGGCAATCACCGTTAACAGGCATGTGCTTTCCCTCGTGTGCACGTGCCTGATAGAGGACCTCGATCCGATTCTCTGCACGCTGGCCGACATCGTGATGCATCCAGCGTTTCCGGATCGCGAGGTGGAGACGCGCCGGGGCGAGATTGTCACGATGATTCGGCAGGACGAGGACAATCCGGCGGCGATGGCGGCGGAGGGGTTGTTGACGCAGTTGTACGGGCCGGCGCATCCGTACGGGCGCCGCCCACGCGGGACCGTGCAGACGGTCGAACGGATAAGCCGGTCTTCGCTGCACGCATTCCATGCCGCACGATTTGCGCCCGATTCGCTCTCGCTCGTGATGGTCGGCGACCTGGATCCGCAACGCGCCATTGCATCGGCCGATCGTGCGTTCGGAGGGTGGAACGGGGAAGCGGCTGCGGAACCGCAGTGTCCGTCTGTCGAAGCCGCACACGAGCGCCGTGCCCACGTGATTCCGATGATGAACAAAGCGCAGGCGGACATCGCCTATGGCTTTACAACGATTGTGCGTTCCGACCCCGGGTTCTATGCGTACTGGTTGATGAACAACATCCTCGGCGAGTACTCGATTGGTGGCCGGCTGGGCGACAGCATCCGCGAACGGCAGGGGATGGCGTACTACGTGTTCAGCGCGCTCGACGCCAACGTCATTCCGGGTCCGCTGGTGATCCGCGCCGGCGTGAACCCCGCCAACGTGGACCGCGCGCTTGCCTCCATCGATGAAGAGGTCGCCCGCATGGCAGCGGAAGGGCCGTCTGAGCGCGAGCTCGATGAGTCGCGGCAGTTTCTCGTTGGATCGCTGCCGCGGCGTCTGGAGACCAACGGCGGCATCGCGAATTTCCTGCAGATGGCTGAATTCTTCGACCTGGGCATGGACTACGACCTCCGGGTGCCCGATTTACTCGCGCGCGTGACACGCGACGAGGTACACGCCGCCGCGCGCGCCGTTCTGGATCCGTCGAAGGCCGCGGTCGTTGTGGCAGGTCCGTACACGAAGTCCATTTGACGGGTACGCGCGTCGTCGCGAGGCTCGCGGTCCTTCCGTCGTAAACCGAACCCCCGAACCCCCGAACCGTCTATCCCGGCGGCCACAGCATCGGCCGGCCCGCCAGCAGATGCAGGTGGATGTGGAACACCGACTGGCCGGCTTCGCTGTTGCAGTTGAACACCGTTCGGTAGCCGCGGTCAGCGTAGCCATGCTCCTTGGCGAGCGCGGCCGCTGCCCGGAACATCGAACCCACCAGTGCGTCATCGGCGGGTGTCAGATCGTTGATCGTCGCGATGTGCCGGCGGGGCATGATGAGCACGTGCAGCGGCGCCTGCGGGTTGATGTCCCTGATGGCGATCAGGTCGTTGTCCTGATGGACGATCGCACCTTTGATATCACCCGCGATGATCTTGCAGAAGAGGCAGTCGCTCATGGTTTCTGAATGATAGCCGTGCGCGCGATGCCCTGAAGGTCATCCCGTATGTGATCGAAGCGCAGGGAGCGCCGCGCGTCGACAAGGCGGCGAACGTCCTCTTCCTGCCCGTACCCGAATTCCATGACGAACCAGCCGCCTGCCTTCAGCTTCGCGACCGCCGCGTCGAGGACGCCGGCGACGTCACGTAGCCCGTCGGGACCGCCAAAGAGGGCGACGTCCGGCTCGTGCCGCACGTCGCGGGAGAGTGCGCGCTTGTCGCCGTCTCGAACGTATGGCGGGTTTGCAACGATGAGATCGAACGTGCCAGCGACGTTGTCCAGGTAGGACGTTGTCAGAAAGGTAACGCGCGTCTTGACACCGTGACGACCGGCGTTCTGCTCCGCGACCTGGAGGGCCTCGGAGGAAACATCCGTCGCCGTCACCGTGGCGTCGGAGACCTCGGCCGCGAGCGTCACTGCGAGGATGCCGCTGCCGGTGCCGATATCCGCAATCCGCGGCGTCGCGGCCGGTCGAAGCAGCGCGAGCGCTTCTTCGACGATCAGCTCCGTCTCCGGGCGAGGCACGAGGACGGCGGCCGTCACCAGGAACTGGCGCCCCCAGAACTCGCGCGATCCGACGATGTAGGCGGTCGGCTCCCGGCGCTCGCGACGCGCAATCCATTCGGAGAATCGGGGTTCGAGTGCTGGAGGCGTCGGCTGTCGCAGGTTCTGCAGGAGGGTCGCGCGATCCCATCCGAGAATCGTCTGCGCATAGACGTCCACGTCGACGGCGGCTTCATCCGCCTTGATTCCGGCGGCGACCAGCCGCGCCCGCGCGGACGCCAACGTCGTCGACAGTGAAAGCGGGTCGGGAGTCATATCCGACCCGTTTATACGGTGGTCGCTTCCTTCAGCTTTTCTGCGTTGTAGAACGTTGTCAGCTGATCGATGAGCTCGCCGGGATCACCTTCGAGCACGTCGTGCAGCCGGTGCGTGGTGAAGTTGATGCGGTGATCGGTGATACGGCTCTGCGGAAAGTTATACGTCCGGATCTTTTCCGACCGCTCGCCGGTGCCGACCTGCCCGCGCCGTTCCTTCGCCAGCGCTTCCTGCTGCTTGCGCAGCTCCATTTCGTACAAGCGCGCGCGCAGCACTTTCATCGCCTTCGCGCGGTTCTTGATCTGGGACTTTTCATCCTGCTGCGACACGACAAGACCGGTTGGGATGTGCGTGAGCCGCACCGCCGAGTAGGTCGTGTTGACGCTCTGCCCGCCCGGCCCGCTCGAGCAGAACGTATCGATGCGGAGGTCCTTCTCGTTGATCTGAATGTCTACGTCCTCGGCCTCTGGAAGCACCGCCACCGTGGCCGTGGACGTGTGGATGCGGCCGCTCGCTTCGGTCGCCGGGACGCGCTGAACGCGGTGCACGCCGCTCTCGTATTTCAGCCGGCTATACACCCCACGCCCGTCGATCGAGGCGATCACCTCTTTCAGGCCGCCCGTTCCACTTTCGCTCGACGACATCACCTCGATGCGCCATCCCTGGCGCTCGGCATAACGGCTGTACATCCGGAACAGATCGGCCGCAAACAGGGCGGCCTCGTCGCCGCCCGTCCCCCCGCGGATTTCGAGGATGACGTTTTTTTCGTCGTTGGGGTCCTTCGGGATGAGCAGGATCTTGAGCTCCTGCAGCAGCGCGTCGCGACGGGTTTCGAGCGTCTTCAACTCCTCGCGCGCGAGCTCGCGCATCTCCGCATCGGTGCCGTTGACGAGCTCTTCGGCGCCCTTGATGTCTTCCTCGACGCTCTTGTACTCGCGGAACTTCTGCACGAGCGGTTCGAGTTCCGACAGCGTCTTCGCGGACCGACGGTATTCGGCCGCGTCGGCCTGCACCTCCGTCGTGCCGAGCTTCGTCATCAGCTCGTCGTACTTGTTTTCAACGCTCAGCAGCTTGTCGAACATTGCTCTCCTGGCGGAGGGCCCGCCTGAAGGCGGACCCTACGTGCGGTCATCCCCAATCGTAGGGGCCGGCTTTAGCCGGCCCCTACCACGTCTCGCGCGCCTCAGAGGCCCGCGCCACGCAATTCAAATTCGGCGCCCGCCGCCACCTGATACGGGCGGCAGGAAGGCGATCTCGTCACCGTCCTGCACTTCGGCGGTCATCCGCGCATATTCGGCATTGACCGCTACCGACATCGTCTTTTCGTACTGATGCAGCGCCGGCCACTCGAGCACGAGATCATCCCAGACCTGCCGCGCGGTCGCGTGCGGCGGCACTTCGCGAACGAGCTCGCCGACGCCTGTCAAATCGCGCAACCGCGCGAACAACCGAACCGTCACGCGCATGCGGTGCGGTACGCCTTCTGACGCGCCGCCTCGTCGTCCGGATCCGCCGTGGCGCCCTCCAGCCAGACGTCGCCGCCGTCGAAATACTCGCGCTTCCAGATCGGCACGATCTGTTTGACCCGCTCGATCGTGTATCGGCAGGCGGCGAAGGCATCCGCGCGGTGGGCCGATGCCGCCGCGATGACGATACTGGCTTCCCCGATTTCCAGTCGCCCGAGGCGATGATGCACCGCGACGCGCGCCCCGGGCCACAGTTCCCGTGCCTCGTCGACGATGCGCTGCAGCGCGCGCACGGCGAGCGGCTCGTACGCTTCGTATTCGAGAAACTGAACGCGCCGGCCCTGATTGTGATTCCTGACGAGCCCGGCGAACGTCACCACCGCACCGTCGCCTTCCGCATCGACCAGCGTCACGAGCGAATCGGCATCGAGCGGCCCGGAGGTGACGGCGACCTGCGCGACCGGCATCTATGCAGTTTACAGCCGGCCGGCCCTGTCGATGTCCAGCCGCCAGAAATGGTTCATGGGCCCCGAGCCGGAGCCGAGCCGTGGCGCGTGGCGAATCGCGCCGGCGACGTACGCCTGTGCCAGAGGAATCGCTTCGTGGAGCGAACGCCCAAGCGCGAGGTGCGCTGTCACGGCAGCGGAAAACGTGCAGCCGGTACCATGCGTATGGCGCCCGGGCACGCGCTCAGTCCCGTATTCGGTGAAGACGTCTCCGTCGTACAGGAGATCGACGATGCCGTTTGGAGCGATGTCCCAGGTACCCTCCGGGATGTCGCCGCCCGTGATGACGACATGAACCGGGCCGAGCGCGAAGATGCGTCGCGCAGCCTCGCGCCTGTCCTGTTCGTTGCGGATCGCGACGCCTGACAGGACTTCCGCCTCCTGAATGTTCGGTGTGACCGCGTGCGCGCGGCGAAGCAACTCCCGCTTGAGCGCGAGCATCCCTTCGTCGTCGATCAGCGCCTCGCCGCTCGACGAGACAAGCACCGGGTCGACGACGAGAAAGGGAAGTTCAAGGTCCTGCGCGGCCGCGGCGACGGCTTCCACGATGGCCGCATTACCAAGCATGCCCGTCTTGACGGCATGCGCACCGAGATCCGACATCACCGCTTCGAGCTGGGCGGTGACCAGATCCGACGGCACTGGTGCTGAGCGCATGACGCCGATCGTGTTCTGCGCCGTCACGGCGGTCACGGCGCTGATGCCGTAGACGCCGTGTGCCGCGAACGTTTTCAGGTCGGCCTGGATTCCGGCGCCTGCGCCTGAATCGCTGCCCGCAATGGTGAGCGCGATGCGCACGTCTAACGGCCGAGGACGATCAAGTACTGGAAGGGCAGGTTCTCGCGCCGCAGCTCGCGCAGTCCCGCCGCGCGAGCATCCGCTTCGACCGCGCTGCTGTCGACGCGAACACCTTCGTTCGGCGCAGGCCCTGGCCCACCCTGTCCGGGTTTGTAGTTGACGACGCCGATGCGGCCGTTCGGCTTCAATGCCGCAGCGAGATTGCGAAGAAATGTGACCCGGTCATCGACCTCCTGGTAGACGTCGACGGCGAGAATCGCATCGAGCGCCCCTGCCGGCAGATTCGGATCGGTGGCGGTCCCGCGAATGGTCTCGACGTTCTTCAAGCCTTCCCGGCCGACCCGTCGTCGTGTCGCTTCGAGCATCTGAGGTTGAACATCCTCCGCGTAGACGAGTCCATTGGGACCGATGCGGCGCGCCAGCCTGATCGTGAACCAGCCGGCGCCGGCGCCGATGTCCGCAACCTTCGAACCTTCCGCGATGCCGAGCGCATCCATGATCTGATCGGGCTTCTGCCAGGCGTCGCGGTCGGGGCTCTCGAGCAGGCCGAGGTTTTCTGGAGGGAACAGGTGGCCGGTGCGTTGTTCCGCACGGGTCTGGAGGCGGGCCTCAAGGCCCGCCGCTACGATCGCCAGCAACGCGACCATCACGATTGCAGTCGTCCGGACGTCGTAGAGGCGGACCTTCAGGTCAGCCTGCGGTCGCAAAATCATCTCGCCTTTTCCTTACCGGGAACGCCGGGTTCAGTCATCGCATCGATCGACAGGATTCGATCGAGCTGCTTCGCCTCGATGAGACCGTGTTCGAGGACGAGGTCGCGAATGGGTCTGCCGGTCCGCACCGATTCTTTCGCAATCTCCGCCGTCTTGGCGTAGCCGAGATATGGGCTGAGCGCCGTCGCGACGGCGGTGCTGCGATCCAGCAGCTCGCGGCAGCGCGTCTCGTCCGCCTCGATGCCTTCCACGCATAACGTTTCGAGCGTGTTCATGGCGTTCGCCAGGATCGTGGACGAATGGAGCGCATTCCAGGCGATGACGGGCATCATGACGTTGAGCTCGAGCTGTCCCGCTTCGCCTGCACTGCACACCGTCGCATCGCATCCAATCACCTGGTAGCAGACCTGATTGACCATCTCGGCGATCGACGGATTCACCTTGCCCGGCATGATGGACGAGCCCGGCTGAACGGCCGGCAAGACGATTTCCGCGATGCCGGCACGCGGGCCGCTGCTCAACAGCCGCAGGTCGTTCGCCACCTTGGACAGCTCGACGGCGAGTCGACGCATCGCGCCGGAGTACCCGACGACATCGCCCATGCTCTGCGTCACACGAAAACGATTGGCCGCTGGAACCAGGTCCACGGCAAGTGCGCGTGACAGGTTCGAGATTGCCAGCCTCGAGTAGTCGTCGCCGGCGTTCAATCCTGTGCCGACAGCCGTCGCGCCCAGGTTCAATTCCTTCAGTTGTTCCGCCGCCTGCTCCACATCGTCGGCGCCCCGATCGATACACGCCGCGTAGCCGCCGAACTCCTGACCGAGCGTCATCGGGACGGCGTCCTGTAGATGCGTGCGCCCCACCTTCAGGACGTGCGCGAACGCATCTGCTTTTTCCCGCAGCGCCGACGCCAGTCCACGCGCCGCATCCACCAGCGGACGCATGCCGATCAGCAGCGCCAGACGCGTTGCGGTCGGGAACACGTCGTTGGTGGACTGTCCCATGTTGACGTGATCGTTGGGATGCACGAGCGAGTAGTCGCCGCGCGAGCCGCCGAGGATTTCCGCGGCCCGGTTGGCGATCACCTCGTTCGTGTTCATGTTGTGAGACGTTCCGGCGCCGGCCTGATAAATGTCGACGACGAACTGATCGCGGAGCGCGCCGCCGCGGATTTCATCGCACGCCCGCACGATCGCACCCGCCACGCGCGAATCGAGGCGTCCGAGTGCTTCGTTGGCTTCGGCGCCAGCCCGCTTGATCAGAACTGTCGCGATGACGAGATCTGCAGGCGCGCGCAGATCGCTGACGCGGAAGTTGTCGACGGCCCTCGCGGTCTGAATGCCGTAGTAGGCGTCGGCGGGAACCTCGTACTCACCGAGAGGGTCGCGCTCGGTTCGAAACTGCATCGGATCCGACGCTCAAATTATACTTGCGGGATATGCTTCCTCAGTTTTTCGACAGCGTGCTCTCGCTGGTCGTGAAGACCTCCACCGATCTGCCTCCTGACGTGCGCGCGGCGATGAAGACCGCAATGGCGGAGGAGCCGGCGACGACGCAATCGGGACAGGCGCTCGCCATCATCGCCGAGAACATCGACCTCGCGGCGGACTGCGAAGGCGCCATCTGTCAGGACACGGGCATGCCGACCTTCGAGGTGAAGACCCCGGTCGGCGCCAACCAGATCGAGATGCGCAAGCAGATCCGCGACGCGGTGGCCGAGGCGACCCGGCGCGGAAAGCTGCGGCCCAACTCCGTGGACTCGATTACCGGCGAAAACTCCGGCAGCAATCTCGGCCCTGGTACCCCGATTATTCACTTCGAGCAGTGGGAACGCGACGAGATCGAGGTCAAGCTGATTCTCAAGGGCGGCGGTTGCGAAAACATGAACGCGCAGTACTCGCTGCCCGCTGAACTGCCGAACCTCGGCCGCGCCGACCGTACGCTCGAAGGCGTCCGCAAATGCATCCTCCACGCGGTCTGGAATGCGCAGGGCAAGGGGTGCGCCCCGGGCGCTGTCGGGGTCTGCATCGGTGGCG
>Ga0310810_10005533_pt1 | contig 14142 bp, 6 predicted proteins | sample NCmetagenome_FD_207641 | JGI IMG/M metagenome (GOLD analysis project Ga0310810, IMG submission 207641) | Soil microbial communities from experimental microcosm in Duke University, North Carolina, United States - NC | ecosystem: Engineered > Artificial ecosystem > Soil microcosm > Unclassified ... | reverse complement strand
TGGAGGTGTTCCTCAAGGTCGCCGGCGAGATGGGCATCCAGCCTACCGCCGGGGTCCGGATCAAGCTGGCGACCGAAGGGTCGGGGCGGTGGGCCAAGAGCGGGGGTGAGCGAAGCAAGTTCGGGCTGTCGGCGGTGGAACTGATGAAACTGCTGGATCAGCTCGACCGGCTGGGGCGGAAGGACGTGCTCAAGCTGGTCCACTTCCATCTCGGCAGCCAGATCACCGACATCCGCCACGTGAAGGCCGGGCTGGAGGAGATCAGCCGGTACTACGCGGAGCTGCGTGGGATGGGCTTCGACATCACCCATGTCGACGTGGGCGGCGGGCTCGGCGTGGATTATGACGGCAGCCGCTCGACCCGGAGCGCCAGCGTCAACTACACCTTGCGGGAGTACGCCAGCGACGTGGTCTACACCATCGGCACCGCCTGCCGCACCGAGGGGCTGCCGATGCCGCACCTCATCTCGGAGTCGGGCCGGGCCATTACGGCGCATCACGCGCTCCTGCTGGTGAACGTGACGGACGTGGAGTCACAGATCGAGCCGGTGCCGCCCCGGCTCCGGGAGGAGCCGCACCCCCTCCTGGTCGAGATGTCGGAGAACCTGGAGGCGTTGACTCCGGACCGCGTCGAGGAGGTGTTCCACGACGCGGTGTTCGCCAAGGAGCGGACCCATGAGTACTTCGCGAGCGGGGTCTTCTCCCTCCGCGACAAGGCGGACGCCGAGCAGCTCTACCTCGCGACCCTGCATGCGCTCCAGCAGGCCATCGGGGAGGATCGGACCACCTTCCCGGAAATCACCGCCCACATCGAGGCGGCGCTGGTGGACCGCTATTTCTGCAACTTCTCGGTCTTCCAGTCGCTCCCCGACAACTGGGCGATCGACCAGCTCTTCCCCATCATGCCGATCCACCGGCTGAACGAGCTGCCCACCCGGCGCGGCACCCTGCAGGACATGACCTGCGACTCCGACGGGGTGATCGACCGCTTCGTGGGCGGGCGCAAGGGGAAGCCTTCGCTCGAGCTGCATCCGGTCACCGAAGGGGAGCCGTACATCCTCGGCATCTTCCTCACCGGCGCCTACCAGGAAATCCTGGGCGACCTCCACAACCTGTTCGGCGACACCAACGCCGTGCACGTGCGCCTCACCGACCAGGGCTATGAGGTCACCGACCTGGTCCACGGCGACACCGTGACCGAGGTGCTGAACTACGTGCAGTTCCACGCCTCCGACCTGCTGGCGACCTTCCGCCGGAAGGTGAGCGCGGCGAAGGATCTGACCCGGCAGGAGGCCAATTCCTTCATCGCGGACTACGTGGCGGGCCTGGAGGGGTATACGTATCTCGAAGGGGATGGGGTGCCGGGGTAGGGACGGTCGGTACGGCGGTACGTTGGCGCCCGAAATACTCGACCCTCCGGTGTTCCTGACACCGGAGGGTCGCTCTCTTCCATCGCATCCATTCGCCCTACCGCCCTACCCCTCCTTGTCCTCGTACATCTCCTTCAGCCGGTTCACCACGTTCGGATCGGCCAGCGTCGTAGTATCCCCCAGCGCCCGGCCTTCGGCAATGTCCTTGAGCAGCCGGCGCATGATCTTGCCGCTCCGGGTCTTGGGCAGGTCGGCGGAGAAGAAGATCTCGTCCGGCCGGGCGATGGCGCCGATCTTGTTGGTCACGTGGGCCTTGAGCTCGTCCCTGGTGGCGGGCGAGGAGGTGTGCCCTTCCTTCAGGGTGACGAAGGCCGCGATGGCCTGGCCCTTGAGCTCGTGGGCCCGGCCCACCACCGCCGCCTCGGCCACCGCGGGGTGGTCCACCAGCGCGCTTTCGACTTCCATCGTCCCGATCCGGTGGCCCGCGACGTTCAGCACGTCGTCCACCCGTCCCAGGATCCACCAGTAGCCTTCCTCGTCCAGCTTGGCGCCATCGCCGGTGAAGTACCGTCCCGGGAACCGGCTCCAGTAGATCTCGCGGTAGCGCTGGTCGTCGTTGTAGATCGTGCGGAGCATGCCCGGCCACGGCTGGGCGATGGTCAGAAAGCCGCCTCCCGAGGTCAGCCGGATGCCCTTGCCGTCCACCAGCTCGGGCCGGATTCCGGGATACGGCACGGTGACCGAGCCCGGCTTGGTGATGATCACGGGCGGCAGCGGCGTGATCATGATCCCGCCGGTCTCCGTCTGCCACCAGGTATCCACGATCGCGCAGCGACTGCGGCCGATGTGCTCGTAGTACCACATCCAGGCTTCCGGGTTGATCGGCTCCCCGACGCTGCCCAGCAGGCGCAGGGTGGAGAGGTCGTGCCGATCGGGGTGCTCCGTCCCCCACTTCATGAAGGCCCGGATCGCGGTGGGCGCGGTATAGAGGATGGTGACGCCGTAGGTCTCGATGATCCGCCAGAACCGGTCGCGCTCCGGCCAGTCGGGCGCGCCTTCGTACATGACTAGGGTGGCCCCGTTCGCCAGGGGGCCGTAGACGACGTAGGAATGCCCCGTCACCCACCCGATGTCGGCGGTGCACCAGAACACGTCGTTCTCCTGCAGGTCGAAGACGTGCTTGGTGGTGGACGCCACGTGGGTGAGATAGCCGCCCGTCGTGTGGACGATGCCCTTGGGCTTTCCCGTCGTGCCCGAGGTGTAGAGGATGAAGAGTATGTCCTCCGCGTCCATCGCCTCGGCGGGGCACGTGGCCGACTCGTGCTCCAGCAGCCGGTGCCACCAGTGGTCCCGCCCCTCGGTCATCTCGGCGAACGACTCGTCGCCCTCCCCGCCGGACCGGCGGCGGACCACGATGCAGTGCTTGACCGAGGGCGCCTGCGCCAGGGCGGTGTCGGCCATGCGCTTGAGCGGCACGGTCTGGCCGCGCCGGTACCCCCCGTCGGCGGTGATGAGGGCGACGGCGCCGGCGTCGTTGATCCGGTCGCGCAGGGAGTCGGCCGAGAATCCGCCGAACACCACGGAGTGCACCGCGCCGATCCGGGCGCAGGCGAGCATCGCGATCGCGGCCTCGGGGATCATCGGCAGGTAGATCGCCACCCGGTCTCCGCGCTCGATGCCAAGGCGCTTGAGCGCGTTGGCGCAGCGGCTCACCTCGCGCGCGAGGTCCCAGTAGGTGAGGACCCGGCGGTCGCCCGGCTCGCCCTCCCAGACGATCGCGGCCCGGTTCCGCCGCGGGCCGCGCAGGTGCCGGTCGAGGCAATTGACCGACACATTGAGCTTGCCACCGACGAACCACTTGGCGTGCGGGGTCTGCCAGTCGAGCACCTGGGTCCACGGGGCGAACCACTCCAGCGTCCTGGCCTCGCTCTCCCAGAAGCGCTGCCAGTTCTCGCCCGCGGCGTAGAGCGCCGCCGTCGCCGCCGACCGCGCCGCGAACTCCGCGGTCGGGGGGAAGCGCCGATCTTCGCTGAGGAGCGTGTCGAGCTGCTCGCTCATGCGGAGCGCTTCTCGATGGGGACGAACGGCCGCTCCGCCGCCCCCGAATAGATCTGCCGCGGCCGGGCGATCTTCTGGTCCTTGTCCAGCAGCATCTCCTCCCACTGGGCCAGCCACCCCGGCATCCGCCCCAGCGCGAAGAGCACGGTGAAGTACTCGGTCGGGTATCCCATCGCCTGATAGATGAGCCCGGAGTAGAAGTCGACGTTGGGGTAGAGCTTCCGCTTGATGAAGTAGTCGTCCTGCAGGGCGATCCGCTCCAGCTCCAGGGCGATCTCCAGCTTGGGATTGAGGCCGGTCTCGGCGAAGACCTCGTCCGCCACCCGCTTGATCAGCTTGGCCCGCGGGTCGTACGACTTGTACACCCGATGGCCGAAGCCCATCAGCCGGCCGTGTCCCGCCTTCACATCCTCGATGAACTTGGGAATGTTCGCCTTGGTGTCGATCTCGTCGAGCATCTGGAGTACGGCCTCGTTGGCGCCGCCGTGGAGCGGCCCGTAGAGCGCCGCGATGCCCGCCGAGACGGCGGAGAACGGGTCCACGTGGGAGGAGCCTACGGCGCGCACGGCGCTGGTGGAGCAGTTCTGCTCGTGGTCGGCGTGGAGGATCAGCAGGATCTCCAGCGCCCGCTGCAGCACCGTGTTGGCCTTGTGCCGGCCGCCGATGCTGAAGGTCATGTTCACGAAGTTGCCGATATAGCCCAGATCGTTGTCCGGAAACACGAACGGCAACCCGCGGGAATGGCGGAACGCGAAGGCGGCGATCGTCGGCGCCTTGGCCAGGAGCCGGACCCGCTGCAGGTAGCGGTTGGCCGGATCCTGGATGTCCTTGGCGTCGGGATAGAAGGTCGAGAGCGCGCCCACCACCCCCAGCAGCATCCCCATCGGGTGCGCGTCGTAGCGGAACCCTTCCAGGAACTTGGTGATGTTGGTGTGGACGTAGGTGTGGTACTTGATCGTCTCTTCCCACTTGGCCAGCTGCTCCCGGGTGGGGAGCTCGCCCTCGCAGAGCAGATAGGCCACCTCGAGGAAGGAGGCCCGGTCCGCCAGCTGCTCGATCGGGTAGCCGCGGTAGCGGAGAATGCCCCGATCGCCGTCGATGTAGGTGATGCCGCTCCGGCATGCCGCCGTGTTCATGAACGCCGGATCGTAGGTCATCATCCCGAAGTCGTCCTCGGCCACCTTGATCTGGCGCAGATCCGTCGCCCGGATGGTCTCGTCGGTGATGGGCACCTCGTAGGTGCGGCCGGTCCGGTTGTCGGTGATCGTCAGGGTGTCCTTGGCCACGACCTGCTCCTCCGGGGGGGGGACGGGTGGGCGGCGATGACGCCGGGTAAAACCGAGTATAACTTGCGCCCGGCCGCGTTCGCCAGCACGGCGCCGGATCGCGGAATCTTCGCCGGATCGGCGCTCGTACGGTGGCTTCCCTCTTCCCGACGGACCTTTTGCGCATGCCCAGACTCCCGCTCCCTATTCCGGCCCTCGCCGCCCTCGTCACGCTGGTCTCCACGCCCACGCTTCGGGCACAGACGACGGTGGATACCACCGGCGCCGGCGCCCTGATCGCGCAGGCCACCGACTCCTCCCAGGTGATGGAGACCCTCCAGCATCTGACCGACGTCATCGGCCCCCGCCTGTCCGGCTCCCCCGCGATGCGGAAGGCCAACGACTGGGTGGCCGAGCGCCTCAGGGGCTACGGGCTGACGGCGCGGCTGGAGGAGTACTCGTTCGGCGTGACCTGGGAGCGCGGGCCGGCGGCCTTCCGGATCATCGCGCCCTTCACCCGGGCCGTGACCGGCCACAGCTGGGCCTGGACCGCGGGCACCGGGGGCAAGACGCTGGCGGGGCCGGTGGTCCTGGCCGATCTGTCCACGCCGGAGAGCCTGGCGGTGTACAAGCCGCGTCTCAAGGGGGCCTGGGTGCTTTCCCGGCCGTCGTTCCCGATCTGGAACCCGGACGGACCCCCGATGACGGCCGCCGACTCGGCCCGGCGCAAGGCCGCCCGGGATCTCCGCGCCAGCCTCACCGCCGATACCTCTGCCTCCGCCGTCTTCGCGCGGCGCCAGTTCGCCCTCGATCTGCCGTACCTGCTGCAGGCCGCGGGGGCACTGGGCACCCTGATCGACGGCAGCAAGGAGCACGCGCTCATGACCATGAGCGGGTCGCCTACCCGGGTGGCTCCGTTGCCGAACGTGGTGATCTCGCATGAGGACTACACGCTGTTCGAGCGGCTCCTCCGCGCCAACGTGACCCCGCGCTTCGAGGGCAGGATCGAGAACGCGCTGGGGCGGAAGGCGGTCCCTCAGTGGAACACGGTGGGGGAGATCCGGGGCAGCGAGCGTCCCGGCGAGGTGGTCATTCTGGGCGCCCATCTGGACAGCTGGGACCTCGGCACCGGAACCACCGACAACGGCACCGGGTCGGCGGTCGTGATCGACGCCGCCCGGGCCATCGCGCGCTCGGGCGTGAAGCCGAAGCGCACGGTGCGGTTCATCCTGTTCAGCGGGGAGGAAGAGGGACTTCTGGGCTCCAGGGCCTACGCGGCGGCCCACGCGGCGGAGGCGGACAGCATTCAGGCGGTCCTGGTGCTGGACAACGGCACGGGGCGGATCGTGGGGCAGGCGCTGCAAGGGCGGGACGAGCTGGCCGATCTCTGGAAGGCGCTGCTGGCCCCGGTGGCCTCACTCGGCGCCGACAGCGTGCGCTCGGCCATGAAGAACGGCACCGACCATCTTTCGTTCATCCCCTACGGCGTGCCGGGCTTCAACTTCGACCAGGATCCGCGGGGGTACTTCCACACCCACCACTCGCAGAGCGACACCTACGACAAGGCGGTGCCCGAGGATCTGCGCCAGGCCACGGCAGTCATGGCCGTGACCGCGGTGGAGCTGGCCAACCTGCCGAGCCTGCTGGCCCGGGGTCCACGCTCCGAGCCGGAGCGGTACCCTACCCGGCCGTCGTCAGCGGTGGCCGGCGCCGGCGCGCACTGACCTCAGGGGCGCGGCAGCGTGACGGTGCAGGTCGTGTCGAAGCCGCCGCGGGTGTTGTAGATGGTAGTGACGCTGAGCCGCCGCGGCTGCAATACGCGGAAGAGGTCCTCGGCGATCTTGGCCGTGGCGTGCTCCTGGAAGATGCCGACGCTGCGGTAGCTGGTGACGTAGTACTTGAGGCTCTTGAGCTCGATGCAGCGGTCGCCCGGCACGTACGCGATGCGTAAGGTGGCGAAGTCGGGCAGGCCGCTGTAGGGGCAGACCGGGCTGAACTCCCGAGTCTCGGTGAGAATCTCCTGCTCCGGCCCGGCGTACTCGAAGGTTTCGAGCACGCCGACGTCCACGGCCTCGGGGCCGGTGAACGGGATGGTACGTCCTTCGGCGATCGGCATTGGGTGGCACGTCCTGAGTGATGGTCTGAGGGGAAAGAAGGCGCTCAGGCGCTCAGGCGCCAGGGCGCGAGTGGTCTCATCTCATCGCTTGCGCGCCGCGGGATGACAGCCGAGGCTCTCGAGCGCCTGAGCGCCTGAGCGCCTGAGCGCCTGAGCGTCCTACCGCCCCACAATCCCCTCCTCCAGCCAGTCATGCTCCCCCCGCAGCACCTCCTGCGCCAGTCCGTACGTCGCCACATCGTCGTTGTCGAACACCGCCGCGAAGCGGTCCTCGACCCGCCGCCGGGCATGGCGGCTGAAGATGTCGGCGAGCTCGACCGCGCTCCGGCCCTCGGGGGCCGATCCCGCGCCGCTCCGCTGCGTCAGGGCCTGCGCCCGGGCGCACGCCGCCGTGATGGCCAGCAGCTCCGCCCCGATCTCCACCAGGCGCCCCAGCACCGCCTGGCGCTTTTCCAGCTTGGGCCCGAACCGGATCATGCAGTGGAAGAGGGTCCGTGCCAGGCGGCGGCAGCTCCGGTCGACGAAGCGCACGTGCGTGGCCAGCCGCCCGAACTCGCCGTAGCGGGGCACCCGGCCCCAGCCGAGGTAGAGGCGGGGGTACCAGGTGGCGTAATAGGCGCCGGAGCGGAGCAGCGCCTGAATCTTCCTGCCCATCGGGGCCTTCGGGTCGATGAGGTCGCCCGCCACCCGGAGATGGGTGTCCACCGCCTCCCTGGCGATGAACAGCCGCATGATCTCGCTCGATCCCTCGAAGATCAGGTTGATGCGGTAGTCGCGCATCATCCGCTCGATCGCCTCGGGGCGCTCGCCCCGGCTGCGCAGGCTGTCGGCGGTCTCGTAGCCGCGGCCGCCCTTGATCTGGAGCGCGTCGTCCACGATGCGCCAGCCCACTTCGGTGTTCCACATCTTGGCCATCGCGGCCTCGAGCCGGATGTCGGCGCCGCCCCGGTCCGCCAGCAGCGACGCGAGGTCGGAGACCGCCTCCATGGCGAAGATGTCGGCGGCCATCCGTCCCAGCTTCTGGGCGATGGCATCGTGCCGCCCGATCGGAGCGCCCCACTGGACCCGCTCGGCGGCCCAGCGCCGGGAGATCTCGAGCGCGCGCTTGGCGCCCGCCACGGCGGACGCGGGAAGGGTGAGCCGGCCGGTGTTGAGCGTGATGAGCGCCAGCTTGAGCCCCTTGCCCTCGCCCCACAGCACGTTCTCCACCGGGACCTTCACGTCGGTGAAGCGGATGATCCCGTTCTCGAGCGCCCGGAGGCCCATGAAGTGGAGTCGCTGGACCACCTCCACGCCCGGCCAGTCGGTGTCCACGATGAAGGCGGTGATCCGCTTGGGCCCGGTGCGAGCCATGACGACGAGCAGCTCGGCGATGGTCCCGTTGGTGCACCACAGCTTCTCGCCGTTCAGGACGTAGTGAGTGCCGTCCTCCGACAGCGTGGCCGTGGTGGCGAGTCCGGCCGGGTCCGACCCGACCTGCGTCTCGGTGAGCGCGAAGGCGGACACCGCTCCACGGGCCAGCCGGGGCAGGTATTTCTCCTTCTGCTCCTTGGTGCCGAACAGCTTGAGCGGCGTGGGCACGCCGATGGACTGGGCGGCGGAGAGCAGGGCGGTGAGGTTGCCGTCCTGGCTCGTGACCTTGCCGATCGCGTGGGTATAGCTGTACTGACTCAGCCCCAGGCCGCCGTACTCGGTCGGGATCTTGATGCCGAAGGCCCCGATGTCACGCAGGCCCTGAATCACGTCCTCGGGGATCTTCCCTTCGCGGTCGATCCGGTCGCTGTCCACCCGTTCCCGGAGAAAGCGGTCCAGCCGCTCCATGAAGGGCCGAGCCCGCTCGAGGTCCGCCGGATCGGGAGCCGGAAACGGGTGAATCAGGTCGAGCCGGAAGGAGCCTTCGAACAGCTCCCGGACGAAGCTGGGGGCCTGCCATTCCTTTTCCCGGGCCGCTTCGGCGACCTCGCGGGCTTCCTGTTCCGAGGCGAGCGGTTGAGACGACCGGGCCGGGGGAGGGAGCACGTCAGTCATGGGCAGGCGCAGGGATGAGGGTGGCGGCCGGGCGCTCGAGACCCCGCAGGCCGTACAGCACGAGCCCGATCACGTGGCGCTTGCGCCGCTCGAGCTCGGCGGCATCGTCGAGCGAGACGCCGACGGCGGGCGCTACGGTCTGGGCATGGATGAGGTGGAACCAGCAGAGCGCGATGATGCTGAGGAGGAGCTGGGCCGCGTCGCCCGAGGGGGCATCGTCGAGGCCGAGCTCGGCGCTGATCGCCGCCAGCGCCTCCTGCCCGGCGGAGAGGTGCTCGCCGACCGGAACGGGTCCCCCACCACTCAGCGCGCGGCGCTCGATCAGGCGGATGAAGTTGGGCCGGGCGGCCAGGAAGTCGAAGTAATCCGACACCGCGCCAGCCAGGATGGCCTCGGCCGGCTGGTGGCTGGCCAGTGCCCGGGCCCGGCCCACCCGGACGGCCTGCCGTACCTCCTCATAGCAGCGCTCCAGCACCGCGTCGTAGAGCTCCTGCTTGGACCCAAAGAAGTAGCCGGGCGTCCCCCGGGAGACTCCCGCCGCCGCGCCGACTTCGCTCAGGCTGGTGGCGTCGTAACCCTTTTCGGCAAAAAGCCTTTCGGCCGCATCGAGGATAGCGGCCCGGCTCCGGGCGGGGTTGCGTTCGCGCTCGACGGTAGCGGGCACAGGAGAGCTCCAGTGGCTTGCTTGTTGACCAGCAAGTTATCAACGGGTACACCGGCCGTCAAGCACTGGGCCAACCGCGGCCGGACCGGACGCTCGGTAGTCCGAGGGGAGGGCGGGCGGCGCTACGACGCCCGCCCCTCCCCATCACGCCGACCGCCGGGCCAGCTCAAGCTCGACCGTCGGCGCCTGGGCCAACAGGTAGGCCTCGCGGGTCGCCGCGACCAGGGCCGCCGCGCCTCGCGGCGCCACCTTGCGGAAGAGCGGCAGGTAGTCGTCCCACTGCACCAGGATGGTGCGGGCCCGGGGGCTCGCCGTCTTCTCCTCGTGTTCCCGCAGCAGCCGGCGGAGGACCTCGACGTCGTGCTCGTCGAGGTCCTCCAGGCCGACCATGTCGTGATTCACCCGGCTCTCGAAGGTGCCGGCCTCGTCGAGCACGTAGGCCACGCCGTTCGACATCCCCGCGCCGAAGTTTCGGCCCGCGCGCCCCAACACCACGACGATCCCGCCGGTCATGTACTCGCAGCAATGATTGCCCGCGCCCTCGATCACGGCGATGGCGCCGCTGTTCCGGACCGCGAACCGGTCGCCCGCCTGCCCCGCGGCATAGAGCCGGCCCGCGGTGGCGCCGTAGAGCACGGTGTTGCCGATGACGAGGTGCTGGTGGGAGACGTCGGCGTACGCCGCCCGGCGGTACGGACGGATGGTCAGCTCGGCGCCGCTCAGTCCCTTGCCCACGTAGTCGTTGGCCTCGCCCTCCAGCTCGAGGTGCATGCCCCGGCAGGTGAAGGCGCCGAAACTCTGTCCCGCCGCTCCGGCGAAGCGGAGCCGCACGGCGCCGTGCGGGAGACCGGTGTCGCCCGCCCGCTCGACGATCCGTCCGGCCAGCCGGGCCCCGACCGCGAGGTGGTGGTTGTGGATCGGGTAGCTGCCCGAGAACGGCAGCCCGCTGTCGAGGTACGGCTGGAGCTCCTCCAGGATCTCCTGATCGAGCGACTCCACGCCGGGACGGTCGTTCCGGTCCATGCGGCGGCGCCGATCCGGCAGTCCGCCGGTGACCGGCGTGGGCGTCGGCGCGAGCAGGAGCGACAGGTCGAGCATCTGGGCCCGCGGGATCTCCGGGCGCTCGACCCGCTCGAGCAGATCGTTGCGTCCGATGATCTCGTCCAGGCTGCGCGCGCCCATGGCCGAGAGCAGCCGCCGCACTTCCTCCGCCACGTGGGTGAAGTAGGCGATGACCTGCTCCGGCGTCCCTTTGAACTTGGCCCGGAGATCGGCCCGCTGGGTGGCGACGCCGGTGGGACAGGTATTGATGTGGCATTGGCGGGCCATGGCGCACCCGAGCGCCACCAGCGGCGCGGTGCCGAAGCCGTAGCTCTCCGCCCCGAGGAGGGCCGCGATGACCACGTCGCGTCCGGTCTTGAATCCGCCGTCGGTCCGGACCTCGATCCGGTGCCGCAGGCCGTTCCGCACCAGGGTGGCCTGCGCTTCCGCCAGCCCGAGCTCCCAGGGCGAGCCGGCGTGCTTGATGGAGGAGAGCGGCGAGGCGCCGGTTCCGCCGTTGTGCCCGGCGATCAGGACGTAGTCGGCATACGCCTTCGCCACGCCGGCGGCCACGGTGCCCACCCCCGACTCCGCCACCAGCTTGACCCCGACGCGGGCCCGCGGGTTGACCGTCTTGAGATCGTGGATCAGCTGGGCCAGATCCTCGATCGAGTAGATGTCGTGGTGCGGCGGCGGACTGATGAGCGCGATCCCCGGCACCGCGTGCCGCAGCCGCGCGATCAGGTCGGTCACCTTGTGGGCCGGAAGCTGGCCGCCTTCGCCGGGCTTCGCGCCCTGGACGATCTTGATCTCCAGCTCCTCGGCCCGGACCAGGTACTCGGTGGTGACGCCGAACCGGGCCGAGGCCACCTGCTTGATCCGGTTGTCGGCCCGATCGCCGTTGGGGAGCGGGGCATAGTGGTGCGGATCTTCGCCGCCCTCGCCCGAGTTGGACCGGGCGTTCATCCGGTTCATCGCGATGGTCAGGGTGGCGTGCGCCTCGGGGGAGAGCGCGCCGAGGGACATGGCCGACGAGACGAAGCGCCGCTGGATCGCCTCGACCGGCTCGACCTCTTCGAGCGGCACCGGCGTGGCCTCCCGCACCGCGAGCAGGTCGCGAGGGCCCGCCGGCCGGCGCGCCGCCGACCTGGCGAGGAAGCCGCCGTACGCCGTCGCGTCTCCCGACTTCACCGCCTGCTGCAGCGCCACCACCACCGGCGGGGCCCAGCCGTGGTCCTCGCCGTCCTTGCGGAACCGCACCCGGCCGTAGTCGGGGAGGGCGACGGTCTCGGTCGCGGCGGGGTAGGCGGCGCCGTGGCGGGCCAGCACGTCTTCCGCCAGCTCCTCGAAGCCGATGCCGCCGATCGGTGACGCGGTCCCCTCGAAGCAGGTGGCGATCACGTCGTGTCCGAGGCCGAGCACCTCGAAGATCTGCGCCCCGCAGTAGGACGAGAGGGTCGAGATCCCCATCTTCGAGAGGATCTTGAGCAGGCCCTTCTCCGCGGCGGTGCGGAACTGCCGGGCCGCGGTCTCGGCCGAGGGCCGGGGCGCCGCTTCCGCCTCGCGCTCCCGCCGGGAGGGCTCGCGGGCCTCCCCGAAGAGGGCATGGACCGTCGCGAGCGCGAGCCAGGGGTGGACCGCCTCGGCCCCGTAGCCGATGAGGGTGGCGAAGTGGTGGATATCGAAGGCGTCGCCCGCCTCGGCCACCAGCCCGACCCGGGCCCGGAGCCCGGTGTGCACCAGGTGCTGCCGGACGGCGCCGATCGCGAGCAGCATGGGGATCGGCGCCGAGCGCTCATCGGCGGCCCGGTCGCTGATCACGATGACCTGCGCCCCGCGGCGCGCGGCCCGCTCGGCCGCGCGCCTGAGGGCGGTGAGCGCGGGCCGCAGGCCGTCAACGCCCTTGGTCACGTCCCAGACCGCGTCGAGAGTGACCGTGGAGAAGCCGGCCACGTTGCGGAGCGCGGCCATCTCGTCCTCGAGCAGCACCGGATGCTCGAGCCGCAGCATCCGGGCGTAGGACGGCCGCTCCAGCAGCGGCGAGCCCCGGCGCCCGAGATGCATCCGGAGCGACATCACCATCGCCTCGCGCAGCGGATCGATCGGCGGATTGGTCACCTGGGCGAACCGCTGCCGGAAGTAGGCGTACGCGCTCTGCGGCACCGCCGACAGGGGCGGGAGCGGCGTGTCGTCGCCCATGCTCCAGACCGGATCGGCGCCGGTGCCGCCCATCGGCTCGAGCACCAGCCGCAGATCCTCGAACCCGTAGCCGAAGGCCCGCTGCTGGCCGGTCAGCTCCTCGCCTTCGGGCCTCGGGGGCACCCGCGCGGGATCGGGCACCAGGGTCGCCATATACCGCGCCACCCACCTCGCGTAGGGACGGCGGGTCGCGACCCGCCGCTTGGCGTCGAGGTTCCGCACCACTTCGCCCGACGCGGTGTCCACCACCAGCACCTCGCCCGGGCCCACCTTCCCGCACTCGACCACTTCGCGCGGGTCGAGATCCACCAGTCCCACCTCGGAGCCGGCCACCACCAGCCCGTCCCGGCGGACCTTGTAGCGGCAGGGCCGCAGACCGTTGCGGTCCACCGAGGCCGCGGCGATCACGCCGTCGGTGAAGGCGAGCGCGGCGGGACCGTCCCACGGCTCCAGCACGCACTGGTGATATTCGTAGAACGCCTTCACCGCCGGCTCGAGGTCGGGATACTTCTCCCAGGCCTGGGGCACCATCATCATGGCGGTGTGCACCGGGTCCCGGCCCGAGCGCACCAGCAGCTCCATGGCGTTGTCGAAGCTGGCCGAGTCGCTCCCTTCCTTCCAGATGACCTCGCGCAGCCGCTCGATCCCCGCGCCCCACACCGGCGAGGCCAGCATCGGCTGCCGCATGGTCATCGCGTTGCGATTGCCCCACAGCGTGTTGATCTCGCCGTTGTGGGCCACCAGCCGGAACGGCTGGGCCAGCGGCCAGCTGGGCAGCGTGTTGGTGGAGTAGCGCTGGTGGAAGACCGCGATGGCGCTCTCGTACTCCGGGTAGCGGAAGTCGGTGAAGAAGGCGGGGAGCTGGGTGCCGGTGAGGAGGGCCTTGTAGACCACGGTGCGGCAGGACAGCGAGCAGACGTAGAAGCCGGGCAGCTCCTGCTCCGCCGCCCGGCGCTCGATCTCTCGTCGTGCGAGGTAGAGCGCCCGCTCCCACGCCTCCTCGTCGCCGGCCAGGGCGGGCCGGCCCACCAGCGCCTGCCGGATGGTGGGGCAGGAGGTCAGCGCGGTCGGGCCCAGGGCCACCGGATTGACCGGCACCTCGCGCCAGCCCAGGAAGGGTATCCCGTCGCCGGCGAACACCGCCTCCACCAGGCGCACCGCCGCCGCGAGGGCGTCGGGCTCGCGCGGCAGGAAGAACGCTCCCACCCCGAACGGCAGGCCGGGCTGGAGGTGCAGTCCGAGCCGATACGCGTCGCGGTAGAAGAGGCGAGCCGGGATCTGGGTCAGGAGGCCCGCGCCGTCGCCCGAGTTGTCGGTGCTGGCCGCGCCGCGGTGCGCGACCCGCGCCACCGCCTCCAGCGCCATGCTCACCACTTCATGCGAGCGCGCGCCCGACGCGGT